>Ga0209172_10006237_pt1 | contig 13493 bp, 11 predicted proteins | sample LarsenN4metaG_FD_184113 | JGI IMG/M metagenome (GOLD analysis project Ga0209172, IMG submission 184113) | Hot spring sediment bacterial and archeal communities from British Columbia, Canada, to study Microbial Dark Matter (Phase II) - Larsen... ... | reverse complement strand
CAACGCGCCGCCGCTCTGGATTCCTGGATCCACCACTACAACTGGCATCGCCCCCACCAAGGCATCGGAGGTCTCGCACCCATGGCCAGACTCGCTGCGTCCAGAAATAACCTCTTGACACTTCACAGCTAGGCTCCCTGCGGCGGGCGAGCGCGCTGCTCCTGGGTCGCTCGCTTCGCGCGGAACGGATACGCGCCGCCCGGTGCGCCCCGCGCCGGAATTCGCAGCGACAGCGCCATCGTCGTCGCGAGCGTGACCACCGTGAACGCGAGCGACCACGCGACCGGGATCTTGTAGACGTCGACGATCAGCATCTTGGCGCCGATGAACACGAGGACGATCGCCAACCCGTAGGACAGCAGGTGGAACCGCTCGTGCATGCCGGCGAGCAGGAAGTACATCGCGCGCAGTCCGAGGATCGCGAACACGTTCGACGTCAGCACGATGAACGGGTCGGTCGTGATCGCGAAGATGGCGGGGATCGAGTCGACCGCGAAGACGATGTCGACGATGCCGATCAGCAGAACGACGACGAGCAGCGGCGTCGCCATTTTGGTGCCGTCGACGACGGTGAAGAACTTCTCGCCGTCGTAGCCGGGCGCGATCTTCATGCGGCGGCGGATCCAGCCGAGCGCGGGGTTCGATTCGAGGTCGGGCTCCTGCCCGGCAGCCCACCACATCTTGACGCCGGTGAACACGAGGAACGCGCCGAACAGATACAGCACCCAGTGGAAGCGTGCGATCAACCACGCGCCGATCAGGATCATCACGGCGCGCAACACGAGCGCGCCGACGATGCCGATCATCAGCACGCGTTTCTGGAACTCGGCCGGCACTGCGAAATAGGTGAAGACCATCAGGAACACGAAGATGTTGTCGACTGCGAGGGCTTTCTCGACGAGGTAGCCCGTGACGAACTCGAGCGCCTTGGTGTCCGCCAGCGCGTCGCCTTCGAGTCCGCCGAGATACCACCACAGCCAGCCGACGAAGGCGAACGAGACCGCGACCCAGATCAGCGACCAGATCGTCGCTTCCTTGATCGATACCTTGTGAGCACCCTGTTTCGACATCGCGAAGAAGTCGACGAGCAGGGCGACCAGAACGAAGGACACGAAAAGCGTCCACATCAGCGGCGTGCCGATGGTCATCATGGGAGTGCCTCGCTGTTCGGCCTGGCGCGGACCGGGGAGTGGTTGTTCTGCCTTGTTGGTCTTGCCGGCTGGAACGCGATCGGCGATCCGTTCTGCGGTGCCGGGCGGGAAGTCGCGCGCCTGGTCGACTCCCCGTCCGTGTTGACGACGCCGCAGCGAGCCGCCCGGCCTTGCGCCGGACGATCGGGCTACTCCCCATCAGAGGCGCGCGGATTAGAGCAGCATCGACCGCGCGCGGTCAATGCGATTGCACCGGACCGAGGGAAAGCCCGGGGGTCGATTCGCGTCGCGTCGAACCGGGTACGGCGCGGGCGCTTCGAGGTTTCGCGTTGCTGCGGCGGCGCGAGGGCAGGGGGCCGATCGCTTATATTCGCGGCTCGGAGCGCAGCGGGGCGGCAGGCTGCCGCGCTACCGCAGCGGCACGTCCGGACAGCTCCGACGCCGGCGCCACGACGACCTTGACGATCCCATCCCAACGCCGAATCGAGCGATGCGCCGCGCGCGGCGGCGTGTTCGTTCACGCTGGGGCGCGCATATGACGCTCGTGGTCGATCGTGCGCCGCCGGGGATCCGCGCATGGCCTGCGCGGCGGCTGCGCTTGGGCGCGCTCGCAGCGCTCGCGCTGCTCGCGTGGTTCGGCACGCTCGAATACCGCGAGCTGTTCGTTCCCGACGAGGGCCGCTATGCGGAGATCGCCCGCGAGATGGCTTCGGGCGGCGACTGGATCGTTCCGCATCTGGACGGCCTGCGTTATCTCGAAAAGCCGCCGCTGCAGTACTGGGCGAGCGCGACGATCTTCCGACTGCTCGGCGAAGACGAGTGGACCGCGCGGCTGTGGCCGGCGCTGACCGGTTTCCTCGGCGTGCTCGCGGTCTTCTTGACTGGATCGCGGCTGTTCGGGCGGCGCGCCGGGCTGCTCGCCGCGCTGCTCGCGGCGAGCACGCTCGAATACGTCGTGCTGTCGCAGGTGCTGACGCTCGACATGGGACTGACGCTGTTCCTGAGCGCGGCGGTCTTCAGCTTTCTGCTCGCACAGCGCGCGGGGGTCGACGCGGCGCGGCGGCGCGCATGGATGCTCGGCGCGTGGACGATGATGGGGCTCGCGGTGCTGAGCAAGGGATTGATCGGCGTCGTGCTGCCGGCGCTCGCGCTCGCCGCATACGTCGCGGTCGAACGCGACGCGTCGGTGCTGCGCCGCCTGCACTGGGTGCCGGGTCTCGCGGTGCTGGTCGCGTTGACGCTGCCGTGGTTCGCCGCGGTCCAGTGGCGCGTGCCCGAATTCTTCGACTTTTTCTTCGTGCACGAGCACGTCGCGCGTTTTGCGCTGCCCGATCATCACCGGCCCGGTCCCTGGTACTACTTCATCGGCATCTTCGCGCTCGGCGCCGCACCGTGGACCGCCCTGTACGCGGCGGCGGTGTATCGCGGGGCAACGCGGGCGCCGGAGCCCGCGCAGGCGCTGAACGCGCCGCGCTTCCTCGCGCTCTATGCGCTGGTCGTCGTCGTGTTCTTCAGCGCGTCGAAGTCGAAGCTGCCCGCGTACATCCTGCCGATATTCCCGGCGCTCGCGCTGCTCGGCGGGCGGGAGCTCGCCGTTCGCGGTTCGTGCGCGCTGCGCGCCGCGCTCGTGTCGCTCGCCGCCGCGGCGCTGCTGTTGGCGGCGTCGGCGTTCGCGCTGCCGCCGGTCGAGTGGCGCGCCGAACTCGCCGGCGGCGTGGCGCACTACGCGCCCTGGATGCTCGCCGCCGCCGCGGTCGCCCTCGTCGCGGCGTGGTCGGCGCAGCGGCTCGTCGGTCGCAGGCTGCGCGCGATGGCGATCGCCGCCGCAGGCGCGCTCGGAGCGCAGCTGCTGCTGGTCAACGGCGCGCAGGTCTTCGCCGACGGTTTCTCGACCGAGCGGCTCATGCTCGAGGTCGAGCGGCGGTGGGGAGCGCTCGACCGCGACGTGCCGTTTTATTCAGTCGAGCTGTACGACCAGACGCTGCCGCTTCATCTGGGACGGACGCTGACGCTGGTCGACTACCGCGACGAACTCGACTTGGGACTGCGGCTGCAGCCCGACGGCGCGTTGGACCTCGGCGCTTTCCGGCGCGCGTGGACCGGCGCGGCGCAGGCCTATGCGGTGATGCGTCCGGCGCGGTTCGCGGTCGAGCGCGCCGGCGGGCTGCCGATGACGGTTCTTGCGCAGGACGCGCGCTACGTGATCGTCGCGCGCGATGCGCCGCAGCTCGCCGACCGTCGGACGCGGCCGAGCGCGGTCTGGTGAACGCGTGCCGGCGACGATGAGCGCACTCGGATCACCCCTCACCGAGCACCGTTCGGCCGCGGTGCCGCTGCGCGCCGGCCTCGTGCTGCTCGCGCTCGCGCTGGTCGTCTGGTTCGCCAACCTCGACGCGCGCCGGCTGATCAAGAGCGACGAAGGCCGCTACGCCGAGATCGCGCGCGAGATGGCGGTCGGCGGCGACTGGATCACGCCGCGGCTGAACGACATCAAGTACTTCTACAAGCCGCCGCTCCAGTACTGGGCGACCGCGGCTTTCTACAAGGCCTTCGGCATCGACGAGTGGACCGCGCGGCTGTGGAACGCGCTGACAGGGCTGGCGACGGTGCTGTTCACCGCGTACTTCGCGGCGCGGCTGTTCGGCCGCGAACGCGGGATCGCCGCCGGCATCGTGCTCGGCAGCAGCGCGCTGCTCGTCGGGCTGGCGCATGTGCTGACGCTCGACATGGGGCTCACGTGCTTCATGACCGTCACGCTCGGCGGCTTTCTTCTGGCGCAGCGCGACGGCGCATCGGCGCGCGAGACCCGGCGCTGGATAATGGTCGCCTGGGCCGGCATGGCGCTCGGCGTGCTGTCGAAAGGCTTGCCCGCGCTCGTGCTGCCGGGCGCGGTGCTCGTGCTGTATTCGCTGTGGCAGCGCGACTTCGCGCTGTGGAGGCGGTTGCACTTCGGCAAGGGGCTGCTGCTGTTCTTCGCGATCGCCGCGCCGTGGTTCGTCGCCGTATCGCTCGCCAACCCGGAGTTTCCGCGCTACTTCTTCTGGCACGAACACGTCGAACGGTTTCTGACGCGCGTGCACGGGCGTTACGAGCCGTGGTGGTATTTCATTCCCGTGCTCGCCGGCGGCCTGCTGCCGTGGACGCTGCTCGCGCCGCGCGCGCTCGCGCTCGGCGCACGGCGCCGGATCGGTTCGAGCTTCCAGCCGGCGCGCGTGCTGTGGCTGTGGGCCGTGGTGATCTTCGTGTTCTTCTCGGCGTCGTCGTCGAAGCTCGCTTCGTACATTCTGCCGGTGTTTCCGGCGCTCGCGGTGCTGCTGTCGCTCGCGCTCGCGCGGGTGTCCACGCGCGCGCTGCGCTGGGCGCTCGCGCCGGTCGCGGTCGGCGCGCTCGCGCTGGCGGCCGCGACGCCGTGGTCGGCGCGCCTTGCCTCGCGCGAGATTCCCGCCGAGCTGTACACCGCTTACGCACCCTGGGTCGCGGCTTCGATGCTGCTGCTGGCGGCGGGACTGCTCGGCGCGTTGTGGCTCGATGCCCGCGGCCGGCGCGGCGCGACGCTCGTCACGGCGGGACTGGCCGGCCTCGTTTCCACGCAGGGCGTCGTGACCGGGCACGACGCGCTCGCCCCCGCGCAGTCGGCTGCGGCGATCGCGGGCGCGATCCGGCCATCCCTGCGGCCCGATGTACCCTTCTACAGCGTGAACTTCTACGACCAGACGCTGAACTTCTACATCGGCCGCACGGTGACCCTGGTGGAGCACAAGAACGAATTCGAGTTCGGCATCGCGCAGGAGCCGCACAAGTTCGTGCCGACCTTCGACGAATTCGCGCGCCGCTGGGCGGCCGACCCGCAGGCGCTGGCGATCACCTCGCGCGAGTACTTTCCGCGCATTCAGTCGTCGGGGCTGCCGCTGGTCGTGATCGCCGCGGACACGCGGCGCGTCGTCTTCCGCAAGCCATGAACGCGACCTCTTTCGCGCTGATCCTGACCGGCGTGCTGCTGAACGCGGCCGCGCAACTGCTGTTGAAGGCGGGGACCAACGCTTTCGGCGTGCTGACGCTGACGCGCGAACAATGGCTCGGCACGACCTTCGCCGTCGCGACCAATCCGCACATCGTCGCCGGCCTGGCGTGCTACGTCGTCAGCGTCGGCGTGTGGATCGGCGCGCTGTCGCGCGTCGAGGTCAGCGTCGCGTACCCGATGCTGTCGATCGGCTACGTCGTCAACGCGCTCGCCGCGTGGTACCTGTTCGGCGAGGCGCTCAGCGTGCAGCGCTGGCTCGGCATCGGCTTCATCGCGATCGGCGTCTGGCTGCTGGTGAGGAGCTCATGAGCGTGAGCTACCTGCCGTTCGCGCGGCCGACGATCGACGAAGCGATGATCGCCGGCGTGGCCGACGTGCTGCGATCGAAGTGGATCGCGAGCGGCCCGAACGTGCTCGCGTTCGAGCGCGCGCTCGCCAACTACCACGGCGGCCGACCGGTGCGCGTGATGACTTCGGCGACAGCGGCGCTCGAGATCGCGCTGCGGCTGGCCGGCGTCGGACCCGGCGACGAGGTGATCACGTCGGCGCAGACGTTTTTCGCCGCGGTCAACATGATCGTGCGCGTCGGCGCCAGGCCCGTGTTCGTCGACTGCGATCTGGTCACGCGCAACATCGATCTGTCGCAGGTCGAAGCGGCGATCACGCCGCGTACGAAGGCGATCATGCCGACGCACTTTCCCGGCGCGCTCGTCGACATGGACGCGCTGTACGCGCTCGCGCGGCGCCGCGGGCTACGCGTGATCGAGGACGCGGCGCTGGCGATCGGGTCGCGCTGGAAGGGGCGGCCGGTCGGCAGCTTCGGCGACCTCGCCGCGTTCAGCTTCCACCCGAACAAGAACATCACGTCGATCGAAGGCGGCGCGCTGGTCGTCAACGACGAGGCGGAAGCCGGCCGCGTCGAGACGATGCGCTTCCACGGCATCGTGCGTCTGGCCGACGGCACCCGCGACGTGCAGGAAGCCGGCGGCAAGTTCAACCTGCCCGACGTCAACGCGAAGCTCGGGCTCGCGCAGCTCGAACGGCTCGACGAGTTCCTGGCGAAGCGGCGCGCGCTCGTCGAGCACTACTTCGCGCGCTGGCATACCGATCCGCCATGCGTGCTTCCGCCGCCGCCGGCGGACAACGGCGCCTCGTGGAACATGTTCTGCGTGCTGCTGCCGCTCGACCGGCTGCGAATCACGCGCAGGCAGTTCATCGACGCGATGCACGCGCGCGGAATCGGCATCGGGATCTCGTACGAGGCGGCGCACCTGACGACGCTCGGGAGGCGGCTCGGCTATCGCGAAGGACAGTTGCCGAACGCCGAGCGGATCGGCCGCGAGACGGTGACGCTGCCGCTGTTCGCCGACATGACGGCGGCCGACGTCGAACGCGTCTGCGCCGCTGCCGCCGAGGTGCTTGCGAAGGACGCGCGATGAGCCGGGCGCCCGAAGTGTCGGTCGTCATCCCCGTCTACAACGAGGAGGCCGTGCTGCCGCGGCTTTTCGCGCGGCTGTATCCGGCGCTCGACGCGCTGGGCACGTCCTACGAGGTGATCTTCGTCAACGACGGCAGCGCTGACCGGTCGGCGGCGCTGCTGCGTGAGCAGTTCCAGCGGCGGCCCGACGTCACGCGGGTCGTGCTGTTCAACCGCAACTACGGCCAGCACATGGCGATCATGGCCGGTTTCGAGCGCTGCCGCGGCAACCGCATCGTTACGCTCGATGCGGACCTGCAGAACCCGCCCGAGGAGATCGGCAAGCTGCTCGCAGCGATGGACGCCGGGCACGACTACGTCGGCAGCATCAGGCGACTCCGGCAAGACAAGCTGTGGCGGCGCGCCGCGTCGCGCGCGATGAACAGACTGCGCGAGCGCACGACGCGGATCCGCATGACCGACCAGGGCTGCATGCTGCGCGCGTACAGCCGCGACATCGTTCGCGCGATCGTCGCCAGCCAGGAGGTCAGCACCTACATCCCCGCGCTCGCGTACACCTTCGCCGCGCGGCCGACCGAGGTGGAAGTCGCGCACGAGGAGCGCGCCGCGGGCCAGTCGAAGTACTCGCTGTACCGGCTGATCCGGCTGAACTTCGACCTCGTCACCGGCTTCACGATCGCGCCGCTGCAGATCTACTCGATGCTCGGCATCGTCGTGTCGCTCGTTTCGCTGTTCTTCTTCGTGCTGCTCGCCGTTCGCCGCGTGCTGTACGGGCCGGAGGGCGAGGGCGTGTTCACGCTGTTTTCGATCGAGTTCCTGCTGATCGGCATCGCGCTGCTCGGGATCGGGCTGCTCGGCGAATACGTCGGCCGCATCTACCAGCAGGTGCGCGATCGCCCGCGCTACATGGTGCAGGCGGTGCTCGAAGCCGGCGCGGATTCCGAGCCCGCGGAGCCGCCGGCGCAGGACCGCCGGCGCGACGAAGCGCGCGCCCGCAGCGAAGCATGAACGCCGCGCCGCGCCGCCCGCGTGCGGTCGTCTTCGCTTATCACAACGTCGGCGTACGCTGCCTGCGCGTGCTGCTCGCGCACGATGTCGACGTGCGGCTCGTCGTCACGCACGAGGATCGGCCCGACGAGACGATCTGGTTCGACAGCGTGGCGGCGACCGCGCGCGAATGCGAACTGGACGTCGCGGCGCCGGCCGATCCGAACGCGCCCGACTTCGTCGCGGACGTCAAGGCGCTCGCACCCGATTTCATCTTCTCCTTCTACTATCGGCAGATGCTCGGCGAGCCGCTGCTGGCGTCGGCCGCGCGCGGCGCGTACAACATGCACGGGTCGCTGCTTCCGAAGTACCGCGGCCGCGTGCCGGTGAACTGGGCGGTGATCCGCGGCGAACGCGAGACCGGTGCGACGCTGCACCGGATGGTCGCCAAGCCGGACGCCGGTCCGATCGTCGCGCAGCAGGCGGTGCCGATCCTGCCCGACGACACCGCGGCCGAGGTGTTCGCCAAGGTGACCGTCGCGGCCGAGATCGCGCTCGACCGCGTGCTGCCGAAGCTGCTCGCCGGCACCGCCGAGCATCGCGAGCAGGACCTCGGCGCGGGCTCGTATTTCGGCGGACGCAAACCCGAAGACGGGCGGATCGACTGGTCGAATGACGCGACGACGATCCACAATCTCGTGCGCGGCGTCGCGCCTCCTTATCCCGGCGCGTTCACGACCCTCGCGGGCCGGCCCGCGAGGGTGCTGCGCACGCGCGTGCTCGCCGAGTGTGCGCCGCGCCCGGGCGGCCCCGGCATCTACGCCGAGGGCGAGCGGCTCGTCGCCGACTGCGGCCGGGGCGTGCTGCAGGTGCTGCGGCTCGAGGTCGACGGCGCACCGATCGACGCCACCGCTTTCGCCGCGCGATTCGGCGCGGCCAAGATTCCCTTCGAATGAGCGATCCATGAAGAAAGTCCTGATCCTCGGCGTCAACGGCTTCATCGGCCACCACCTGTCGAATCGGATCCTGCGCGAGACCGACTGGAAGGTGTACGGCATGGACATGCAGGACGACCGCATCGCCGAACTGCGCGGCAACCCGCGCTTCACGTTCTTCGAAGGTGACATCACGATCAACCGCGAGTGGATCGAATACCACGTGAAGAAGTGCGACGTGGTGCTGCCGCTCGTGGCGATCGCCACGCCGGCGACGTACGTGCGCGAGCCGCTGCGCGTCTTCGAGCTGGACTTCGAGGCCAACCTGCCGATCGTCCGCGCCTGCGTCAGGCACCGCAAGCGCGTCGTCTTTCCGTCGACCTCCGAGGTGTACGGCATGTGCCGCGACGCCGAGTTCGACCCCGAGAACTCCGAGCTCGTGCTCGGGCCGATCGGCAAGCCGCGCTGGATCTATTCGTGCGCAAAGCAGTTGATGGACCGCGTGATCCACGCCTACGGCATGGAGCAGGGGCTCGATTACACGCTGTTCCGCCCGTTCAACTGGATCGGCCCCGGGCTCGATTCGATCTACACGCCGAAGGAAGGCAGCTCGCGCGTGGTCACGCAGTTCCTCGGCCACATCGTTCGCGGCGAGCCGATCAAGCTGGTCGACGGCGGCGCGCAGAAACGCGCTTTCACCTACGTCGACGACGGCATCGGCGCGCTGATGAAGATCATCGCCAACCCGGGTGCCGTCGCGACCGGCAAGATCTACAACATCGGCAACCCGGCGAACAATTACTCGGTGCGGGAGCTGGCGACGATGATGCTCGACATCGCGCGGCGCATCCCGGAGTACCGCGACAACGCGGCGAAAGTGACGCTCGTCGAGACGACTTCGGGCGCGTACTACGGCGCCGGTTACCAGGATGTCCAGAACCGGGTGCCCAAGATCGAGAACACGATGAAGGAACTCGGCTGGGCGCCGCAGGTGACGATGGAGGACGCGCTCGCGCGAATCTTCGAAGCGTACCGGGCGCACGTCGCCGACGCGCGTACGCTCGTCGAATAGCCGCCGGATGCGGCTCGTGCTGAAAGTCGACGTCGATACGTATCGCGGCACCCGCGAAGGCGTGCCGCGCCTCGTCGAACTGCTGCAAAAGCACCGCGCGGGCGCGACCTTCCTGTTCAGCCTCGGCCCCGATCACACCGGCCGCGCGATCCGGCGCGTGTTTCGTCCCGGGTTCTTCTCGAAGGTCAGCCGCACCTCGGTCGTGTCGCATTACGGCGTGAAAACGCTGCTGTACGGAACGCTGCTGCCGGGTCCGGACATCGGCCGCCGCTGCGCGGGGCAAATGCGGGCGGTGCGCGATGCCGGCTTCGAGGTCGGCATCCACTGCTGGGATCACGTGCTCTGGCAGGACTTCGTCGCGCGCGCCGATGCCGGCTGGACCGAGCGGCAACTGCGCCTCGCGGTCGACCGGTTCGGCGAAGTGTTCGGCGCCGCGCCGCGCGTGCACGGCGCGGCCGGCTGGCAGACGAACGCGCACGCGCTGCGGCTGCTCGATGCGATGGGCTTTGCGCTGGCTTCGGACGGGCGCGGCACACATCCGTTTCTGCCGGTCGCCGACGGGCAGGCGCTGCGCTGCCCGCAGTTGCCGACGACGCTGCCCACGCTCGACGAGCTGATCGGCCGCGACGGCTGCGACGCGTCGAACGTCGCCGAACACGTGCTCAACCTCACCGCCGATGCGCGCGCCGATCACGTCTACACGCTGCACGCCGAGCTCGAAGGCATGAAGCTCGCGCCGGTGTTCGACCGGCTGCTCGACGGTTGGCGCGCGCAGGGCTACGAGCTCGTATCGCTGTCGGGGTACGCGAGCGGGCTCGACCTGGCGCGGCTCCCGCGCCACCGTGTCGTCGAAGGCGAAGTGCCCGGGCGCTCGGGCACGCTGTTCGTTCAGGGCGCGCCGGTGTAAGGCGGCGCTGCGCTACGGATTGCGCTGCAGGAAGCGCGGGATCGACAACGCGTCGATGAGCCGGCCGATGCGCGCGGCAACGGTCGGCGGGCGCGCCGTTGCCTCGACGAGGACCGGCAGCGGTTCGCGCTGCGTGACCGTCACGGGGCGCTGCGTGCGCGGCGCGGTCGCGGATGTCTGCGGGCGCAGCGGTGTCTCCGGCCGCAGCGGCGCCGCGGGTGCCCGTTTCGCCTCGGCGTCGCTCGCCGCGCGCGGCGGATCGAAGACCGGGGCGAGCCATTCGAGGATCGGCTGCCACTGAGCGAGGTCCGCTTCGGCCTTCGACGGCGGCAGATCGAAGACGCTAAGCCCCTGGTCGATGCAGCGCACGTAGGTCTGCGTTTCGCGCAGCGCGCCGATGTAAGCGATTCCGTGCGATTGAGCCCACAGCCGGAGCGTTTCGCCCGCTTTGGTGCGCGCGTCGAGCCGCATGCCGACGGCCGCGACCTTGCAGCGGCCGCTCGCCACGCGCGGCATCGTCATCAGTTCCGCATAGCACTCGGCGGCCGATTCGCGATCGAAGGCCGAGTTGCACACCGGCATCACGATCGCGTCCGCGTAGATCACCACCCGCGCCAGATCGAATCCGCGCAGCCCGCCGGGCGTGTCGAGCACGACGTGCGCGATGCCCGCGGGCGGGCGAACGACGTTTTTCGGTTCGACCTTCCACCCGACGATCGCCGAACGGCCCTTCGCGTTGCGCCGGGCGAGCCAGGCCTGCGTGGAAAGCTGGCGATCGACGTCGCCGAGCATCACCGGCGTGCCGCGGCGTTCGAGGTAGGCCGCGAGATGCGTCGCCAGCGTGCTCTTGCCGCTTCCACCCTTGCGATTGACGATTGCGACGACGGGCATGTCAGTTCGCCTCCGGCGACAGGCGCGGCGCCGACTTCGTCACGGTGACGGCGAAGCGGGTTCGCGGGTTCGGTCGATTACAGCATCGGCGCGGCGCGGGCGCACTCCGAAGAATAAGCGGTAAGGCGCGGCATTTATTGGACTCCGGCGGGCTTCGCCCGCCCCGGATCCGCGGCGCGACCGCGTTGCACTCCGTCGACCGGCGCGAAGCGGAACGGCGCGGCGAGTGCGGCGATGATCGCCCGGTCACGCCCGTACAGGTCGGGGCGGAAGTGCAGCGTGCCGTCGGCGTCGACCGTCGCGGTGAAATACAGCAGCATCACCGGCACCGTGTGCCGCACGGGCACCGTCTGCGTCCGGCCGGATGCGATCGCCTCGCGCAACTTTTCTTCCGACCAGCGCACCGGATCGTCGAGCAGCAGCCGCGCCAGCTCGAGCGGGCGTTCGACGCGGATGCAGCCCGAGCTGAACGCGCGCGTCGTTCGCTCGAACAGCTCGCGCGACGGCGTGTCGTGCAGGTACACCGAATGCTCGTTCGGGAACATGAACTTGATCGCGCCGAGCGGATTGTCGCCGCCCGGCGCCTGCACGATCTGGTACGGAAACGCGCGCGGGTTCGCGCGATACGACGCCCAGTCGATCGTTGCCGCATCGACGACGCGACCCGACGCATCGAGCACGCGCATGTTGTGCCGCTCGAGGTAGGCCGGGTCCGCGATCACTTTCGGCAGCACGTCCTCGCGCAGGATGGTCGGCGGGACGGCCCATTCGGGATTGATCACGAGGTACTTCATCCGCGCGCGGAACTCCGGCGTCCTGCGATACGGCCGGCCGACGACCACGCGCGCCGACCACACCGGCGCGCCGGAAAGCCAGAGCTGCGCGCGGAAGCCCGCGATGTCGACGAGCAGGTAGTCGCCCGCCAGCTCGCGAGCGACCCAGCGCAGCCGCTCGAGGTTCGCGCGCACCTGCGCGATGCGTTCGGCCACGCCGACGTTCAGCGCGGCGAGCGTGGCGCGGCCGACCATGCCGTCGGCCTCCAGCCCGTGGCGCGACTGGAAACGCCGGACGGCCGCTTCGAGCGCCGCGTCGAAGACCTCGGCGGCGCCGTCTTCCGCGAGGTCGCCGCCGGCGAGCAGCCGCGCGCGAAGCTGCGCAACGCGCGGGCCGGTCGAGCCGACTTCGAGCTTGGGTCCCGGCGCGACCTGCGGCCAGCCGCCGCCGCGCTCGATCGCACGAAGCTGCACGAGCGCATTGCGCAGGTCGCGATACGCGGGAAGCCGCGGAGCGAGCCCTTCGAGCGCCGCCGCCGCATCGGGCGCGGCGATGAGTTCGCCGAGCGCGGTGACGGGATCGACGCCGTCGAGCGTTCGCGAGAAGTTCCAGCCGCTGCTGATCGTGCGCGGGTCGGCCTTGCCGAAGTACAGGTGATACGCGAGCCGAACGAACGCGTCGGTGGCGAGCAGATCGCGCTGCGCGACGGCGCGAACGCGCTCGGACTCGTTCGCGTGCGGCGCGACCGGCGCCGACAGCCGGGCCGCGTGGTAGTCGTTCGGATCGAGCCCGTGCGTCGCGCTGGCGGCGATCGCGGTCGCGAGCGAAGCCATGCGCGTGGGGTCGGTCCATAGCGGGCTGAAGCCGCGGCGTTCGTACAGCGATGCGATCAGCGCGCGCGCCGCGGCCGAACCCGCGCCGATCTGCGGGTCGGCGCCGGCGCGCAGCGACTCGACGCGCGCGCGCAGCGCCTCGATCAGCGGATCGCCGGCTGCAACCGGTGCCGGCGCGACGAGGGCCAGCAGCGCGAGCGCGACCGTGGTCCGCCACGCGAGCGCCCGCACGCGCCGCCTAAACCCGCGTAGCCCCGACGCTGCGCATCGGATCGGCACCCCGCCGGCCGAAAGTGTCGATTCGACGAGACGCAACGCGCGCATACGGGGGCGACCTCGTGAAATACCCGGGCTAGTTGTGAAGTGTCAAGAGGTTATTTCTGGACGCAGCGAGTCTGGCCATGGGTGCGAGACCTCCGATGCCTTGGTGGGGGCGATGCCAGTTGTAGTGGTGGATCCAGGAATCCAGAGCGGCGGCGCGTTG
>Ga0209172_10006235_pt1 | contig 13497 bp, 11 predicted proteins | sample LarsenN4metaG_FD_184113 | JGI IMG/M metagenome (GOLD analysis project Ga0209172, IMG submission 184113) | Hot spring sediment bacterial and archeal communities from British Columbia, Canada, to study Microbial Dark Matter (Phase II) - Larsen... ... | reverse complement strand
TAGCTATCGTTGACCCGCACGCCGCTGTGTTCCAGGCGGCCGAAAGTCAGCAAGGCGATGGGGCGCCAGGCGCGGTCAGGCGGCCGCACGCGGGCGACGAATTCGGACGGATCGTGCTCGACGGCTTTGACCTGCACGCCGATGCGCGCCCAATAGCCGGCGATGGCGTCGATGGCCTCGGGGATGCCCGGCCGCCCGGCGAACTGGCCGAAATGCATGGTGGTGGAAAAACCATCGGGATACCCGGCCTCTTTTAACAGTTGCTTGGCCCGTTCCGGATCGTAGGGCGAGATGTTGTTGCCGACTTCGGCCCGCCAGCCGAACGAGCCAGGGCTGTAGAGCGAACCCGTGGGGGAGGTCAGCCCGAAATGGGCCTTATCGCTGATGGCGCGCTTATCGATGGCCAATTCGAGGGCTTCGCGCACGCGCGGGTCGAGGGTGGGGTCACGGCGCTCTTCCTCCGTCGCAACTCCCTCTTGCACCAGCATGGGGATGACGAACACGATGGCCATGTGGCCCGCCGCCTCGTACGGCTTGATCCACATGCCTCTGCCGCGCTGCCGCGGCAGGCCCTTGGCGATGGCGTAGGGCACGTTGGAGATGACGTCAGCTTGGCCGCTCTGCAGCATGGCGAAACGCGCCGCTCCGTCCGGAACGCGGATGATTTCCATGGTCTGCGCCTGCGGCTTTTTATACCAGGGGTAATCGCCCCAAAATTCCTCCCAGCGCTCGAAGACGATGCGCTCCCCGGCCTTCCATTCCTTGACCTTGTAGGGACCGCCGCCGAGCGGGTTTTTGAGGTAGCCTTCATGACCGACTTCGAGCAGGTACTTGGCATGGCCATACCACGCCAGGTGGTAGGCGATCCCCGCCCACTGACTCAAGAAAAAGGGATTGGGGCGCGTGGTCTTGATGAAGATGCGGTGCGGCTCGAGGATCTGCATGTCGGCAATGGTATCGCGCAGTTGGCCGCCGTTCCACACCCCCTTATGCTGCGGCGCGAACTTGCCCATCATGCCCTCGAAGTTCAGCTTGACGTCCTCCGCCGTGGCGGGGCGGCCGTCCTGCCATTTGGCTTTGGGATTGAGGGTGAAGCTGGCACCCTCATCGGTCAGCTGCCATGCTGTGGCCCACATCGGGACCGGTTTGCCGTTCTCGTCCTGGCCCATGAGTCGCAGATTGAAGTAGTCGTGGATGAAGGAGGGAGTGCTCAGGGTCCAAGGGTTGAGATCGTTGGAACCCCAGCTATCGACGGCGATGGTCAGCTTGGACACGGTTTCGGGGATAGCTTGTTGTCCAGCCACCGCTTGTTCGGGCAGGGAGACCAAGGCCATACAGCCAGCGATGATGCAAAAGATCACTCGATACACGATGCCTCTCATGAGAGTCCCCTCCCCTTTCGCCTGATCGCGATGGCTGATGACGAACACAGCAAGATAGCGTCAAAACACCCCCCAGGGGGGGCATCGGCGCCAGCATCAGGTCCCCTCTCCCTCCTGGAGCATACGCGCCAGGTTCAAGCTCCCTCTCCCGCTGGGAGAGGGTGGAGGTGAGGGAAGTCGAAAACTCTGAACAGGCTCGGAGCCGCCCTCACCCTGACTCTCCCAGGGGGAGAGGGAACGGCGGCGTCCCTACTGATGGCGTCTGGGGTCTGATGCTGGCGCCTACGCCCATGGGGGGTAGCGGCGTGTGAGGAGTTGCGGCCTCCAGAAAAAGCGGCGGGGCTCGTAGAGACGGCACATATCCCTCTCCATGTCCGTACCAGATCGCCAGCAATGCTCTCGATTGGGCCATCTGGCTATCAGAAGGGGAGAACCCTGTCAAGGGGATTTTTCGCAGCGATCATAATGGTCCGGATGGCCGCTTGCCGGCTTTGAGCAGGCGCACTTGCTCAGCGGTGAACGGCGCCCTGGACAGGCGGGGTTGCTCTTGGTACGAGCGAAACAGCTCGGCGATGAAATGCATGCGCTCGGCGAGGTCGGCCCAATCCTTCGCGCCACTGCCACGCGTGCTATTCGGCGTGGGATCGAGCTGCGCCAGCAGCGCCTGTAGCTCTGGATGGGCGATTTGTGCCAGCGTCGGCGGATACTCCGCCCGCACATCGCGGCCCAGCCTGAGACGCTCACCCTCAGAGAGGGTCAATGTCATCAGGCTTTCGGTGATCACCGAGTGCACCGCCTCGCGTGCCAGCTCTGTTAGCTGACGGGAAACTTGATCGAGGGGCGTCGTCCGGCCCAGCAACCATTCAAGAAACCAACGCAGGCGTAGGAAGAGCCCCGGCTGTGGGAGGGCGGCCTGGAGGAGCCGACGTTTGAGTTCCAACGGATCGACGACCGGTGCGTCGAGAGCGTCAGCGATCTCCGGTTGCAGGCGCGTTTGCTCATGGAAGCCGATTTCGAGATTGGCCAGCAACATCAGTTCGGCTTTGGCCTTGGCGTCGTGCTCAAAGCGTGCCTGATAGTAGCGGGTAAACGCCTGCCGGAGATAGCGTTGCCCATCGGGGGGCTCACCCGCCTTCAAGGTGCTACAGAACAGGGCAATATTGCTGGCGTCAAAGGTGGTATCGCCGCTGCACAGGGCCAAGAAACGGGCGCATTCCCAGCCGATCTCCTCGAACACCTTTTTGTTGCCCCTGGCGGCCGCGTCGCTGGTGCGATCGAACGCCGCCTGTGGAGTGAATTCTTGCAAGATCGGGGCGTGCAAGTCGACGGCGGCGCGCCGTGTCCGCATCTGCTGTAGCAAGGCTGTTGCACGGTCGACGGCCTCGGCGGCGTTTGGGACGTGCTCGAAATGATCCATAAAGAGGCGGCGCAGATCTTCCTGCCGGATGGTCTGTCCGGCCTGCTTCGAGGCCCAAGTGGCGAAGGTACACCAATTGGCCTCGGCCCCGAGCCTCTCGGCAAGGGCGTGGGAAAGCTCATGATAACACTGGGTGATTTGCAGATTGCGAACGATGGGCTCGGTGACGGCGGCGATCCGCTCGACCTCGTCACACGTGGGCATGGGGGCCGACTCATCTCCCCCAGGCACGACAAACGCCGGGCTTGTGGGTTGTCGAGGTTCGGGGCTGTCCATGGGCGTGCATGCTCCTTTGCGGCCGTGCTTTCCACTGCCTGCGCTCTGGAAGCCATCGTGCACTGGGAGGTGACGGTATACTATCATCGCATGACCATTCTGACAATGCTGCGGGCGTCACGTCGTCGTCAACCCTCGCCTCAGGCTGCAGGTCTCTCGCATCGACGGCCGCCATAGACGATATCAAGCACGACGAAGCCTCAGGATATGGCGGCGAGGGTTGCGTGCGCACAGCCAGTGAAGCCTCATCGTTCGAGTCCCTCGGCCAACTGAAGGAGAATCTGCCACGCCCCCTCTCCGAACTCTCGGACTCGCGGCCGCGAAGATGGGCACTGCGATGCCCAGGCGGTCACATAGTGGCGTGTGGAGCATCCTCGATTCCCGGCGCTAGTGCTGGCCATCCGCAAGACTCCGCCGTCGCTCCAGGGGAAGCCGCATCCTCGGGTTTTCTCGATCCCCCTTTCCGCCAACAGGCGCAAAGCCAGCAGACCAGCCCTTAGATGCCCTGAGGTGTGAAGCATATGAACCGGAGGCATTCCAGCACCAGCATGCTATACAAGAATGTTGTTGATGCTGATCAGTAGGCATTTGCATTGTGAGTCATCCGTAAGGCATAGTAGACGAAGCGAGGAGGCTAGCCGGGTGGCTCATGCCTATACCTACTGCGCCAGCGAGAGCAGGGGGTTATTTCACAGCGCGGGCCTCGCCCGAGTTTTTGGAGTGTAGACATGTCCAGACCGGGAACCCTGTCGCCTGAGACATTGTTCGATGCGAATACCACAGGTTGTGGCCAGGTTGAACAAGGCACAAGGAGGAGACCCTATGGGCGATCTCGTCCATCGATCCAAGGTGCGCATCGTCCCTGAGAAGCCTGGGATCAAACAGGCCTACGTCGAACCCTTCCCGCAAGCGATCCGCACCGGCGTCCACGGTGGCGTCAAGGATTGGTATAAGTATCAGGCAGAGGAGGAATTGCCGACCACGCTCGACCACGTCGTGGCGGCCATCGCCTCGTGAATGACCGGCACGCTTGCCGGTGCGCTGGAGGCGCGCCAGATCCCGGCCTACAACGGTACACTGGAAACGGAAGTGGAAGGCGATATCGAGGAGGGGGAGAACAAGGTTTTATTACTCACCAAAGTGCATGTCAAATACCGGATGAAGGTGCCCGCCGGAAAGCGGCAACAGGCCGAACGCGCCCTGGCGTTGCACGATTCGCGCTGCCCGGTGTCGCAATCTGTTCAGCGTGGCATTCGCGTGGAGTGGAGCGCACAGATCGATGAGGTGTAACCCCCGGCCATGCCGAGCAGCCGCGACGCCGATAGAGCGCAGAAGCCACGGCGTTCCCGGCGTCGACCGATCATCACCATGCGCCACTGGTGAGGCCATCTCCCGCGCATCGACGGGCATGCTCAGCGAGCCAGCGGGTGTTCGGCAAAAACTGGGGAGACTGGACACACAAAACCCTGGAGAACCCGTGAATGAACCTCTGCCCCCATGCCGAAGCGGCCGCCGATATGCCAGGTGCGACCTTCTGGAACGCGCTGCTCGATAACGCGCCGCTCGGTATCCACTAACCAGAGCTCTCGCACGCCGAGGTAGAGATAGGTGTCGGCCTTGGTGGTGCGATCGTAGACCGCCGTCGCTGGCGACGAGATCTCGATCACGAGGTCCGCCGTGCGAATCTTCCCCAGGTCTGTCTTCTGTAAGAGATCGGCGCTGAGGAACATGAGGTCGGGCTCGATGTACGTATCGTCGTCGATCCAGATGGCGGCACGAGGACCAAACACCCGTCCGATCCCCGGATGGCCGATCACAAACGCACACAAACGTTCGTTTAACTCTCCCCAGGCATTATTGTGCGGCCCTGATGGTGGTGGCACCATGTATAAAACCCCTCTGATCAACTCGTAATGGCCGCCGCCGGGTGGCTCGGGCAGTTCCCAGAATTCCTGCAGCGTGTAGCGTTTGACCAGTGGGGATGTGCTGACAGTCTGCACAGTCATCGCTGTTCCCCCTATCGAGCGCCGTCTATGAACCTCGCACGCCTGGGCTCTATTCCCCGAAGGAAATCGCCGCAGGGATTTGGCGCAGGCGATAAGAACCTAACACATGGGCATGCCGATGGCAACGTTGGAGGCTCCGACATGCCCGCTGTGGCGTTGGTGCATACGGCCTCAGAACTCGTTCTGCCGGTGCCATGGGTGCTGGTAGGGCGCTGTCACGGTCATGCGAACCGACGGCACGCCGCTCGTGTTGCTGAGCTTCTCTGCGGCGCGCCGTGTATCTGTGTCGCGTGTGCGTGAGGCCCCGGCTGGGGAGTCGAAGGCGTCGCCGCAGTCAGCTCACGATGGCGCGACGACTGCCGTCAGAAACTCTAAGACGGCGCGATTGAAGATTTCGGGCTTTTCGAAGTAGACGGAATGGCCGGCGCCAGCCACCTCTACCAGACGTGCATGCGGGATATAGGCCTGGAACATTTTGATGATCGACGGCGGCGTGATCACATCGTGCTCGCCGACGATCAGGAGGGTGGGGACACGCAGCGCGCGGACTTCCTCGGCGGTCGGGCCAGGGACCGAGACCTCGCGACGCGGTGGATTCAGGCCACGAATCTGCTCATAGAGAAAGGCCTGTGCGGGTTGCTCCTGGGGGAAGTGTCGGGCATAGGTGCGCGGCGGTGGATTCGGCCCAGCCAGCGTCGCCTCGCCCTCGGCGCGTAGTTGCGCCATGTGGGCATCGGCGAACCCTCCCGTGGTGTCCGCCATGACCAAGGCCTGTACACGATCCGGATACGCCAGCGCGAACCCTAGGCAGGTGCGACCGCCCATGGATTGGGCGACCAATGCAGTACGCTCGATCCCGAGGTGATCGAGCAATTGTTTGAGATCCTCGACGAAGGCCTGGCTGCCGGGGCCATTGGGGGCATCGAGGGATTGCCCAAAGCCCCGATGGTCGAAGATCACGCAGCGATATTGCCGCGCCAACACCGGCACCTGCTGCCACCAACTTACGTGATTGCCGCCCGCCCCATGGGCGAAGACGACGGCCGGCCCCTCTCCATGCACCTCGTAGTACAACTTGATTCCGTTGATCTGTGCGGTTGGCATGTGCGTTGCCCTCGATGCAGCGACGTTGTGGTCAGAACGGCACGTTGGGATTTGCCATCCTAACACCGGATCGGCAGGATGACAATCGGCATCACAGGCCGGGCGCCATGCGAAGTCGCTCCACCGTCAGCTCCTCTCGCCCCAGGCATGCCTGATCCATGCATCATGGCTCCGACCGGCACTGTATCCACCCTGATGATGTATCCAGTCGTAGATTATTTATATTCATCACGACTAGTTTTTCTCGATCAGCAAAGCATGTGGACTCACTGGTATATATGGTATATGCGGTCGTGAAGAGCATGCTATAAATAAGAGGCGAAGAAGATTGTCAGTCAGCGTTTGCAGGAGGACACCCGGAGTTTAGACGCCTGTTCGATACTCTGTCAACCGATCAGGGGGAATGGGTATCGATGACCACCCGTCCATGGCGCCCGCACATCGCCATCCTGTCCTGCAATTATGGCGGTGGCCATCAGCGGGTGGCCGAGGTATTGAGAGACGAACTGCGCCAGCGCGCGCCGGGATGTCACGTCGCCATCTCTGATTACATCGAAACATGCATCGGGCCTTTTTATAACATCGCCTGCACCGCCTTTTATTTCAGCAGTGTGCGCTGGGCACCGTGGCTGTACCGTTATTTCTACCATGCCACGAGCGCCATCACGCCGCATTCGCCCCTGCAGCGTGCCATCAACAACCTGGGGAAGCGACGGTTGACGGCGATGTTGCAGTCGCAACGCCCCGATCTGGTGGTGTGCACCTATTGCCTCCCGGCTGGGGGGATGTCCGAACTCAAAGGCGAAGGCCGAACCGATGTGCCATGCGCCACCATCATCACCGATCATACGATCCACAGCCAATGGATACATCCGGGGATCGATCTGTATGTGGTCTCCAGCGATCACGTGCGCGACGGCCTTATCGCCCGTGGCATCCCACGCGAGCGCGTGCTCCCCACGGGCATCCCAGTAGCTTCACCCTCTGAAACATCTCTGAATCGATCCGCCCTACGTCGGCACTATGGATTAGACCCCGCGCTGCCTACCATCCTGATGATGGTAGGGGCGTACAACCTCATGCGGGGGGCGCTCGACGTGTACCGCACCCTGGTCGAACTCCCCCGACCGGCCCAGCTGCTGTTTGTGTGTGGGAAGGACGAACGGCTGCGACGGGCCATCGAGCCGCTGGCTCAGAGGACGTCAATGCCGGTGCGCGTCTTTGGGTATGTCAGAAACATCCCGGACTTGATGGCCATGAGCGACCTCATGGTCTCTAAGGCCGGCGGAGTCACCACCTCCGAAGCGCTGGCCGCCGAGTTGCCGATGGTGATCGTCAATCCCATTCCCGGCCAGGAGGAGGAGAATACCGCTTTTCTGCAGGCTGCCGGGGCCGCGGTCGTGGCGCCAAGGCCGGCCGATCTGCGCGCCCTGATCATCCACCTCCTCGACGACCCAGCGGGTTTGGCGCGCTTACGTGAAGGGGCGCGACGCATCAAGCGCCCGGACGCGGCGGCGCGGGCGGCAGCGGCGATCCTGGCGCTGACGCCGGGACAGGCGTAATAAGGCGAAAGGGAATGACGGTCATGGAGGCCATCAGCGCTCTCGGTTATACCCTCTTAGGCGGGGCGGTCGTGGGTGGCGCGTTTTATACCATCGGTGCCGATCTGCTGGCCGCCCATGGCAGGGGAAGGGTGCGATGCGGGCCGCAGGACCAGCAGGCCGTCGCGCTGACCTTCGATGATGGTCCCGACCCAGTGTTTACGCCATGTATCCTGGCCACTCTGGCGCAATTTGGCGCGAGCCACGTTTTTCGTCATCGGCAAGCAGGCCGAGCAGCATCCAGAGATCATCCGCTTACGGGAGCGCGGCTATCGCTGTCTCACGCTGAGTGAGCTCTTGACCGAGGGGCCGGTCACCCGCTCCCACGCCACCCTGCTCAGTCGCCTATGGGACGGCTATGAGTGGGCCTGGAATGCGTGGTATGGCGTCGAAAGACTGGGCCAAGACACCATCTTAACCCTCGGGCCGGCGGTCCACCACGGACCAGGACTTGTCCTGCGCGATGGGACAACCATCCCTCCAGGAACGCCGGTGGGCGAGCTCCACCTCGATCGCGCCCGCGTGGCCGACCTGCATCGCACAATGGCCCGGCAGGCGGTGGGATTGGCGTTCCGCTGCGAGCTGGAACGCTCGCTGCAACGGCTTGCCCGGATGATCGTTGAACAAGCACGCTATCACCAGCTTAAGGCGTTTCGGTGTACGACGTTGTTCTGGCGGGCGGCAACACGCCTGGGTTTTGAGGTCTGTGCGCGCGACATTGGGTGGCACCAGCGGTTCTTAGGTTGGTATCAACGGAGGCTGCTGGTCCGCGATCACCCGCTCGGCATTCGTCGGCTACAGGGAAGACGCTGGGAGGCGCGCACCCTCTGGCTTTCCCGTCAAGAGCTGCTGCGTCGCTACGGTGCGCCAGGGGGATAAAACACCGGCTGGTAGGCAAGGTTGGCCCATGGCCCTGAGATTCCCTCGGTCCTGCGCAACGGCGAGCGCCTCTTCGGCGCTCCGTGATGGCGGCTCCCAGTGCCCTTCGTGGTCGATTGCTGAGGCGGTGTTGCGCAGGACTATGGTACCCGCCTCGGAGTCAACCTTGCGATGATCCTGGGCACAATGGCCTGACCAGCGGTGCCCTGCCTCTTACAGCGCCTGTGCGGCCGACAGCCCCAATCTCTACTCTCTCAATTCCACCCTATCGAATCGCCAGTATCTCGCCCGCTCTGAACGTTCTTATATAAAACTATTATTATATTTATTGACGAATATCGTTCGATATGATAACGTAACACTGGTCAGCCGAGGTGGGCTGCCTCGGGGTGGTAGTCATCGATGCAGTAGGATAGGTGGGTATCAAGGTATATAAGGTACAGGAGTAACTTATGGCTTGGGATGAACAGCGAGCCCGGCAACGGGTGACGAACCATGATTTCAGCGACTTGGAGGTGAATGTTGCCGATCTTTCGCGGGAGATGGATTTCCACAGGCTCGGGACAAAGGATGTGCGTCGGGTGCCGGGTGCGCATCTATACGCGGATGTCTCAAACTTCCACGACGCCGTGGCTGATGCCCGCGGGGATGCCCAAAAACTCAAGAAATCGGTGCGAGCAGCCAGTGTGCTTCGCCGTGCGCAGAGTGATCTGTTGAGGGTGTATGAGATTGGCTCGATTCAGCTCCAGGCTGCACGTCTCCACTGTTTAGTCTACAAGCCGTACAACGATGAGGCTGAACGCGCAGTGCGGGCGGTCGTCTTGGCTGTGAGTCTGAATTCTTACCTCTACGATGTTTTCAACGACGTCTTCAGCGACGTGCGGGACTTCGAAGGAGCTGTGGGGGTCGCTGCAGGGGAGTCCTTGGTCGCCAATCTCGGATTTCGCGGGGAACGAGAACTGATCAGCTTAGGCTCTTGTGCTAACTTGGGCGCAAAGGTCATCAATGGGATAGATACGATCACCATCACAGAGAATGTCTATGCGTTCTTGCCCGATGCACTGCGAGAACACTTTGAGAAGTCGAGGACGGTTGCGGGGGCTGTGACCTATCGAGCAATAGGCCCTCGGTGGCGAGAGAGACCCCGCCTGGCTGAGGCGCTCGGCGTCCAATTTGATCCAGAACGACTAAAGAAAAGGACCGAGGAATATCGGGATGCTCTCCCGCTGGCCGATATGGAGCTCAGTGAAGCGCATGTCTTGATCGACCTCGATGCGTTGAGCGAACGCACGAGTAAAAGGACTTCCGCAGTGGTGCTCTACGCTGACCTTGACGGGTTCACCCGATATGTCCAAGCCGCTGAGCGCGATGAAGACATTGTCTCCCTCGTTCGTATCCTCCATATGATTCGCACTGAACTCCATGCGGTGGTTGAACAGGATTACCCCGGCCTTGTGCTCCAACATCAGGGGGACCGGCTCTTTGCCATCGTCCACATGCCCCCAGGGGATCGCTTTGACAAGCGCTGCGCCAATGGGCTGGCGATCGCGACCGGCTTGCAGTCCTCGATGGAGCACGTCTTGAACACATGCTTACAGGACCGAAAAGATATCCACCTAGCGGTAGGGGTCGATGTAGGCACGGTCTTGGTGACGCGGCTGGGCAAAAAAGGGGCGCGAGAGGTGGTCTGCTTGGGACCCCAAGTGACATCGGCCGAAGGCTTACAGCTCCGTTCCGCAGGGCGAGAGATCCGCATCTCAAAAGCAATCTATGAGAGCATCGACGATGAGACTCTGAAGCGGCAATTCGTCAAAGACAATCAGAGTGCGTATGTGGCCAAAGGACTCACCTTCCCGAAGCTCGATGAGATCGAGGAGGCAGAAGCGGCACAGGCAGGAATGCTCGCGGCTGAGGCGTCAACCCAGCGGTTGAAGATCGAAGTGCTGGGTAGCCAGCGTCCTACCTATAGAGTAATCCCAAAGCCTTGGTGGTCCGGGTGTTCTGCGCATGGAATGGCATAAGGCCGCGCCGTCGCGCTGGCAGTCTGAGCAGGAACTTGCACATAAGCTACTGGAACAAGTCGAAGCGGGCATCGACGATCAAGGTAGGGCGTTCCTCCTCGGAACCGTGCGAATCCTTTCTCGACATGGCCACGAGTACGCGGCCTTCAGGATTCGCATCGTGTACCCTAATGGATTTCCAGAGCGAGGACGCGTCCCCGCAATCTACCTGGAAAGCCACCGCAACTGGTGCAAGGGCCCTGATACGCATATCGAAGAAGACTGGAAGTTGTGCCTCTTTGTGCCTGGTGAGGTTGGGATCGATTTTTCCAGCCCCGAATCCCTGGGGGAGCTCATCCAGTGCATCAAAGTGTTTCTGTTCAAGGAGTACCTCTACCAGAGAGACCTGATCAACGGCATCCTGACCGGGATACCTGCGGTCTGGCCCGGTCAAGCGCGGTCCCATGGGATTGCGGGCATCCGCGAGGCCGTCCATGAGCGGGGTCGGTGGGGGCGCAACGAAGCCTGTCCCTGCGGGAGTGGTAAGAAGTTTAAGCGATGCTGTCTCCCTAAAATGAGGTGAAAGTCAGGGTTATGAGCACGGAGCCCAAGACGCTCGACACATACTTTAGGATTCTCGGTGGTATCCAAGATCAAACGCGCTTTGCTGACAAAAAAGCAGTGTTTGTGGCCGCCTTAAATGCGCTGTTGTTCGGGTTTATGTCCGGGAATTTCGGAAGTCTGAAAGCCATCTATACTGCGTGTCAGGCCAGTCAGGTCGCGTGTTGGTTGTTATTCATCTTCGTGGCGTACCTAATAGCCTCGCTGTTGTCGCTAGGGTTTGTCATATGGGCAGTTATGTCCCGGTTCGGGGAGCTGGCTCCGCGCAGCAAAGTTTTCTTCGGCCACGTCGCCAGGGACTACGGCAATGACTATGAGAAGTACGTCCGAGAGACCAGTGGGATGACAGACGCTGATTGGGCGAGAGATCTCGGCTCGCAGATCGTTGAAGTGTCCCACATCGCCTTAGCCAAACACAAGCATGTGCGTCGAGCTGCCGTATCGGTGTTCATGGCCTTGATACTATGGTTTGTGTCGTTTGCATTCCTATTCATCATATCCCCCTAATTCCGTAACAGGGATGCCAAGGGTCGATGACGTGCTTGCCCCTGCACAGGTCGAAACTCAAACTGTCCTGGGCGTTCTGGTGAAGCCTGCCTCATCTGCAGCGCTCAGCACGATTAAGGGGTGGAGGGGCATGTCCGTGATCTGAGGAGAAAATCATATGTCGATCAGCCAGAAGGAGCTTGGACGACGGTTACGGGCCATACGAGAAGCATGCCAGATGACGCAAGAGGAAGTCGCCCACTATCTCGGACTATCACGCTCCAGCGTGGCCCAAATGGAACTCGGCAACCGGGCCATCACTGGCCTTGAGCTCGAACGTCTCGCTTTCCTGTTCGGGCGCGATCTGCGAGAGTTTTTCGCAGAAGAGTTCCAAGAGGAGGACGCCCTCGTTGCCCTCTTCCGGGCCCACCCTGATGTCGCCGGACAGCCGGCGGTGGTTGACACGTTGCGCTGGTGTCTTGCGCTCGGCCGAGAGGTGACCAACCTAGAACGCCTCCTGAGGATTGATCGAGATCTTGGAGCGATCGCCTCCTATCCCTTGCCCATGCCACGGGGCAAATGGGAAGCGGTTCAGCAGGGCGAGCGAATCGCGCAGGCGGAGCGCCATCGCCTGCAGTTAGGCCTGGCGCCCCTGGCAAATATGACTGAACTCTTAGAGACCCAGGGCGTGCGTACGGCTCAGATCGATCTCCCTGAAGATATCTCGGGCGTGACGTTGATTGAGCCAAGTGTTGGTCTCTTCGTGGTCGCAAACCTCCGACATCATCTGTTGCGCCGACGGTTCTCATTCGCCCATGAGTATGCCCACGTGCTGCTCGACCGGGAGCGGCGCGGCGCGATCAGTCGGGTGGCGGATCGCGACAGCCTCAGCGAGGTGCGGGCGAATGCCTTCGCCGCGAACTTCCTCATGCCGGGGGAAGGTGTATGGCAATTCATCACTGCCCTGGGCAAAGGTTCTCCCAGCCGTCGGCACGCTGAGGTGTTTGGCGATAGCGTGGAGGTTCTAGGCAACAGCGGCGTGGTGCGGGCTCTCTCCAGGACCGAGCCCAGGAGTCAGGACATTCAGCTGTATGATGTCGTCCACCTCGCCCACCATTTTGGGGTCAGCCGCCTGGCCGCACTCTATCGGCTCCATAACCTGGGTTTCTTGACGGAGGCTGAGTTGGAACGATTCAAGGCGCAGGAGGAGGCCGGGGGAGGTAAAGAGGTGGCAGCCCTCTTAGGCCTCCCGGAAGCAGCTGATGAGGGGGCTCGACACGAGTTCCGGCATCGGTTTCTCAGCCTTGCCTTGGAGGCTTTTCGACAGGGCGCGATCACCCGAGCAAAGCTACAAGAGCTGGCGCAGATGGTGGGTGCTAGGCGGGGGCCACTCGCTCGCCTGCTTTCCGAGATGGGCTTCAGCGATCGCGAAGAGGAGGGGGATGTGCTATTGCCTGAGGCGTAGGCTATGCCATCCCCGGACCCGTCATGGGTCGTGGTCAGCGATGCGAACGTCCTGATCAACTTGATGCATGCTGGGCGCCTGGATCTCCTCGATGCTCTTACCGCTTTTCAGTTTGTCGTCCCAGATCATGTCATCGCTGAGATTACGGTGCCTGCGCAGCGGCAGGCGCTACACATCGCATTGACGAGGGGCGCTCTCCGCCAGCAGTCGATGACCGACCCGAGGGAATTGGCCACCTATGCCGGGCTGCGGTGCATCAT
>Ga0209172_10006229_pt1 | contig 13507 bp, 11 predicted proteins | sample LarsenN4metaG_FD_184113 | JGI IMG/M metagenome (GOLD analysis project Ga0209172, IMG submission 184113) | Hot spring sediment bacterial and archeal communities from British Columbia, Canada, to study Microbial Dark Matter (Phase II) - Larsen... ... | reverse complement strand
TGCTCGCTACCCATATCATTGCCTTCGCCAACGGCGTGGGCTGGAAATCCGAGCGCCACTTCGATGTCAAAATCACCGACCTGCAGAAAAAGGAATGGATCGAGCACAAAGGCATCAAAATGCTGGCCTTCACGCTGGCCTTTGAGGCTACTGTCTCACTGCCCGATTTTATCGGACTGGGCAAAGGCGCGGCGTTGGGGTTTGGGGTGGTGCGGAAACAAAAAAAATGAACATTAAAAATTGGACATTGAACATTGAATTTAAAACATCATTCAAGTATAACTTATCAAAAACTGATGTATGGCAAACCTAGGTATGAATAAACTTCAGGCAGCACTTGAATCCAACATTAAATTGTATTCCGTTTTTGAGCGAATCACGCTCGGCAACGCCCGCTCCCAAATGAACCACCAGCACGAGCGGCGGGTTTTGACCTATGAAAATATCGTCGGCGGCACCGCACCCGATTTTGACGAAAGCCTCAAAAACGACCGTTTGCAACTTGAAAAACTAAGCGACGCAGCCCAAGCCGAAAGCCTACCCTACTTTTTTCAAAAATATGGCTGGCGCATTGGCGATCCAGCCCGAACGGAAGACAATCAACTCGCCGTAGCCTATTGCGATGCCTATCGTTTGGAAAAAATTTTTGAAAGCGCCGCGCAAGAATTCATCTTATTGAAAGGCGATCTCGCCGGTATCCAGAATTACATCTATGGAAACATCCAGCCGAAACAAGCAGGCGGGCTGCGCGACATCGCCAAAAAACTGCGCGGTCGCTCGCTCATTGTATCGCTGTTGACCGATTTTTTGGCGGGCGTGATACTGCGCGAACTGGGGCTTTCTTCGTGGCACTTGCTTTTTGCGGGCGGCGGGCATTTCAATTTGTTACTGCCGAAAACCGCCGAAACACCAGCTCTACTCAAAGTTTTGAGCGAAGATTTGGATTTTCAAATGCGCCGTCGCTTTGGGGAGAACCTCCAATTGGTCGTCGCCCATCTCGAATTTTCAAAAAATGACATTGAGAAAAACCCCAGCGAGTGCTTTTCAAAACTAATTTCCCAACTCGAAAGGCAAAAACAACAGACGCACAAAAAATACCTGCATGACCACTTTTTCCCAGAGGAAAAAATGACCTCCGAGGAAATGAAAAAACGGCGAGAAGAGATTGATGACTGGGAAATCGACATCGGTGAACGCTTGCCGAAAAAGGATTTTTTAGTGGAAGCCGTAACTACTACACCTATCTTTCGCACTCGAAAACTGCCCGAAATCGTCACTTTCGAGATGCACCGCCATTGCTATTCGCTACTTGTCCCCGAAAATTTAAACAATGCGAAAACGATGCTTTCTGAAAGTGAAGACTTGGTTTCGGCGCAGGTGCTTTCAATTAATGACACTGAATTTTTGAAACACGCCGGGCATTTTCAAAATTCGAAAATCAGTTTTGGCTTACGCTTTTTGGGAAAGACGTTGCCAATGATTTTTGACAAAAATAAGCAGCGCGAAGTACCAAAAACCTTCGAGGAAATTGTGAAAGAAGGTAACGACGAAAACAAACTCCTCGCCGCACTTCGCCTCGATGTAGATGACCTCGGTTTCATTTTTAGTCGGGGAATGCCCGGCGCATCACTTGGAGAAATCCTTACTCTCAGCCGTGAAATGCAGTATTTTTTCTCGGCGCACTTCGACTATTTGGCTACACAGAAAAAAGAGGACGGCTTTGAAAATGACCACGATCTCTACCTGATTTATTCTGGCGGCGATGACGCTTTTGCTGTGGGCAAGTGGGACAACGTCATCCATTTCGCCCGAAAACTGCGGGCAGATTTTCACGAATTCACCTTTAAAAACCCCGACGTGCATTTTAGCGCGGGCATTTTCATGGGCAACCCGCACTACCCGGTCGGCAGGTTTTACCGAGACGCAGGTAAGTTGCAGGACGATGCCAAAAACTCGAACGAGCGCAAAAACCGGGTAAAAATATTCAACCAAATACTCGATTGGGAAGAGTTCGATTCCAAAATAAACTTAGGGGAAAAGTTTGCACGAGTATTTGAAGGCGAAGAAACTGAAATGAAAAAGTTGCCTTCTGCTTTTGCCTACCGTATCCTCAACTTGGTGAAATCCAGTTTTCGAGAGAGTACTTACGAAGACCGGGAGGGCAATTGGTACAATCGAGGTTCCATCAATCCCGGACGGTTTTCGCGCAACGTGGCGGGCTTACGCTATTTCCTCGCTCGACAAGGATTCGACAAAAAACGCTCGGAAGAAGCCGTCAGCGTCATCGAAAAAGAACTCATTTGGGATTTCATGCGCTCGTTCGACTTCAACGGCGATGAAGACAAAATCTATCCCGTGCGCGACTATCTCGTTGCACTTAACTATGCTATTTTCAAAAACCGGGCAAAAGCCAGTCAAAAATCATAAAACTGTTTTAGTTATGACCAACATCGCAAAAATGTCGCCTGAAGAAATCGTGCGAGAAGCAGAATCCTTAGCGCAACAACTTGCCCAAAAGGACCGTGTAAAAACCGGACAAATCCGAAATTTTTATTCCGGTATCACACGGATGCGGACAGAGTTTATTTCCGACAAGAAGGAAAACCTCTACAACCAATTGGTGATGCTCAAGCCCAAACTCGCCTACGCCGCCGGACGGCAACTGGCGGTTAAAGCCACTTTTTACCCAAAGATGCGCGATGCGGTGGACGGAGTACTGGCGGTTTACCATACTTCCGACGAGGAAAGGAAACTTGCGCTCACCAACTTTTTCATGTTCGTAGAAAGCATCGTGGCGTACCACAAATTCTATGGAGGTGAGTAGGTTGCCATCCGTCTGGCCACTTTTTTCAAACGTAAAATCACTAAAAAATGGAAAATAAATCAGGAGCCGAGTTTGTCGGCAACTTCATTCTTCGGGGCAAATTCGAGTGCCTCACAGGGCTGCACATCGGCGGCAGTAAGGAAAAAATGGATATTGGTGGAGTAGACTCGCCCGTCATCCGCGACCCGCGCACCCGTTTTCCTTACGTCCCCGGCAGTTCCTTGAAAGGCAAACTTCGCTCGCTGCTCGAATACGGGTTGGGCGCGGTGCCGGTCGAGGTGAACAAAAAACGCATTATCGAAGCGGGTGGCGTTTCGGATGACCCTGACATCGTGCGGCTATTCGGATTGGGTGCTGACCAAAAAGATGAGGCGCAAAAAGATACGAAAGACCCGCTTTTCAACATCGGCCCCTCCCGCCTCGTGGTGCGCGACTGCCACCCCGACAAACACACCCAAGATTGGTGGGGAAAATTGGACTCTGAACTCCAATTTACTGAGATCAAGTCCGAAAACGGTATAAACCGCATCACCTCTGCGGCAAACCCGCGCTTCATCGAGCGCGTGGCAGCAGGTTCGCGCTTCGAGTTTGAAATGGTCTATTCTGTTTTCAGAATTGATGAAAAAGGCGAAAAAGCCGTGTTGGAGGCCGCCAACAACGACCTCGGAAACCTCCGCATGGCGCTTTTCATGCTCGAACACAACTTCATCGGCAAAAGCGGCTCACGGGGCTACGGCCGGGTGCAATTTCACTTGACCGACCCGGTTTGGGTTTCAAATCAGGATTATCGCAACGGCGGCAACAATTTCGATGCTGCTTTTGCCGCACTGCCCGCCGAAACCGCTGGCTTGAAACGCCTTGCCGACGTTTCTTTTGAGATAAAAACCGAGCAAACCTCGGCTGCCTCCAACTAAAATCTACTTCCGAAAATGAAAATCGTCTGGATGCTGCCCCGCAGCGGCTACGTCACCGACCCGCGCAGCGTGACCCTCTGGGGCACGATTTGCTGGGGTATTCGATACCTTTTTGGCAACGGCGAATTGGAGACGTTTCTCAAAAAATACATTGACGGTATGCCCGATTTCGTCATTTCCAGTGCCTTCCCCTACAAAAAATGGAAGGGCGAGCGGCTGCCTTTTTTCCCAAACCTGTTGCGTGTCGCGCCGGAAATTGACCCAAATGACGACGTAGATGTGGCTTTGAAAAAATACCGGCTGGGCAAAAAACTGAGCAAAATCGAGTGGCTCAGCAAGTCACAATTTGAAAAAATGCTGCGTGGTGAACTGTCCGAAGACGACCTGCTCCGCACTCTCCTTGACGAGTACGAAAAGAAAAAAGAACACAGCGAACAGCGGAAACGCCGAAACCCGAATTTCAAAGGCGACTACCGCCCCAAAAACGAGGAAGTCCTGAAAAACACCCCGCCAGAACGCCACGACCATTCAATGACTCACAACACAATAGACCGGCTACGCGGCGGTACGCTCAGTCTCCCCGACGCAGCGGGCGAATTGAGCGGGCAACTTTTCCACGCCAACGACACCTGGTGGGCAAACCCCGACGACGACAAAGCCGAAACGGGGCTTTTCTTCCTCGTCGAAGGCTCGGACGAACAAATTGAAAACCTACTCGCACCTGTGCTACGCTTCCTTGAGCACTGGGGCATCGGTGCAGACCGCACGGCGGGCAAGGGTTTCTTCAAATTTGAAATCGAAGATTTTTCAATCGCCGAACCAACTGACTCGAACGCCCTTGTCAATCTTTCTCTTTTCATCCCAAGAGACGAAAACCAACTTGTTGAGATTGAAAACGCTGCCCGTTCCATGCCTTATCAACTTGAAAACCGGGAGTGCATGGGCTGGTCGGCGACAGGTGGTTTCGAGAAAAACCCCGCCCTGTTTTTTGCCGAAGGCTCGGTTTTCCCAAAATTAAGCGGTGGCGCGGTACGCTGGCGAGGCCGCCTTCACCAAAACCGAGAACTGCCCAATGGTCAAAAAGTCTATGACAATGGCTTCGGCTTTATGCTCAACCTAAACTGGAAAAAGCCATGATTTTAAGACTTCGCACGCTCACGCCGCTACACATCGGCGACGGCTCGACACTTCATGCCTTCGATTATACCATGCTCGACGGGCGGTTTTATCGCTGTTCGCAGCATTTCTTCGAACGTTTTTTAGAGCACCTTGGCGGCGATGCCGGGGATGAGTTCGTCAAATGGTCAACAAGAATCATGGACGAAATGGTCAAACTCGACCAGGAACGTAGGCTTGATCCACGACGCGGCAGGGATTTGAACCAGGAAATGTCACGGCTACGAAAGGAACACGCACTTTCCGGTTTTGCTCAGAGTATAAAGAAGCGGGATGTTTTTGAGCAGTATCTGCGAACAAATGCGCCTTCGATCCCGATGCTCGGTGAAAAATCAAAGCAAGAGTATCGCGGTTTCCAGCGCGGGGCCGACGGTCAGGCGTTCTTGCCCGGTTCGAGCGTGAAGGGCAGCATCCGCACCGCGTTGCTTTACCACTTTTTGGAAAATTACCCGAAACCAGATGAAATCAAGAAAATACTAAGTGACAATATCGCGCTTGTGCGCCGCGACAAAGAGGAGGCTACGATGCGGAAATTCCGCTGGACTCCCACGCGCCACCTCAAAAGCTTCGGCGAAAGACTCGAACAACTTGCCTTCTTTGCCGAGATGACCGATGCTACGGGAAAAACCCGGCGGCAGGAAGCCCAAAACGACCTGCTCCGTTGCCTGCTCGTGGCGGACACGCTCGTGGCCAATGAATCAATGGGCATGGAAAACATTGACCTTTATTTGGTAAAAAAACAACCCCGAGGTGGCGGCTTTTTGAGCCAACAACAGACTCAAGCTCCGGGTGTGGAAGCCGTGTTGCCCGGCACTCGTTTGGATGTCCGCCTTGATTTCAATGCCGAATTGCTGCTCCAACTGCATCGAAAAGCGGGAGACACTGGCGTGGGGGTTGGGCGCGAGACCCACTTCATCGGTTGGCGGGAACGGGCAAAGGTGCTCTTCAACCTGACCGAAGCCGATTTCAGTGCAGTACCGGAGCGGGCGAAAAGTGATCATCCCGCCGTTGAGGCTATTCGCAAAAAGGCGCTCGAACATGTTCTGGACTGCTACCGCCGATTCAGCGATGCCCAAGCAGCGAAACTGAAAGATTGGGTAGGAAACTTTGCCCAATATGTGGACGAGCGCCGGGACCGGTTCATGCGCCGCGACATTGAATCCGGTACTCAAGCCGTATTTGCGGCGACAGGAACACGACTGCACCTCGGTTTTGCCACAGGCTTCGAGGGCATGACGGTGGTTTTGCACTTGCTCAAAAACCATAAAAAACAGTTTGCCGACATCATGGATTTGTTTGGCATAGGGGATAGCCCTTCGGCCTGGAAAAATCGTCGCCCGGGGCAAACCTATCAGGCGAACCCTGACCGCTTCCCAACCTCCCGGCGGTTGGTGACTCGGCGCGATGCAATTTTGCCGCTTGGCTGGCTTGAACTGTTGGACGATTCTGCTGCCGATACCGCACCCGTATCGGCTTCTCCTGCTCAAAAAATGGGAAGCCCGGCTCTTTCGGCTGCGTCACCAGCACCCGCTTCGCCCACTTACCTGCGTGGCGCACTCAAACCGGGTGCGGAACTGGATGCCGAACTGCTTGCCGGCGGCAATCCGGGCCGGTTCAAACTTTTTATCCGCGAGGATTTGTTGCCGGAGGTGGCTATCAAGTATGCTGCTGGATTTAAGGTAGAGGACGTTGGGCGGATTGCGCGGCTGCGGGTGAAGAATGTGAGTGGGCAAACGATTTTGGTTGAGTTTATTAGATTCAAATGAACGTGAGTGAAATACTCGAAAATATGGTGCTTGAAAATCAGGAAGTCGAGGTTGACGACTTTCCAGGTATTGAATTGGTGGAAGAGTATCGAAATATAGAGAAACCAAAATTTGATTGGAACCCCAAAGACAACCTGATTGCTTGTATCCAATTTTCACCTTGTCTGCCTTTTCCTGAAAGGCTATTTCAAGAGTTTATAGTAGCCAGACAGGCAGAGGCTTTCTTTAAAAAAGAAGATATTGAAAAGCGTGAACCCGAAGTAAATGAAGAAACAACAGAAATGCAGGGTGAAATCAAAGAGGAAGAATCTGTAATAAATGAAGAAACAACAGAAGTGCAGGATGAAATTGAAGAGGAGGAAGTTGAACTTCCAGGTTATTTACAAGACAATTGGATAAAGCCTATGGAAGTAGAGGAACAGCCTAAGCCAACAAATTTGAAACGGTTCATCTGGTCAAACGGAATTTATATTGCTAAAAAGGAAGGCGATTATCAAGTGGTTGTTGAGAAAGAATCTTCTTTCCGAAGGATTATAGTCAAATGTAGTGGGAAGTCAGAAGAGGCTAGGAACTACTTTGAACTTTTGATAGAATGGTTCAGATCAACAATTTTTCATCCAGATGTTTTTGTGATTTGTACTTGTACCTTTTGCCAGCAGCGAGGTTTGCATGATTCACACTGGATAAAAGTTATGGATTTAGAAAATTTAAAAAAAAGGTATGAGCCAAAAGTTCAGTGTTATAGAAGTGGAAAAATGGTACCACTAGATGAAATTTCAACAGTAAAACGACCTTTTTATAAGGTAGTGATTATCAATACACCAGCGGACGATGCTTTTTGCGAAAAAGCCAGAGAACATTTTTTCCCTTCCCAAAGTCCGGTTCAGACAATCGTTTCAACTAGAAAACAGAGGCTGAGTAGCGAATTTGAGAATGAATACCTCCACAGGATCCGAAATGCAGATGTCGCTGTCGTTTTAATAAGTTTAAAATTGACAGGTGGAGAAGACGAAGGAGATAGACTTGCTCGAAAAATGGTAGAAAAAGCGGCCGAAAGATTTTCGGACAAAAAATGTTTGTGTCTTTTTGTCTGTATCAACGCCCCTTCGAATGGTTGGGAGAATATCTCACCATTTAACGACACCGAAATCCCAGTTTTAACCCAAACTCCAATTTACGATCTTGAAAATACCCAGTTGTGGAAACAAATTGGAGATGATCTTCATAAGAGAATTTCGAATTGGCTTAAAATTAAAGCCGACCAAAACGATTAAATCTCATGCAAAAACTAAAAAACGCCCGTCTCCGATCCGAGTGCCAAGCCCACCTCGAAGATGATAACCTCGAAGAATGCCTCAAACGGCTGTCCGAGTATTTCAAAGAAAATCAAGAGGTCATCGCGCAGCGCGGGCGGCTCAATGGGCTGCGCAGGGAAGCAAACCTCGGCACAATTTCACTGGAAGAAAACCGCCGCGAACGGAATCAGGTGCGGAGTGCGCTTGCCGCTTTTGTGGACGAAAATATTTTGGCGGAAGAAGCAGACGAAGTTTTGGAGGGCATCCACCACCGAATTTTGATTGCTGCCTGCAAAAACAGTCCGACGAATTGGGAAAGGCTTTTCCCAAAAGAAATGTTCACGCATCGACACATCCAAAAATACGCTGACCCTGTGCCGGACGAATACAAAAATCCCGACGTAATAATCTTTGACGACTTAAACTGCGCTGGGCTTCTCGGTAACCGAACCGAGATGAAACGCCTTGCTTTAGAGATGCCCTTCGCTCATTTACTATACTTTGGCGAAGACAATCCTTTTACCAAAGCCAAACTTCAAGAGGAACAAGAAATCTATGCCCGAATGGGCAACGCCAACACGCACATCACCCTGCACGCGAGGCTGAAAGAACTGCTCGAGTTCCGGCAAGTATTCGGTCCGCCGCTCCAAACTTTTATCGTAGAAAATTTGAAAGATAAACTCCCGCTTCGCGTCTTTATTTCCTATTCGCACCGCGATGAAGATTATAAGAACGAACTCGACTTGCACCTCTCTACGATGAAACGGCAGGGCTTGCTCAAAGTCTGGCAAGACCGGAAAATAATGCCGGGCTCAGATTGGGACGACGAGATCAAACGGCAAATGGAAGATTCGCATCTCATCTTTTTCATGGTATCGCCCGGTTTCATGGGTTCGGATTATATCATGGAAAAAGAAGTGCCGCACGCTATGTCACTCCATGCCGCAGGAAAGGCCAAAGTGGTCCCGATTTTTGTCAAGCATGTGGAATGGAAAGGCACGGAATTTGGCCGATTGCAAGGTTTGCCTCGTGATGAAAAGTTCATTGACACCCAGCCAAACAAAGACCAGGCTTTTGCAACTGTGGCTCGGGAACTGCGGGAATTGATTGAGAATTGGGGAAAATAAGTTACTTTACAGACTCATGCCCACCCGTTCCTCCCTTACCGAATCCGTCCTTGTCGCGCTCGTAAAAGACCGCGCCGACCATGCTATCTTGCATGAGCAGTTGTGGTATCGGATTCCTGTGGAGTCGGCGCCGAAAATAGTGGAGCAAAAAAAGGTGCGATACATGGGCTTTTATCTGCCGGCTGTATTTGGCGAAGCGCAAAAATGGCAGATACAACACTACGGCAAAGTGAGCCGGATTGCAGAAGCCACGCGGCAGGAATTGTTTCCCGATGAGCCGTCTGGCAGCACCAAAGCGCAGAAAAAATACTATCGCATCGAACTGGAGTCATTGGAGCCGTTACCGCAGCCCATCGTGAGTCGCCGGGGACACCGGCTGTTATTTGTCCCGACCACTGAAGAAAAATTCTTCCACACGCAGGATTTGAATGTTTTGTTTAACGCCAGTCCGTTGGAAGATTTGTTGTTTGAAAAAATGCGGGCATTGGACATCATATCTGAGCGGCAATGGCTGGTGCATATTGACAAAACACGGAAATATTGGCTTGACTTCGCCATTTTTTGCAAAGAGGGCTGCATTGATGTCGAATGCGACGGCGACCGCTACCACAATGCGCCTGACCAGGTGAAATATGACAAAACCCGGAACAACGAACTCACCACGCAAGGCTGGTCGGTGCTTCGTTACCCCACCGAAACACTGACGACCCGAATGGACCATGTGATGGAAGAGATTGCGGACAACATAAACCGCTACAAAGGATTAGCGAAACAGGAAGGTCAAAGCGGATATGTCAATTTGCCGCGTCCGCCCAAAAACGGGCAGATGAATCTTTTTGGATAGTGGTAGTTTATGTCAACTTCCATAAAATCTACGGCCCGCCAAAATAAGTGAACATTGGTCATTGATAATTGAACATTTAAAAACTTCAAAAATTGGAAAATCTAAGATGACCAATGACCAAGGTTCAATTTCCAATGTACAATTTCCAATGCCTACTCCACCCCCACCATCCCATCCGCCAGCATAAAGCGCAGTTTCAGGTAAAGGCCGTGATTCGGGCCTTTGATGAAACGCACGAACGCCAGTTCGCCCTCGATGTGCTGGCGGAAACGGTTGAGCGCTTCGGCGGAGAAAATTTCCTGCGCAATCATCTTGTCGGACGTCAGTTGTTTGTAAGTCTTGATGTCCGCTTTCAGGTCTTTCACGAACTCGTCGCTGAGGTCGGGTTTGCCATCGGCTTTGAGCGCGAGGCCGCAGACTTTCGGTTCGTCTTCGATGCGATTTTGGGCCGTTTTTTCGTAGTTGAGCGTAAAATCGTTGCCTTCTATTTGCTGGCAGATGATTTCCACACTTTCATTGGAGAAGCGTTTGGCGCCGGAAAAAGTGATGTCGTCGGCATAGCGCGTATAAATCCAGCCGTGGTCGCGGGCAAGTTTGTCCAGTTGATGGTCGAGTTCGAAGCAGACCATGTTGCTCAGCACCGGCGAAGTAGGCGCGCCCATCGGCAGGCGGTTTTTAGAGGTAACGATTCGCGCCAGTACCTGCGCCGTATCCTCTGGGAACTCGAACGGAATGCGCAGGAACAATTCCTTGATACGCTGCGCCGATATACTGTGAAAAAAGTCTTTCAAATCGAGTTGCAAAATCCATTTGGACTTGCAGTGCCGCAGCGCGTTGGTGTAGATGTTGCATGGCGACGTCTCGTCGGCGGTGGAAGGGACGAAAGCGTAAGACGAGCGCGGACGAATACCGTAATAGACGCCTTGCAACAAATCGGCCAGCAGCCGCTGGAAATCCTTGAGTTTGGGGTGCGGATTTTCGATGAGGCGGAACGTGCCGTTGGCCTTTGGCGCCTGAAAAGCATAGTACTGCGGATTGAGCGCCTGCTCGCGCAGCCACGATTCTTCGGTCATCGTGAGCGCGGCAATGGCTTTGAGCGTGCGGGCTTTGGTGAGCATCTGGCCTTTGGCCAGCACTTGCTGGGAGGAGAGCTGTTTGAATGATTGACGAAAGTATTGCATGGCATTTAAAATTGATAATTGAACATTTCATTTACGAAATTTTTGAAAGGGTACACATTTTCTTTTGCGAAATAGAGTGTAGCAGAAGTTCGAGGTTTTGACCTTTTTCCTACGCTTTTTCTTCGAGCACAGATATTCCATGTTTTTGAAACATGGAATATCTCTTGTGCGATAAGGCCAGGAAAAAATGTGTACCCTTTCAAAACGAAACTTTCAAAGTTTCGTAAACGTCCACTCTACGATGAGTGCCGAAACAAAAGCGGCTCAGAAGTGCCGCACAATGCGGTTTTGCAAAAGGTCTTTCAGGGCAGTTTTGGAGGCTGCAAGTAGTATGTTGCGGTATTCTTTTTTCTCCAACGGGATGACGGCAAACTGGTCAGAAGCGGGCAACACGGGACGCACTTCCTGCTCCAGTTCTCGCAACAAGGCTTTGCGCGTCTGGCCGACGAACACCGACTTTTGCAGGCGTGTCAGGCCGATGCGGCGGCACATTTTGCTGACCTTGAGTCGCAGCCGGTCGTTGCTGATGTCGTAAGCGATGCAGATGTACACGGTGATTGAGTGAATGGCAAATGAGTGAATGAAAGAGCTATAGGTCTTGCGATTACGAACTCGCAATGCAGCGGGCGTACAGCGGATTTGCAAATCCGCCGTACCTGAAGCATCCGCAATTTTGCAAACGCAGCCAGATGAACACACAGGTGATGATACGCCTGACCAAATGGCGCGAAGCCACCGGATACCGAAAAATATGAAAATGAAAATTGAAATCAGATTGGCTGAAAGTCGTCGGGAAGAAGGTCACAAAGGGGAGGCGCCGGTGAAAATGACGGCGTGTGTGCGGTTCAAATTTGGACGGTGGCCGGAGCCGGTTCCGGCCCGGAGGCATCTTTGCCTTGTGGCAATATCGAGCGGACAAAGGCGCGCGCTTCAAGTTCTATCGTTTGCCAAAGGTTGTACTGTCTCTCACCCCATGTTTCCTTTTTTTCGTGAAACACGTTTTCTACCGCGAGTGCGAGCATTTTTTTACCGTCGTCGTTGAGCCACACGCCGCCGCCCGACAAGTCGCGCAGGTGTTGCGACGAGGCTTCTTTGCGGGCGCAGAGGTTGAACACGATTTTGTCCACCCAAGGGCGATACGGCTCGATAAAATCGAACAGGAAATTCTTTTGTTTGCGCGTGTCGCCGTGCAGGAAGCCGAAGTAGGGATTCAGCCCGACGTGCCAGAGTATTTTTTCAATGCGGCCATAAAGGATGCCGTAGGCGTAGTTGAGCAGTGCATTGAAGAGGTCGGCGCTGGGGCGTTTGCTGCGCCCGTCGAAACGCAGGTGCGATGGCAGCAAAAAACTCAGCGTCTGCAAATAAGCGCGCTGGGCGTTGCCTTCCAGCCCCCGCAGCGTGTCGGCAGCTTTCTCTACCTGGCGCAGCGCAAGCGATTTCATTTGCAAAAGCGCTTCCTGCAGCACCTTTTCGCAGTCCTGAATGGCGCGCAGGGCTTCGCCGTGCCGGTAACTTTTGAGTTTGGAGAGCCATTTGAGTTTGCGCTGCAATTTGAGGTAAAGCCAGTCGCGGGCAAATTCGAGGCCTTGTGGCGTGCCGCCCAGTGCGATCTGGCGTTTCCAGATGTCGAGCGCGCCAGCCGGTTGGAGGCCTGCAAGAAGAAGAGTGGGCATATCGAAATCGCCGAGCACAAGAAGAAGGATGCCGTGCTCTTCGGCCAGCAGCATGGCGTCGGCGCTGGCGCTGGTGTGACGGTGCAGCAGGATGCTGCGGACGGTCGGAGGGGCGAATTGTTCGACGCGGTGGTCGCCTGCGCCGCTGAGGTCGGGGACGGTCACTTCAAAAAGACCGTCCTTCACGCGGAGCCTTGCTCCGAACGTTTTGATAGAAAGTATCTGTTCTTGCATGACTCAGAAAAGTTTGAAAAGTAAACGGATAAATGCTTGTGAAGGGCGCATGCCGCAAAGCGGGAGCGCCGAAGTGGGAGAAGATTGTCCATGTTGCGGAAGGAATTGTTATTCATGTCAGGATTGGTTTGCGGATATTGTCCTTTTTTCGTTTCTTTGCTAAGACAAAATTGCATCTGTAAATAATACCGCGCCGAAAAAATGTCATTTTTGTGACAGTCGTTCAGATGGCGATGTTATGCAGGTTGCCAACAATATGTTCGCACAAGATTTTGGTTTACAATTTATTAAAACTGCGCACGATGTCATTTTTCGGGTCATTTTCAGGGTTGAGCCTTAAAAAATTTAACGTTTTTATAAGGAAAAGCGGGCAAAATTTGCGCACGAAAAACGGCCCTAATGTTTTGGAAATCAGAAATTCATCCGCACATTTGCTCTTCTAAACCCATATCTGCTCAAGGAAGGATTGCGAC
>Ga0209172_10006226_pt1 | contig 13510 bp, 10 predicted proteins | sample LarsenN4metaG_FD_184113 | JGI IMG/M metagenome (GOLD analysis project Ga0209172, IMG submission 184113) | Hot spring sediment bacterial and archeal communities from British Columbia, Canada, to study Microbial Dark Matter (Phase II) - Larsen... ... | reverse complement strand
GATGCGCGCCTCGGCATCGGCAAATATACGCAAGCTGTCGGTTTCCTTGCGAAAACCACCACCCCCGGCCGCAGCGGGCGCGATCACGGTTTCAAGCTTGGCCTCAATCATGATTCCAAGTCGTGGATCATTCAAGCCAATTACACGGAGATTGCCGAGAATTTCAATCCCGAAGTCGGCTTCTTGCGCCGATTCGCTTACCGAAAATCCGAGACGCTCATTCTGCATCGTTATCGTCCGCAAAACTTTTTCGGCCTGCACGAGCTGCGGCCGCACGTGTCGTATCGCAGCTTTTGGGATTTCACCGGTTTTCAAGAAACCGGTTTTTTGCATTTCGACAATCATTGGGAATGGAAAAGCGGCGTGGAGATTCACACCGGCGTCAATTTCACCCGCGAGGGTTTGAAAAATCCATTCACGATTTATCGCAAGCAGAAAAAACCGCTGTCGATTTATAACACCGTGATCGTTCCGGCCGGCACTTATAATCACGGCGAGGCGCAGATTGTCATGAACACCAATCAGGGCGCGCCGTTGAGCGTGAGTGGAAGATATAGCATCGGCGGCGCTTACGGCGGCGATAGAACTTCGGCCAGCTCGACGGTGAAATTTCGTATCGGTGAAACGTTCAACACCGAATTGACGTGGAGCAAGAATTATTACGATCTGCCGTTCGGCAGCTTCAATACCGATATTTTGCGCGCGCGCCTCTCTTATTCCTTTACGCCGCGCCTCTTTGTGCAGAGCTTGCTGCAATACAACGACCTCGAAGACGTGTGGTCGACCAACCTGCGTTTGGGCTGGCTGCAATCGGCGAACACCGGCCTTTTCGTGGTTTACAATGAGAATCGGGACACCTTCGATGAGACCTTGGGCCTGCGCGAACGCAGTTTTATTGTAAAGTTCAGCCGGTTGTTTGATTTGCTGGAGTAATGATCAGATTATTGACCGGTCACTCGCCGTGACCGGTCAATAAATTGTGTACTATTTCGCATATCCCGTCATCTCCAAATATCCTTCGCCGCGTATTGCTTGCTTCCCTTTTTTGCCAACGATTTCAACATATCCTTCCCAATAAATTTTTCCGGTCGTGCGCCGCGTGTCCAGCTCCTGATTTTTAACCGGCGTCGTCAATCGCAGCTCGTAATCTAAAAATTTTATTTTCCATTCGAGGGGATATTTTCCTGCGGAAGCCGGACTGGTCCACCACGCTTGCGGAACGAACACAAAGTCACGACTCGAGAGTGCTTGCGTCGCGCCGTTACGATGAATCAACGTCCCGGCTGAGAAAGGCGAGTTTGCGCCGTCAACGCGCCGCAAGTTGGCGAGCATCACTGCGGTGGAATCCGAGAGATGCAGGCTCAGCCAATCCCAGCCGATTATTTCCGGATTTGCCACGGGCGTAAAGAATTCGTGATCCATCCAGCTCGAGCCGGAAACGCGGAGCGAATCATAATCAACCAAGAGCGTTCCGGCGGTTTTTAATGAAGTCAAAGAATAGTAGTAAGCCGCGTCGCCCGGCACACGGCTATTCGGCAGCAAGCCGCGATCGCCATGAAAAACCGGCGGCTGCACAGACGTCAATTTAAAATCGATCCGGCCAAATGCGCTTGCCGCACGAAGATGAATTTTGCCATCGACGACGCCATCAACCAGAGTTTCTTGGCGCGCCAGCCAATCGCCAAGATGCACGGCGAGCGAGCTTGAGTCTGCGCCGGCAAGTTTCAACGCGCCGCGAGCGGTTTTCTCATCATAATGAAAGCGTTGTTTCTCAACGTCGGTGATCGCAAAGTGCGCCACGTAAGCATCGCGAAATGCCCACGATGATGGCCGCGGCAGGAGGGAGGGGGCAAGCGCTTGGCGAAAAAATGTCAATTCATAGCCAAACCGTCGTCCGTTCTCCGCCCGCAGATTGCCGGTGAAATACCACCACTCGGTTTGATATTCCGCGTGCTGGCCGTGATCGCGAGGGAATTGCCAAATCCATGGCTTTTCCACCTTGGCAAAATCATTTTGCGCCGCGGCAGGCGGCGTGAAAAAAGCAAAGGCTAAAACGTAAAAGATAAAACGTAAAACGTAAAGGATAAAACGTAACATGACATTTTTGTGGTTCAGTTGGAGTTTGCGACTTGCCTGCGGCCTAAGCCCCAGGGAAAGTCGCATTACGGTTTACTCTTCCCGTATCGCGGCGACGACGGAAATCTTTTTCAAACGCCACATCGGATAAATTGCCGCCGATAGCGCCGCGACAAGCGCCATCCATCCTATTTGCGCGTATGCGCCGGGGTCGATTTGAAAATTGATCGTCCAATTGAAAGTTCGCAGATTGATGACGTAGATCATCACCAGGGCTAAAGCCGTTCCGGCGGGCACGGCGATGAGCGCGGCAAAGCCGCCCATGAGTCCGGATTCGAGAAACACCAGCCGCCGCAACTGGCTGAAACGCATGCCGACGGCGCGCAAAATGCCCAGCTCGCGCGTGCGCTCGACGAGCAGCGACATCACCGCGCTGATGATGCCGATGAACGCGACGATGCCGGCGAGAATCTGCATGACGTGGGTGATGGCAAAACTCTGATCGAAGACTTTGAACACTTCGTCACGCAATTCGCGATTCGACAAAATATTCACGGCGTAACGGCCGGCGATGGCGCGCCGCAAATCGGCCACGTAGCGCCGGAAGTCAACCTGCGGTTTGAGAAAAACACCGATATTGGTGATGCGCGAAGGCCCCCAGTTTTCGTTGTAGGTGCGATGATCCATCATTACCTGCCCTTGCTCGAAAGAATAATCGACGAAAACCGCCGCCACCCGAAATGATTGCGGCCCGCGCATCGTTTGCAAGATCACCGTATCGCCGGCCGCCTTGTGAAACCGCCGTGCGAAACCATCTGAAATAAACACCTCGCTCGCGATAAGGCGCCGCCAATTATCGCGATCGTCGCCGCTGGTGAAAATAAAATCCGTGCGCGTCATCACCACCTCTGCGCTGATGGCGATCAGAAAAATCGGTTGCTGCCGGTAGGTTGAGGCCGTCACGCCGTACAAATCGATTGCTTCGACTTCCGGCTGCCGCTCGAGGAATCGGATGAAATCCGGCGAGAACAGCGCCTCCCACTTCGCCGTCTCGAAACCGCGCGTTTGCAAATAGACGTCCGCCTGCAAAACGCTCTTGACCCAATCATCAACAGAGCGGCGAAAACTCGTGATCATCAAGCTCATGCTGAGCACCATGGACAACGAGATCATCAGCGCCGCAATCGCCACTGCCGTCCGGCTGAGCGCCGTTTGAATATTGCGGATCGAGAGAACGCCGATTATTCCGGCGAGCTTGTGCATGAAGCTGTTTGCCGCCCGCACCAGTCCCAGCGTCAACAGCGGTGCAAAAAAAATAGCGCTCAAGGCCACAGCCAGCGCAGCGCCAAGCCCGAGAAAAAATCCGCCGGCAATCTGGCTTTGTTGTGTCGAGCCCAGCGACATCACAACGGCGACGACGAGAAATATCAATCCGGCGATGGCGAAACGCGGCGCGAATTTCTGCGCGCGAAACTCCAACGCCGAGCGGCGCACGGCCACGGCAGCGCGCACTTTTGCCGCTTCGATGATCGGTACGGCGCTGGCCAGGAGCGTCGTCAATAAGCCGATCAGAAAAATTTTGGCGAGCACGCTCAAATCCGTCGCCACCTGCGATGGTTTGAGAAAAACATACAAGTCGGAGATGGTTGCGGTTACCGTGCGCGTCGCATATTCGGCGAGGATGATGCCGAGCCACAAACCCAACAACGATCCGGCGACGCCGAGTCCGAAGGCTTCCAACAAGGTGTTGAAAATAATTTGGCGCGGCGTCACGCCGAGGCAGCGCAAGATGCCGAGCTGCTTGCGGCGATGAATCACCGAGAACATCATGGTGTTGTAGATCAAAAACATGCCGACGAACACGGCCAAAAACGACAACGCGGTGAGATTGAGCCGAAACGAGCGCAGCATGTCATCGGTGCGCTGGCTGCGGCGCGCCGGCGGCTCGAGGCGGAGCGGCGTGGGCAGTTGCGCGGCGAGTTGCTTCGCGGCGCTTTCGCCGGCGATGAGATCGAGGCGGTCGACATGGCCGAGGCGCCCGAAGATTTCCTGGCCGGTGGCAAGGTCGACGAGCGCCAAATTTTCGATGCCGGCTTGCGACCACAGGCGAGGCGCAATCAAACCCGCGAGATAAATCTCGCGCCACTCATTTCCGATCAACACGTCGAGCGTGTCGCCAATTTCGAGTTGATGCGCTTCGGCAAAAGCTTGATCCAATAAAGCCGCGCCGGGCGCCAAGAAAAATTTGAAGCCGGAGATTATAGCAGCGGCGGAATCCGACGGCGTTGTGGCGGCGGCTTTCCCATTCGAATTCCACGCCGCTGCGGAATATTCGCGGAACTCAGCGTCGGTAAAAGGATCGATGGCGAGAATGTGCAGCGCTTCTTTCGTTGCCGGGTCTTGCGTTGAGGCGCGCAAACGAACGCCGGCGATATATTCAAGCATCGGCGTCGCTTGCAGATCGGAACGCGCGAGAATCGCCGTGACGAGAGAATCGGGAATGCCGGCGGGGCCGCCGAGAATTTGGTGGGTGGTTTTGCCGGTGACGGCTTCGACGGTTCGCCGAAAGGAGCGCAGTGCGTTTTGATTGGCGAGATCGATGCCGACCATCACCGCCACGCCGAGCGCGATGCCGAGCAGGCAAAGAAATGTCTCCAGCGGCCTGCGGCGGAGATGGCGGAGGTTGAAGAGGCGAAGGAGGCGCAGCATTGAGGCAATATGACCAAATATTGTTTAATCTAAAAGATAAACATTTTCAGTTTGCGGACAAGAAGTTTCTCTCTTTTTATCTTGCACTAAAGCGGTGAATTGCTTATCTTTTCAGCATAACACAAACCGGGAGATTCGAATATGGTGAAGACAATTAACTTAAAAAAGACGACAAAGAGCGAGTTGATCGAGCTTATCCGCAAGCTCAAACGGCGCAAGGGCGATCAATATTTTCTGCAAGAAAATGGCAAGGCGATGGCGGTGCTTATTTCGAGAGCAGAGTTTGAGCGCTATCGCGAACAAGACCGGTTGAAAGGGGCCTACGAACTCCGGCAATTTTTAGATGAAGTACACTCAAAAATGAACCATGGTTATTCGGAAGAAGAAGTCGAAAAAGATGTTCTGGAAGCCATCCACGAAGTCCGAAAGCAAAGGAGAGCGTGATGCTGAGGGCGGTTCCGGACGCCAACATATTTGTAAGTGCTTTGATCTGTTCCAAGGGCAATTCAGCCAAGATTTGTGCTCGTGTTGATGAATTTGCCTCTTGCACTTCGGACGCGATACTGAAAGAAGTGGAGCGGGTTGTTCATTACGATCATATTTACAAAAAATATAACCTTGACGAAGCGATCATCGACCAACATTTGCAAAAACTCCGGCGATCACATATTATTGTTTCGGGCACTTATGAAGTCCATGGAGTTGTTTCCGATCCGGATGATAATAAATTCATCGCTTGCGCCTTGGAAGCCGGCGCCGATTATATCATCTCCGGTGATCCTCACCTTTTAAACTTGAAACATTATAGAGACATTCAAATCATCACGCCGAGAGCTTTTCTTGAAATCTTAGATCGAGAAAAAGCCGCTAAATAAACCTCAAAATAAACTATCTCTCCAATTGAGTTGATTGAGCGATCAACGCACCATCTTTAATTTGAAAAACTCGATCCGCAAAACGCGCCGCTTCGAGGCTGTGGGTGGCCAGCAAAATCGTTTTCCTCTGCTCCTGCGAAAGATTTTTCAAAATTTCCAAAATGTGCAAACCGGTCTCCGAATCGAGATTGCCGGTAGGCTCGTCGGCGAGAATGATTTGAGGGTCATTGATCAACGCGCGGGCAATCGCCACGCGCTGCTGCTGTCCACCGGAAAGCTGATCGGGCAGGGCTTTCCAACGCTCGGCGATGCCGAGTTGCGCGAGCAAATCCATCCCGCGTTGGCGCAATGCCGTCGCCGAATGGCTATCAAGCTGGCCGGGCAGCAGAACATTCTCCTGCACGGTTAAAGTGGGAAGCAGATTGAAAAATTGAAAAACAAAACCGATGCGGTCGCGACGAAAGAGCGTCAACCGATTCTCGTCCATCGCCGTGATTTCGGCTTGATCCACAAAAATTTTTCCGGAGGTCGGTTGGTCGATGCCGCTGATGAGATTGAGCAACGTGCTCTTGCCGGAACCGCTGCGGCCGTAGAGCGCGATGAATTCGCCGGTTTGGATGGTGAGATTAACGTCGTGCAGCGCCGCAATGGCGTTGCTGCCGACGCCGTAATATTTGGAGAGATTTTCGAGGCGGATCACGATTAAGTTTTCAAAATATTCAGTTATTCCAACCTCAGAGGATTATCAAAATCAAAGCCAAACAAACGCGGATTCTCGCCGATGACGGCCGCGGCAACGGTGTAGAACACATAATCGTAGGTCTGCTGCGGGATTTTGCCGTGCGACAAGAGCTTCCAAAAATTGCGCTCGCGCGGGTTTTCCGGTATGCGCTGAAGAATGGGCTGAATGTTGTCTTCGCCCCAATTGTAACAGGCCATCACCAAAAGGCCGGAGGCTTGCGCTTCGGTTTGATAGAGGTCACGCAAATAGCGCGCGGCCGCCAGTGTCGATTTTTCAAAATCGTGCCGTTCGTCGCGCGGGTCGTAGCGCCGCACTTCAACGAGCGGACCCAGCTTTAAGCCGTAGCGAATCGCCGTTGTCGGAATGAATTGCCACATCCCTTTCGCGATGCCGTGCGCCGTTCTCGGCCCGCTGCGTTTAAAATCGAAATCGGTTTCCTGCAATGCGAGATAAAAAAACTGCGGCGGCAAATCATGGGCGAGCATCGCTTGCGCAATCTTCGTGGCGTAGCCGTTTGCAGCAGCGCGCGCCATGGCTTCACGAAACCGCTGGGTGGAGCGCCACATGCGAATATATTTTTTCACCGTCTCCACAAAGCCGGCTGGCATGCTGGCGTCGCATTCGCCGAAAATCCGCGCCACTTTGTAAATGAGCCATTCTTCCTGCGAAAGTTTGCCCGGCGCAATGCCAAGCTCGTCACGGACAAAATTGCTGTAGCTGTCTCGCAATTTTCGCTGTTGCTGAGATTTTTCATCAATTTGTTTTTTGAGCTGGGCGTCGGGATGCTGCGCGACGGCGGATCGCAGCGTCGCCATTTGCAGCTCGAGCGCTTTCATTGCATAAAAAACGTTTTCGGCGAGGGCGTGGATTTCTTCCTGCTGCTTTATACGCCGGCTCTGATAAAATAACGCGCTGGCGGTCATCGCCAAAATAACCAAAATGACGCCGATAATGAGCCAATAGCGCTCGGCGTGTTGTCGTTGCGCCCGCAGTAAAGTCTGCTGACTCAGGGTGGCTTGCATCCCGGCATTTTCAGGCAAATCATGTCCGGAAGATTGTTCGGCGATTTCGGTAAGCTCCGGCTTGGGAGGTTGAATCGGGGCGGGCGACTCTATTTCGCACATTATAACGACATTGCCGCGAGCCAGGGCGATCCTGGCGCGAGACGGCAAAGCCGCGCGCTGGATGCGTGTGCCATTCAAGTACGTGCCATTTTTGCTCTGCAAATCTTCAACAAACCAGCGGTCGCGATCCCAAATCACTCGGGCGTGGCGCGAGCTCACGTAAGAATCATTGATCTGAATATCACAATCCTCGCTGCGGCCAATGATGAAATCACGCGCAAAACGTTCCCATCTTTTGTTCACCTCGCCTTTTTCCACATGCAGGTGCACGATGGGTATTGCCTTCGCGGCGACGGTCTTTGTTTCGGGAAAGGCGACACCGATTTCCGGGCCATGCTCGGAACCAAGTGTGAGTTTATCGCCGTGCCGGAGCTTTTGCTTGCTTTGCAAAAACGCGTGATTCAGCCAAGTTCGATGGGCCGGAGCGGGGATAATCCAATAATCTTTGGCGTCAAAAATAATTTGGGCGTGATGGTCGCCGACTTCGCTGTCGAGAATGAAGTCAAAAAGAATCTCGCAATCCGGCGCCGTGCCGATCTGCCAGGCGCCGCCATTCAATTCAATTTTCTCGCCGCGGCGGGAGCTGCGAAAAAATTCAATGGAAGGTTTTGGCGCCGAGTTGGTTTTTGCTCGCGGTTCATTGAATAAGGCACGACGACGCGCCGTTCGCGGTTCGTCCTCAGTTGGTGTTTTAGCTTGGGCATTAATCGGGCTTTTCACGCGACGACCTAATTCCTTAAACCGTTGTAAAATGCGTCAGCAATCTCAATTAAAAATAATCAAGCGCCGCCAAAAGGCAGAAAAATTAATTGGACGCGCTGGAATCAAATGGCGCAGTAATATTCCAAGTTCGCAAAAATCGGATGACCTGCTCGATTTGTGCAGCCGCCAATTCTTCCTCGAAATCCGGCATGCGTTGATCGCCCTTGCCGCGGCCGTTGGTGATGACGGTGCGCACGCTATCGACGCCGAGTTTTTGCACGGCCTCGCGAATTTCCGGGCCGAACATGCCGCCCTGTCCTTCGTCGCCGTGGCAGCGGCTGCACTGCGCGTCTTTGTTGACGTAGCCGTGGTAAATCAGCGCACCGGGATCGGTCATCTCCGGCGGTGGGCCGCTGTCACAGCAAAAGAGAGAAAAAGATAAAAAAGAAAAAAAGATCAAACGCCAATTGGACAAGGTGGTAAAGGGACACGAAAATTTCATGGCGATACTTTTTTCATCAGCCCGTTGCCGACCAGCGACCAGCAACTAGAATTTCACACTCACGCCAATCGTCGGCACCAGCGGAATGCCGTAAATCGGTTCGTCCTGCCGCGTTTTGGGATCGTAATTCAGGTCCTGCACATTTTTGCGATTGTAGGCGTTGATCACGTCGAGATAGAAAATCCAACTGGCATTCCAAAATTTGGGGAAATAACTCACGCGCAAATCGAGACGCGAAGTCCATGGCAGGCGGTTATTGCCGACACGATTGCGAATGTCGTCGGACATTTCAATGGTGCGCTCGTCGGGCAAACCGCTTTGCGGATTCACCACATCCAATTTGCCGTTGCCGTTGCGATCTTCACCGGGATCGAGGCGGCCGTTCAAATTGCGATCTTCGTAAACATCAAGCTGGCCGTTGTGATTGGCGTCTTCGACAACTTCAATGGTGTAAACGGTTTTTTGATAGGGGAACCCGCTGCCAGCTTGAAAGCGCACGTCGAGCTGCCATTTGCTTCCCAATCGCCACTCGGCAACGGCGGTGATCGTGTGGCGTTGATCGTAGCGCAAAAAGAAGCGGCCGTTGTCCGGCTCGGTGCCGCGCACCAGCGCATAAGCATATCCCAGCCAACCATTGAGTTTGCCCTGGCCGTCGGCGCGTTTTTCAAGGAGAATTTCAAGGCCGCGAGAAAAACCGGTGGCGTTATTTTTCGGCTGGAAAGTAAAATATTTTGCCGCTTGCAGCTCGGTGCGAACGCCGGCTGAGTCGCGCGCCGTGACCACCAGCCAGGTCGTGTCGCCCAGTTGCGGAAAAAGCAAATCACGCAGGCTTTTGTAATAACCATCGACGCGCAGCGTCCATTGCGCATTCAATTTTCTTTCCACGCTGGCGAGAACATGCGCGGCGCGCTCGGCGCCGATTCCCAATCCTTTTACATTTTGCAATGACACGCGAAAGCCCTCGCCTTGCAATGTTTCATAACCTGGAAATTGGCTGTAGAGGCCCGCGGCAAAACGATAACGCGTGAGAATGTTGGCATCCCAAAGCATGCTCACGCGCGGACTGATCATAAGCTGGCCAACGAAAGACGAATAATCCCACCGCAGTCCGGGTTGAACGGTTACCCGCGACGAAATCTGCCATAAATCCTGCACGTAAGCGCCGGATTTGAAAAACGCCGGCGAATGCTCGGTGAAGCGTATGGCGTCGGCAAAAATAATGGCCGGGTTGTTGGTGAAAAATCGCCAGACGTTTTGCGCGCGCTGGCGGGCGATGGAGGCGCCAAAATCAATCGCGTGTTGCGAATTGGCCGCATAAGTAAAATCCTGCCGCAGCGCGGTTTCAATGGTTCGCAAATCTGCTTGCGCCGAAAAAACGAATCCTCGCAGAGGAAAACGCACGCCGAAATTGCTGGCGTTGCCATTGCGATAATGCGAAAGCAGCGTGGTGCTCGACCATTTCGATGAAAGCAAACGGCGATGCCGCAGCGCGAGAATGGTTTGATCCTGGCGGTCGAGCGCCGAGATTGAATCGGGGCGGCTTTGTTCGGCATTTGCCGCATCGTCATCGGTGGTGAGAATATCGGTGCGCTCGCGGCTTTTGATCAGCGTGAGGTCGAGCGTTCCGGCCGGGTCGGTGGCAAGATTGATTTTGCCCTGCACGTCGAAAAAATTCGGAAACGAACCGGCGTCGGTGAGATTCGACAAAATCAAATCGTAATAGGTTCTTCGGCTCGAAAAAATCCACGCGCCTTCTTTGCGGCCGGGAAGCCGGCCTTCGAAGACAACGTTGGCATTGGTGAGGCTGGTGTTAATGTTGGCGCGAAACGGGCTGGTGTCGCTGCCGTTGCGATTTTTGATATCCAACACCGCCGAAAGGCGATCACCGTAATTGGCCGGGAAGCCGCCGGCCAGCACTTTGACGTCGGTAACGGTTTCGGGATTGAACATGCTGACCAGCCCGAACAGGCGGTAGGGATCATAAACACTCACGCCGTCCATCAACACCAGGTTTTGATCCGGCCGGCCGCCGCGAATGTATAAGCGCGCGTTAAAATCGCTGCGGCCGAGAACGCCGGGAATGGTTTGCAAGGCGCGAAAGACATCTTCACCGCCGCCGGCGAGATTTTTGGCGCGGCGCGGCGAAAGCTCGTGCAGGCCGGTGCTGAGAATGTCCTGCCGGCTTTTCTGGCGCAGGGCTTCGACGGTCACTTCGGACATTTCGATCACGGTCGGTGTCATCAAAATTTCGAGACGACGGCGTTCGCCGGCAGAAAGTTTGAGTGAGCTGATTTCAAACGCTTCGTAACCGATCAGAGTGGCGCGCAATTTATAGGCTCGCGGCGCAATGTCGGCGATTTCAAAATGGCCGGTGGAATCCGTGACGGCGCCGAGCTGGGTGTCAACCAAAAAAACATTGGCGCCCATGAGCGGCTGGCGGCTTTGCCGGTCGTAAACGCGGCCTTCAATCTTTGAAGTCGATTGCGAAAAAGAGTGGCTGGCGGAAAAATTTACGGTGACCAGCAAGAAGAAAATACCTCGACAATAGTTCATATCAGTTTGAGACAACAAAGTTCATGAGAGAAAAGGTCAATGTATAAAAATTAAAACATTCTGTTGCAAAGACAAACAAAAAATACAATTAAAAGATGGAAACGCGGCATTTTAAATATTGTTTTTTGCCGGTGCGGAAATTTCACAGGCATGAAAACTACATCGCGCGCCGCCAGTGATTCGCTTACGGCGGGAGGCGATGAGGCGATAGAGGCGCGTTCCGACAAATGCCACGCCGGGCAGGTAGAGAAAAGGCCACAGCAACATGCCGAGCGGCAAGTGTTGGGCAATCTTGCGAAAGGCATAAAATCCTGCCAGCGCTTCATATCGTCCGTTGCGCGGAACCATGAGCTGCATTTCTTCGAGGCTCTTCTGCTGATCGAGGCCGGGATAATCGCGCGAGATGGGCGTCCAATCATTCACATCGCGATAAGCAAATTTGCCGCGCCAGTCAAAAAAATCGACGATGGTGACGCTGCGAATGCACAGGGGGCATTGTCCGTCAAACAAGATGGCAAATTGGGTCAGGCCGTTCGGCGCGGTAAGACGGCGGCGAATCCAGGCGTTGATTTTTTCAGCGTCAAGAAACACCGGCCACACAAGCCCAAACCATTCGAGGAAAGTGCGTATCTTCCATTCCAGCCCGAAAATTTTCAGCCTAGGATAACCGGCCAATAAATATAAAAGTATAATCGCGGTTTGCACGAATTTCAAAGGCCAGACGGCGTTGGGGCTTTTATCGTTAGCTTTGGGAATAAATTGCTGCGCGGCATGATTCTCTCGCAAGCGTTTGAGGAGATGATCAACCGAAAGCCGTGCGCCACTCGGCGACAAAACGAGGACAATCATTGAAAGCATGAGCGGCAGCAACAAGTGAACTACGCCGCCAATCGCGAGTCCTTGCGCCATGCCGTAGAAGTAGAGGCCACCGGCGATCAAAGCGACAAAATTGGTTTTGAAGCCGATGAAAGCAAGAAAAACAAAAGTGACGAGCATGCCATAAATCAGATCCAACAAAAATGGAGACGGCGCCGGAATTTGCAAAAGGCGCAAGATATAAAACGGCGGCTCAACGCCGGCCGGTTGCAAATGTTCACGCGCTCTCGCCAACACATCGGCGAGAACAATCGCATAGATCCAGAGGCGATAAATCGCCAATCGGGTCAATGTGGCCGGCGCGAACCAAAATTGATTCGAGGCGTTGGAAAGACGATTGAGATGCGTGTTCATGCAAGATTCGTTTACAGATTGTACATGTTAAGGTTGAACGAAGCCTATTAAAAAATATAGCAACAATTCACGTTGACACAAATGAAAACTTTTCTCCTTGCAATTTCAGCGAGAAAGTTCTATATTTTGGCATAATGAATCGACCGCAGTTAAAAAAACTATCTGATTACATTATGAGCAGTCGGCAGGCAAACGATGGAATTAGAAAAAATTCGCAAGCATGCAACGGTTCGGCCGTTCAAGCCTTTTATCATTCACATGGATAATGGCAAAACTCATATTATTACGCATCCCGAAATCATTATTACCGAAACAATTGTGGTGGCGGTCGATGAAGACGGCGACGCCGTGTATCTCGCGCCGGAAGCGCTTAGCGCCATATCACGCTACAAAAATCCAACAAAACCCAAGCGTTTGCCGCCAAGACGAACACGAATAAGAAAAACTTCTTAGTGGTTTACGAAGGCGGTTTTTGCACGACAGCAATTCATGCGCTTCAAGGAAGGAGCATCGCAAGGATGAACGCCGCGGTTACCCAGCGATATTATCAGGCTCTTGCCAAACTGTTGGATGGCATCGTCCTGCGCAGCCACGAACGGATTGCGCGGCGGCACCCCATGATCCAACTGCGTTTGCCGGAATTTTTAAAAACCTATCACACCAATTTTGAAAATCTTTTTTTGGAACCGCCGCCCATTGCCCTCGATCATATTCGCGGCGATGTGTGGGAAAGGCGCGGCGGTTTGTGGCGGCGCGATTTTGCCTTTCCTTCTGCCGTTCCCTCCGCTTATGCAGATAATCGTCATGCCATCGTCCAAACGTATGCCAGAGATCGCGGCTTGCATTTTCCGGCCGTGATTACGCTGCATGGTTTGATGACGCCGACTCTGATCGCGCATCGGCCTTTCTTTCGCGCCATTGTCGAGGCGGGCGCCTCGGCTTACGCACTCGAGCTTCCTTATCATCTCCGCCGCACGCCGCCGGGCTTTGTTTCCGG
>Ga0209172_10006225_pt1 | contig 13510 bp, 14 predicted proteins | sample LarsenN4metaG_FD_184113 | JGI IMG/M metagenome (GOLD analysis project Ga0209172, IMG submission 184113) | Hot spring sediment bacterial and archeal communities from British Columbia, Canada, to study Microbial Dark Matter (Phase II) - Larsen... ... | reverse complement strand
CTGCCGCCGGGCTTCCGGAGCGTCGGCACCACCGCCAACGCCGTCGCCGCCGCCGAAAACGCCGAGAAAAAGATCTACGCCGTGCAGTTCCACCCCGAGGTGCGCCACACCGACCGCGGCGCCGACATCTTGCGCAACTTCGTCCTCGGCATCTGCCACGCTCCCGCCGACTGGAATCCGCGGGCCTTTGTCGAGAAGACCGTCGAGGACATCCGCGCGCAGGTGGGCGAGCGGGGCCGGGCGGTCTGCGCCTTGAGCGGCGGGGTGGACTCGACAGTGGCGGCCACGCTGGTGCACCGCGCTCTGGGCGAGCGCCTGACCTCGATCTTCGTCAACAACGGCGTGCTGCGGAAGAACGAGTTCGACTCCACGTTGGCGCTGATGCGCGAGCGGCTGGGGCTGAAAGTCGTGGGCGTGGACGCGGCCACCCGCTTCCTGGCGGAACTGCGGGGAGTGTCCGACCCGGAAGAAAAGCGCCGGCGCATCGGCCGGCTCTTCGTCCGCGTGTTCGAGGAGGGGGCGCACAAGCTCGGACAGGTGGACTTCCTGGTGCAGGGGACGCTGTACCCCGACGTCATCGAGTCGGTGTCGGTGCGCGGCCCCTCGGCCACCATCAAGACCCACCACAACGTGGGGGGGCTGCCCACCGACATGAAGTTCGAATTGATTGAACCGCTGCGGGAGCTCTTCAAGGACGAAGTCCGCCGCATCGGGCGCGAACTGGGCCTGCCGGAAGAGGTTCTCCAGCGCCAGCCTTTTCCGGGGCCGGGCCTGGCGGTGCGCATCCTGGGCGAAGTGACCCCGGAGCGGCTGGAAACCTTGCAGGCGGCCGATGAGATCGTTTATCAGGAAGTGCGCCGCGCGGGCCTCTACGAAAAACTCTGGCAGGCCTTTGCCGTGCTCCTGCCGGTGCGCTCGGTGGGGGTGATGGGCGACCAGCGCACCTATGCCCACGTGGTCGCCATCCGCGCCGTGGAGTCGGAGGACGGGATGACGGCCGATTGGGCCCGGCTCCCCGCCGAGCTGCTGGAGCGGTTGTCGGCGCGGATCGTGAATGAAGTGCCCGGGGTCAACCGGGTGGTCTACGACATCAGCTCCAAGCCCCCCGGCACCATCGAGTGGGAATGAAAACGCCGGCGCGCGGCTCCTTTCCTCCCTTGTCTTCCGCAGCGTTCGTGAGAGAATCGCTGTACTCCGCCATGGAAGAACTTCGTCCAACTCCAGCGAGATGGATGCGCAAGCTCGGCATCGAAGCGCAGGGGCGGGAGCGCGCCTCCTCGGCCGCCGACAGCCGGGACGAGAGCCGGCGCGAGACCCAGCTCCTGGTCGAGCGCGCCCAGCAGGGCGACCACGAGGCCTTTGCCGCCTTGATGCGCCTGCACCAGCGGCGCGTCTTTTCGCTGATCGCGAACCTCACTCGCCGGCCGGCCGAGGTCGAGGACATCGCCCAGGAGGTTTTCTTGAAGGTGTACCGGTCGCTGGGGCGGTTCGACTTCCGGGCAGCTTTTTCGACGTGGCTCTACCGGATTGTGGTGAACGAGTGCTACGACCACTTGCGCCGGCAGCGGGCCCAGAAGTCGGGAGCGGGGAAGGAACTGCAGTTGGGCGAGGCGGGCGACCTGGAGGCCCTGGCCGCGCCCGGCCACTTGCCGGACGTGGCCCGGCAGGCGGAGCTGCGGCAATTGGTGGAGCAGCTCTTCCGCCGCTTGCCGGCGCACGACCGGCTGCTGCTGGGGTTGCGCGAGCTGGAAGGGCTTTCGGTGGAGGAGATTGCCGGCGTAATGAACTCGAAAGAGAACACGGTGAAGGTTCAGTTGTTCCGCGCCCGCAAGCGCCTGTTGAACCTGCACCGGCGTTCTCTGGCGCGGCGGCGCGGACACTAACGGGGGCACGATGAGCTGCAAGCGTTTCGACCAGGAGTGGGAAGTCTGGCTCGGCGGGCAGGCCTCGAGGGACTTCCTCGAGCATCTCGGGCGTTGCCGGGCCTGCGCAGAGCAGGCCCGCGAACTTGAACAGACGCACGAGTGGCTCACCCCGCTGCGCCAGGAACCGCCCCTGCCTCCGCCGGCGTTCTGGGCACGCCTGGTGGAGCGCCTGGAAGCGGAAGACCGGGGGGCCGACTTCTGGACGGCTCTCAACTGGGTGGCCGCCCGGGCCACTCTGGCGCTGGTTGTACTCGTTCTGCTGATGACCCTGGGAGCTCTCCTCGAGCCGGCGCCGGCCGCCGTGGCCGACTTCGACGCGCCCCAGCCCTACTTCGAAGAGAACAGAGGCGTGGTCTTGGCCAACGGGCAACTCAACCGCGACCAGGTCGTCCTGACTCTGGTCGCCTACCAGGAGCCGCAGCGGTGATGGGCACCCGGCGCGCCATCGTTTATCTGCTCTTGGTTTTTCTCCTCGGCCTGGCCCTGGGCAGCGTAGGAACTTTCTGGGCCTGGAAATCCGGGAAGCTGCGCGCCTGGTGGGGCAGCCGATCCGCCCAGCGCAGCCCGGTCGAGTGGCTGAACCGCGAGCTCAACCTGACTGCCGAGCAGCAGAAGCAGCTCGAAGCCATCCTCGACGAAACCGCCGCCGGCTACCGCTCCATCCGCGAGCGCGTCGGCCCCGAGTACGAGCAGGTGCGCCAGGCCGGCCGCGAAAAAATCCGCGCCATCCTCACCCCCGAGCAGCGCGCCAAGTTCGAAGAGCTGGTGCGGGCCATTGACGAGGAGCGCGCCCGCCACCGCCAGGAATACGAGCAGCGACAGAGTCAATCCAAACAGGAAAAGAAGTAATGCGCCTTCTGGACGCCGGCCAGAACTTCTACCGCCATCACCGAGGGGCGACGCTCGGGGCGGGCCTCGCCGTCGCCGCTGCGGTGGTTTTCGCCGGTTTCTGGACGTTTGGCTCGGGCGACGTCCAGTACTTCTCCGCGCCCGTCGAGCAGGGCGACATCCAGGCGCTCGTGAACGCCACCGGCACCATCAACGCCGTCACCACCGTCCAGGTGGGCTCGCAGGTGTCGGGGATGGTGGCGGAGCTTTCCGCCGACTTCAACTCGCAGGTGAAGAAGGGCGAGGTCGTCGCCCGCATCGACCCGGCGCTCTTCCGCACCCGCGTGCTGCAAGCCGAGGCCGACCTGGCCAGCGCCGAGGCGGGCGTCAAGAGCCTGGAAGCCGACCTGGCGGTGGCCCAGGCCAACGTGGAGCGCACGGCGGCCGCCTTGCGGGAGGCGGAGCTGAACCTCCGCCGCACGCTGCAACTTTTCGAGCAGGGCATCGCTTCGGTGGAGCAGCGCGACACCGTGCAGATTGCCCAGGAAACCGCGGCGGCCAACCAGCGCGCCGGCGAAGCGCAGATTACGCAGACGCGCGCCCGCCTCGACCAGCAGAAGGCCCAGGTCAAGCAGCGCCAGGCGCAGCTCGAGCAGGCCCGCGTCGACCTCGAGCACACCATCATACGCGCCCCCATTGACGGCACCGTGGTGGCCCGCAACGTCGACGTCGGCCAGACCGTCGCTGCCAGCCTCCAAGCCCCCACGCTCTTCACCATTGCGCAGGACCTGACCAAGATGCTCGTCTACGCCAAGACCGACGAGTCGGACGTGGGCCGCATTCGGCTGGGCGCCGAGGCCACCTTCAAAGTGGACTCCTTCCCCTACGACACCTTCCGCGGGCGCGTCTCCCAGGTGCGGATGAACGCTTACACCGTGCAGAACGTCGTCACCTACGACACCATCATCGAGTTCGACAACCCCGACCGCAAGCTGCTGCCGGGCATGACCGCCTACGTCACCATCCCCGTGGCCAGCGCCCGCGACGTCGTCAAGATCCCGAACGGCGCCCTGCGCTTCACCCCCGACCTGCTCGAGGCGGAGCGCCGCGCGCTGCTTGAGAAGTACGGCCTGCTCGGCGAGCCCCCGCGTCCGCAGAACGCCAGCGGCACGGTCGAGGCCAAGGAGACAGAAAAAAAGCCCGAAGGCGTCCCGGCTGGCTCCCCCGGGCAGGGGATGAGCGAGGCCGACCGCGTCAAGATGCGGGAGCGCTTCCAGAACATGAGCGAAGAGGAGCGCGCCCGGATGCGCGCCGCCTGGATGGCGCGGCGGGCTGCGGGTGGCAACCAGAACAGCGGCTTCCAGGGACCGCCGCGGTCCGGGCCCGGCGCCGAGGGTGTCTACCAGATTCTCTGGAAGCTCAACCCTGACAACTCGCTCCAGCCGGTGCGGGTCAAGACCGGGCTGACGGATTTCACCTTTACCGCCCTGCTTGAGGGCGACCTCAAGCCGGGCGACAAAGTCGTCATCGGGCAAACGCTGAAGCGCCGCTCCACTCAACCCTTCAGCGGGCAACGGCGGTGAACAACCACACCGTACTCGAGCTCGACAACATCCACAAGGTCTACGACCTGGGTGAGGTCAAGATTCCCGCCCTGCAAGGGGTGTCGTTGCGCGTCGCGGCCGGAGAGTTCGTGGCCGTCATGGGCGCCTCCGGCTCGGGGAAGTCCACCCTGATGAACCTGGTCGGTTGCCTCGACCGGCCCACCGAAGGGCGCTACCTGCTCGACGGCCAGGACGTCGCCGGGCTCTCCCCGGCCGAGCGCGCCCGCATCCGCAACCGCAAGATCGGCTTCGTGTTCCAGCAATTCAATCTTTTGGCGCGCACCTCGGCGCTCGAGAACGTCGAGCTGCCCATGCTCTACGCCGCCGTGCCTGCCGCCGAGCGCCATGAGCGCGCCCGCGAAACGCTGGCGCTCGTGGGCCTGGAAGGGCGCGAGAACCATCACCCCAGCCAGCTCTCCGGCGGGCAGCAGCAACGCGTGGCCATCGCCCGGGCGCTGATCAATCGCCCCTCGATTCTCCTGGCCGACGAGCCCACCGGCAACCTCGACAGCCGCACCAGCGCCGAGATCATGGAGCTGCTCGAGCGGCTGAACCGCGCGCAGGGGCTGCTGGTGGTGCTGGTCACCCACGAAGCCGACGTGGCCGCGCACGCCCGGCGCATCGTGCTCATGCGCGACGGCCGCATCCTGCGCGACCTCCCCGTCCTCAACCGGCACGAAGCCCTCGAAGCCGTCCACCACATCCTCGACGCCGCCGCCGAAGCCGAGTCGGCCGCCGCCTCGGAGTAACCCATGGACCTGCGCATCGTCTTCCGCATTGCCCTGCGGGCTCTGGCCCGCAACAAGATGCGCTCCTCGCTCACCATGCTTGGCATCGTCATCGGCGTCTGCGCCGTCATCGCCATGGTGGGCGTGGGACAGGGGGCGGAGCAGCAGGTGCAGCAGCAGATCGAGAGTTTCGGCACCAACACCGTCTTTGTCTCTTCCGGGAGCCCGTCGCGGCGACCCGGAGGAGCGCACATGGGCTCCTGGTCGGTCAAGACCCTGACGGTGGACGACATGCAGGCCATCGAGCGCGAAATTCCGCTCGTGCGCCAGTGCGCCCCGGGGGTGATGTCCAGCGCCCAGATCGTCTTCCGCAACCAGAACTGGTTCACCCGCGTGATGGGCACCACCGGCAGCTACTTCACCGTGCGCGACTGGCCCCTGCTGGCGGGGAACATGTTCGGCGACGATGAAGTGCGCCGGGCGCAGAACGTCGTGGTGCTCGGCAAAACCGTGGCCGACCTGCTGTTCATCGCGGAGGACCCCGTCGGCCAGACCATCCGCGTCAAGAACCAGCCCTTCCAGGTCATCGGCGTGCTGGCGCCCAAGGGGCAGTCGCCCTGGGGCGACGACCAGGACGACCGCATCTTCGCGCCCTACACCACCGTGCAAAAAAAACTCTCCGGACAGAACTGGGTGCAGTTTCTTTCCTGCACCGCCATCAGCCGGGAAGCCTCCCTGGCCGCCCAGCCGCAGATCGAAGCCCTGCTGCGCGAGCGCCACCGCATCCGCCCGGGCACGGACGACGACTTCCAGGTGCGCACCCAGTCGGAAGTCGCCCAGATGGCCGAAGAGACCTCGCGGGTGATGACCCTGCTCCTCGGCAGCATCGCTTCGATTTCGCTGCTTGTGGGCGGCATCGGCATCATGAACATCATGCTGGTCTCGGTCACCGAGCGCACGCGCGAGATCGGCATCCGCATGGCGGTGGGCGCAACCGAAATCGACATCCAGCGGCAGTTCCTGGTCGAGGCGGTTACGCTTTCGCTGCTCGGCGGGATGATCGGGCTGGTGCTCGGCGCCGTGGTGTCAGCTCTAATTGCCAATTTCCTCGGCTGGGCGGTGTTGATTTCGTTGAAGGCAGTGCTGGTGGCGGTGGTGTTCTCGACTTTGGTGGGAATCTTTTTCGGCTACTACCCGGCCCGCAAAGCCGCCCAGCTCGACCCCATCGAAGCCCTCCGCTACGAGTAAGCCGCCGCTGGCGGGGCAGGCTAGAAGGGCACGTCCTCGTCGGTGATGTCGGGGGCGGTGGCTTCGGGCGGCTCGGGGCCTTCGGCCTCCATGGCGAGGCCGGGCTCGCCGCGCGGGGTGAGAATCCGCATCCGCTGGATGACGATTTCCGTGGTGCGGCGTTTGTTGCCCTCGCGGTCGTCCCATTCGCGGGTTTGCAGGCGCCCTTCCACGTAGGCCAGCTTCCCCTTGTTCAAAAGCTTCGAGCACTGCTCGGCGAGCTTGGCCCAGGCCACGATGCGGTGCCACTCGGTGCGCTTCTGCATCTCGCCGGCCTTGTCGCGGTAGACTTCGTCGGTGGCCATGGTGAAGTTGCAGACGGCGGTGCCGGCGGGGGTGTAGCGCATCTCCGGGTCGCGCCCCAGACGCCCGATGAGCATGACCTTGTTGACCACCGCTCCTCCTTCCCGGCCTAGGGCGTCTCGCCCAGCCGCTGCAAGCGCTCCCGCGCCAGCCGAGCCTCTTCCGTGCGCGGGTACTTGTCGATGAGCGCTTTCAGGACCTGCACGGCGGCGTCCCGGTCGTTCAATTCCAGCAGCGCGTAGCCTTTCTTGAACTGCGCCGCCGCCACCTTGAAGCTGGCGGGGTAGCTGGCCATCACCTGGTCGTATTCGTCAATCGCCCCGCGGAAGTCGCCCTGGCGGTAGCGGATTTCTCCCAGGTAGAACTGGGCGTTGCCCGCCAGCTCGCTGCGCGCGTAGTACTTCAGGTAGTCGCTGAACTGCTGCCAGGCCAGGTCGTACTTGCCGCTGGTGAAGTCGCGCAGGGCGTTGTCGTAAAGCGCCTTGGCGGAGGGCGGCGGCTGTGGCGCGGGAGCCGTTCCGCCGGGGGCAGTTCCAGTCTCGGGCGTCGCCGGAACTGGCGGGGCCAGCCGTGCGTCCACGCTTTGCAGCACGCTTTGGGTTTCCGACAACTGCTGGGCCATGCGGCCCAGGCGGGCGGCCATTTCGTCCACGGCGTCCCGCAGCGATTGCACCTGCGTGGCCAGGGTGTCGACGCGGGTGTTGGTCGTGGCCTGGGACTCCCGGACGGACTTTTCGAGCGCGGTCACCGTCGTGTCCATCCGATTGACCGCGTCCAGGGACTGCTCGAGCAGGGTCGTCAAGACGGCGTTGTTCTTGTCGACGCTGGCCTGCAGGTCGCGCACCTGCTGCTGGAGCAGGGCCACGTCCCGCTGGAGCTGGACGATTTCCTTGGCGACGCCGCGGGCGGGGGGCGGCAGCAGCAGCAGGGCGGCGGCCAGGGCGGCCGCGGGCAGAAGACGGGCTGTCGAAACCAGAGTCTTCCTCACAGCGGTCCTCCTCTCCGGTCCCGACTTCCGCGACGCCCTACTTGAGCATCACAAAATGCGCGCGGCGGTTGCGCTGCCAGCAGTCCTCGTTGCTTTCCGTGCAGACCGGGCGCTCCTTGCCGTAGCTGACCATCTGCATCCGGTCGCCGGCGATGCCGAGCGAGATCAGGAAGTCGCGGGCGGCGTTGGCGCGGCGGTCGCCCAGGCCGAGGTTGTACTCGGTGGAGCCGCGCTCGTCGCAGTGGCCCTCGAGGAGCACGCGCACGTTCCCGTACTCGCGCAAGAACTCCGCCGTCTGCGTCAAGGTGACGCGGGCGTCGGGCCGGATGTCGGACTTGTCGAAATCGAAGTAAGCGTCCCGCACCCGCCGGGCGAACGCCTCTTCCGCCGACATGCGCGCGGGCGGCGGCGGCGGCGGGGGCGCGTTGACGGTGACCCGGGCGCTGGCTTCCGCCCGGCCGCCGGGGCCGGTGGCAAGCAGGGTGTAGGTGGTGGAGCGGTCCGGGGTCACCGAGCTCGAGCCCTGCGGCCCGACCGAGCCGGGACCAGGGTCGAGACGCAGCTCGGTGGCGTTGGTAGAATTCCAGGACAGGGTAGTGGACTGTCCCTGCTCGATGACGCTCGGTGTGGCCCGCAACGTCGCCGTCGGCGCCGCCGGAGCCGGCGGGGGCGGAGGCGTGGGCGGCGGGGCCACGGGCTTCTTCTTGCAGCCCGTCATCGCCACCAGCATTACAAGCGTCAGGAGCCCGATCCAACGCAATCTGCGACGCAGCACCATGCCCTCACCTCCGTCCAAGGTCTGAATCTCCCCAAAGTGGCCCCATCATAGCTACCGTTACTAAACTCTGCAACCAAAATCAGCAGGGCTACCGCGGCGACCAGTGGGGGGCGGTGTTCGAGCCCTCGAAGGTCAGCTGCCGCAAGCCGGCGCCGTCGGCCAGCATCATCCAAATCTGGTTCCGCCCGCTGCGGGTGGACTGGAACACCAGGTGGCGGCCGTCGGGAGCCCAGGTGGGCTGCTCGTTGCGGCCGGCGTCGTGGGTGAGCTGCACGGTTTGCCGGGTGGCCACGTCCATCACGTAGAGGTCGAAGTTGCTGTTGTTCCGCTGCCAGGCGAAGGCGATCATCTGCCCGTTGGGCGACCAGGCGGGCGAGACGGCGTAGCCCTCGCCGGTGGTCAGCCGCTCCACGTTGGCCCCGTCGGCGTCCATCAAATAGATCTGCGGCGAGCCGCCGCGGTCCGAGACGAAAGCGATCTGTTTTCCCGTCACCGGGTTCCAGGCCGGCGAGATGTCGACGCCTGCGGAATAAGTGAGCCGCCGCAGCCGCCCGCCGTCGCTCGCCACCACGTAGATTTCGTGGTCGCCAGTGCGGCTGGAAGAAAGCGCCAGCTCTTGCCCGTCGGGCGACCAGGCCGGCGTGGTGGTGGTGCCCCCGAGGTAGGGGAAAGCAATCCGCCGGTTCATCACCAGCGAGTAGAGGTGGACGGCGGTGCGGGTCACCTCGGAGCTGGCGGAGGCGCGCTCAAAGGCGGTATAGGCCAGGCGGCTCTTGTCGGGCGACCAGCGCGGCGTCAGGCAGATGAGCCCCTGGCGGGTAATCTGCCGCTGGCCGTGCCCGTCGTAGTCCATCACCCAGATTTCCTTGTTGCCGCTGCGGTCGCCGACGAAGGCGATTTGAGTTTGCGCAATGCCGGGGACGCCGCCGCTCAAGCGCTCGATGATGTCGTCGGCGAACTGGTGGGCGAGCTGCCGGGCCTGTTCCTCCGTCAGGTCGCCCCGGTAGCGCTTGGCGAGCACGGGGGGCGCCTGGGGGTTGCGCACGTCCGACAGCCAGGCGCTCACCAGCAGCTGATTCTCGGCGAAGCTCACGTTGCCGTAGGCGACCATGTGGGCGCCGGTCGGCGCCTGCAACCAGGCTTCGGCGTTCAATTCACCGGGCAGGGAAGGGACCTGCAACGGTTGGAAGCTCGGGCTGACCAGCTCGACCACGCCGCTTGCCTCCAAGTCGTCCCGCAGCACGGCGTAGAAAACGCTGGCGGCCGTTTGCACTTCGGCCGAGCGGGCGGCGAAGGCCGGAACCGCCAGGCGCACTTTCTCTACGCCGACGCCTGTGCCGGTGCGGAACCAGTCCTGCTGCGACTGGAGACAGACCGGCAGCACCGCTGCCGCCGCCAGTGCCGCCAGCGCCAAGGAGAGACGCCGTCTCATGGCTTTCCTTCCGGCCGCCGGAAGTCGAACCAGAATTCGACCGCCACCGCCTGGCCCGTGTAGTCGGAGGGCAGGCGCTCGAGCGGCGACGAGTCGTGGATGGCCCGCAGGGCCGAGCGGTCGACCGACGCTACGCCGCTCGATTGCAGCACCTGGGTGTTGACGATGGTGCCGTTGCGCAAAATCTCAAAGCTGATCACGGCGCGCGGCGCCCATCTCACGTAGGGGTCAACTGTCGACAACAGCCAGTTGCTGCTGATGCGACGCCGCACGCTTTCGACGTACCAGGGGTAGCGGCTTCCGAAGGCGCCGCCGGCACCGAAGCTCATCCCGCCTTCGGCTCCACCCATCTGGAATGAGCTGTAGGGCAGGGCCACGGGACCGCCACCCGATGACGGAATGGCTCCCGGGGAAAGGAACGTCGGGCGGTCTTCCTTCCGCGGCGGCCGCGTGGGCTGCGGGCGAGGCTCTTCGCCGAAGCGAGGGATTTCCTGGGCGCGCTCCTCCGGCTGCGGCTCCGCTTTCTTTTCCTGGGAGGGATGCAGGCCCGGCGTTTCGGTGGCCACGCGCCCTTCAGCCACAACCGGCGGCCGCGGCAGGGGGACGCCCGGCAGGTTCCGCACCACCGACACCTGGATGGCGCCGCCGCCCGGCCCGCCCCAGGGCTCGCCCCGGAAGTGCTGGTGGAAGCTGACGAGGAGAAACACCAGCACCAGGGCGTGGCCGCCGGCGGAAACAAGGAGCGGCCTGGTCAGGCTCTCGCTCGAGTTCAAGGCTGCGGCCGCCATTGTCCCTCGTCTAGGAGCGCCGCTGCTCGCGGAGCGGCTCGGTCACCACGCTGATGTTCTCGATGCCGGCGCGGCGGATGGTGTCCATCACGGTGGCGAAAGTGCCGAAGGGCACCGACTCGTCGCAGCGGACGAAGACCGAGTGCTGCCCGGCGGGCATCTTGGCGCGCAGGACTTTGCCCAGGGCGTTGATGTTCATGAGCTCGTTGCCGAGATAGAGCCGCTGGCTGCGGTCGATGGTCACCACCAGCCGCTCCTCGTTGATGGCCTTGACGGTCTTCGTCTTCGGCAGCTCGACCTCGATCCCCGACTGCAGGATGGGCGCCGTCAGCATGAAAATAATCAGCAGCACCAGCACCACGTCCACGAAGGGCGTGATGTTGATGTCGGCGAGCGAGCTGGCCGTGCGCGGATGGCGTTTGGGGACTTGCATGGGGGACCTCCCGGGTCAGGCGCCCGTCTTCTCCAGGCGGGCCACAAACTCCAGCGTGAAATTCTCCATCCGGGTGGCGAAGCGCCGCACCTGGTGGAGGAAATAGTTGTAGGCGATGACGGCGGGGATGGCGGCGAAGAGCCCGGCGGCGGTGGCGATCAAGGCTTCGGCAATGCCCGGGGCCACGGCGCGCAGCGTGGTCGCGCCCGACTCGCCCAGCCCCATGAAGGCGTCAATGATGCCCCAGACCGTGCCGAACAAGCCGATGAAGGGCGTGACTGCGCCCGTGGTGGCGAGGAAACCCATCCAGCGCTCGAGCTGGGCGATTTCGCTGGCCGAGGCTACCTGCAAGGCCACGCTCACGGCGGTGGAGTCCGCCGCGGGATGCGGGTTCTTCCCGGCCGCGCTGCGCGAGGGCTCCGCGGCTTTCATCCCGGCCGCATAGACTTGCGCCAGCGGGCTGGCAGCGAAAGCGCTCACAAGGGGACGCGCTTCCGGCAGCCCTCCACTCGCCCGGAAGCTCTCAAGGAACTTGTCCGTATGCTCGCGGGCGCGCCGGAAGGCGGTGTACTTGCGGTAGATGACCGCCCAGGAGAGGATGGAAAAGCCCAGGAGGATGAGAAGAACCAGGCGAGCCACCCAGCCGGTTTGCAAGAGCAGCCGGGCCAGGTCGCTTTGCAGGATCAAGCAAGTTGCCGTCGCCATTCGCCTCCGTTTCCAAACGTTTGCCGGCGCCGCGCGGTTCCAGTCAAAAGTAACACAGGCCCACGGGGCAGTCAATTTGGGTTGATCAGGGCGATGCGGGACGCTCCGCCCCGTCTTGAGGGGCCTTCAAGCCTGTGCTAGACTGGCACGGATGGGCGCCGGGATTGCGAAGCCACAGACGTTCTATATCGAAACCTTCGGCTGCCAGATGAACGTCCACGACTCGGAGAAAGTCGCGGGCGAGCTTCTGGCGCAAGGCTACCAGGCGGCCGCTTCGTCCGACGCCGCCGACCTCGTCCTGCTCAATACCTGCGCCATCCGCGACAAGGCCGAGCACAAGGTCTATTCGCGCCTCGGCGAATTCAAAGCCGACGCGCTGGCGGGCAGGAAGAGGGTCGCCGTGCTGGGCTGCCTGGCCCAGCTTGAAGGCGCGAAGATGTTCGCGCGGGTCCCCTACGTCAGCCTGGTGTGCGGCTCGGCCAGCTACCGGAAGCTCCCCGAGTTGCTGGTGCAGCTCCAGGGCGGGCAGCAGCAGGTGACGGGACTCGCCTACGACGACGCAGCCTTCGAAACCGAATTCACCCGGCGCGACAACCGCTTCCGCGCCTATCTCACTATCATCGAGGGCTGCGACAAGGCCTGCGCCTACTGCGTGGTGCCGTTCACGCGCGGGCCGGAGCGCAGCCGGACGAGCGACTCGATTTTGGCCGAAGCGCGCCGCCTGGCCGGCGCCGGTTACACGGAGGTTCAACTCCTGGGACAGAACGTCAACTCCTACCGCGACCCTTCGGCGCGCCGGATGAGCTTCGCCGAGCTGCTGGCGGCGGTCGGTGAGGTTATCGGGATTCGCCGCGTGCGCTTCACCACGTCGCATCCGCGCGATTTCACCGCCGACATCGTCGCCGCCATCGACTCCGGCCCGACGCTTTGCAACCACGTGCACCTGCCGGTGCAGTCGGGCTCGACCCGCGTGCTCCGCCGCATGGCGCGGGAGTACACGCGCGAGGAATACCTCGAAAAAATCGCGTTGATTCGCGGGGCGCGCCGTGCTATTAGCATCACGACTGACATCATCGTGGGCTTTCCGGGCGAGACGGAGACGGACTTCGAGGAAACCTTGACGCTGCTCGACGACGTGCAGTACGACGGCGTTTTCTCCTTCAAGTATTCGCCGCGGCCGAACACCCCGGCGCTGGCGCTCGACGAACCGGTTGCGGAGGAAGAGCAGGGCCGGCGCTTGGTGGCGCTGCAAGCGCGTCAGCGCGAGATTCAACTGGCGCGCAACCAGACGCTGGTGGGGCAGGAGTTCGAAGTCCTGATCGAAGGCAGCAACCGCCCCGGCCAGTGGGCGGGGCGGACCACGGCCAACCGCGTGGTCAATTTTGCCAGTCTAAGAGAGGAGCCGGGCAGCTACGCGACCGTGCGGGTGATCGCGGCCGGGCCGAACAGCCTGGTGGGCGAGCGCCTGGCGGCTGGAGGTTCACCTCGGTAGCAGAGGGGGACTGATGGAAATCGAGATGAAGATCCGCGGACTGATGATGGACCCGGTCACCAACATGCCCATCGTCATCCTCAAGGACGTCAACGGCAGCGCCATCCTGCCGATCTGGGTGGGCGTCTACGAGGCCAACGCCATCGCCCTCGAGATCGAGAAGGTGCAGACGCCGCGGCCCATGACCCACGACCTCATCAAGAACGTCCTGCTCGGCCT
>Ga0209172_10006223_pt1 | contig 13510 bp, 17 predicted proteins | sample LarsenN4metaG_FD_184113 | JGI IMG/M metagenome (GOLD analysis project Ga0209172, IMG submission 184113) | Hot spring sediment bacterial and archeal communities from British Columbia, Canada, to study Microbial Dark Matter (Phase II) - Larsen... ... | reverse complement strand
TCGCGCGAGATGGTGGCGCGCATCCTCAAGGAGCTGGTGTTCGGCCGCTACATCACCATGGAAAACCGCCGCATCGTGCTGCTGAAGATGCTGCCGGAGAACTTCTGAGCCGGCGCTGGCGCCGATTTAAGTTTTCCGCCGCGACGGTCGTCCTTTACTGGATAACCGTCTTATTCCTGTCCGAGGCCGACATGCGCATCACCCCACTCCGTCCCGAACTGCGTGACAACGCAATCCAGTCCGACCGCAGCCAGGCGCCGGCCGTCAGTGGCAAGGCCGCGGTGGCGCCGCTGCCGGCTGCCCAGCCGCTGAGCCAGGCCGCCGGCGTGCTGCAGGCGCTGCCGGAGGTCGACCTCGACAAGGTGGCCGCGGTGCGTGCCGCGCTGGCGCGCGGCGAAATCAGCCTCGACGCACACAAGCTGGCGGCCACCATCGCCGCCTATCACCGGGGCTGAGCATGACGGCGAAGGCGCAGTGGCGACAGTTGCTGCAGGACATCCACAGCGATCTGGGCGATTACCGGCAGCTGCAGCTGGCGCTGGAGCAGCAGTTTTCCGCCGCACTGGGGCACGACGCGGCGGCGCTGTCCTGCTACGCCGACCGCATCGGCCAGCTGGTGACGCAGCTGCAGCAACGCCGCCTGCGCCGCGAACAGCTGGCGCGGGCGCTGCTGGCCGGCAACGTTGGCCGCAAGCCGTCGCTGATGGCGCTGTTCGCGCTGCTGCCGGAGCCGGCACGCCAGCGCTGCCAGCAACAGTGGCAGGCGCTGCAGACGCTGGCGGCCGACTGCAAGCAGCTCAACGAGCGCAACGGCCAGCTGCTGCTCAACCAGCGCGAGTGCTACCAGCGCGTCCTGTTCGGCGAAAGCGATACCTATGCTGCACCCTGATTTCCGTATCAACTCCCCGGCCATGACGCCCTCCGCCAGCAGCATCGCGCCGGCGGCGGATGGCGGCCAGTTCGCCGCCGTGTTCCGCGACACGCGGCAGGAGATCGTGGCGCTGATCGACCAGGGCTTTCCGGCCGGCGACGAGGCGCTGACGCCGCAAGGGCTGCTGCTGCGGCAGCGGGCGCAGGCGGCCGCAGCGCCGCTGGCGGTGGATGGCAGCCATCTCGACGCGCAGCAGCAGGCGTTTCTCGGCGACATCCTCTGCCGCACGCAGAAGGCGGCGCGCGCGCTGGGAGTGTCGCCCGACATCATCGCCGCGCACGCGGCACTGGAATCCGGCTGGGGGCAGGCGCCGCTGCGCCGTGCCGACGGCTCCAGCAGTCACAACCTGTTCGGCATCAAGGCCGGCCAGGGCTGGCGCGGCGAGCGCATCGCCGCGCTGACCACCGAACACCAGGACGGGGTGGATGTGAAGCAGGTGGCACCGTTCCGCGCTTACGCCGACTACGACGGCGCCTTTGCCGACTACGTCAGCCTGCTGTCGTCGTCGCCGCGCTTCAAGGCGGTGCAGGGCGTGGGCAGCGATGCCGCCGCCTTTGCCGCGGTGCTGGCCCGCGGCGGTTACGCCACCGATCCCGCCTACGCCAGCAAGCTGCAGCAGACCGTCAGCCGCCTGCGCGGCCCAGCCTGAACACGGCGCCCGCCGCGATGGCGGCGGCGTGGCAATGCCGGCCGGCAGCGTTGCCGGCGCTGCGTGTTACTGGCTGATTTCCGGGCTGACCACGCCGGTATCGATGACACGGGCGCGGATCACCTTGCCGCTGTTGCCGTTCTTCACCCGTACCCACTCGTCCTTGCCGGCGGTTTCCAGCGCCGTGCCCGCCACCTCGACGCGGATGCCTTCCTGTTCGGCGACGATCGCTACTGCCATGCCGCGTTTCACCAGCGGCGCCGTTTCCAGCAGCAGGCCGCGCAGCGGCGTGCCCTGGCGGATCAGCGTCTTGCTGCGCAGGCCGTCCAGTGCCGCGTCCGCTGCCAGCAGCGGCTGCGGGCTGCGCAGCGTCACGCGCTGCTCGCTGACGTCGGCCGTGCTCAGCGCCTGGCCGGGGACGATGTCCCTGGCCGCGGCCAGTGCCAGGCCGCTGACTTCGGCGCGGAACAGGTAGCCGATCTCGCCCGCGCCCTGGCAGCGCACCCGTACCCGCACGCGGCCAAGCTGGCTGTCGCTGCCGATCTCGGCCACGGGCTTGCCCAGGCAGCTGCCCGGAGCCAATCGGGCGGGCAGCGCCTGCAGCCGTACTTGCGGTGCGCGCAGGCCGCTGGCGGCGGCCTGTTGCAGCAGCCATTGCTGCGCGCTCTGCTGCGCCAGCTCGGCCGCTGTGGCGGCCAGCGCGGCCGGCGACAGCAGGCTGCCGGCGCTGGCCAGCAGCAGGCCTGCCGTGCAGCGCAGCGCGGCCGGCGGGCGGTTTGTGAATATTGCCATTGGCTCGGTCTTGGTAATTATTACGTGTACTTGCGGTAGGACGATTAATTAGTATCGCCTTATAACTGGTGGCTGGATTGTCAATCATTGCCACCATATCCATCTTAAGAGAACCGCAAGAGGTGTGGCAATGGGCTTCAGTCTGAGTCAGGCGCTGAGCGTGCATCCGGAGGCGCTGAAACTGCGTGCCGAGCGTACCAAGGTACTGGCATCCAATATCGCCAACGAAAGCACCCCCGGCTACCAGGCGCGGGATTTCGATTTCCGCAACGCCCTTGCCGAATCCGACACCGGCGGCGGCCTGCTGCTGCAAACCGACGGCGGCGAGCTGGCGTATCGCACGCCCAATCATCCGTCGCGGGACGGCAATACCGTGGAGCTGGGCGTGGAGCAGGCCGAGTTCGCGCAGAACGTCGCCGATTTCCAGGTCAGCCTGACTTTTCTCAACATGAAATACAAGGGGCTGGCAAAAGTGATTGCCGGGCAATAAACCATGTCCTTCCGAGATATTTCCCGTATCGCCGGCTCGGCGATGACCGCGCAGACGGTGCGCCTCAATACCGTGGCCAGCAACCTGGCCAACGCCGATTCTGCCGCCGGCTCCGAGGCCGCCGCCTTTCGCGGCCGCAAGCCGGTATTCGCCAGCCAGATGCAGGGCAGCGGCGAGTGGCAGGGCGTCGGCGTGCGCGTGCTGGACGTGGTGAAAAGCGACAAGCCGGTACGCAAGGTGAACGATCCGTCCAATCCGCTGGCCGACCAGGACGGCAACGTCTACTTCGGCAACGTCAACGCGGTGGAAGAAATGACCGACATGATGGCCGCCTCGCGCGCGTTTCAGACCAACGTCGAGGTGATGGCGCGGGTGAAGGTGATGCAGCAGGACCTGCTGAAACTGGGAGAAGGCTGATGGCCATCGACGCAAGCGCGCTCAACCAGCGCAGCCAGAACGGCAGCAGCACGCAGGCCACTGCGGTGGCCGGCCAGCAGCTGGGCGCCGATGGCGACATGTTCATGACGCTGCTGATGGCGCAGATCAAGAACCAGAACCCGCTGGAGCCGACCGACCCGGCGCAGTTCGTCAGCCAGCTGGTACAGATGAACCAGATGCAGAGCACGCTGGGCATGCTGTCGGAGCTGAAAAGCAATGCGCTGATGATGCGCGAGCTGCAGGGCCTGGCGCTGGGCGAGCAGGTCGGCAAGCAGGTGCTGGTGCAGACTGACCAGCTGCTGCTGGACGGCAAGCCGGTTGGCGGCCGTATCACGCTGGACGGCAGCGACGAGGTGCAGCTGCAGCTCACCGGCGCCGACGGCAGCAGCAAGCTGATCACGCTGGGGCGACAGGCCGCCGGCGAATTTGCCTTCACGCTGGACCCGGCCGCCCACGGCCTGCCGGCCGGCCAGTACCAGGCGCAGGTGATCACCGCCGCCAAATCCGCCGCGCGGCTGGAGTTTGCCGCCGAGGTGCAGGCGGTGCGGCTGCCGGTGCAGGGCGGCGAACCGATTCTTTCCCTTGCCGGGCTGGGTGAGTACCCGGCGTCGTCGATCACCCGACTGTTGGGGGCTGCCAGCAGCACCTCGTCTACCAGGAGCTAACTCAGCATGAGTTTCGAAATCGCGCTTTCCGGCATCAATGCCGTCAATAGCCAGCTTGGCAACATCAGTAACAACATCGCCAACTCCGGGACCTACGGCTTCAAGTCCAGCCGCGACAACTTCGCCTCGATGTACGCCGGCAGCCAGGCCACCGGCGTCGAGGTCGGCTCCACCACCCAGAACATCGGCCGCGGCGGCAGTGTGGTCGCCACCGGCCGCGCGCTGGACGCGGCGATCCAGGGCGGCGGCTTCTTCGTCACCAAGGACAACAACGGCAGCGTTGCCTACACCCGCGTCGGCATCTTCAATACCGACAAGGACGGTGTGCTGGTCGATGCCTTCGGCCGCAAGGTGCAGGGCTATGCCGCGGTAGAGGGCGCACCGGCCGGTACGCTGGGCGCACTGGGCGACATCCAGGTGCCGACCGGCCAGGTCGCGGCCAAGGCCAGCAGCACGCTGGCGTACAGCGGCAACCTGTCCTCCGGCTGGGTGGCGCCGGCGGTGGCCTTCGACAAGGACAATCCGGCCACCTTCAACGGCTCCAGCGTGTCGACGGTGTTCGACTCGCTGGGCCAGAAGCACAGCGTCACGCAGTACTTCGTGAAGACCAATCCCAACGAAGTGACCGTGCACTACGCGATGAACGGCGCACTGCTGCCGACCACCGCGGTGATGACCTTCGGCACCGACGGCCAGCTGACCGCCCCGGCGGCCCCGGTGGCGCTGCCGCTGGGCACCCCGGCCGGCGCCGCGGCGCTGAGCGTCAACGTCGATTACAGCGGCACCTCGCAGTTTGCCGGCGAGACCACCTCGGCGGTGAACAGCAGCGACGGCTACGCCGCCGGCACCCGTACCGGCCTGCGGCTGGAAGAGGACGGCACCGTCACCGCCACCTACAGCAACGGCGAGAAACGCGCCGTCGGCACCATCGCGCTGGCGACCTTCCCCAACGAGAACGGCCTGGTGGCGGTGTCCGATACCAGCTGGACCGAATCCGGCGCCTCCGGCACCGCGCTGTTGTCGGCGCCGGGCAGCGGCAACGTCGGCACGCTGGCGGTCAACGCGCTGGAACAATCCAACGTCGACCTTACCGCTGAGCTTGTCAACCTGATGACCGCGCAGCGCAACTACCAGGCCAACACCAAGGTGATCTCCACCGAGAACCAGGTGATCCAGGCCCTGATGCAGGCCGTCTGAGCATGGACGCGCTGATCTACACCATCATGAGCGGTGCCAACCGCACCCTCAAGGCGCAGCAGGTGCGCGCCAACAACCTGGCCAACGCCGACACCCCCGGCTTTCGCGCCGACATCGAGGTCGCCAGCAGCCAGGTGGTGCCCGGCTACGGTTACGACGCGCGCCACATGACGGTACTGCAGCCCAGCGCGGTGTCGGTGAAGCAGGGCGTGATCGCGCAGACCGGCCGCGAACTGGATGTGGCGATCCGGGGCGACGGCTTCTTCACCGTCGCCACCGCCACCGGCGAGGCCTACACCCGGGGCGGCCAGTTCGATGTCGCCGCCGACGGCACGCTGATGCTGGGCGGCCGCCAGGTGCTGGGCGACGGCGGCGCCATCGTGCTGCCGGAACACCGCCAGGTGCAGGTAGCCGCCGACGGTACGGTGTCGGTGCTGCCGCCGGGCTCGGAAGCGATGCAGGCGGTCGGCCGTCTCAAGCTGGTGAAACCGGCGCCGGAAGAGCTGAGCAAGACCAGCGACGGCCTGATCGTCAGCCGGCTGGAGCCAACGTTGGCCGCAGACGACACGGTACGGGTGCAGGGCGGCCATCTGGAGCGCAGCAACGTATCGGCGGTGGAAGAGATGATTGCCTCGATGACGCTGAACCGCAGCTTCGAGATGCAGTTGAAGATGTTCAATGCCGCCAATGACATGGTCGAGGCCGGCAACCGCCTGGTGCGCGGCTGACAGGAGAAACCACCATGAATCCAGCACTGTGGATCAGCAAGACCGGCATCCAGGCGCAGGACGCGCGCCTGGGCGCCATCGCCAACAACCTCGCCAACGCCAATACCGTCGGCTTCAAGCGCGACCGCATGGTGTTCGAAGACCTGTTCTACCAGGTGGAACGCCAGCCCGGCGCGCAGGTGGACGACAACAACCTGTCGCCGTCCGGCGTGCAGCTGGGCAACGGCACCCGCCTGGTCGGCACCCAGAAGATCTTCACCACCGGCAGCATCAACACAACCGGCCAGGCGCTGGACGTGGCCATCGTCGGCCAGGGCTTTTTGCAGGTGCAGATGGCCAACGGCGAAACCGGCTACACCCGCGCCGGCCAGCTGCAGGTCAACGCCGAGGGCCGCCTGGTCAACGCGCAGGGCCTGCCGCTGCTGCCGGCGATCACGCTGCCGGCGGACACCACCGCGGTCAACATCAGCGACAGCGGCATGGTGTCGGTCACGCTGTCCGGCGGCACCGCCACCACCGAGGTCGGGCAGCTGACGCTGGCCAACTTCGTCAATCCCACCGGCCTGTTGGCGCTGGGCGACAACCTGTTCCAGCAAACCACCGCCAGCGGTGAGGCGGTGGTCGGTAATCCCGGCAGCGATGCGCTGGGCAAGCTGCGCCAGCGCGCGCTGGAAGGCTCCAACGTGCAGGTGGTGGAAGAAATGGTGGACATGATCGCCGCGCAGCGCACCTACGAGATGAACACCAAGGTGCTGTCCGCCGCCGACAACATGATGCAGAACCTGGCGCAGGCGGTGCGATGAAGGCGCTGCTGCCGCTGTTGCTGCTGCTGTCGGCCTGCGCGCAGCTGCCGCTGGCACAGGACAGCGCAGAGCTGCCGCTGCCGCCGGTAGCGGAGGTGGCGGCGCGGGGCGTGGCCGGTGGTGTGTTCAATCCGGCCGCCGGCTGGTCGCTGCTGTCCGACCGGCGCGCCTTTCGCAGCGGCGACGTGCTGACGGTGCTGCTGGAAGAAACCACCCAGGCCAGCAAGAGCGCCGGCACCAGCTTCGACAAGCAGTCCGGCGTCAGCATCACCCCGTCCATCATCGGCACCCGCGAGTTCGACACCCGGGTCGGCATCTCCGCCGGCCGCGAGTTTGACGGCAACGCCAGCTCATCGCAGCAGAACAGCCTGTCCGGCGCGCTGACCGTGGTGGTGCAGCAGGTGCTGCCCAACGGCCTGCTGCTGATCAAGGGCGAGAAGCAGCTGACGCTGAACCAGGGAGAGGAATTCCTGCGCCTGGCCGGCTATGTGCGCAGCGACGACATCGACGCGCGCAACCGCGTGTCCTCACTGCGCATCGCCAATGCCCGCATCGCCTATTCCGGCCGCGGCGCGCTCAGCGACGCCAACGCCCCCGGCTGGCTGACGCGCTTCTTTACCAGTCCGTGGATGCCGTTCTAAGAGAAATCATGCCGAAATTCCTTTCCGTGCTGTTCGCGCTGCTGCTGTGCGGCAGCCTCCTCCCGGCGCAGGCGCAACCCTTGCGCAATCTGGTGCACGTCGAGGGCATCCGCGACAACCAGCTGATCGGCTACGGCATCGTGGTCGGCCTCGACGGCAGCGGCGACAATTCGCAGGTCAAGTTTACCGGCCAGGCGGTGGCCAACCTGCTGAAACAGCTGGGCCTGCAGCAGGGCGAGCAGGCCGATCCGAAAGTGAAGAACGTGGCGGCGGTGACGGTCAGCGCCGTGCTGCCGCCCGGCTACCGCCGTGGCCAGACCATCGACGTCACGGTGTCGTCGCTGGGCGACGCCAAGAGCCTGCGCGGCGGCACCCTGTTGCTGACGCAGCTGCGCGCCGCCGACGGCGAGATCTACGCGCTGGCGCAGGGCAATGTGGTGATCGCCGGGCTGTCGGCGCAGGGCAAGAGCGGCTCCAGCATCACCGTCAACACCCCGACCTCCGGCCGCATTCCCAACGGCGCCTCGGTGGAGCGCGAGATCGCCAGCGATTTCGACAGCGGCCCCAGCGTCCACCTCAGCCTGAAGAAACCCAATTTCGAGACCGCCACCAACGTGGTCAACGCCATCAACCAGCGCTTCGGCCGCATCGCCAGCACCCGTAACGCCACCGCCATCGAGGTGCAGGCACCGGCGGACCCGACCGCGCGCGTCGCCTTCGTCGCACGGCTGCAGGCGCTGAACATCAACGTCGGCGGCGAGCTGCCCAGGGTGGTATTCAATTCGCGCACCGGCACCGTGGTGGTCAGCCAGGGGGTGACGGTACGCCCGGCGGCGGTGTCGCACGGCAGCCTGAAGGTGGTGATTTCCGAGCGGCAGCAGGTCAGCCAGCCCGGCGCCTTCAGCAACGGCACCACCACCGCGGTGCCGGAATCGCAGCTGCGGGTGGAGCAGGGCGAGGGCCGCATGTTCCAGTGGCCGGCCGGCGCGCGGCTGCAGAGCATCATCGACACCGTCAACAGCACCGGCGCCACCCCGGACGACATCATGGCCATCCTGCAGGCGCTGGACCAGGCTGGCGCCATCGACGGCGAACTGGTGGTGATCTGATGGAAACGGTTTTTTCCCCTGACAGCGGCGCAACGTTGGCCGCAACGGCCGACAGCGCGACGGCAATCGCCCCGGCGCAGCGGCAGCAGGTCGAGCGCGCGGCGGAAGGCTTCGAGGCGCTGTTCATCAAGGAGATGCTGGCGCAGATGCGCAAGGCGACGCGCAGCATGGCTGGGCCGGACAGCATCTTTGCCGACAGCATCAACAGCGACATGCTCGATTTTGCCGACATGGCGATTGCCGAGCAGCTGGCGCGCGAGCGCCGCTTCGGCATCAGCGAGGTGCTGATCGCGCAGCTGCTGCCGCAAAATGCGGCGCCGCCACTTAAGGAATCGCCGGCGGCGGTCGCTTATTCCCCAGTACAGGCCGGCGCCGGCAGCGAACTTGCTGCCTTTGCGATGCCGGTGAATCTCCCATTCCGTCAGTAAGGTTACGCTATGCGCATGGTGCACAACGCGCTGTCCGGTACCGCCGCCGCCCAGGCCGCGCTCAATACCGTCAGCCAGAACATCGCCAACGTGATGACTCCCGGCTACTCGCGCCAGGGCGTGGTGCTGGCCACGCTGGTGCCCAATGCCGGCGATCCGCACAGTGCCGGCTCCGGCGTCGATGTCAGCGCCATCCGCCGCTTCAGCGACGACTACAAGAACCTGCAGCTGTGGCAGGCGGCGGCCAGCCGTGGCGAGCTGGGTGCGGCACGTCCGTACTACACCCAGCTGGAACAGGTGATGGGCAACAGCGGCAGCAGCCTGTCGGTCGGTCTCGACAAGTTTTACGCCGCGCTGAACGCGGTCAGCGCCGATGTCGGCTCCAGCCCGCTGCGCGACCAGGTGATCAGCGAGGCCGGCGCGCTGGCGCAGCGCGTCAACCACCTCAACCGCGTCTACGCCACGCAGCAGGCGTCGGTCAACGAACAGCGCGGCGCCACGCTGACCCAGATCAACAGCCTGTCCGGCAATATCGCGGCCCTCAACGCCAAGATCGCCGCCGCGCAGTCGTCGCAAGTGAACACCTCCGGCCTGCTCGACGAGCGCGACCGCCAGATCGACCAGCTGGCGGCGCTGGTCGACGTGCGGGTGATGTCGCAGCCGGACGGCAGCAAGAGTCTGACATTGCGCAGCGGCCAGCCGCTGGTGATGGGCGATACCGCCGCTCTGCTTGCCAGCAGCACGCAGCCGGACGGCTCGCAGCGGGTGACGCTGGCCTTCGCGCAGGAAACCTTCGTGCTGGCCAATGACAATGTCGGCGGCCAGCTGGGTGGCCTCAACCACTACGAACGCGCGGTGCTGCGCCCGATGGTGGCGGCGGTGACTACGCTGGCGCAGGAACTGGCCGACCGCGTCAACGGCCAGCTGGCCGCCGGCTTCGACATGGCCGGCAACCCCGGCGCGCCGCTGTTCGTGTTTGACGCCGCCAGCGCCGACGGCATGCTGCAGCTGGCTGCGATCCAGTCGTCGCAGCTGGGTTTTTCCGGCGACGCCACCGCCGCCGGCGACAGCCAGAACCTGCTGGCGCTGATCACGGTGAAGGACCAGCCGGTGGTGATCCCCGGCCTTGGCAGCGTGACGCTGAGCGACGCCTACTCGCAGCTCACCGGCCGCCTCGCCATCGACAGCCAGCAGAACAAGGCGGCGCTGAGCACCGCCGAGGTGGTGCGCGCCGAGGCGGAGAGCAGCTGGAAGTCGACCAGCAGCGTCAACAACGACGAAGAAGCGGTCAACCTGATCGAATTCCAGAAAATGTACCAGGCGAACATGAAAGTGATCGCCGTCGCCAACGAGCTGTTCGACAGCACGCTGGCCATGCTGTAAGGAGCCGCCGATGCGCATCGCCAGTACCCAGTACCACACCGCCATGAGCCTGGCGCTGGACCAGACCAGCGCCAAGACCGCCGAGCTGCTGCAGCAGATGTCGTCCGGCAAGCGCCTGTTGTTGCCGTCCGACGACCCGATCGCCAGCGTGCGCCTGCTGCGCCTGGGGCGGGAAGAGGCGGCGCTGGGGCAGTACCGCGACAACATCGCCAGCGTGCGCAGCAAGCTGTCGGTGAACGAATCCTATCTTGCCGGCATGGGGCGCGACATGCTCGACGTGCGCGACCTGCTGCTGATGACGCTGGAAGGTAGTTACACCGCGCAGGACCTGCGCGACATGGCGGGGCCGCTGCAGAGCCTGCGCGACAGCCTATTCTACGCCGCCAACAGCAAGGACCAGGAGGGGCGCTACCTGTTCTCCGGCACCGCCATCGCGCAGCCGGCGCTGAGCCTCGATGCGGCGCAGCCGGCCGGCAGCCGCTACAGCTTCACCGGCAACAGCCTGCCGCAGCAGGTGATGGTCGGCCACGGCGTGACCCAGGCCGCCAACGTGACGCTGGAACACCTGCCGGACTTCCTCAACAGCCTGGACGCGACCATCGCCGTGCTGCAGGACCCGGCGTTGAACCCGCAGGACCCGGCCACCGGCAGCCAGCTGAGCGCCACGCTGCAGGCGCTGGACGTGGCGCACAACCGCAATACCAGCAAGATCTCGCAGCTGGGCAGCAGCCAGAACACGCTGCAGATGATGGCCGACAACCACGGCAACGTCAGCCTCTCCAACCAGCAGAGCATCACCCAGCTGGAAAGCCTGGATTACGCGCAGGCCAATATCAACATGAACAGCTACATGCTGGCGCTGCAGTCCAGCCAGAAGGCCTACGGCCGCGTCAGCAGCCTGGCGCTGTTCGACGTGCTGTAAGGTTGGCCGCACCATGAGTCGCTCCTCGCTTCATCTGGACAGCCCGCGGCAGCCGCTGGCGCGCACCGGTGCCGGCAGTCCGGCCCCGGCCAGCAACGCCGGCGCCGCGCCGGCCACCCCCGCCAGCACGCCGTCGCCGTCACTGCCGCGCAGCGGCGGCGATCACTGGCGCTACAGCAGCCAGCTCAACCAGCAACTGACCGCGGCGCAGCGCGCGCTCGGCTTTGTCGACGGCCTCGCCGGCCAGCTGGAGGCGCTGAAAGGCGAACTCAGCGGCCAGCTGACGCAGCGGCGGGTGGACAGCGCGCGGCTGGCGCGCAGCATCGAGCAGGTGGCGCAGCAGTGGTCGCAGCGAGGCGCGGCCAGCGGCGGCAGTCTCGACAGCCGCTTGCAGTTCCGCCTCGCCGCCGACGCGCGGCAGACCTTCACCGTGCGCGGCCTGGAAGTCGCCAACCTGACCCAGGGCGCGCCGGAAACGCTGGTGTTCTTCAGCGGCGAGCCGGGCAGCGGCCCGGCGGCGGTGAAGGTCGGCGAGCCGCTGAGCGAAGCGGCGCTGCTGGCCGCACTCGGCCGCGCGCTGGCGCCGTCCGGCATCCAGCCGCAGCTGGACGAACAGGGGCAGCTGCAGTTTTCGGTGGCGGAAACGGCGTGGCAGGGCGTGCGCGAGCGCTTCAGCCTGCGCGGCGGCGGCATCCGCTTCCCTGCCGGCCAGCCGCAGCACCTGAAGCTGCAGCCGACGGAGCAGGCGATCCAGCCGCAGCAGTGGCAAAGCGCCGACCACGCCGGCGCCCGCCAGACGCTGCAGAAGGTGCTGCGCGCGCTGGACCAGCTGCAGCTGTCGCGCGCCGCCATCAGTCGTGCGATGGCCGAGGTGCGCCACGCCATCGCGCAGCTGTCGCAGATGAGCGAACAGCTGTGGGCCGACGGCTTCGTCAACGATTTCAATGCCCGCTTCAACACGCCGGACAGCGAGTCGGGGCTGTACGAGGTGGTGCCGGCGCTGCTCGGCGTCAGCCGCTACCGCGTGCTGTCGCTGCTGGCGTTGCCGTAGCCGACGGCGCGGCAAAGGTTGGCCGCAAAAAAAAGGGCGTGCCTCCGTTACGGAGACACGCCCTTGTCGCGTGTGCGCTGGCGCGTCAGAGCCTGTTCAAAGTCTCGCGAGCTAGAGCGAGACAAGGCGAAAACGGCTGAGGAAGCGGAGTTGACATGGGGTCAATGAGCATTCCGAAGGCGTTTTTAACGCCGTATCGCCGAAGCGCAGCAGACATTGAACAGGTTCTCAGGCGATCAGGCTGGCCACCTTGGTGGTGATGATGTCCACCGCCGGATCGTTGGCGCCGTGCGGCAGGATCACGTCGGCAAAGCGCTTGGTCGGCTCGATGAACTGGTTGTGCATCGGACGCACCGTGGCCAGGTACTGCTCGATCACGCTGTCGGTGGTGCGGCCGCGTTCGGCGATGTCGCGCTTCAGGCGGCGGATGAAACGCACGTCGGCGTCGGTATCGACGAAGATCTTCAGCGACATCATCTCGCGCAGTGCGGCGTCGTACAGCGGAAACAGCCCCTCGATCACGATCACCGGCGCCGGCTGGATGGTCACGGTGCGGCTGGCGCGGGTGTGGTTGGTGAAGTCGTAGCTCGGCATCTCGATGGCGCGGCCGCAGCGCAGCTCGTCGATGTGCTCGATCAACAGCGGCCAGTCGAAGGCGTGCGGGTGGTCGTAGTTGGTGGCGAGGCGCTGCTCGAAACTGAGGTGGCTCTGGTCGCGGTAGTAGTCATCCTGCACGATCACCGCCGCCATCTCTGCGCCTATGGTTTCCAGCACCTTGCGGGTCACCGTGGTTTTGCCGCTGCCGCTGCCGCCAGCGACGCCGATGATGAACGGAGTCGTCATTTGTCTGTGCCCGATCGAAATGAAAAACCGGCCATTCTAATGACTTGCCGCCAATTTCTCCATCGGCAATGCGTCATCGCTGGCCGGATATGCCAGAAAAACGCCGTGGCCGGCTGTTTTCTGGCAACGGCATGGTCAGGCGTCGGTGGCGGCCTGCTCCAGTTCCGCCTCATCCAGCCATTGCTGCATGGCCGGCAGCGACAGCAGGCTGTCGGCGTAGGCCTGCGACACCGGATCCAGCGTCACGCCGTAGCTGACAAAGCGCAGCACCACCGGCGCGAACATGGCATCGGCGATGCCGAAGTGGCCGAACAGGAAGTCGCCGTCGGCGACGAAACGCTGGCGCAGCTGGCGCCAGATGGCGGTAATGCGCGCGATGTCGGCGGCGCAGTCGGCGGACGGCTGCAGCTGGGTACGCAGGCAGGCGTTCATCGGCATCT
>Ga0209172_10006222_pt1 | contig 13512 bp, 12 predicted proteins | sample LarsenN4metaG_FD_184113 | JGI IMG/M metagenome (GOLD analysis project Ga0209172, IMG submission 184113) | Hot spring sediment bacterial and archeal communities from British Columbia, Canada, to study Microbial Dark Matter (Phase II) - Larsen... ... | reverse complement strand
AGCAATCAGCCTCCGATACCGTCGCCAGGACGCGTGTAAACTATGACAAAGCGTGGAATTGGCGGCTCTTCATCGCCATCCATCACGTGAAACTCCTTTTCCCTGAGGCCTTTTTCCACAAAACGGTTTAGTTCCCGCCTTGACAAAGGCATCGGGAACGCTTCGGTTTCATCGTCGTCGTCACGACCACGCGTAACAACTACGAGCTGCCCGCCCGAAGCAACAAAATCTGCGACCGCATCTATCGCCCGCCGCCGCATTTCATCAGGAAGCGGCTGAATGGTATAAACTTCAAGGACGAAATCAAACGCACCGAGCCATTGCTTTGGCGGATCGAACAAATCGGCCTTTTCAAACCTGACAGGCTTTGCACCGTAAAGACGCCGGGCCCAATCCACTGCCGTCTGTGAAATATCAAATGCCGTAACCTTGAATCCCAGATCTGATAAAAAAGCAGCATCATCACCGAGCCCGCAGCCAATAACAAGCGCTGACCGGCCTTCTCCGCGAAGTCCCGTTTGTTCGGCCCAGCTGCGAAAAAAACGATTCGGTTCAAGGTCTGCCCAGGGAATTTTCCTGTCGTCGCCTGCGGCTTCTCTGTAAAGCCGCTCGAACCAATCCAGATAATTGCCTTCCGCGGCTGCTGCCTGTGCCAATTCGCGAGCCCTGACGCGGGCGAGTTCCTTGTCATCGGAGATTTCCATATAATCTCAGATTAAACCAAAGCCGCCGGATTGGAAAAAGTCCCGTCGAAGCCTATCCCCGACACAAGCCTTCGGCACTGTTGACCGATTGGCCTATAAGGCCACAAGGCAATATAATGGAAATTTCGTATTTCGAATTATTTTTAACAGAAGAGGTTAACTGCATTGGCTGAACAATTTGACGTAACAATTATCGGAGCCGGGCCGGGAGGATATGTAGCTGCAGTCCGCGCCGCCCAGCTTGGGTTGAAAGTTGCAATCATAGAAAAGGAGAAAGACGCAAAACTGGGCGGTACCTGCGGTCTCCGCGGCTGCATCCCGACAAAAGCTTTGCTGAATGCCGCACATCTATACCAGAAGGCCGGAGAATTTGAAAAATTCGGACTAAAAGTAAAAGAACTCGGCTTCGATTGGGCGGCAATCCAAAAATATAAATCCGGAATCGTTGACAAGAACGCCGCCGGCGTTACTTATCTGATGAAGAAAAATAAGGTTACCGTCTTCAACGGTTTCGGCAAAATTTCAGGCCGCGGCAAGGTCGAAGTCGCACTTGCCGACGGAAAGCGCGAAACCATTGATACAAAAAATATCATTATCGCAACGGGCTCGGTCGTAAGGCCGATTCCCGGCTTTGAAGTTGACGGCAAACAGGTAGTCAATTCGGATCAAATTCTGGAACTCGACCGCGTACCGAAATCCATGATAGTGATGGGCTCGGGCGCCGTCGGCGTCGAATTTGCAAGCGTTTTTCATCGCTTCGGCTGTGATACAACGATTGTTGAGCTTCTGGATAGAATTGTTCCGCTCGAAGACGCCGAAGTCTCAAAGGAGCTTGCGCGGGTTTTCAAAAAACAAGGCATCAAAGTAGAAACCGGCGTCAAACTCGACAAAATGGAGAAAAGCAAAACATCCGTCAAGGTTTCAGGCAAAAACGCCAAAGGCGAATCCGTGTCATTCGAAGCCGAAATGCTCCTTGTCGCCGTCGGACGTATGCCTTACCTTGAAGGTCTCGGACTGGAAAATACAAAGGTTATTGTAAATCCACGCGGAACTATCAAAGTAAATGAATATTGCGAGACGGACGAGCCGGGCGTTTATGCCATTGGCGATGTGATTGATACCGCATGGCTTGCCCACCTTGCTTCAAAAGAAGGCATCCTGGTCGTCGAAAAAATCGCCGGTAAAAAGGTCGAGCCGATTAAACAGAATCTGGTACCGAACTGCACCTACTGCGATCCGGAAGTAGCGAGCGTCGGGCTTACTGAAGCAAAAGCAAAAGAAGCCGGCTATGATGTCAAGGTCGGTAAATTCCCATTCTCGGCAAGCGGCAAGGCACGCATACTCGGCGAGACGGATGGCTTTGTCAAAATAGTCGCCGAAAAGAAATATGACGAAGTGCTCGGCGTACACATCATCGGTCCGCACGCAACGGAACTTCTTGCGGAAGCGTGCGTTGCTATGGCTCTTGAAACTACGGCAGATGAACTCGGCCGCGTCATTCATGCGCACCCGACCGTCTCGGAATCCGTAATGGAAGCCGCCGAAGGCGTGCATGACTTGACGATCCATATGTAGTTCCTGCCATAAACTTTTTAACTTTTAAGGGTATGGGCGGGCCGCACCCGCCCACAGTTATATGCAACCGACGGCATCGACATCCTACCCAAGAAAAAAAATAAAAATACTTTTGCTCGAAAACATTTCGGATTCGGCAATACGTGAATTCGGCGCCGGCGGTTATGAACAGGTAACCAGGATCTCCGGTGCACTTAGCGAAGATGAACTCAGGAAACAGATAGCCGGAGTTCATGTTCTGGGCATCAGGTCAAAGACGCGAATTACTCGAAATATTCTGGATGCCGCGGATAGATTACTTGCAACCGGAGCCTTCTGCATCGGGACAAATCAAATAGACCTTAGCGCCGCAACGGAAAAAGGGATTGCCGTTTTCAATGCACCTTATTCCAATACACGTTCCGTTGCGGAATTGATTATCGGGCTTTCGATAATGCTGATACGACGAATACCCGAAAAATCCGCTGCGGCGCATGCCGGACTTTGGCTAAAAGATGCCGGCGGCTGCTTCGAACTCCGCGGTAAAACAATGGGTATTGTAGGTTATGGCAACATCGGCTCGCAGGTTTCAATTCTTGCCGAAGCATTGGGAATGCAGGTCATCTATTATGATATAGCCACGAAACTTCCACACGGCAATGCACGGCAGGTAAATAGCCTGAAAGAATTGCTCAAGCGTTCGCACATAGTTACGCTACATGTTCCGTCCGGTCCCGCAACCCGTAACATGATCGATCGCGAAGCAATACGGCAAATGCGGCGTGGTGTAATGTTGATAAATTACAGCCGCGGCGATGTCGTTGATCTGGATGCTCTAAGCGATGCGCTCCGGCGCGGTCGAATTTCAGGTGCCGCAATTGACGTCTTCCCCGAGGAACCTCAAAAAACAGGCGACATGTTCAGTTGTCCGCTTCAGAATTTGCCCAATGTAATATTAACCCCGCACATCGGTGGCTCGACCGAAGAGGCCCAGGCTAACATCGGCACTTATGTTGCATCTAAATTGATTCACTATCTGGAGCTTGGCTCCAGCGAAGGTTCGCAGACCGTCCCGCCGGTAAGCCTGCCGCCGCAGGCCGGAACACACCGTATCCTGCACATACACCGTAACATTCCGGGAGTGCTGGGAGAGATAAACTCAAGGCTTTCCGGACGCGGCATCAATATCGTCGGGCAATATCTCAATACAAACCCCGAAATCGGGTATGTGATTCTGGACGTTGAATCAAAGCTCTCGAAAGAAGCTTTTGAACTTCTGAAAGACGTCCCGGGAACGGTAAAAACCAGGATGGTATATTAGTATGAAGGTCGTAATTCCGGGAGGCAGTGGACAGGTTGGGACGGCTTTGGCCAGGGCCTTACTAAATGACGGACATGAAGTTGTCGTACTTAGCCGTTCGCCAGTGAAATGCGATTGGAAAACCGTTGAATGGGACGGAAAAACGCCCGGTGATTGGGCAACGGAAATCGACGGCGCCGATGTCGTGATAAATCTAGCCGGACGCAGCGTAAATTGCCGGTACACTGATGCAAATCGCCGTGAGATAATGAACTCACGTGTAGATTCAACGCGCGTCATCGGCGAGGCGATCTCAAAAGCCACAAACCCGCCCAAGGTTTGGCTTCAATCCAGCACCGCAACCATTTACGCTCACACCTTCGATCATCCGAACGATGACTTGACAGGAATAATTGGCGGCAATGAACCGGACGCTCCAGCGGCTTGGAAATTTAGTATAGACGTCGCGACAAACTGGGAACGTGCAGCCAATGAAGCCGACACGCCAAAAACGCGAAAAGTGATTATGCGGTCAGCAATGATTATGGGGCCTGCCCGCGGCGGCATCTTTGACACAATGCTTGGAATCGTGCGTTTCGGGCTGGGAGGAACGGCGGGCAGCGGACGCCAGTATATTTCATGGATTCACGAAGACGATTTCATTCGGGCAGTTTACCGGCTGATCGAACATGAACAGTTTTCCGGACCGGTAAACATAGCTTCGCCAAACCCGCTTCCGAATAAGGAATTTATGCGTATTTTTCGCGAGGCCTGGGGGACACGGATAGGAATTCCCTCCTTTGAATGGCAGCTTGCTCTTGGAGCATTCCTGATGCGAAGCGAGACGGAACTTATCCTCAAGAGTCGGCGCGTCGTGCCAAAATTGCTGACGGATTCGGGTTTTACATTCAGATTCCCCGAGTGGGGAAAAGCCTGCCGCGACCTCTGCGAACGCTGGAGAAATAACTCCAAGTAATATGAAACTCCAATTGATCATAGTTTCAATTTTCGTTTTCCCGACCATTGTTTCTGCACAATGGATAAAACAAAAAGTAGAATCAAAGGCGTCATTACGCGGGCTTTCGGTAGTAAGCGAAAAAATAATCTGGGCAGGCGGAACGGGCGGGACAGTTCTTAAAACCGGCAATGGAGGAAAGACCTGGCAGGTAATTATTGTTCCCGGTGCCGAAAAACTTGATTTTCGTGATATCGAGGCCTTTGATGCGAATACCGCATATATTCTAAGTATAGGCAATGGTGATGCATCCCGCATTTATAAAACGACCGACGGCGGCAAAAACTGGAAACTTCAATTCATTAACAGGGACGAAAAGGCTTTCTACGATGCTATTGCTTGCCTGGATCGGAATAACTGCCTGGCAATGAGTGATCCGGTTGATGGCCGTTTCCCGATGATAAGAACCACAAACGGCATGACATGGCGGCCGATCGCCGAAAACAAACTTCCGGCAGCCATCGAGGGAGAAGCTGCTTTTGCGGCAAGCGGAACCTGCCTTTTCATCAACCATCAAAACCGCAATGTTTATTTGGTTACGGGCGGCGCTGTATCCCGTGTTCTTTTTTCCTCAATCAGGGGAAGCAAATGGACAGCGGTTGAAACTCCCGTCACGCAAGGATCATCTTCAAGTGGCATTTTTTCGATTGCATTTTATGACGGATTGAAAGGCGCGGTAGTCGGAGGTGACTATCAGAAACCGGATGCAGCTGATAACAATATTGCTCTGACAAAAAATGGCGGCAAAAGCTGGTATTCCGTCAAAGGCCTCAGCGGCTATCGCTCGGGCGTCGCTTTTATCAGCGAATCTACAATTATAGCGGTTGGGAACAACGGTTCGGATCTTTCCTTTGACGGCGGGCAAACATGGCGAAAGATTGGCAACGAAAACCTTAACGCCGTCGCTGCAAAGGGACGAAATGCGGTTTGGGCCGTTGGCCAAGACGGAATAGTGCTAAAATTACATTTACAATAATGAAGCCAGGATTTTACAGCATCCCATTTAAAACCAGCGATGAACACGGCATAAAGAGTTTTACCGGTGTTGCAAAAATTTCAGCTTACGGCGTCGTGCTGGAATTCGAATCCAAATGGTTTGGCCTTGTCGGAGACGGCATTTCGGAGGCGCGGTTGCCGGTGTCTGAAATATCGGATGTAAGGTACAAGGGCGGCTTTCCGGGATTCGGGGGCAAAATAGAGATTCGTACCAAAAGTTTTGCCACGCTTGCATCTTTACCACACAAAAATGGCAGGATTTACTTGAAAATCCATCGCGTGGATCGCGAGGAGGCTCGTGCGGCCGTTGCCGAACTTCAAAAGGCCATTGAAGAATACACCGCATCACTTCCGCCGCCACACGAGCCGTTCAGCAAACTTTTTGCCGGCGATGACGAAGCAGATACTGAAAATCTCAACTAAACGATTCTGATAAAATAAACTGCTTCCGCTGTTTTTGCATTTGACGGCTTATTGGGCAGCCGGCCTGGCCGAAGCGTTCTTAGGGCCGATTTTGTATTCTTTTGGCGGCTCTGCCCCGAGCAGATGCCTTACGAAATAATCCCAACGACGCCGCATCATATAGAAGCTGTCCGCGCCATAGCCGTGACGGGCATTGGGGAAAATTACCAGATCAAAATCCTTGTTTGCCTTGACCAAAGCATCCACTACCAGCCAGGTATTGTACGGCGGAACGTTGTCATCCATATTGCCATGTGCAAGCAGCAATTTGCCTTTCAGATTTTTAGCGTAGATCTGATTGGCCTGGCTTTCGTAGTTATCTTTTCCATCCGGCCCTTTCTTCAGCAAACCGATGTAACGTTCTCCCCAATCGTCTTCATAATTTCTGTTGTCATGGTTTCCGGATTCGGAGATTCCGACCTTGTAGAAATCCGGATAACGAAACATCGCCGCAGCCGTCGCAAATCCTCCGCCGGAATGTCCCCAGATCCCAACACGCGTAAGATCCATAAACCTATACCGTGCAGCCAATTGTTTCAGGCCGGATATCTGATCTTCAAGCGTATTATCTGCCATATTTCCGTAGCAGACGTCGTGAAAAGATTTGGAGCGGTCGGGATTGCACGTGCCGTCAATTACGACGACGATAAATCCAAGTTCGGCCAGCGCCTGATGGTCGCTGCGTGAGGGAGAAAAAGACCGGCTGCCGACTCCGCCTCCCTGCGGTCCCGGGTAAATGTAGTTGACAACAGGGTATTTACGATTCGGGTTCAGGTTTGACGGTGTAAACATCAATCCGTAAAGATCCCAGCGGCCGTCACGCGATTTTACTTTGATCGGCTGCGGTGGCTTCCAGCCTGTCGCCTTCAGCCGTGTTATATCGGCTTTTTCAAGTGTTGCAATGAGGTTTCCCTGCATATCGCGCAGTACGGCTACGGGCGGGACATCGGGCTTCGAGTAGTTGTCAACGAAATATTTGCCATCGGGCGAAAGTGTTATCTGATGGTTTCCATCTTCGGGCGTGAGAAGTTTAAGGTTTCGACCATCGAAATCCACGCGGTAGAAATGACTGAAATATGGATCGCGGCCGGGTTCGCGGCCATTTGCCTCAAAAAATATCACACGGCCCGCCGCATCCACCTTTAAAATTCGTGTTACAACCCAGTCACCGGAGGTGATTTGATTCTTTACCTTTCCGGTTTTCAGATCGTATAAATAAAGATGTCCCCAATCTGTTCTTTCCGAGTACCAGATAGCTTCGTTCGTTTCAGGGAGAAAACGCCAGTTAACCTCTCCCTGTCCGGATTCGTATTGCGTAGCAACTATTTCTTCAAATATGTCACGGACTTCGCCTGTTTCGGTGTCGGCAATCCGGAATTTTGCCCATTTGTGATCACGCGGCGTCGATACAAATGCCAGCAGCTTCCCATCGGGGCTCCAATCGTTATCATCGAAGGCACCTGAGCAGGCAATGTCGTCACAGAGTGTTCCACGGCGATCATCCGACGGCATCTTGAAACGCACCATCTTGCCTGTCCCTACGTCAATAACTACACGATAAATTTTGATTATTTCCGGATCCTGCGGGAGCGGATATTTCCAGGCCTCGAGTTTTGGGGCGCCGACATTGGTGGTAACAAGGTACATGTCATTAACGTGACGTTGATCTTGTTGAAAAGTGGCGATTTTTTTAGAATCCGGCGACCAGAGGACGATCGGACGATCGCTGTGTTTCCAACCGGCATTGTCAGTAGCGTAGCCGAAATCCTTGACACCGTCGGTCGTTAACTGCGTTTCTTTTTTTGTCGCAAGATCGCGTACCCATAAGTTCCAATCCCGAATAAAAACTTCGCGTTTGCCATCCGGGGAGACAGACGTAAGCCCGCCGGAAAAGCGACCGCCGCCCGAATCATTTGGTGATTCAATGCCAAGTTTTGCCAGTGCATCGGCAGACTTTCGCGAACCGTCGCGCGGATCAATTAAAACGAATTCGCGACCCGCCGGTGTATTTACCGAATACCAGAAACGTCCATCCGGTAAAAACGTCGGGCGAACGCCGGCACGGTCCACGAGCGGAAGCGTATTGAATGAAAGCATTTTTTCTGCTCTGGCATAATCTGCTGCGGTTACCCGTGCGGCCTGTTGGCCAAAAACAGTAACTGAAAAAATAAGCAAAACAAACGTCAAAGAAGGCAAGAATTGTTTTTTCATCGGTTTTTCTGTAAGCGTGGCCATCGGAATCGGGGATTTTGCGCCGGCTTTTGCGACAGACGCAATTTCGTTATTATCGAACATACGCGGCTAATACGTAAATCGCGGCGAGATGGTTTTTTGCTTCTACAGCCCCTTTTTTTGAAACAAAGGCAAATGTTCGAATCCCGATCCATTGAATCAATGTCCGCATCTTCCGGAGCGGCAAAGGCAGCCCGCGGCAAATTCCTTGGCCGTTTTATCGTCTCTCCGGTATTTCTTCAGCGTGCCGTAATCATTGCCTTGCTTTCTTTTTTCTTCCTTTTGGCGATGATAACTGCCTTTTCGTTTCGCGGGCATTTCGGCTACCTCATACTGGCAGCCGCATTTTTAGTGATTAATTTATTCACCCTGACGGGAATCCGGCTCAGGCGTTCAGAAGCAGTTCAAATCTTTGAGGGCGGAATTGAGTTCAAAGGCCGTTTCATTCAATGGCATGACATTGTAAAAATCGACTTCTCGCAGCCCGGCAGTCCGGTTTTGGCATTGAGATCGGGCGAAAAGATTTTGCTTCCAGAATCTATTGACCGGCGTGAAGAGCTGGCAGGTTACCTTAAATCAAGAATCCGTCAATAAAAGCGTTTCTATTTACCCGAATTTTCTAGTATTCTGTTAATTTGCAGCATTATTGAACTTTTTATTACAAAACCGGAGATTTTATGAGCGTAGAAGTTGTGATGCCCCAAATGGGCGAATCCATTACAGAAGGTACCGTTTCGAAATGGCTTAAAAAAGTTGGCGATAAAATCGAAAAGGACGAGCCGATTTTGGAAATCTCTACCGACAAGGTAGATGCAGAGGTTCCGTCCCCTGCAGCAGGGACTCTTCTGGAGATTCGCCATCAGGAAGGAGAAACCGTAGAGGTTGGTACGGTCCTTGCAACAATAGGTTCCGAAAATGAGGCTGCCGCAACACCTCCGGCTGAAACTTCGCCATTGCCGGAACCTGAAACACCGGCAATCCTCAGCCAATCACAACCGGCCGCTTCCGAAATCAAACAGGAACCGACCGATACAAAGCCTTCTGCCGATGTTAAAATGGCCGCCGTCGAAGTAGTAATGCCGCAAATGGGCGAATCCATTACAGAAGGTACCGTGTCAAAATGGCTCAAAAAAGTCGGCGATACGATTGAAAAAGATGAGCCGCTACTGGAAATTTCCACTGACAAGGTTGACGCAGAAGTCCCTTCTCCGGCTGCGGGTAAATTGCTGGAAATAAGAGTTTCGGAAGGTCAAACCGTTGAAGTCGGTTCGGTTTTGGCACTCGTCGGTTCCCAATCTTTATTGCAAACAAGCCCGTCACAACCGGAAACCAAACCGGCTCCGGTAAATACAAACGCAGCTTCTGCGGCACCTGTAAGCACGGAACCGATTGCGGCGCTGCCTTCAACGCCGAAATCCGAAAACGGGCAAAAGTCAATTGACGCACTCCGGCGGAAAAAAAGCAGTCCTCTTGTAAGAAAAATTGCCGCTGAGCACGGCATAGATATTTCCCGTATTCCCGGCAGCGGTATCAGCGGCCGCGTTACAAAAAAGGACATCCTGTCATATCTGGAATCCGGCGCCGCGCTAAGGCCCGAAGACCTGCTCGTAAGGCCACAGCCTGTCACTCGTCCTGCCGATACAATGCTTAGGGAAGACAAACCTGCTGTCGCTGCGGCAACTGTTTCAGCTGCTGACCGCGTTGAAAAAATGTCAGTAATGCGGAAAAAGATTGCAGAGCATATGGTCTTTTCCAAGCGCACATCGGCACACGTTACGAGCGTGTATGAAATAGACATGACCAATGTCGTCCGCTTCCGTGAACGTAATAAGGACGATTTCTATAACCGCTACGGTACGAAGCTGACCTTTATGCCTTTTATTTTCGAGGCAGTAACAAAAGCGCTGAGAAAATATCCAATAGTCAACGCACAGGTTGACGGTGACAATATTATTTACAAGGGCGACATCAATCTAGGCATGGCGGTCGCACTTGATTGGGGCTTGATAGTACCGGTCATCAAACGGGCTGATACGCTTTCGCTCTCCGGCCTGGCTCTGGCGGCAAATGATCTTGCAGATCGTGCAAGACAGAAAAAGCTTATGCCCGATGAAGTAACCGGCGGTACATTTACCATAACAAATCCCGGAGTTTTCGGCGGTTTATTTGGCACACCCATAATCAACCAGCCACAGGTTGCGATTCTCTGTGTCGGTGCAATAGAAAAACGGCCAAAAGTGTTTACCTCACCCGAGGGAGATGACTACATTGCGATTCGGAGCATGGCATATTTCGCATTGACCTACGACCATCGAATCATCGACGGCGCCGACGGCGAACGCTTCCTGGCCGCACTAAAACAATACCTCGAAACCACCGATTTCAGCATTTAGAGCTTTCATAGAATCACAAAAAGCCGGCCGGTGGACGCTTTCCCCGCCCGGCTTTTTATTCGAAAAGAGTTCTTACACAAATGCCGAAGGGTCGTATGATTACCGGCAAAAGTTATTTAGGCAGTTTTTTGATGCTTTTCCCGTTCTCCCAGTTCGTTTTTTACAATCGGTTTCTCCCAAGGCGTTCCCGCCCGGGGTCTGCCCGGAAAGCCTTTCAAACATACTCGCAAAACAAACAACGCCCTGAAGGTTACGGCAATAACCCTCAGGGCGTGCAGGTTCCATCCCATTTCTCCCTCGTGCGGTCTGGAACTATTCAGCTCCGGAGGCGTGTATTTTTGCATAGAGACCTCAAAAAGGTCTTGGTTTGTAACAATTAAGCCCTTTCAATTGGATTGATGTTGTACTAAAGTGCTCAAATATCAAGGAGTAAGAAAGAAATATGTTTTCAAATGTAAAGACTCTTTATTCAAGTCAAAGTTCGTTCATAATTGCAGTTTTGGGCTTTGCACTCCTCCTGGTTGCGTTTTCCGCAAGTGCGACCGCTCAGAGCAGGGATAGGTTGACAGACGAATATCTCAAGCTCAAGAACAAGCCGTCCGGTCTTAAAGGACGGGAAGGCGTGAAACCAGCTCTAATCCTGCTAACAGAATCGCAGAGGCTCGAAGCTGGGGTTGCTAAGGTCCGATTCGTTATTGACGGTAAATTATCCCGGCAAGATATTCATATCCAGCCTCTTTTAATCGCACGTAACACAGATGGGGAGGTTTCACAAATTACTAATGCGGGCGACGCGATCACCATAAGAATCGGGTTATCGAAATCGCAACCTGCCAGAGAAACAATCGCAAATCCGGAAGTTAGTCTGCCGGTCGATATGAATGCCAACGCACTAAGAATAATGATCGGTATTCTGGACGGGGAGCAAAGCGATCGGCAATTAATAGTACCTTTAACCGATGAACCGGAGATCCTTGGTCTGCGGATCTTCATGCCAAACGGAGACGGTTCGTCCCTCACGGATGGTTGTGATTGTCCGTATGTAGAATTGACAAATTCACGCTGCGGAACGATCAGCAAGTACTGCGGGAGCTATGTCGGAAATGTTCTGGACGGTACAAACTGCACAATCACATGCGGATCTCAGTGTACAAATACGAAATGTACGATACCGGTCGGCAATGATAATTAAATCCGGGAAGTTTGAACGGTCCGCAGCAAGAGCCGCTTGCTCAGATATCAAAAATGCAGCCTTCGCGGGCTGCTTGTTTTATCAAGGCAGAAACACGCCCTAAAGAGAGGGTTTGCTCAGCCTAATTTGGAAAGATAATTGCATAGTGAAGAATCTGAATTCCGGAAATTCCGTCTGTGCTCGTTTAGATTTCGCATGATAGCCCATCCTTATAATGTCGCTGCTCTCAATCAATAAACAAAAACCACCGATTTCAGCATTTAGAGCTTTCATACAATCACAAAAAGCCGGCCGTGGGACGCTTTCCCCGCCCGGCTTTTTATTCGAAAAGAGTTCTTGACACAAATGGAGTTCTCAAATAGGTTGGCTTCATCGGCTTCCGGCCGGCGAATACTCCGGCTCATTCGTACAATAGATCGACATCGGTTCAGATTGGCTCCTGATCGCCTCGCCTTGATCGCCGCAGGCGATCGGGGGCAAGACTTCCTCTAATAGTTTTCTGCACGAAATTCAAACAAGCAGGCGAAAAAATCTCTCGACATTTTCGTATTGTTTTCATACACTTTGGTAATTGCTTCGAACTGCCCGTTTACGGCGCTCGAATGTGTACTCTTTAGAAACACGGCAAAAGTTTTTATTTCACGTGCTTTGCCGCATCCCGCTTCGATCTCCTGGGTTTTCATTGCTTGACACTCAATTTCTCTAGGAACCCGGACAGACAGGCTCGATGTGCTGTTTTTGACATCAAGGGAAATTTGATCGCGGCACCGGAAGTATTGCACACAAACGGTTTAGCCTGGCGTCTATTTCGGGTAACTTATCGTCGGAAAATAATCTTGATTGATGATAAGAGACGTTATGATATGACATCAGAAGCCCGATCGTTTCGAAGGAATGCGTCTCCAACCGGACCAATGAGCTTATAGCCATCTCAAACGCCTGAGTAATTTACATTTGCAGTGTATCGAATCGATACATCAGAAAAAATGGCCTTTGCCGCTCATTGATCATTAATTGTTGTCATTAAGACGGTTACGGTTATTTGTCAATTTATTTCTTTTGTGGCACGGGAATTGATTACTATTATTCCATCCGGGTCTCCCGCGGCCGGCTATGCGCCAAGCGGCAACGAATTTCGTTTTTTGGGCGTCTATTGGTCGGTTAAGGAGCCGCATTTCAGGCAGCAGGAGCCATTAATTCGAGGAGTCAAAATTATTATGTTCAAACGAATTTCCATAGTGCTTTTAACCATTGCTTTCAGCGTTGGATTTACATTTGCACAGGATGCACAGGTTCGCACCCTGACCGCAGGTCAAAAGTATAAAATCAAAGGTGTGGTCGTCTCCAAAGACGATGAAAACACCTTCATTGTTCGTGATTCAACGGGCGTAGATACAAAAGTCGTTATCGCGCCGGAAAGCAGTATCAAAACCAAAGGTGGTCTTTTTGGCGGCGGCGATAAAGTTGCAAGCAGTCAGATTGTCCGTGGACTTTATATGGAAGTAGAAGGCCGCGGCGACACGGCAGGAAGTCTGGCCGCAACGAAAATCCGCTTTGACAAAGATGATTTCCGTGTTGCCCAATCCATTGACAGCCGCGTTACACCCGCCGAACAACGCCTTGCCGCACAGGAGCAGAACGCTCAACGTATTGCAGGCCAAATA
>Ga0209172_10006220_pt1 | contig 13516 bp, 14 predicted proteins | sample LarsenN4metaG_FD_184113 | JGI IMG/M metagenome (GOLD analysis project Ga0209172, IMG submission 184113) | Hot spring sediment bacterial and archeal communities from British Columbia, Canada, to study Microbial Dark Matter (Phase II) - Larsen... ... | reverse complement strand
GCAAGCTGACCTTGTCGACGGCGCGGATTTCGCCGCGCTTCTTGTCGCCCTTCGAAGTCCTCAGGGCGACCCTGAGCTTGCCGAACGGGTCGCGGAAAATCTTGGTCAGGTTCTGGGCTTCAATCACGGCTATTCCTGGAAGTACGAACGAGGATGCTAGATGTTGCAGGGGGGAATCGTCAATCCCTTGCTTCCGCGGGCCTCGCCGCATGGCGACATGCTCAATTGACAGCCTACGCCACTCGCGGAATAATGACTTTACCAGCCTGTCGGTGGTGAGCGTAGCTCAGCTGGTAGAGCATCGGACTGTGGCTCCGAGGGTCGTGGGTTCAAATCCCATCGCTCACCCCAACCTTCCTCCAAGCAGGTTCCTCCCTTCGACTTCGCTCAGGGCAAGCACCGCCAGGGCAGGCAAGGGTTCGGAATGACAAAGAGGGGGCGCGTCGCTCTCGGTGTCATCCCGAGGGCTTGATTGCCCTGGCCCGAGGGACCTGCTTTTTGGAGCAGCCCCGGGTCTCCCCTCGACCCCGCATGCGTTCTGCGTCGGAGGACGCGTCGCGACGCGGGAGAAGGCCATCCCACAAACCGGCCCGGACCTGCCTCGACCCCGGTTGAGGAGATTCTCAAGCAGGGAGACAGGCATTCTTGCCTGTCCCCGCCAGACACGAATGTCTGGCCTGCCTCCCAATTCCTATGGAGCGCGGACATTCCTGTCCGCGGCGGGTTTACCCCGACAGAACTTGCTTCAGGGAAGCTCGGGGCCGCGGGAGGAGGCCAGGCGCTGGCGCAGAAAAAGCTTGACAGGCAGGGCGGGGGGGGAGAATCGCCAGCAACGTGAAGGTTCTGCGTTTCGTTGTTGCCGCGCTTTTCTTGCTCTTCTTGCCGCAGACGAATTCTGCTGATGGCGACATTGGGACTGCCATCTACCCTCGCTTTTCTTGCGGCCCGGGCACAGGCAGGAACGGGCCGTGCTTTATCAGCTGCCTTGCGGCACCTACTGAATGCTCGGTAAATTGTGGCTGTGAGACTCGGGTGGGATGTAGCTCAGACCCGAGTTGCGAACTCAGATCGTGGTGCTATACCAAGTTGTGCGGATCTCCGGGCTGCCCGACGCTGCAGGTGCCATGCACGTGCACCACTGACCCGACTGTGGGAGAAACAGCCGGCGCACGCGCTTACGATGAATGCAGCCAGTCTCTCAAGATTGTCGTGCACTTCTGTCCGGCCCCCCGCCACTACTGGAGTGCGACTGCGCCGACAACCCTATCATTTGTCAATAGTGAGGACTGGGATGAGGCGGATCTTCATGCTTGCTTTCCTTTGCGTAGCGTTAGCGTACACGGCAGCAGTAGGCCAGGAGCAAAACTACGGTGCTATCCCAACTGCGTGGTTCAAGCATCCGGCAAAGGGCGCTCCGGTCTCGGCCTTCAACGTTGGTTGTCGGTCGGTGCCCGAAGTTCGCGGCAGACCGGGGATTCAGTGCCTGGCCGTTGTAGAGAATGAAGGTGAGCAGGGCATAACCGCTTTGGGCTTCTTTTGGGAGTTTCTCGACAGTGAGAATAAGGTGTTGGACAAAGCTTACACGGCGCACGACTTTGCGTACCCGAAAAAGCCAAGAAAACTGCAAAAGCGAGATCACTTTGTGTTGAAGGACAGCGTTGGCGTTCCTGACCTGAGCAGGGTCTCGCAGATTCACCTTCACATAGCGTTCGTGGAGCTGGAAGACGGCAGCGTGATTCCCGAAGGCGCCCGCGATTCCCCCCTGTTTCGCGAAGTGGTCAAGAGTAGAATGGAAGCGCCCGCCGCCCAGTGAAGCCCTAGGATACAGCTCCCATATCATATGAGCTCGGGGCGGTTGCCGCCGCCCAGGCGCTGGCGGGCGTAGTCGGCCCAGGGGCTGCGCGGGTCGAGCTCGAGATAGCGCCGCCAGTGGCGGCGGGCTTCGCCGTGGGCGCCGAGCTTCTCGGCCACAAGGCCGAGGTTGTAGTGGGCGTCGGCGTAGTCGGGCTTGAGGGCGACGGCGCGTCGCAAATGCTCGCGCGCCGGGCCGGGCTGGCCGAGCTCGTCGAGCACGCTGCCGAGATTGAAGTGCGCCAGGGGATTCGCCGGCTCGAGCTCGACCGCCTGCCGGTAGCAGCCCGCCGCCTCTTCCTTCTCGCCCTGCTCGTAGAGGAGCGTGCCCAGGTTGATGTGCGCCTCGAGCCAGCGGGGACTTTTTTCGAGCACGCGCTGATAAGCTTCGATCGCTTGCGGGTGCGTGGCCGGGTCGGACTCGGCGTCGAGCGCCGCCGCGAACCACTCTTCGGGGGTGCGCTCGGGCATCACCCGCACGCGCTCGCCGAGCTCGCCGGTGTCGAAGTCGAGCAGGAGCTGCCCGCGGAGGGGCTCGAGCAGGCGGCCGTCGAGCTCGACGGCGACGTTGCGCCCGTCGGAAACGATGCGCAGCTCGGTGAGCGGCGCCTCGACTCCGGCGAGCTGCGCGCGCAGCGCCTCCACCGCCCGCCGCAGCCGCCGCGCCGGCACTCGCTGCTCCACCAGCTGCTTCACCGTGCGCAGGCTGATGAGGTCGCCGAAGCGGTAGAACTTTTCGCCCCAGCCTGTGCGCGGCTCGACCAGGCGCAGCCGCTCCCAGTAGGCTAATTGCTTGGCGGAGATGTTGAGGATGCCGAGGACTTCCCGCCGGGTGAACCGCTCCATGCTCCGCTATTCTACCGCTTTTTGCGGGCGGGTTTGGCGACGGCTACTGCCTCGGCGGCTTTGGCCGCGGGCGCCTCGGCGGCGCGCGCCGGCGGTTTGCGCGGCGCCGCCAGGCTCTTCTTGAGCGCTTCCATCAGGTCAATCACCGGGGCGAGGTGCGGCTGCGGCGTGGCGGTGACCTGCTTGCCCTCGAGCTTCGCCTGGATGAGCGCTTTCACCTGCTCCTGGTAGGTGTCGCGGTACTTCGCGGGCTCGAAGTCGGCGGCGAGGCTCTCGATGAGTTGCTGCGCCAGCTTCTTCTCCTGCGCTTTCACTTCCACGCCGTCCGTCTGCCCGTACTCGGCCACCTGGCGGATTTCGTTCGGGTAGAACATGGTGTGGAGCGTCAGGCCGTTGGCGCGCGGGCGCAGGACGATGGTGTACTCGCGCTGGTGCATGGTGAGGCGGGCGAGGGCGGCGAAGCCGGACTCTTCCATCGTCTTCACCAACAGGTGGTAGGCCTTCTTGCCGGCGTCTTCCGGCACGGCGTAGTAGGAGGTGTCGAAGTAGAGTGGGTCAACCTCCGTGAGCGGGACGAACTCGAGGATCTCCATCGTGCGCGCCGAGGGCGGCGCGATCTTCTCGAGCTCTTCTTCGTTCACGAGCACGTACTGGTCTTTCTCGTGCTCGTAGCCCTTGACGATTTCGTCGCGCTCGACCATGCGGTTGCAGGTCGGGCAAAAGAGCGGCTGGCGGATGCGCGAATGGCACTCTTCGTGAAGCTGGTTGAAGCTCACGCGCTCGCCCCGCGCCGCCGAGTGCAGGCGCAGCGGGATCGAGATGAGCCCGAAAGTCAGATGCCCCTTCCAAACTGTGGCCGCCATGGTTCGCTTTTCCCCTTTACCCTGAGTCCCGACGCCAGTCGGGACGAAGGGAATTCCGCACCAAGGGACGCGCCTACCCCACGCGGCGGCGAGGCCCTCTATTGAGCGGAAACCCACCTAGCCTAGCGAAAACCCGCCCCGGAGGCAAGAATCTTGTGGTAGGGCGAGGAGGCGCAGCCTTCCTCGCCGGCTTTTTGGAGAACACCGGCGAGACGCCGGTGCCACGGATTGCCATTCTCTTGTTTTCTTTCTCGGTGGCACAGGCGTCCCGCCTGTGTCCGGCCGGGCGGGGTATCTCCCCCTTAGCCTCCATGCGTTATGCGTCTGGGATGCATCCGGACGCATGGGAAGGCCATCCCTGGGAGGCACGCCGGACACCAAAGTGGGGCCACCGCCAGTGTAGAATCGCGCCATGGGGCGACTGGAGGAGTACCGCCGCAAGCGCCGCTTCGACCGGACGCCGGAGCCGCCGCCGAAAAAGGCGCGCGCCGGCGGCCTGCCTGCGCAGGCAGGCAACCGCTTCGTCGTCCAGAAGCACGCCGCGCGCCGCCTGCACTACGACTTCCGCCTCGAAATCGGCGGCGCGCTCGTCTCCTGGGCCGTGCCGAAGGGGCCGTCACTCAACCCCGCCGACAAGCGCCTGGCCGTCCAGACCGAAGACCACCCGCTCGACTACGCCGGCTTCGAAGGCGTCATCCCTGAAGGCCAGTACGGCGCCGGCACGGTAATGGTGTGGGACCAAGGCACCTATGAAGTCGAAGGCGCGCTGTCAGCGCAAGAGCAGCTGGCGCGCGGTGAGTTGAAGGTGGTGTTGAACGGGCAGAAGCTCCGCGGCGGGTTCGTCCTCGTCAAGCTCCGTCGCGGCGAGAAGGGGAACGAGTGGCTGCTCATCAAGCACCGCGACGCCGGCGTCGACTCCAAGTGGGACATCGCCGAGCACGACGGCTCCGCGCTGACCAAAAGGACGATGAGCGAGATCGCCGAAGGCCTCCCGCCGGAGCAGGCCGCGCTCCGGCCGCGCCCCGAAGAGGTCGAAGGCGCGCGCCCGGCCTCGATGCCGGCCCGCCTGCTGCCCATGCTGGCGACGCTCGTCGACAAGCCCTTTTCCGACCCCGACTGGCTCTACGAGATCAAGTGGGACGGCGTGCGCGCCCTCGCCTTCGTGAAAGACGGCCGGGTCGAGTGGCGCTCGCGCACCGGCCGCGTCATCACCGCGCAATATCCCGAACTCGGCGTACTTCCCGAGCGGCTCCTGGCGCAGCAGGCCATCCTCGATGGCGAGATCGTCGTGCTCGACGAGCGCGGCCGCAGCAGCTTCGAGCGCCTGCAAACCCGAATGAACGTGGCCCGGCCCTCCCCGGCCGCGCAAAAACAGGCGCCGGTCACCTGCTACCTCTTCGACATCCTCTATTGCGACGGCTACGACCTCGGCGCCGCGCCGCTCCTCGAGCGCAAACGCCTGCTGCGGCGACTGCTTGACCCCCGCGACCCTTTCCGCTACTCCGATCACCAGGAGGAGCACGGCAAGGAATTGTTCGCGCTCGCCCGCGACCAGGGCCTGGAAGGCATCGTCGCCAAGCACGCCCGCTCGCCCTACGTCAGCCGCCGCAGCCCCTACTGGGTGAAGTTCAAGGTCCGCCAGGAGCTCGACGCCGTCGTCGGCGGCTGGACCGACGCGCGCACCGGCCGCGAATTCTTCGGGGCGCTGCTGCTCGGTTTGTACGAAGGGAAGACCCTGCGCTTCATCGGCGGGGCCGGCAGCGGCTTCACCCGCAAGACCCAGGCCGCCGTGTTGGAAAAACTCAAGAAGCTCGCCGCCAGGCGCAGCGCCTTCCAGCCCGCGCCCAAGACCGAGGAGCCGGCGCACTGGACCGCGCCGCTGCTGGTCGCGCGGGTCGAGTTCGGCGGCTGGACCGGCGAGCGCCGCCTGCGCCACCCGGTCTTTCTGCGCCTGAACGAGCAGGCCGACCCGAAGGACTGCCAGCTCGAAGGCGAGCTGCCCGCCGCCGCCCCGCCCGCGCACGTCACCGCCCCGGCGGTTGTCGGCCGCGTGCTCACGAAAGAGAGCGACATTGAGAAAGAGCTCTTCCACGGCCGCGCCGAAACCGTTACGGTCGAACTCGATGGCAAGCCAGTGCGCTTGAGCAACCTGAACAAGATGTACTTTCCCGGTGAGGGCTACACCAAGCGGCACCTGCTCGCCTACTACTACCGCGTCGCCGACCGGCTCCTGCCGTTCCTGAAAGACCGCCCCCTCGTCCTGCGCCGCTACCCCGACGGCATCACCGGCGAAGCCTTCTTTCAGAAAGACGCGGGCGAGGCAGCGCCCGAGTGGATGGAAACCGTCGGCGTCTATTCCGAAGAGAGAAGGGAAGAGATCCAGTACTTCGTCGCCAACGACCGCGCCGCGCTGCTCTACCTCACCAACCTCGGCTGCATCGACCACAACCCCTGGGCCAGCCGCCGCGACGACCTGGAGCATCCTGACTATGTTTTCTTCGACCTCGACCCCGCCGAAGGCACGAAGTTTTCCGCCGTGGTGGCGGTGGCCCGCGCCGTCTACGCCCGCCTGCGCGCCCTCGGCCTCGTCCCGTTCGTCAAGACCTCCGGCGCCACTGGCATCCATCTTTATCTCCCGCTCGAGCGGCGCTACACCTACGAGCAGGCGCGGACCTTTGCCGCCATCGTCGGGCAGTTGGTTGCGGCCGAGCTGCCGCGGCTGGTGACCCAGGAGCGCGCCGTCGGCCAGCGCGCCCGCGGCAAGGTCTACATTGATGCCTACCAGAACGCCTACGGGCGGCCGCTGGCCGCGCCCTACACGGTGCGCGCCTTTGCGAAAGCTCCGGTGTCCGCCCCGCTCGCGCCGGATCAGTTGCGCCCGTCGCTCAAGCCCGAGCAGTTCAACCTGAAAAACTTCCTCGCGCCTCTGGAAAAGCGCGGCGACCCCTGGGCCGATTTCTGGAAAAAGCGCCAGCGGCTGGAAGCCGCCACCGAGAAGTTAGGCGTGCTGGTAGCGCGCCCGCAACGCCGCCGATGAGCTACCGCGGCGCCACCGCGCGGCCTTCGTACTTCAGGGGCTAAAGCCCCCTCAAGTCGCAATCCGGGCTTACGTCGGGCCTTCAGGCCCGACCCACAAGTCCGGCTTCATTGTGACGTAGAGGTCGAGGATGCTCGCCCAGCGGGGGCCTTCGAGCAGGGCGCGGTAGAGCGCGGTCAACCAGGCGGGCCGCCCGGCCCGCACCGGCATCGGCGTCTCCCAGTGGCGCACCTCGAAGTCGGCGCGCTCGACGAGGCGCCCGAGCGTCGCCGGAGTGAAATACCAGAGGTGGTGCAGGGCGGCATAGTGCCGCCAGCGGTTGCGCTTCAGCCCCAGGCGGCTCTGCCAGCTTTTCAGTCGCGGGCCGACGCCGGCGAGGTTCGGCACGCTCACGTAGAGCACGCCGCCGGGCGCCAGCAGTCGCCGCACGCGGGTAAGCTCGGCGAGCGGGTTTTCGGTGTGCTCGAGGACGTGGTGGAAGCGCGCGGCGTCGAAGCGCGCCCCGCCGAAATCAATCTGCGCCAGTCGCCCCGGCCAGAGCCGCGCGCCGGTCGCGCGCGCCCCTGCGCTCAAGACGATGTCCGTTCCGGCCACCTGCCAGCCGCGCGCCGCCGCGGCGCGCAGGAAGGCGCCGGCGCCGCAGCCGACGTCGAGCAAAGAACCTCGCCCTCCCCGCAGCGCTTCGATGCGCTCAAGCTGGCGGGCGAACTGCGCCTGCTTCGCGGGCGTCAGCTCGCCCGCGGCCTCGGCCAGGTCGCCGTACTCGCGCTCGTAGACCCACTCGGCGAGCTTGGCAAACGGCGGCCGGGGGCTCTGGAATTCGAGCCCGCAGCGCGGGCAGCGGGCAAGATGAAACCCTTGGTGGTCAGTGGCGAAGCGGACGGGCTCGACCTCGCAGAGCGGGCAGCGCACCGGCTCGCGCTCGGTCAAGGCCTGCTCGACTTCGGCGCGCGGCCGGCCGAAAAGATGCGGCGGCTTTTCGGGAGCGTTCATGCCGATTCGTGAGTAATGGTAGTGGAGGGGTAGGCAGGAGGCAAGAACGCAAGACACAGAGGCTATGGGGGGGACCCAGCGGGTTCCTTTGTGGCACAGGCCTCTGGCCTGTGAACACCGGCGAGACGCCGGTGCCACCCCAAGGGGCAGGCGGCTAGAAAGAGCCTTTCTTGCGCACCGCGGCCTTCTTGTCGGCGCGGCGGGCGGAGGCCTTCTCGACCCGCAGGAAGGCCTGCTTGAATACGATGAGCATCGGCCCTTCCTGCCCGGTGCGCACCATCTGCTCGACGGCGCGCGGGTCGATGGGCTCGGTGACCATCATGCCCGCCTTTTCCAGGCGCAGGATGGGCGGGTGGTCGGGGCCGAAGGGCGGGTCCACCACGGCCACGATGTCGTCAAAGCCCTGGCGGCGCCGCGCCACTTTCACCATCTCGTTCAGGCGCTTCAGCCACTCTTCGGGAAAGCGTTTCATCGCATCGCTCGCGTGCGGCGGTGGGCGGCAGTCCGACTCTAACAGAAGCCCGCCGCCGCCACAAGCCGCGGCATCTCGTCATCGGGCATTCTCCGCTGCTGCCAACGGGCGTATAATCGCGGCATGGCAGATACCGAGATTATCTTCGCTGTCGAGGAATCTCCCGAGGGCGGCTATTCTGCCCGAGCCCTCGGCCACTCCATTCACACCCAGGCGGACACCTTGGAGGAATTGCGGAGCATGGTCCAGGACGCCGTCCGCTGCCACTTCGATGATGCCGCGCGCCCCCGGCTCATTCGTCTCCACTGGGTCAAGGATGAGGTCATTCCGGTTTGAAGCTCCCGCGGGACATCAGCGGGGACGAATTGGCCTCGCTGTTGCGCCCATACGGCTACAGGCTCACCCGACAAACCGGTAGCCATCTTCGCTTGGCCTCCACCGCCAGGGGCCGACCCCACCACCTCACCATCCCCGCGCACCGCGCCCTGAAAGTCGGGACGCTAAGCAGCATCCTGGCGGACGTCGCCTCCTACTTGGAAGTCGAACGGGGCCAGCTCCTAGATGAGCTGTTCGGGCGCTAGATCTCGGGCTCCACAGTCCTCAAATTGACACTGCCGGAGGCGTTCCCTAGAATGGAACGCCAGTCCGGCACCGGGGCCTACGACCCTGAACCATTCCGAGCCCAACGCGCCGCTCGCCGTGCCGTCGGCTGCCGCCGCCGCCGCGAGTGCCGGCGTGACTTTGCAGGGGGTTGAGCGCCTGAAGTCCCTGGCGCGGCTGGTGCTGGCGGCCTCTCTGGGACTCTCCTTCCTGCTGGCGCCTCCGCGCGGCACGCCGCTTTACTGGGTGGCGCTCATCACTTTCGCGCTCTACTTCGTCTATGCCGTTGTCGTCCTGATCTTCCGCCGCCAATTGATGGACCGGGGGGCGCGCGCGGCCACGCTGGCGGGCGACGCGGCCGCGCTCGTCGTGGTCTTGTTGCTCGGGCCGAACCTGCCGGCGGCCTTCCTGCTCTTCTTCGTCTACTTCACGTTGGTGGCGGGGTTGTGGCGGGGCTGGCGGGCGGCAGCGCTGCTAAGCCTGGCGGTGAGCGCCGCCTACGTGGCGGTGAGCTGGCGGGAAGTCGAAGCCGCGACGGGAGCCTCCTGGTGGAGCGCGCTGCCGCGCGAAAGCTGGCTGGTGGTGTCGGGACTCCTCGTGGCCGGAGGACTCGTCGGCGCAGTGGCCGAGCGGCAGCGAGGCCAGCTCGAGCGCGCCGCCGTCATCGAGCGCTTCGCCGCTCTCTTGAGTCTCGACGCTGGCTGGCCGGAACCGGCCCGGCGCTGGCTGGCCGCGCTGGCCGAGCGCTACGAAGCCGCGCGGGCGCTCCTCGCCTATCGCGATCCCGAGTCCGACCGCGTCCTGCTCTGGGTCTTTCGCGGCGGCGCTTTCGAGGAACAGGACCGCCCGCCCCGCGACGCCCACGAGTTCCTGCTCGACAAAGAGCCGCGGGCCTTCCTGGCCGCCGAGCTGCCGGCGCGCTTTGCCGAAGAGTTTTCCCCGCGCGGTTTGATGAGCGCGCCGCTCGCCGCCGGGGGCGGCCCGGGGCGGCTGTTCCTGTTCGACCGGGCGCGGGGCGCGTTCACGCCGCCGCAGCTCGAAGACCTCGGGCAGCTGCTGGCCGGCCTCGAGCCCGGCCTCACCAACTTGCTCCTCATCCGCAGTCAAATCGCCCGCGCCGTTGACCTCGAGCGCGACCGCATCGTGCGCCACCTCCACGACGGCGTCGCCCAGACCCTGGCCAGCGTCGAGATGCAGCTCAACGTCTACCGCCGGCTGCTGGCGGAAAATCCGGCGAAAACCGCCGAAGAGCTGGCCGGCCTGCAAACCGTCGTCAAGCAGGAGCAGGAGGAGCTGCGGCGTTTCCTGCGCACGCTCAAGCCCGTGCGCGTGCCGGCCACAGAGCTCGGCCGCTGGATGTTCGCCCACTGCGCCCAGTTCGAGCAGGAGACCGGCATCGAGGTGGACTTCTGGGCCGACCCGGTAAACGCGGCGCTCCCGGAAGGCATCTGCCGGGAGGTGTTCTCCATCTTGCGCGAGGCGCTGCACAACGTCCAGAAGCACGCCCGCGCCCAGCACGTGATGGTGCGGCTGCGGCAGGACGAGGCTTTCCTGCGGCTGCTGGTGGACGACGACGGCTGCGGCTTCTCTTTCACCGGCACCTATTCCCAGCGGGCGCTGGAAGAGCAGGGCCTGGGCCCGGTCTCGATCGGCGAGCGCACCCGGGCGCTGGGCGGCACGCTGACGATTGACTCCAGCCCCGGCAGCGGCTCGACCCTGCGGGTGGACATCCCCCTGACCTAGACGCCATGGCCAAGTCCCCCTCCAAGGCGAGCATCCGGGTGCTGGTGGTGGACGACCACCCCATCTTCCGCGACGGCCTCTGCAAGCTGCTCGAGGCTGAAGACGACATTACCGTGGTCGGCCAGGGCCGCAGCGGGGCCGACTGCCTGGCGCTGGTCGAGAAGCTCAAGCCCGACGTGGTGCTGCTCGACCTGAAGATGCCCGACCAGGACGGCCTGGGGGTCTTGCGGGGGCTGGCCGAGCTGGGCACGGGGGTCCGCGCCATCGTCCTGACCGCCAGCGAGGACGAGCGCGACTACGTCGAAGCCGTCCGCCGCGGCGCCCGCGGCCTGGTGCTCAAGCAGATGGCCACGGCGCGCCTGCTCGAAGGCATCCGCAAGGTCCACCGCGGCGAGCTGTGGATTGACCAGCGGGTGGCGGCGGATGTGCTGAAGGTTGCCGGGCGCCCCGCCCCGGGCGAGCTGCTGACGGCCCGCGAGCAGCAGGTGGTAACCCTGGTGGCGCAGGGCTTCCGCAACAAGGAGATCGCCGAGAAGCTGTCGTTGAGCGAGCAGACCGTCAAGAACCACCTGCACGCCATCTTCGACAAGCTGGGGGTTTCAGACCGGCTGGAGCTGGCGCTCTACGCCCTGCACCACCGCCTGGCCGGCTAGTGCCGTTCCAACTTCTTTCCGCCCACGGACTCGACCCCCGGTGCGGCGGCATGGAGCTATGCTCTGGGGAGGGACAGTTAGGTTCTGAATAGTTGGAACGGCACGAGTAGGAAAAAAGGGGCAGTACAAAAGTACCCCGCCGCTGTGACTTCCGCTCTATTGTCCGCCGCCCGGGGTGTTCTTAGACTCGTAGGCGACGGTAGGGACTTTCCAGTACGGGAGGCCACGGCGATGGCGGACCGACGCGACGGACAACGCTTCCCGCTGCGCCTGCGAGTGGACTGGGGCGCGGCCGACCGGCCGGACGCTTCTCTGCAGCCGGGAGAGACCTTCGACATCAGCGCCAGCGGCCTCTATGTGCGCGGCCAAGCCAGCGCCCCGGTTGCGGGCAGCCCGGTCGAGTTGAGCGTGCGCCTGCCGCTGCTCGACCCCCACTGCCCGGTGGATTTGCACGGGCAGGGACGCGTGGTCCGCATCGACCAACTGGACGGCGAGCGCGTCGGCGTGGCCGTGAGTTTTGATCGCATCGAGCTGAAGGCCGACGACTGGGAGTCGCTGACCTAGCTCACGGGCTTGCTCTTGCCCACAGGCGATGGAGGTGGGTGAGAACGGGCCGGGGACACCGGGATCGCCCTCCCCCGGAATTCCCCGGCCCGTTTTATTTCTGCGCCGGACTGATTGCCGCCCGCCGGAGTTTTCGGTATGATGCCGGCGCACTCCGGGGGAGAAGAGATCGCGTCATGGTGGATCAGGCCGCTTCCGCGCAACCCGGCCCGCCGACGGGCGCCGACCGCCGCACCGCCAAGCGCGTTTCCCTCGTCACCCAGATCCGCACCGGCGTGGGCGGCGAGACCCTGGTGGGATACTCGAAGGATATCTCGACCGGGGGCGTCTTTGTCGAAACCGAAGACCCGCCCGAGAAGGGCGCCGAGGTCACCGTCCGCTTTCGCCTGAGCGAGGAGGCTCCCATCCTGGAAGTGCGCGCCGCCGTCGCCTACCGCATGACGGGCGAGGGGATGGGCCTGCGCTTCCTCAATCCGCCCCCCGAGCTCCTGCGCGCCATCGAGGAGTTCGTCGCCCAGCAGTAATCCGCCACCGCTCGAGTTTCGAGTTTCGCTTTTCGAGTTTCGTTCCCCTGTCCTGAAGGGGCGACCCACCCTATTCGGTGGCAGGCGGAGTGTGCGCCGGGCGCACGCTGCGAGTCGGCCGAGTGCGCGAGCGCCGCGGCGGGTGGAAGCGGACCAGGGCGTTGCGGTGCAGGTGCAGGTGGTCGCCGCGGGCGAACCACACCACCAGGTGCCCGCTCTTGTCTTCCAGGCGGAAGCGCAGGGCGCGGCGCCCGAGGGCGACGTCCTTGATGTCGTCGGTGAAGCCGGGGTCGTCGCCGTGGCTTTCGCCGCAGGTTTCGCAGCAGCACTCGAGCTTCTCGCCGGAATCGAACACCAGGTAAAGCTCGGTGCCGCGGCGGTCGAGCCGCTCCACCCGCTGCGGGGCGACGTAGCGGTTCAGGTACTCGAGCGCGCAGAGGGGCTCGCCCGCCTCGGGGCTCGCCGCTTTCAGCCAGCGCAACCCGTGCTCGCAGGTGCCGGCTGTCTTGCGCGACGATGATTTCGCACTGCCCATTCTTTCTCCCACTCCTTGCCCAAACGCAGCGAAACTCGAAACTCGAAAAGCGAAAATCGGTGGCGGCAAGTTTCGAATTTCGTTTTTCGAGTTTCCTTCCTTCTGGTCGGGGCGGTGGGATTTGAACCCACAGCCTCCTGCTCCCAAAGCAGGCGCGCTACCAGGTTGCGCCACGCCCCGGCCGAGGACAATTGTACACGAGGCACAAGGTACAAGGTATAAAGTACACTCACCACAGAGGACACAGAGGAACCCTGGAGAGCAACCAGTTACCAGTCACGGCGGAATCCCTTAGGACTTCGCTTTCTTCGAAGGTTTCGACTTGCCAGAACTGTTGAGGGCGACCGCTTGGCGAACGAGCACCTTGAAGGCGGACTCGTCAACTTCTTCTCCTGCGTGGATGTCGATCGCGCGGCGCGCGTTTGCGTCGAGACTCGAGTTGAAGAGACGGGCCGGATCCTTCAGCGACGCGCCCTTGGCGAAGGTGAGCTTCACGACATTCTTGTAGGATTCGCCAGTGCAGATGATGCCGTCGTGCGACCAAATCGGAGTGCCCATCCACTTCCACTCCTCGACGACGTCCGGGTCTGCTTCCTTGATGAGCTTGCGCATTCTGCTGAGGGTTTCCCCGCGCCAGTCCCCGAGTTCGGCGATTCTTTTCGAGATGAGCTCCGATGCCGACTGGCCTTGGCTCGCGCCCGACTTTTTCATGTTCTCATCCTAGTCACTAGTTACTAGTCACCGTCCCTAGCGCTTTTTCTTAGCGGGCTTGGCTGGCCTGGCCGCTTTGGGGGCCGCGCTACCCGCGAGCCGGAAGACCCGCAGCGTCGAGATG
>Ga0209172_10006216_pt1 | contig 13520 bp, 8 predicted proteins | sample LarsenN4metaG_FD_184113 | JGI IMG/M metagenome (GOLD analysis project Ga0209172, IMG submission 184113) | Hot spring sediment bacterial and archeal communities from British Columbia, Canada, to study Microbial Dark Matter (Phase II) - Larsen... ... | reverse complement strand
TCCGCAGGGGACGATGAAATCAAAATGGCTCAAGTCGGTCGTAACGTTCAAGGCGAAGCCGTGCGAGGTGACCCAGCGGCTCAGGTGCACGCCGATAGCGGCCAGTTTTTCCTTTCCCACCCAGACGCCGGTGTAGAGCTGGCGTTTGCTGGCCGGAGCTGGGCGACGCGTGGCTTCGACACCAAAATCGCGCACGGCGCGGATGAGGATTTCTTCCAGTGCGCGCACATACCAGACGACATCCTTGCGAAGTTCGGCAAGGTGCAGGATGGGATAGCCGACCAACTGCCCCGGGCCGTGGTAGGTGACGTCGCCGCCGCGGTTGGTGGGATGCACCGCGACGCCGCGGCGGGCGAGTTCGGCTTCCGGCAGCAGGATGTTTTCCCGGCGCGCATTGCGCCCCAGCGTGATGACCGGCGAATGCTCGCAGAGAATCAGCAGGTCGGGAATCTCATCAGCCTGGCGCAGCTTGACGAGCTCGGCCTGCCAGGTGCATGCCGTCGGATAGTCCACGCGGCCCCAATCCATAACGCCGGAGAGTTTTGCCCTGTTCATGCCCCGCGCCCTTCCGAGGTTCTCTATTCTCTCACTTTTTGGCCGGTTTTGCCCTCAGGGACTAAAGCCCCGATTCTTGGCTTCCCGTCTTTTGGCGGGGTTGAAACCTCGCCCTACCCAGACCTTAGATGTTGGTGGTGAGGCCGGGGACGGAGGCGACGGCGTCGGCCATGGCTTCCCACAAGGTCGGATGCGCGTGGATCACCGCCATCAAGTCGTCCACCGTGGCTTCGAGTTGCAGGGCGACCGTAGCCTCGGCGATGGCTTCGGTTGCCTGGGGGCCGATGATGTGCACGCCCAGCAGTTCGCCGTATTCTTCCTCCGCCACGACCTTGATGAAGCCTTCGTGCTGGCCGAGGATGGTGGCTTTGCTGTTGGCCAGGAAGGGGAATTTGCCGATTTTGACTTTGTGGCCGGCCGCGCGCGCCTGTTTTTCGGTGAGGCCCACCGAGGCGACTTGCGGCTCGCAGTAGGTGCAGTTGGGGATGCGCTCTTTCCGCACGGGCGTCGGATTTTTCCCCGCGATCTTACCCACCGCCGCAAAAGCTTCCCAGCTGGCGGCGTGCGCGAGTTGTGGCAGGGCAGCGACGATGTCGCCGACGGCGTAGAGGCCCGGCTCGGCCGTTTCCATCCATTCGTTCACCTGGACGTAGCCGCGCTCGAGCTTCGCCTTCGTTTTTTCCAGCCCGATGCCGTCCGTGTTCGGTCTTCGCCCCACCGCCACCAGCACGGTTTCCGCGGCCAAGGTTTGCTCTTTGCCGCCAGCGTCTTTGTAGCTGACGCTCACGCCTTTGGCGCTTTTCTTGACGCTTTCGACTCTGGCATTCGTCTCCACCTGGATCCCGCGCTTTTTGAAGGCTCGCTCCAGTTCAGCGGAGATGTCTTCGTCTTCGAGCGGGACGGCGCGCGGGAGCATTTCGAGAATCGTGACTTCCGTGCCAAAGGTCTTGTAGATGGAGGCGAACTCGACCCCGACGGCGCCGGCGCCGATGACAATCATGGATTTGGGAACTTCCTTGAGCTCAAGCACGGAAACGTTGGTCAGGATGCGCTCGCCGTCTTCTTCGATCCCCGGCAGCAGGTGGGCCGTGGAGCCGGTGGCGAGGATGATGTTCCTGGCGCGCACTTCGGTCTTATTCCCTCCCGCTTCGACTTCAATGACACCAGCGCCTTTGAGCCGGCCGAAACCGGTGAGGCTCTCGACTTTGTTCTTCTTGACTAGGCCGGCCAACCCGCGGGCGTGCTTGTCCACCACCGCTTGCTTGCGCGCCAGCATCTTTTTCCAATCGTAAGAGAAGCCCTTGCAGGTGATGCCCAGCTCTTCGGCGCGCTTGAAGTGCTCATAGACCTCGGCCTGAAACAACAGGGCTTTGGTGGGGATGCAGCCGACGTGCAGGCAGGTGCCGCCGAGTTTCGGGTCTTTTTCGATAAGCGCGGTCTTCAGGCCGTACTTGGCGGCGCGGAAGGCGGCGGCGTATCCGCCCGGCCCGCTGCCGATAATGGCTACGTCGTAAGTCTCCGCCACGCGTCACCTCCACGGAAGAGAAAAGAGAAAACGGAAACTGGAAAACAGTTTGACTCTAACAGCCCGCTTGCGCTGACACAAGCCCTGCGGCCGGTCGTGCTAGAATGGGTGGCACCGATGGGGCTTGCGACACTGCCGGTCATTCAGCCGCAGCCGCCGCGTCCCGAACGGACGGGCAGGCCGGAATGGCTGCGGGTGCGTTTTCCCGGCGGGGAAAACTATCAGGACCTGAAGGGGCTGGTCGGCCGGCTCCAGCTGCACACCGTCTGCGAGTCAGCGCGCTGCCCGAACATCGGGGAGTGCTGGGAGCAGCGCACGGCGACTTTCATGATTCTCGGCAACCTGTGCACGCGCGCCTGCGGCTTCTGCGCCGTGCCCCACGGCCGCCCCGAAGGTCTGGACACCGATGAGCCGCAACGCGTGGCGGAAGCGGTGGCCCATATGGGGTTGGACTATGCGGTTATAACTTCGGTCAACCGCGACGACCTCGAAGACGGCGGCGCGGCGATCTTTGCCGACTCCATCCGCGCCCTCCGCGCCCGCGTCCCGGGCTGCAAGGTCGAGGTTCTCATCCCCGACTTCCGCGGCAACTGGGAGGCACTGGCGACGGTGGTGCGGGCGCGACCCGATGTGCTCAACCACAACACCGAGACCGTGCCGCGACTCTACCGTCAGGTGCGTCGCGGGGCGGTTTACGAGCGCTCGCTCGAACTCTTCGTGCGCGCCAAGCAACTGTCCCGAAGCTTCGGGACGACACTGCCGGTGAAGTCCGGCATTATGCTCGGCCTAGGGGAAACGCGCGAGGAGATTCTCGCGGTGCTCGGCGACTTGCGGGCGCATCAGGTGGACATCCTGACGGTCGGCCAGTACCTTCAGCCGACCACGCAGCATTTGCCGGTTGTGCGTTATTACCCCCCGGAGGAGTTTGCCGAGATCAAGCGTGCGGGCGAAGCGATGGGGTTCCGGCACGTCGAGGCCGGGCCTCTCGTGCGCTCCTCCTATCACGCCAAGAAACAAGAATCCGCCGCCCGACCTGCCTAAGACCGAAACTCGAAAATTGAGATTTGAAAATAGCAGAAGGTAGCGGCGAGGAACGGTCTTGGTTTTTCCATTCCTCGTCGGGTTTTTTCGGGGAACAGCCCGGCAACCACCCTGTGAGTCGTCGCCGCTACCTGCGGAGGAGTTCGAGGGCGCGGGTCGCCAACTCGGCCACCTGGCGCTCGCAGGGGGAGTTGCCGCGGGCGAGTTGCCGGACGCGCTCGTACGACCGCACCGCTGCAGCATGGTCGCCTTGCTTGGCCGCCACGCCGGCCACGAGCAGCGGAAAGACGGGGTTCTGGGGGTAGCGGCGGGCGAGCCAGTGGAACTCGGCGCGGGCACGGGCGAAATCGCGGTCGTGGTTGCGGAGGTTCTTAGCCAGCCAGAAACGGGCTTCGGTGGCGACCAGCACAGCCTCTTCCGAGGCGCGCTGCAGTTGCCCGAGCCCGACGCGCTTGTCCCCGCCGGGAATGAAGAGCAGCACGCGCAGGAGCTTGACGAGCGGCGAAAGCGTGTCCACGTAGTAGTTGTAGAGGCCGAGGCCGAAGAGCGCGTCGGTGAGCTCGGGGTCGAGGGCCTGCGCGCGCAGCAGCGCCGCCCGCATCTTCTTCCCGGCGGAGGCGACGGCGCGGTTCTCGCGTCGCAGCGCGTGCAGGCTGCCTTCCATCGCATAGACCATTCCCAGGTAGAAATGGCTCTCGGCAGCGCGGGGTGCGCGGCGCCGCAGGGTTTCCGCGCGGCGCTCAGCCGTCTTGATCAGGGCAGCGTACTGGGTGTCGAGCGGCAAACGCAGGCCGGAGGCCGCGTCCACCCACCCTTCCGGCTTTATCTCCAGCGAGCGGCACCAGCGCTCCCACCAGAGCGCGTTGGCTTCGAGCAGGTAGCCCAGCGGGTGGTCGGGCTGCTGGGTTTGCAGCGTGCGGAAGAGCGCGACCGCGCGATGGAGGTCGCCCTGGTAGAGGAGTTCCAGGCCGGCGCGGGCTTCCTGGGGGATGCGGAGTTCTGCCTGGGCAGCGGGGGCGGTGACGACGATCAGCAGAAGCAGCAGGGCAGGGACCACGGTGCACCAGGCAGGAGCGACGCCATCACTCTTCCGGGAGCGCCTCGTAAACGAAGAGCAGGCGGCGGGCCGTTGAAGGCGCGTGTCCCACCAGCCGGCGAATCTCGGTGGAGATGAAGGCATACAGTGCAAAGCACTCGATGGCGAAAGGAGGGAAGCCCAGGTAGCCCGCGAGCGGCATCTCAAAGATCTTTGCATCCTGGAACATGGGGAAGACGTAGAGCCACTTGGTTGCGGCCCAATAGTTCCAGAACTCCCACAGGAGGCCGCAGAGGAGGCCGCTGGCAAGGAGGGCGTAGAGGCGGGCGCCGCGGTTGGCCTCGAGGTCGCGCAGGAGGGAGTCGGTGTTGCGGGCGTAGTTGATGGGCTCCAGCAGGAAGATGAAGCCGAGCCACACCAAGGCAAACAGGTAGGCCGCCGCGCGCTGCGGCACGAAGAAGGGAACCACGATGGCCAGTCCACCGGCAACCAGCAGGAGCCGCCGTGCGCGCAGTGTCCAGCGCCAGCCGCGCGCGGTGGCGCCGCGGAAGTAGCCCAGCGCGGCCAGCAGCTCCGCAGTTTCGAGCAGCGCCGGCACGACCGTCGCGTAGGACCACACGTAGCCGAGGAATTGTGCGGGGAGGCTGGAAGGAAGTTCGATGTAGCGCCAGTTGGCGAGACGCAGGTTGTAGCCCTCGAACAAGACCCAGATGGGCACGGACCAGAGCGCCATCAGGGCGAATTCCCGGGGCGTGGAGCGCAGGAGCGAGCGCCCGCGCAGGCTGTAGATGGCAGCGTCCACCGCCAGCAGGTAGCCCGTCCAGGCCAGCGGCGTGAAATAGTTCACCACCGGACGGAGGCCGCGGAAGAGCAGTACTTCGCCCGCAAACAGCAGACCCAGGCCGACGAGCCCGTAGAAGGGATAGGGCGCCACGCGCGGGCGGCTGAAAAAGCGCGCCACCAAGAGGGTGGCCACAGCGGCCACGAGCATCACGCCGAGCGTGGTGAGAGTCAGCATACGGTTGGACGCCCCGGAAAGCTCTACCTTAGCGCAAAGCGGGTCGCTTCGCCAGCCGTTCTTCTCCGCTTCCGTGGCAATTCCTCTTTGTCCAGCGTGGCGGCTCGGCTATGCTGGCCAGCCTCATGTCTTCATCGCATCCCAGCGGTTCGATGGCCGGCGAAGAGAAGTTGATTCGTGGGCTCGGCCTCAAAGAGGCCACCGCGCTCAACATGATTGATATGGTCGGCATCGGCCCCTTCATCACCATTCCGCTGATTCTGGCGGCGATGGGCGGGCCGCAGGCCATGCTGGGCTGGATTCTCGGGGCGCTGCTGGCGCTCTGCGACGGGCTGGTGTGGGCGGAGCTGGGCGCGGCGATGCCGCACGCGGGCGGCACCTACGTGTACCTGCGCGAAGCCTTCGGGCCGCGCCGCTGGGGGCGGCTGCTGAGTTTCCTTTTTATCTGGCAGATGCTGTTTCGGGCGCCGCTTTCGATGGCCTCGGGGCTGATCGGCTTTGCCGACTACGCCGATTACCTGTTGCCGGGGCTGGTGGCGGCCGACGGCAGCCGGACGCTCGCGCACCGGCTGCTGGCGGGCGGCGTGGGACTCTTCATCATCTTCCTCCTCTACCGGCGCATCACCACCATCGGCCGCATCTCGCTCTATCTCTGGGTTGTCATCTTCGGCACCATCGGCTGGATCCTCGTGGGCGGGCTGACACACTTCAACGCGGCGGCCGTGCTCGACTTCCCTCCGGTTGCGTTTGACTTCTGGCGGCTGGCCTTCTGGATGGGGCTGGGCAATGCCACGCTCATCGCTATCTATGACTACCTGGGCTACCAGAACGTCTGCTACCTGGGCGCGGAGATTCGCGCGCCCGAGCGGGTCATCCCGCGCGCGATTGTCATTTCGATCCTCGGCATCGCCGCGCTCTATTTTGTGATGAACCTGAGCTTGATCAGCGTGATCCCCTGGCGAGAGGCGATGCACTCCAAGTACATCGTTTCGGAGTTCATGGAGCGGGTGTACGGGGTGGGGGCGGCGCGGGTGGTGACGGGACTGATTCTGGTGGCTGCATTCGCTTCGGTGTGGTCGCTGCTGCTGGGTTACTCGCGGATTCCCTATGCGGCGGCACTCGACGGCGGCTTCTTCCGCCTGTTCGCGCAGGTGCACCCGCACAAACGTTTCCCGCACGTGTCGCTGTTGGCCGTGGGCGGTGTGACAGTAGCTTTCAGCCTACTGTTCAAGCTGCTGACGGTGATCAAAGCGTTGATGGCGATTCGCATCCTGATCGAGTTTGTGGCGCAGGCGGTAGCGGTGTTTGTGCTGCATCGGGCGGGTGCTCACTTCCCCTTCCGGATGTGGCTCTACCCGCTGCCGGCGCTGGTCGCCGTGGCGCTCTGGCTGGGGCTGTTCGTGGCCACCGGGGAGAGGTTCATCCTCATCGGCCTGGGCGTGCTGGCCGCCGGCGTCGCCGTCTATCTGCTGCGCGCACGGCTGCTCGGCGAGTTCCCGTTCGCGGATGCCTCCGGCGTGGCAAAATAAGGTTATGAGACCCGGCTGGCTACGGGCAGGGGTGCTGACAGCTGGCCTCTTGCTCTGCAGCCTGGCGGCGTCTGCGCAGGCAGCAGCATCGCTGGAAAGCCTCCCGGTCATTACCACGATTGCCTATGTCACGGCGCATCCGGATGACGAGAGTGGAGCCGTCATCAGCTATTTTGCGCGCGGGTTGGGCGCACGAGTCGTCATCCTCTGCCTGACGCGCGGGGAAGGCGGGCAGAACACCTATGGGCCGGAGTTGGGGGAAGAACTCGCCCGCGTGCGCACGGCAGAGCTGGAAGCTGCGAGCCGCATCTTTGGCGCCGAGGTGTTCTTCCTCGACGCACCGGATTTTGGCTACTCGAAGTCGGTGGAGGAAACCCTGCGCTATTGGAACGAGCGCGCGCTGGTGGAACGGCTGGTGCGGGTACTGCGCGAGTTGAAGGCCGACGTGGTGATTTCCCGCTGGACGCCGAACGCGCCCGCCGGCGCGCAGCACCAGGCCGCCGGCATCGTCAGCCGCCAGGCGTACGCCTTGGTGGGCGACCCGGCGGTGGTGCCGGAGGTCGAGGCGTGGCCGGTGCGCTACTTCCTGACCCATGCAGGCGGGCCGGGAGACGGGGAAAACATCCGCGTCCCGACCGAGGAGGTGGATCCGCGCAGCGGGAAGAGCTTCGCCGAGTTGGCCTGGGAGGGAATCCGCCAGCACCGCAGCCAGGGATTGGACAGCATCCCGCGGGAGGTGTTCCAGGGCCGGCGCTACTTCCTGCGCATGGAGGCCCTGCGCCAGGGCGCCGCCGTGCCGCTGGAAGCGCGCAACTTGGTCGAGCGACTTGATACCCTTCCGGTTCTGTTCCCTGCGGTGCGAGTGCTGAGCAATTGGCAGCAGCGGCTGTTCGAGGTCGTGCGTCTGGCCGAGGAAGCCAGCCGGGCAATTCCGGCGGAGGCGGCGGAAAAACTGATCGCGGGAGCCGAGCAACTCGAAAGACTGCGCGCTGAACTCGAGGCGGAGGGAGGCGCTGGGCTGGTTCACGCCGTCATTGAGGCGAAGCGGGACGCCTTCCTGCGGCAAGCGGCGACGCTGGCGGGCGTCGAGGTCATGGCCGCGGCGGACCGGGCGCGCGTGGTGCCGGGGGAAGCATTTCGCCTGCGGATGGCGGCCAGCGCGCCGGCGGGGATTAGCGAGCGGCTGAAGCTCAGCGAACTGGAGGTGGTGACACCGTCTGAGTGGCTGGTGGAGACGGTACTGAACGACGCCAGCGCCGCCGGCCTGGTGCGCGAGGTGAGCGTCACGCCGCCGGCGACGGCTGCGCTGGGCCGGCTGCCGGTGGAGGCGAGTGCGGTCCTCGCAGGTGTGGGGCGCGTTCGCCTGCCGGCGACGATCCAGAGTCCCCGGGGCGGTCCAGTGGAAGTTGTCCCGCGAGTGCGGCTGGCGCTGGAGCCGGCGTTGCGCCTCGTGCCGATGACGCTGGCAGGCGGGATGCTGGATTGGGAGGTGCGCATCGAGCGAAACGCCCTGAGCCGGGAGAGTGCGCCGGTGGCGCTGGAAGTGCCTGTGGCGTGGACGTCGCCGCTGCCGCAGTCTCTGCCGGCCCAGGATGCGGCGGTGGTGCGGCTGCGGTTTCAGGTGTTGCTGCCGGGACGCCTGGAGCCGGGAAGCACACAGGTGCGTGCGGCTCTGCCCGGCGCGGCGACGGCGGAAGCAGGAGTGCAGGTGGTGGAGTTACGCGTGCCGCACAGCCTGCGCATCGGCTACATCGGCTTCAACAACGACCCGGTGCCGGCGCTGCTGGCGCAACTCGGGATCGGAGTGGACATGCTGGAGGAAAGCTTGCTGGCGCGTGCGGCGCTCGACGGCTACGATGCCATCGTGATCGCTGAGCGTGCGTATGATTTCCGCGCGGATCTGCCCGAGGCGACGGCGCGGCTGCTCGGCTATGTCCGGCAGGGCGGCACGCTCGTGGTCGAGCATCAGGGGCGCGGCTGGGATCCCGCGAAGTTTGCTCCCTACTGGGCAGAGAATTCGGGGAACTTGCGGGTAACGGATGAGACAGCCACCGTGCGGGTGCTGGCGCCGGAGCATCCGGCGCTGAATTTTCCGCATCGCCTGGGCGCGGAGGATTGGGAGGGCTGGGTGCAGGAGCGCGGGCTCTACTTCCTGAGCCAATGGGATGAGCGCTACGTGCCGCTCGTGGAGATGGCCGACCCCGGGGAGGAACCGCTGCGGGGCGGGCTGCTCTATGCACGCGATGGGAAGGGCGTCTACATCTACTGCGGCCTGGCGCTCTTCCGTCAGGTGCGCGCGGGCGTGCCGGGAGGCATCCGGCTGTTTGTCAACCTGCTCAGCCAGCGCCGCGCAGCCAGAGGCGAATCCGTGCTGCCGCCGCGGCTGTAGGATTCGGGCAAGCTGATGCCGGAGCTTCGCTACAACATGATCACGCGGCAGTGGGTCATCATTGCTAGGGAGCGGGCGCAGCGGCCCGAGGAGTTCAGCCAGAAAGAACCCAAGAAACCGCTGCCCGCCTACGACCCGCAGTGCCCCTTCTGCCCGGGGAATGAGGCCATGACGCCGCCAGCAACGCTGGAGTTCGCTCCCCGTCAGGGAGAAGGCCGGCAGGGCTGGCAGGTGCGGGCGGTGCCGAACAAGTTCCCGGCGCTGTCGGCAGAGGGGGAGCTGGTGCGCCACAGGGAGGGTTTAAAGCGGACGTTGACGGGCGTGGGCATCCACGAGGTGATTGTTGAGACCCCGGTGCACAACCGCACGACGGCGCTGCTGACCGACGAGGAAATGGTGCAGGTTCTGGATGCCTACCAGCAACGCTACCGGGACATCAGCAACGACTCGCGGGTGGCCCAGATTACGCTCTTCAAGAACCACGGGGCGGCGGCCGGCACCTCGCTCGAGCATCCGCACTCGCAATTGATCGGCACGCCCATCATCCCCATGGAGGTGCGCGACCGGATGGAGACGGCGCTGCACTTCTACGATGAGGAAGGCGAGTGCCTCTTCTGCCGCACGCTGGAGGACGAAACGGAGGAAGGAGCGCGCGTGGTGCTGGAGGGGGAGCATTTCACGGCCTTCGTTCCTTTCGCCGCGCTCTCGCCCTTCCACACCTGGATTTATCCCAAGCGGCACTCGGCTTCGTTTGCGGCGATGAACGAGGCCGAGAAGGGGGACCTGGCGCGGATCTTGCGCCGCATGCTACGGAAGCTCCACGACGGCCTCGGCAATCCGGACTTCAACTACAGCATTCGCAGCGCGCCGCACGATGCAGCCGCAGTGAAGTACTACCACTGGTACCTGAGCATCGTGCCGCGGGTGACGCGCCTCGCCGGCTTCGAGCTCGGCTCCGGGATGTTCATCAACATCGCCCTGCCGGAAGAATCCGCCCAATTCCTGCGCGGGGTTCCGACTGACTGACGACGCCCGCACGCTCCCGGCCGCAATTGACTGGGGGCTGCCAGCGGCCTAAGATGCCGCCAGGGCTTGGGCATTCCTGCAATGGTTGGGCAGCAGGTCTCTCACTATCGCATTCTGGAAAAAATCGGCGGTGGTGGGATGGGTGTGGTTTACAAAGCTGAGGACAACCGCCTCGGCCGCCGCGTGGGGCTGAAGTTCCTGCCCGAAGGCATGCTGCAGGACCGCCAGGCGCTGGAACGCTTCCGGCGGGAGGCCCGCGCCGCCTCCGCCCTGAACCATCCCAACATCTGCACGATTTACGAGATTGATGAGCACGAGGGCCAGCATTTCATCGCCATGGAGTGGCTCCAGGGCCACACGCTCAAGCACCTGGTGGCAGGTGGCCCGTTGCGGGTGGAAGAGATCCTGGAGATCGGCATCCAAACCGCCGACGCCCTGGAAGCCGCCCACGCCGAGGGCATCATCCACCGCGACATCAAGCCCGCCAACATCTTCGTCACCAGGCGCGGCCACGCCAAAATCCTCGATTTCGGGCTGGCCAAGCAGACCCCGGTGCGCGCGCGCGCAACGGGAGCCGTGGGTGCCTCCGGTGGGGGCACAGCTCCGACCGCTCCCACGGTGGATGAAGAGCATCTGACCAGCCCCGGCGTGGCGATGGGAACCGTGGCGTATATGTCGCCCGAACAGGCTCTGGGTGAGGAACTCGACGCCCGCACTGACCTCTTTTCCTTCGGTGTTGTCCTCTACGAAATGGCCACCGGCCAACTGCCGTTCAAGGGCAACACCTCGGCGGCCATTTTCGATGCCATCCTCAACAAGGCCCCGACGGCGCCGGTGCGGCTGAATCCCGATCTGCCGGCCGAGCTGGAGCGGATTATCAACAAGGCGCTCGAAAAAGACCGGGAGGCACGCTACCAATCGGCGAAGGACATTCTGGTGGATCTGAAGCGGCTGAAGCGCGATAGCGACTCGACCCGGGCGGCGGTGGCAACGGGGCCGGTCGGCGAGCAGCAGCGACGCCGGCGGCGGCTGGTGTACGTGGGGGTGGCACTGGAACTGGCGATTCTGCTGCTGGTGGCGGCCTGGGTGGTTTCGCGTTGGCGGTCGAAGCCGCAGGCGACCCAGGCCAACTGGGTGCAACTGACGAACTTCACCGATTCGGCCACCTCGCCGGCGCTGTCGCCCGACGGGCGTATGGTGGTCTTCCTCCGTGGCCCCAGCACGTTCGTGAGCCCGGCGCAAATTTATCTGAAGATGCTGCCGGAAGGCGAGCCCGTGCAGCTCACCAACGATGCCACGGAGAAGATGAGTCCGGTGTTTTCCCCCGACGGGACCCGTATCGCTTACACCGTCCCCTGGGACACCTACGTGGTCCCCGTGCTGGGCGGGCAGCCACGGCGGCTGTTGCCCAACGCTTCCGGCCTGACCTGGATTGACAAAGAGCGCGTGCTCTTTTCGGAAATCAAGAAGGGCATCCACATGGCCATTGTCACCGCCACGGAGAGTCGCGCCGAAGCGCGCGACATCTATCTGCCGCCGCGCGAAAGCGGCATGGCCCATCGTTCCTCCCTGTCACCGGATGGCAAATGGGTGCTGGTGGCTGCGGAGATGGATGAAGGCTGGCTGCCCTGCCGCGTGGTTCCCTTTGGGGGCGGCCCGCCGGGGAAAACCGTGGGCCCGCCGGGGAGCACCTGCACCGCGGGAGCGTGGTCGCCCGACGGCAAGTGGGTGTACCTGACGGTCAACACCGGCCAGGGCTTCCACATCTGGCGCCAGCGCTGGCCCGGGGGCGAGCCCGAACAGGTTACCTCCGGGCCGACACAGGAAGAAGGCATTGCCATCGCGCCCGACGGCCGCTCCTTCATCACTGCGGTGGGCTGGGAGCAAAGCACGGTCTGGGTGCACGACGCCCAGGGCGAGCGCCAGGTTTCCTCCGAAGGCTACGCCACCCTGCCTGTGTTCTCGGCCGATGGGAAGAAGATCTACTACCTGGTCAGCGGCGAGGCTGCGGTGGTGTTCACCGCTGGCCAGTTGTGGGTGGCCGACCTGGAAACGAACCGCGCCGAGCGCGCGCTGCCCGGCGTGCTCATGACCGGCTTTGACGTATCCGCCGACGGCAAACGCGTCGTCTATGCCGCGCTTGACCCGCAAGGCAAGTCCCGGCTCTGGCTGGCCTCGCTCGAGCGGCACTTTTCTCCCCGGCAGCTGCTAGCGGCAGAGGAGGCCGCCTCGCCGCGCTTCGGCTCGCCCGGCGAACTTCTTTTTCTCGGGTGGGAGAACGGAACGCGCTACTTCTATCGCGTGAAAGAAGACGGCACCGGGCGGGAAAAGGTAGTGCCCAGCGCCATGGGCTGGCGCTTTGAGGTGTCGCCGGACAAGCAGTGGGTGATTCCTTCGGTCGCGTTGGGCGAAGAAGGGCAATGGCAGGTGATGGCTTTCCCGCTGAACGGCGGCCCGGCTGTCCGCGTGTGCGACTCCTGCAATGTGCGCTGGGCGCCAGACGGGAAGTTTCTCTACGTTGTCTACGGTAGCAGAAGCGGAATGGAAAGCGCCAAGACCTACGCCCTTCCGCTGCGGTCGGGCCGCGCGCTGCCGTCGTTGCCGGCAGGTGGAATCCAGTCGGAAGCTGACCTGGCGCGCCTGCCCGGCGCGCGGGCGGTTCCCGGCGGCGACATCGCGCCCGGGCCGAATCCCTCCACTTATGCCTTCCCACGCGTTTCCGCCCAGCGGAACCTCTACCGCGTCCCCGTTCCCTGAGTCGCGTTCCTCAACGCGGATCTGTCCCCACCCTATGGTGTCCTAACTCGGCGCAGAGTTCTCCGGGTGGCCGGTGCCACCCGGCTCAGCGAACTTGATTCGGGCGAGAAGATGTTTTGCGCCGAGCCCCCAGGCACCTGCCTGGGGGCACCAAAGAGGCCAGATTAGGCACTACGCCCACCCTGATTGCCTAGCACGTCCCGCAACCGGCCGGAAATGGTTCAGGGATGTTCGATACCTTTGATGGTGCGGTAGGTGTCGCGGGCAATCAGCAACTCTTCGTTGGTGGGGATGACCCAGATGCGGGTGCGGCTGGCAGCGCTGGAGATTTCGGCCTCGACGCCGACCGCGCGCTCGTTCTTCTCGTGGTCGAGTTCGTAGCCGAGGTTGCCGAGGTATTCGCAGCTTAACTCGCGGATGCGGGGGGCGTTCTCGCCGATGCCGCCGGTGAAGATGAGCGCGTCCACGCGACCCAGAACCGCCGTGTAGGCGCCAATGTACTTGCGGAGGCGATAGCAGAAGACCTCGACGGCGATGCGGGCGCGTTCGTGGCCGCGCTGCCAGCTTTCGACCAGCGCCCGCATGTCGTTGCTCTCCCCCGACAGGCCGTAGAGTCCCGAGTGGCGATTCAGCAGGGTGGCCAT
>Ga0209172_10006214_pt1 | contig 13525 bp, 11 predicted proteins | sample LarsenN4metaG_FD_184113 | JGI IMG/M metagenome (GOLD analysis project Ga0209172, IMG submission 184113) | Hot spring sediment bacterial and archeal communities from British Columbia, Canada, to study Microbial Dark Matter (Phase II) - Larsen... ... | reverse complement strand
CGAAGCACACCAGCTCCCCGGGCGTGGTGGCGTGTACGTGCTGGCTGCGCCCATACTGCGCGTCCCACAGCCGCCGGCGCGTGCGCTCGGTCAGCAGCCCAGCGGCGCGGGCACTGTGGTGCTCCAGCACCGCCAAGCGCTGCAGCCGAGTACCCAGACTGGCTCGGTGCAGCAGCCGATACACAGTCGCCGGAGCGATCCGGACGCCGCCGTATTCCGGGCGGCCCAGTTGGGCACTGAGCCGGGCCGGCCCCCACGTCGGCCACGCCAGGGCCAGCGCCAGGACCGTGCGCTCCACCGCCACCGGCACCGTGCTGGGTCGTCCGCGCCGGGCGTGGGTGTGGCGCGGGTGCAGCCCGTCCGGTCCATAAACCAGGTAGCGCTTCCGCCAGCGGTAGAACAGGCTGCGGGAGATCCCGGCCTCCCGGCAGGCCTGGCTCACATTGCCCAACTCCTGGGCGCGGTACATCACATGCAGACGCAGACCGTGTATGCTGTCGTTGAGGGTCATCGGCGCTCCTCCCAGCTTCCCCACGAGGGGGACTTGTCCAACTGGAAGGATTCGCCGTATGGCCCTCTCTCTATGCAGGAAGAACTGTAAACACCTAAATGAGATAGCTCAGACTAGGCGCTGGAGGACTTAGCCGCCTTCGCCAACACGCGGGGCGGCACGCTGTTCGTCGGGGTGGACAACAATGGGGAGATTCTTGGCGTTGACAACCCAGGAGTACCAGCAGCTTGCAGGAGTCAGCAAGCGCACGGCGTCCGACGATCTCTCGGACCTTGTCCGGAAAGGCGCCCTTGCCAAGGAGGGTGGACAGAAAGGGCGAGGTACGGTTTGTAGGGCGAGAATTGGGCGAATTGGGCAATGATAGGGCAACGATTGGGCAAAACGAGCGGTGTTCGTGCTCGGCTGGACGAGCTAACAGATGGCGGTCCCTTGGGGATTCTGGCGATTGTTGGCGGTTGTTTGGCAGGGCGGGTGTGAACCTTGGAGCCGGTGGCGCGTGCACGTCCCACAATGGGCTCAGAAAGGGTTCGCAGAAGCCAAGGTGAGCACGGGGCCATTCGCGAGGGCCGAGGACTCATGCCCAGACTGGAGATCGCACCATGCCGCGGATGAAGAAAAGGATTGCAAACGTAACCACTTCCGCCAACCTGGGCTTCGAGGCCCAGCTCTGGGCGGCAGCGAACGCCCTGCGCGGCTCGATGGACGCCGCCGAGTACAAGCACGTCGTCCTGGGCCTGATCTTCCTCAAATACATCTCCGACGCCTTTGAGGCCCACCACGCCAAACTGGAAGCCGAGCGCGCCCAGGGGGCTGACCCCGAGGACCCCGACGAGTATCGGGCGGTGAACATCTTCTGGGTGCCGCTCGAGGCCCGCTGGGCGCACCTCCGAAAGAACGCCCGCCAGGCCACGATCGGCCAGATTGTGGATGACGCCATGGCGGCGGTGGAGCGCGACAACCCCTCGCTCAAGGGCGTGCTTCCCAAGGACTACGCCCGCCCCGCCCTGGACAAGCAGCGCCTGGGGCAACTGATCGACCTTGTCACCAACATCCACCTGGGCGGCGGCGACAACCACGCCCGCGACATCCTCGGTCGGGTCTACGAGTACTTCCTCGGCCAGTTCGCGAGCGCCGAGGGCAAGAAGGGCGGTGAGTTCTACACCCCGCGCTGCATCGTCAAGCTCCTGGTCGAGATGCTCCGCCCGTACCGGGGCCGGGTCTACGATCCCTGCTGCGGCTCCTCGGGGATGTTCGTGCAGTCGGAGGAGTTCATCCGCGCCCACGGCGGCCGAATCGGCGACATCAGCATCTACGGGCAGGAGCTCAACTATACCACCTGGCGTCTGGCCAAGATGAACCTGGCGCTCCGCGGGATCGACGGCCGCATCGAACAGGGCGACTCGTTCTTGAACGACCGCTCCCCCGACCTCAAGGCCGACTACATCCTCGCTAATCCCCCCTTCAACATGAAGAACTGGAGCGGCGAGCAGTTGCGCGAAGACAGGCGCTGGAAGTTCGGCGTCCCGCCCGTCGGCAACGCCAACTTCGCCTGGGTCCAGCACATGATCCATCACCTCGCGCCCGCGGGCCTTGCGGGCTTCGTCCTCGCCAACGGCTCCATGTCCTCGAACCAGTCGGGCGAGGGCGAGATCCGCAAGAACATCATCGAGGCGGACCTGGTGGACTGCATGGTGGCGCTGCCGGGGCAACTGTTCTACTCCACGCCGATCCCGGCCTGCCTGTGGTTCCTGGCCCGGGACAAGAAGAACGGTCGCTTCCGCGACCGACGAGGACAGACGCTTTTCATCGACGCCCGCCGAATGGGCCGGATGGTGGACCGGGTCCACCGGGAACTGACCGACGAGGACATCCAGAAGATCGCAGACACCTATCACGCCTGGCATGGCGACAAGGATGTGGGCGAGTACCGAGATATCCCCGGCTTCTGCAGGAGCGCCACGCTGGAGGAGATCCGCAAGCACGGCTACGTCCTGACCCCCGGCCGCTACGTGGGCGCCGAGGCGGTCGAGGATGACGCCGAGCCGTTCGAGGAGAAGATGAAGCGGCTCGTCGCTCAACTGCGCGAGCAACAGACAGAGGCCCGGCAGCTGGACGAGGCGATCCGGGAGAACCTAAGGGAGTTGGGGGTATGATCGCTAACGAGCTGCTCCGGCAGAAGCGTGAGGAGGTCCTCCGCATTGCCGCCAAGCACGGGTGCCGCAACGTGCGCGTCTTCGGCTCGGTGGCTCGTGGGGAAGCCGATGAACAAAGCGACATCGACATCCTCGTTACCTTGGAACCGGGGCGGTCGCTCCTGGACCTGGGTGGGCTTCAGTATGAGTTAGAGCAGCTCCTGGGTCGCCGAGTGGATGTGGTGACAGAGCGCGGACTCAAGGCCCGCCTCCGTGAGCGCGTCCGACGGGAGGCGATTCCGGTATGAGAGATCCGAAGGAGCGCCTACGGGACATGCTGGAGGCCATTGCCGCCATCGAGCGCTACGCCGGGCGAGACAAGACGACCTTCGAGCGGGACGAGCTGCTCCAGGCCTGGTTCCTGCGCCACCTCCAGATCATCGGGGAGGCCGCCAGAGCCTTGCCCGAGGAGGCCCGGGGTTGACACCTGAGATTCCGTGGCCCAACCTCATCGGCATGCGCAACGTTCTTGTCCATGGTTACTTCGAGATCGACACGGAGATTGTCTGGGACACCGCCACGCGAGACGTACCGGCCTTGAAGTCTGCAGTAGAGCGGTTATTGCGCACGTTGGAGCGAACCCATGGCGGGTGAGTGGATAACTATCCGCCTTGGCAGCGTCTGTTCTAAGATCGGTAGCGGCGCGACGCCTCGGGGCGGCGGCAGCGTGTACCTAGCAAGGGGCGAAATTGCCCTCATCCGAAGCCAGAACGTCCACAACGACGGGTTCCGTCGCGATGGACTTGCCTTCATTAGTCCTCGCCATGCCGAGGAGCTACAGCATGTTGAGGTCATGCCTGGCGATGTGCTGCTGAATATCACAGGCGATTCAGTGGCGCGCTGTTGTCAAGTAGACGGCTCTGTTCTGCCCGCTCGAGTGAACCAACACGTGGCAATCATTCGACCTGATCCCGAGAAACTGGACCCCCGCTTTTTGAGGTACTTCCTTGTGTCCCCAGGCATGCAAGCGCGAATGTTGTCATGGGCGAGATCCGGCGGCACACGCAATGCGCTTACCAAGGGTATGATCGAGGCCTTTGAGATTTTCGCTCCGGCAGACGCAGGTGAACAGCGCGCCATCGCCCACATCCTCGGCACGCTGGACGACAAGATCAAGCTAAACCGGCGGATGAACGAGACACTGGAGGCGATGGCGCTGATGCTGTTCAAGTCGTGGTTCGTGGACTTCGACCCCATCCGCGCCAAGATGGAGGGCCGCTGGCGTCGCGGCCAGTCCCTCCCCGGCCTCCCCGCCCACCTCTACGACCTCTTCCCCGACCGCCTGGTGGAGTCGGAACTGGGGGAGATCCCGGAGGGGTGGCGTCTTGGTCGATTTGGCGACGTGGTCGAGCAGCTACGCGAACAGGAGAACCCGCTCTCGTCGCCGGATGCGCTCTTCCACCACTTCAGCATCCCAGCCTTCGACGAGGGACAAACTCCAAAGCTCGAGTACGGCGAGAACATCAAAAGCCTAAAGTCTCGCGTACCGCCCGGAGTAATCCTGCTGTCGAAGCTCAACCCGGAGATCGAACGCGTGTGGTTGGTTGACGTCCGGCCGGGCGAACATGCGGTGTGCTCGACCGAATTTCTGGTGCTGCGCGCTCTATCTCCGTTGGCGCGAACCTATGCCTATTGTCTAGCGCGCTCGCCGGTGTTTCGGCAGCAGATCGAGGGTCTCGTGACGGGAACCTCGAAGAGCCACCAGCGCGCCCAAGTCGAGTCGATTCTCAACCTCGCAGTAGTCATTCCCCCTTTCTCCATCGTCGCGCTGTTCGATCACCCCGCGGACAGTCTGCTGGCGCGAACGCTTGAGCGTCGGCGCGAGTCCCGTACCCTCGCCGCCCTGCGCGATGCGCTGCTGTCCAAGCTCATCTCCGGCGAGCTGCGGGTGAAGGACGCCGAGCGATTACCGGAGACGGTCGGTCCATGAAGCGCGAAGCGAAGCTCTTGCTGGAGAAAGCCTGCGACGCGCTGGTGCTTTCCATCGAGCTCTTTAACCGGCCACACGACCGCGGGAGGGTCAGCAGCACGCTGATTCAGCTCGACCACGGCTTCGAGATGCTGATGAAAGCCGCGATCCTGCATCGTGGGGGACGCATCCGCGAGAAGCGCGCCAAGGAGACGATCGGCTTCGACGCGTGCGTGCGTCGGTCTCTGACGGATGGCAAGATCAAGTACCTGAGTGAAGAGCAGGCGCTCGTTCTACAGACGATCAACGGGCTGCGGGACGCCGCGCAGCACCACTTGCTCGACATCTCCGAAGGCCAGCTCTATGTGCACGTCCAGTCGGGCGTGACGCTGTTCCGGGACCTGTTGAAGAGCGTCTTCGGCCAGGAGCTTGCTACCAAGCTCCCGACCCGCGTGCTCCCCGTTTCGACCTCGCCGCCCACGGACCTGGCGACGCTATTCGAGTCCGAGGTCGGCGAGATCAAGAAGCTCTTGAAGCCAGGCCGGCGAAGGCGGCTGCAAGCGCTGGCCCGGCTTCGTCCGCTGGCCATCCTGGACGCAACGATTCGGGGCGAGAAAGGTCAGCCGAGCGATGGGGACCTGCGGCGGATCGGCAAAGAGGTCCTACAGGGCAGCGCCTGGGGCGACGTGTTCCGGGGTGCCGCGGCTGTCGAGATTGCGCCCGATGGTGCGGGACCGAGCCTCTCGCTCCGATTGTCGAAGAAGGAGGGCATCCCGATCCAACTGGTGGCCGAGGGGACGCCCGGCGCTTCGGTTGTCGCCGTGAAGCGGGTGAACGAACTGGATTTCTACAGCCTCGGTGCGAAGCAGCTTGCGGAGAAGGTGAGCCTGACGATGCCAAAGGTGGTGGCAGTTGTGGATTACCTCGGCCTTCGCGACCAGACCGAGTGCTACAAGGAGATCAAGATAGGCAAGGCCGTGTTCAAGCGGTACTCCCAGAAGGCGATTGACGTCATCAAGGATGCGTTGAAGGACAATAGCATCGACGAGATATGGCAAAGCCGGAGTGTGAAGGCCAAAGGGAGTACGTCGTGACCGCCTCTACCGATTGCACTGTTGGATCCGCCACCTCGCTTGGCTGGAGAGCGTCCGCTGGCATGGCGCGCACGGTCACGACATCGCGCCGGGCATGCTGGCAGCCAAGCGCCACGGCGAGGCCGCGCGAGCGAATGGCCGGCCTTCAGACTGGCAATCAGCCGACAGCTGAGCTTGCAATCAGCCGATGGGTGAGGTTACGGCCGGCCGTGGCCATGCGCTCGGCACCATTCCCCGGCTGCTGCCGCTCTGCGTGCGGGCAGCTGGCGCCGAGGTGAAAGCCGCGTCCAGCGTGACCGAAGGCGGCTTCCGCGGGTTGCGCAATCTCCGGGACGCCGCGGGAGACCGTTTCGTCCACGGCGTCGTCCTCTACGATGGCGAGGCGACGAGCGCTTTCGGCGAGCGGTTTCACGCTGTGCCGGTCCGTGTGCTGTGGGAGGGGCTGTGATGGGAGGGTTCACCGAGTCCGAAGTCGAATCCGCCGCCCTCGCCTGGCTCGGATCCCTCGGCTGGCAGGTCAAACACGGACCGGAGATCGCGCCCGGGGAACTTTTCGCCGAGCGAGAGGATTACGGCCAGGTGGTGCTGGAACAGCGGCTGCGGGATGCCCTGGCGCGATTCAATCCTGGTCTCCCTTCGGAGGCTCTGGAGGATGCCTTCCGCAAACTCAGCCGGCCCGAAGGGGCGACGCTGGAGCAGCGCAACCGGACCGTGCATCGGATGCTCGTGGATGGGGTGACGGTGGAATACCGGAGACCCGATGGCTCCATTGCCGGAGCGCAGGCCCGGGTGCTGGACTTCGACGACGCGGGCAACAACGACTGGCTCGCAGTGAACCAGTTCACCGTGGTTGAAAACCGCCACACCCGCCGCCCCGACGTGGCAGTGTTCGTCAACGGCCTGCCGTTAGCGGTAATCGAGCTTAAGAATCCGGCGGACGAGCAGGCCACCATCTGGACCGCCTACCAGCAGCTCCAGACCTACAAGCAGGAGATCCCCTCGCTTTTCGCCTACAACGAGGCGCTGGTCATCTCCGACGGGCTGGAGGCGCGCATCGGCACGCTCACCGCCGATCGGGACCGCTTCATGCCCTGGCGGACCGTCACGGGCGAAGACCTTGCGGGGCCTGAGTTCCTCCAACTCCAGGTCATGCTGCAAGGGGTGTTCGACAGACGTCGCTTTCTCCACCTCGTGCGCGACTTCGTGGTCTTCGAGGATCGCGGCGGCGGACAAGCGGTCAAGATCATGGCGGGCTACCATCAGTTCCATGCGGTCAACGTGGCGGTTGAGGAGACGTTGCGCGCTGCACGGTTGCAGGCCGAACTAGCCCGAGTCGCGGAGCCGGCTGGTGGCTACAGGCCGACGCACCTCCGAGGCGGCCAGCCCGGGGACCGGCGCATCGGCGTGGTCTGGCATACGCAGGGGTCGGGCAAGAGCCTGACCATGGTGTTCTACGCGGGGCGGGTCATCCGCCACCCGGAGATGGAAAACCCCACCATCGTGGTCCTGACCGACCGCAATGATCTGGACGGCCAGCTCTTCGGGGTTTTCTCTCGCTGTCGCGAGCTTCTTCGCCAGGATCCCGTCCAGGCGGAAAGCCGGAGCCACCTGCGGCAACTGCTCCACCGTGAGGCCGGCGGCGTGGTCTTCACCACCATCCAGAAGTTCTTCCCCGAGGAGAAGGGCGACCGGCATCCGGTACTCTCCGAGCGGCGCAACATCGTCGTCATCGCCGACGAAGCCCACCGCAGCCAGTACGACTTCATCGACGGCTTCGCCCGGCACATGCGCGATGCACTCCCGAACGCCTCCTTCATCGGGTTTACGGGTACGCCGCTGGAGCTGACGGATCGGAACACCCGCGCGGTCTTCGGCGACTACATCTCGATCTACGACATCCAGCGGGCGGTGGAGGACAAGGCCACGGTCCCCATCTTCTACGAGAACCGCCTGGCCAAACTGGATCTGGACGAGGCGGAGCGCCCGAAGATCGACCAGGAGTTCGAGGAGGTCACCGAGGGCGAGGAGGTCGAGCGGAAGGAGCGGCTGAAGACGAAGTGGGCGCAGTTGGAGGCTGTGGTGGGCGCGGAAAAGCGCCTCCGGCTCGTGGCGCAGGACATCGTCAACCACTTCGAGCAGCGGCTGGCGGCGCTCGACGGCAAGGCCATGGTGGTCTGCATGAGCCGGCGGATCTGCGTAGAGCTTTACAACGAGATCAAGCGCCGGTGCCCCGAATGGCACCACGAGGACGACGACAAGGGGGCCGTGAAGGTCGTCATGACCGGTTCGGCCCCGGATCCCCCGGAATGGCAGCCGCACATCCGCAACAAACAACCCCGCGAGTTTCTGGCCAACCGCTTCCGCGATCCCAGCGACCCCTTCAAGATGGTCATCGTCCGCGACATGTGGCTGACCGGGTTCGACGCTCCCTCCCTGCACACCATGTACCTGGACAAGCCAATGCGCGCCCACGGGCTCATGCAGGCCATCGCGCGGGTCAACCGGGTCTTCCGGGACAAGCCTGGGGGTCTGGTGGTGGACTACCTGGGGCTGGCGCACGAACTGAAGGAAGCACTCGCCACCTACACCGGAAGCGGCGGCGCCGGGCGTACGGCCATCGACCAGTCCGAGGCGGTAGCGGTCATGCTGGAGAAGTACGAGGTCTGCTGCAATTTGTTCTACGGCTTTGACTGGTCCCGGTGGAAGACCGGCACACCGGAGGGACGACTCGCGCTCTTGCCTGCGGCTCAGGAGAACATCCTGGCGCAGGAGAACGGCAAGGACCGGTTGCTGCGGGCGGTTTCGGAGTTGTCGCGGGCCTTCGCCCTCGCGGTCCCCCACGGGGAGGCGCTGCGAATCCGCGATGATGTGGCCTTCTTCCAGGCCGTGCGTGCGGCCCTGGCCAAGCGCGCACCGGCGGAGCAGCGGCCTGAGGAGGAGATCGACCACGCCATCCGGCAGATCGTCTCCCGGGCCATTGCGCCGGAGGGGGTGGTGGACCTCTTCGCCGCCGCTGGCCTCAAGAAGCCGGACATCTCGATCCTCTCGGACGAGTTCCTGGCCGAGGTCAGGGGGATGCCGCAGAAGAACCTCGCCGTGGAACTCCTGCGCAAGCTCCTTTCGGGTGAGATCAAGACCCGCCGCCGGAAGAACGTGGTCCAGGCGCGCTCGTTCGCCGAACTCCTGGAGCAGGCCATCCGCCGCTACCAGAATCGGGCCATCGAGGCCGCCCGCGTCATCGAGGAACTGATCGCCCTGGCGAAGGAGATGCGCGAGGCCGACCGTCGGGGCGAACAACTCGGGCTCACCGAAGAGGAACTCGCCTTTTATGACGCCCTGGAGACTAACGACAGCGCCGTCAAGGTGCTCGGTGAGCCCACGCTGCGGCGCATCGCCCAGGAGCTCGTGCGGACGGTTCGCGCGAACGTCACCGTGGACTGGGCGGTCCGCGAGAACGTCCGGGCGCACTTGCGCGTGCTGGTCAAGCGCATCCTCCGGAAGTACGGCTACCCGCCGGACAAGCAGGAGATGGCTACGTTGACGGTTCTGGAACAGGTGGAGGCTCTTTCCGAGCTGTGGGTGGCGGCCTGACCACGGTCTGAACGGCGACTCTCGTGCTCGGGTCTCACCGCTTCTCCCTGGAAACAAGGCTCAACAGGTCAACCTCGTCCCTCAGGGCGTCCAACTCGGGATCCTTGTGGACCAGCGTTGCGGCCTGCATTCTCGCTACGGCCGCCACCAGCGCATCGGCGAGGGAGAGACGGTGGGAAGCCTTCAGCCTGCCGGCCTGCAGCAACACTTTCTCGTCGGGATACACCCACTCCAGGGGCCAGGCCTTGACCAGAGCCAGCAGCCGGGCGGCCGTATCCTCCCCTTTCGCCCGCATGGCTGTGTAGAAGATCTCCATCAGAGTGATCGAGCAGGCCAGCACCTCGTGCCGGCCCGCCCGCGCCCCGCGGAGCAGGCGTTCCACCCGCTCGGCGCCTGGCTCGCCACCCAGGAAGGCCAGGATCGCGGACGTGTCCAGAACGTAGCGCTCAGCCACGCTGCCGTTCGCGCCTGCGGTCTCTCAGCAGCACCCTCCGGAGGCCTTTCGCCGTCCCACGAGCCGCAGCGATCGGATCCTCCGGCAACGGGACCACCCGAATCGTCTGCCCATCATCGATCCACTCTATCCGCGTCCTGGGGTTGATCTTATGAGCCCGCCTCACCCTGGCGGGGATCACCGTTTGCCCTCTTGTCGTCACCGTGGTCCTCATCAAACGATACCTCCCGCGATTCAGTGTACAAGACGAAATTTGAATTCGCAAGGCAAATCCAATTTTGACATGCCGCCCTTCGATTCCGGGGCGGCTGGCGTCGACAGGGATGGGATGCCTTGGCGGGGGCAGGTGCATGGGTCCCATGACCGGAGGAATCGTCGGACGTGATCAATACCAGATGGCCACCGGCCGGCCCGTCGGGCCGGTCTCCGGAGGCTCCGGGAGGCTGCGGGCCTGGCCGCGTGCGACTCGCCAGGCCGACCAGGCAGCCGCGGCGGCGTCGAGGACGTCATCTGCGCCTGCCTTGTCGATGCCCTCCAGCGTGCGGTGTAGCTCCACACCGTGCCTGCGGACGAGCTCCAACCGCACCAACTGTTGGCAGAGGTTTCCTTTTCCTGCTCGCAGAAACCACAGGCGACATTTTCCTACGGAGGGCTTCATGCGACATCTCAAGCGGGCCACAATCCTGGTCTGTGCTCTCGCATTGGTTATCACCGGAATCGCTGCTGCGCAACAGACCGCGCCGCAGCGGGGCGGGACGATTGTCATCGCGCTGGGTGCGGATCCGGAGACGTTGAACCCGGGGATCACGACGGGCTACGCCGTAGGGGCGATCACGGTTAACGTCTTCAGCGGGTTGATCCGGTTGGGGCCGAGGGGGGAGGTGCTGCCCCAGCTGGCGACGGCGTGGGAGGTGGCGCCAGACGGTCGGACGTACACCTTCCGCCTGCGCCCGAACGTGCGCTGGCACGACGGACGGGCGTTGACGGCCCAGGATGTGAAGTTCAGTCTGGAGGAGATCGACGGGAAGTTCCATGGGCGCTTTCGGCTGGCGTGGGGGAGCGTGGAGTCGGTGACGACCCCAAATGCCGCCACGGTCGTCATCCGCATGAAGCAGCCGTTCGCGCCGTTCCTGCAGATGCTGGATACGTTCAACGCGCCGATCCTGGCCCGGCATCTGTTCCAGGGTGAGGACGTCCCCAACACGCCAAGAAATCTGCAGCCGGTCGGGACGGGGCCGTACGTCTTCCGGGAGTGGGCGCGGGGCGACCGGATCGTGCTGGAGCGCAACCCGAACTACTGGGAGCCGGTGTACGCGGATCGGCTGATCTTCCGCATCATCCCCAACGCCGCGCAGCGCACGACGGCGCTGGAGACCGGGGAGGTGGACGTGGTCACCGACTTCTACCTCTCCAAGACCGACGTGCCGCGGCTGGCGCAGAACAAGGCGATCCGCGTCCGCCACGGGCAGCCGATCCCGGCGCTGGACTTCATGTTCATCAACACGCGGCGGGGGGCGCTGGGCAACGCGAAGGTGCGGCAGGCCCTGGCGTTTGCGATCAACCGGGAGCAGATCGTCCAGCAGGCGATGCGGGGGCTGGCCCGGCCTGCTCGGGGACCGTTCGGCGACGGCTTCAGGTTCGCCTACACGCGCGAGGGCGACTTCACGCGCCTGTACCCCTACAGCCCGGAGAAGGCCGCGCAGCTGCTGCAGGAGGCCGGCGTGGCGCGGGACAGCCTGCGTCTCTCGATGGTCTACGACGCAGCGCGGGCGCCGCTGGCGAGCGCGGCCCAGATTATCCGGGACAACCTGCGCCAGGTCGGCATCACAGTGGACCTGGTGCCCCTCGAGCGTTCGGTGATGATCGACCGGGTCTACACGAAGGGCGACTACGACCTGACGGTGCAGTCCTTCACGTCAAACACCGACCCGGCAATCGGCTACCACCGCATCTACCTGACCGCTTCGCCGGGGCAGCCGTTCGTCAACGCCACGGGCTACAGCAACCCGGAGGTGGACCGGCTGCTGGCCCAGGCGGCGGCCACGGCGGACCTGGAGGCGAGGGCCAAAGTCTACGCGCAGGTCATCCAGATCCTGGCGCGGGACGTGCCGACGCTCATCCTCTTCGACGAGATCGGGATCGACGCGGCCCGGACCAAGCTGCGCAACCTCTGGCAGGGGCTGGACGCGCGGGACGCCTGGTGGCTGACCTGGGTGGCGCCGTGATTTGACATATTGATGTAAGTGGCGCGCTGGCGGTTCGAGTAGCGAGCCCCTCCCTATAGGCCGCCGCTGGGCCCCAGTCTTGACAGCGAAGTTCAAATTCATCAAAATGCTTTTATGCGCACCACTATTGACCTTCCGGAAGATCTCTATCGCGCGCTCAAGGCCAGGGCGGCGCTGACCGGAGTCACGCTGCGGGAGCTGGTCCGGCGCCTTATCGAGCAGGGGCTCGGCCGGCCGGTCGCAGACAGGGGGCCCGCCGATCACCGTGATCCCCCGCCGGTGATCATTCCTCCCCGGGGGAAGCCGATCGCGGCGATACCGCGAGCTCGCCTCCGGCGCATCGAGGAGGAAGAGGACGAAGAGAAGCATGCCCGATCTGCTCGACGTTAGCGTCTGGCTGCCGCTGAGCGCGCCCGATCACGTCCACCACGCACGGGCCCGCCGCTACTGGGAGGAGGAGGCCGACGACGAGCTCGCCTTCTGCCGCGTCACGGCCCTCGCCCTGCTGCGTCACCTGACCAATCCGCGCGTCCTCGGTGAGGTCGCGCTCGATGGCGCGGCGGCGTGGCGCGCGCTGGCCACCTGGATGTCGACTCCGCGGATCGTCTTTCTGGCAGAGCCGGCGGGACTGGATGAGTGGCTCGCGCGGTGGAGCGGCGCGCTCGACGTGCGCGGCGGGCAGTGGACGGACGCTTACCTTGCCGCGTTTGCCGCGGCAAGCGGCTCCCGGCTCGTGGCGTTCGACGCAGACTTCCGACGCTACACCGGTGTTGAGTTCCTTCGTTTGAAAGGCTGAGGGCGCTGAATCCCAAGTGGCTGACCTGGGTCGCGAAGTAGCGGGCGCCGGTCCACCCCATTTCTCCTTCTGAGGGGGAGAGATTCGCTTGATCTTCTCCTTCCACGAAGGCGAAAGTCCCCGGTGCATCTGCGGTCCGGCCGTCCGGCCGGCCAAAGCTACGGCCATCGTCGGGATCCGCAGGGCTGGCAGGACGACGTTCATGCACCAGTGAGCGGTAGCACATCTCTCTGGCGCTACGTGGCGGGGCGCCTGGTCCAGGCGGTGCCGCTGCTTCTGGGGATCATCATCGTCAACTTCCTGCTGATCGCCCTGGCCCCGGGCGATCCGGTCGCGGTGCTGCTGGGCGAATACCCGGCGCCGCCGGAGTACGTGGCCCGGCTGCGCGAGCAGTTCGGATTGGATCAGCCGATGCTCGTGCGCCTGGGCCGTTATGTCGGCAGCGTCCTGCGCGCTGACCTGGGCTTCTCCTTCGCCTACCGCCTGCCGGTGGCGCGATTGGTCCTGGATCGCCTCGGCAACACCCTGATCCTGATGGGCACGGCGATGACGGTGGCCGCGATCGCCGGGGTGGCCCTGGGAGTGGCCGCGGCCCGGCGGCCGCACTCGCGGCTGGACAGCTCGGCGACGGGGCTGTCGCTGGTGGGCTACTCCATCCCGGAGTTCTGGCTGGGGCAGCTGCTGGTACTGCTCTTCGCGGTGACGCTGGCCTGGCTGCCGGCGCAGGGGATCCGCACCACGCGGGAGACCTAT
>Ga0209172_10006213_pt1 | contig 13533 bp, 14 predicted proteins | sample LarsenN4metaG_FD_184113 | JGI IMG/M metagenome (GOLD analysis project Ga0209172, IMG submission 184113) | Hot spring sediment bacterial and archeal communities from British Columbia, Canada, to study Microbial Dark Matter (Phase II) - Larsen... ... | reverse complement strand
CTCGATCCGCGCCCACTCCGCATCGCTCATCCAGTAATGCCCCTTGGACATGACACCTCCCGCCCGCCTGCGGAAAGTGAACCACCAAAAAGCGACACAGGGAATCCCTATTGAGTACGGACCCTAGGCCGCCGCCCGCGCCCCGTCCCCGGCCAGCACCCGCGCCGCGGCGAGAAGCGCCTCCCGCGGCGGGATGAAGTCCATCCCCAGCTCCGCCACCGCCCGCGCGTTGCTAACCCGCTCCATCCGCCCCAGCGAGGGCAGGATCGCCCGCGCCTCGCCGTCGAACCGGCCGAGCAGCCACATCAGCCAGTAGGGCGCCTCTCTTGTGGCGATGCGCCGGTCCGGGAAGGCCGCCTTCAGCGCCAGCGCCATCTCGCGGAACCACATCTGCCCGGCCGATGCGGTGTAGCGCCGGCCCGCGGTCGACGGTCGTTCCAGCGCCCGGACATGCATCTCGGCCACGTCGCGCACGTCCACCACGCTCAGGCCCAGCCGCGGCACCGCCGGATCGCGGCCCGCCAGCATCCGCCCGATGACGCCGACCGAACTGCCCCAGACGCCGCCGAGCGGCGGGCCCAGCACGAAGGCCGGGTTGATCGCCGTCAGCGCCATTCCCGGCGCCTCGCGCGCCGCGAAGTCCCAGGCCGCGCGCTCGGCCAGCGTCTTGGACTGCACGTAGGGCGTCGCGGTGGCAAGGTCGGTCCGGCTCCAGTCCTCCTCGTCGTGGCTGTCGCGCCCGGCGCGCAGCGGCGCGTGCACCACCGCGGCCACCGAGGAGGTCAGCACGACGCGCCCGACCCCGGCCGCCCGCGCCGCCCGCAGCGCCCGCAGCGTGCCGTCCACGGCGGGGCGGATCAGCGCGTCCGCGTCCCGCGGCTGGCTGACCGGAAAGGGCGAGGCGGTGTGGATCACCGCGCCGGCGCCCGAAGCGGCCTCGGCCCAGCCCGCGTCCGCCAGCAGGTCGAGCGTGACGAAGGACAGCCTTGCGATCGCGGCGGGGTCCTTCAGCAGCGGCGCGATGGCGGCGCGCAGGTCCTCGCCGCGCGCCGGCGAGCGGACCGAGCCGCGCACGGCATGGCCGCGGTCGAGCAGCCTCAGCACGATGTGCCTGGCGATGAACCCGGACGCGCCGGTGACAAGGACGGTGGTGGTCATGGCGCGATCTCCCTTCGCCGCGGCTGGCGGCTGCAAAGATCTTTACGCTGTCAAGTCCGGGCCGGATCAGCCGAGCAGGCGGCGCGCGATCACCTGCGCCTGGATCTCCGCCGCGCCCTCGAAGATGTTCAGGATGCGCGCGTCGCAGAGGATGCGGCTGATCGGGTATTCGAGCGCAAAGCCGTTGCCGCCGTGGATCTGCAGCGCGTTGTCGGCCGCCGCCCAGGCCACCCGCGCGGCCAGGAGCTTGGCCATCCCCGCCTCGAGGTCGCAGCGCCGGCCGTGATCCTTCGCCCAGGCGCTGGCATAGGTCAGCTGGCGCGCGATCATGATCTCCGCCGCCATCAGCGCCAGCTTGTCGGCGACGCGCGGGAAGGCGATCAGCGGGCGGCCGAACTGGCGGCGGCCCTGGCCATAGGCGAGGCCCGCCTCCAGCGCCGCCTGCGCCACGCCCACGGCGCGCGCCGCGGTCTGGATGCGCGCGCTCTCGAAGGTCTGCATGAGCTGCTTGAAGCCCTGTCCCGGCACCCCGCCCAGCAGGGCCCCGCCCTTCACCCGGAACCCGTCGAAGGCGATCTCGTATTCCTTCATCCCGCGATAGCCGAGCACCGGAATCTCGCCGCCCGACATGCCGGGATCGGGGAAGGGGTCGGCGTCGGTGCCGGGGGTCTTCTCGGCGATGAACATGCTCAGGCCGCGATAGTCCGTCGTCGCCGGGTCGGTGCGGGCGAGAAGCGTCATCACCTGGGCCCGCGCGGCATGGGTGATCCAGGTCTTGCTGCCCGTCACCAGCCAGTCGTCCCCGTCGCGCACCGCGCGGGTGCGCAGGCTGCCGAGGTCGGATCCGGTATCGGGTTCGGTGAAGACGGCGGTGGGCAGGATCTCGCCCGAGGCCAGCTTCGGCAGCCACTGCGCCTTCTGCGCCTCGGTCCCGCCGCAGAGGATCAGCTCGGCCGCGATCTCGCTGCGGGTGCCGAGGCTGCCCACCCCGATATAGCCGCGCGACAGTTCCTCGCTGACCACCACCATCGAGGCCTTCGACAGGCCAAGCCCGCCATAGGTCTCGGGGATGGTCAGGCCGAAGACGCCCATCGCGGCCAGGTCGGCGATCACCTCCGCCGGGATCAGCGCGTCGCGCAGGTGCCAGTCATGGGCGAAGGGGACCACCTTCTCCTCGGCATAGCGGCGGAACTGGGCGCGGATCATCTCCAGCTCGGGGTCGAGCCCCGGCGCACCGAAGGTCGCCCGCCCTTCCGCCTCGCGCATCAGCGCCACCAGCCGGGCGCGGGCCGCCGGGCTGTTGCCCGCCGCGATCAGGGCGGCCGCCTCCGGGCCGGGGGTCCAGCTTTGCCCGAGATCGGCGAGGCGCGCGAACTCGCCCTGGCTCATCGGGATGCCGCCCGCGATCTGGGCGAGGTATTCGCCGGCCCCGATCTGGAGGATCAGGCCCTCCATCTCGCCGAACTCGCCCGCGGCGGCCAGCCGCGCCGCCCAGGCGTCCATCGTCCGCAGCGCCTCGGCATAGGTGGCAAGCCAGGCGAGCGCATGGGCCGCGTGCTGCATCGCGTCGGGCGGCGCCGCGCCGGGCGTCCGGCCGCCCTCGGCGAGGCGGTCGCGCAGCGCCCCGGCCGCCCGTCCGGCCAGCGCCCCGGCCTCGGCGGCGGCGGCCCGCACCAGACCCTCGAGCCCCTCCATCAGCGCCGCCTCCGGCACCGCCGCCCCGTCATGCGCCATCCCCCGCGCCTCCCTGCCGCTCCGTCGCGTCCGTCCTAGGCATTTCGCAGTCGCAGCGCAATAAAAATTCGCCGCGCGGCTCCTTCGGGACCGATTCTGTCCCGGCCGCCTGCGGCCGGACCGGCGCGCCGGACCCGCCGGCAAGGGGACGTTTATGAACGAATCGTTACTCCATTTGTAACCCATTGATATTTCTGACAGGAAAAGGGTGTCCCACGCTGGGACATGCCTCTGCCCGCCGCCATGCCCGTTTCCGACCCGCTTCTCCTCGCCGCCGCCGTCGCCGTGACCCTGCTCGCCGGCACCGTCAAGGGCGCGGTCGGATTCGCCATGCCGATGATCATGATCTCGGGCCTCGCCTCGTTCCTGCCGGCCGAGGTGGCGCTCGCCGCGCTGATCCTGCCCACCTTCGTCACCAACCTGATCCAGGCCTTCCGCGACGGGATCGCCGCCATGCGCGAAAGCCTGCGCGACTTCCGCGTCCTGATCGTCACGACCTGCGTGATGATAGCGCTCTCGGCCCAGCTCGTGCCGGCGATCCCGCAGCCGGTCCTGCTCGCCGCGCTCGGCCTGCCGGTCGTCGCCTTCGCGGCCAGCCAGCTTGCCGGCTGGCAGGCGCGCTTCGACGCCCGCCACCGGACGCGCGCCGAACTGCTCGCCGGGGCGGTCGGCGGCTTCTACGGCGGCCTGTCGGGGATCTGGGGGCCGCCGCTGGTGGCGCTGCTCGTCTCGCTCGACGTGCCGAAGCGGCAGAACATGCGCATCCAGGGAGTCGTCTACCTGATCGGGTCGCTGGTGCTCTTCGCCGCGCATCTCGGCTCGGGCGTGCTGAACCGGGCCACGCTGCCGCTGTCGGCGGCGCTGGTCCTGCCGGCGCTGGCGGGGCTGTGGCTCGGGCTGCGGCTGCAGGACCGGCTCGACCAAGGGCGCTTCCGGCGCTGGACGCTGGTGGTGCTGCTGCTGACCGGCGCGAACCTGATCCGCCGGGCGGTGTTCAGCTGATCGTCTGGGTCGTCGGGCAGGGATCGACGAAATCCGGCAGCAGGGCGGGATCGACGACCTCGAAGGTGACGCGATAGACCGGGCGGCCATCGACGAAGGACTCCATCGTCCACAGGCCCGGCACCCGTTCCTCGGGGATGTCGAAGCGGAAGAAGTTGGCGCTGGCCACGCCCGTGCCGAAGCCTGATTCCCAGGTCTCGACCGACTGGCCCGAGGGCGCCATCGGCGGGTGGGTCATCCGCACGGTGACGGCGCCCTCGGGCATCCCCGCCCCCGCCTGCGCGATGACCCCGAAGGCCAGCCCCTGCACCGCCGGAACCAGCTGCGTGGGGCGCGCGATCCAGGGATCGCCGGCGTAGATGTCGATGTAGCCGGCGATGGTTCCCGGCGCCGGCTCGCGCACGCCCGATTCGTCGGCGCAGATCAGGCCGAAGCCGAAGGCGTCGAGCAGCGCGGGGTCGTGCCACGGCGCCTCGGGCGCGGCCGGGGCCGCCCCGGCCGCGATCGCGATGACGAGGACGCCTGCGAGAGCCGCCCGGTGCATGGACCGCATCGACCGCATGGGCCGCCCGCCTCCGGTCAAGGAACGGGACGAGATTGCCCGCCCCGGCGCGCCTGGTCCAGCCCCGCCCGGGCGCGCGCTATTCCGCGGCGATGGCGCCGGCCCGCACCGCCGGGTCGGCATGGGCCTCGAAACGGGCGAAGTTGGCGGCGAACATCCCGACCAGCCGCGCCGCGGCGGCGTCGTAGGCGGCCGCGTCGGCCCAGGTCGCGCGCGGATCGAGAAGCTGCGGATCGACGTCGGGCACCGCCAGCGGCACCTCGAAGCCGAAGTTCGGGTCGCGCCGGAAGGCGGCGCGGTCGAGCCTGCCCTCGAGCGCCGCCGTCAGCAGCGCCCGCGTCGCCGCGATCGGCATCCGGCGGCCGGTGCCGTAGGCGCCGCCCGTCCAGCCGGTGTTCACCAGCCAGCACGCGGCGCCGTGGCGCGCGATCCTCGCGGCGAGAAGCGCCCCGTAGACCTCGGGCCTGCGCGGCATGAAGGGGGCGCCGAAGCAGGTCGAGAAGGTGGGCTGCGGCTCGGTCACCCCGCGCTCGGTCCCCGCCACCTTGGCGGTGAAGCCCGACAGGAAGTGGTACATCGCCTGTTCCGGCGTCAGCCGGGCGATCGGCGGCAGCACGCCGAAGGCATCGCAGGTCAGCATCACGACATGGCGCGGATGCCCGCCGCGGGCAGTGGCGCTCGCGTTCGGGATGTAGTCGAGCGGGTAGGCGCAGCGCGTGTTGTCGGTCAGGCTGTTGTCGGCGAAGTCGATCGCCTTCGTGACCGGATCGAAGACGACGTTCTCGATCACCGTCCCCGGCATCGTCGTGGTGGCGAAGATCGCCGGTTCGGCCTCGGCCGACAGGTTGATCGTCTTGGCGTAGCAGCCGCCCTCGAAGTTGAAGATGCCGCTGTCCGACCAGCCGTGTTCGTCGTCCCCGATCAGCTCGCGCGAGGGGTCGGCCGAAAGCGTCGTCTTGCCGGTGCCGGACAGCCCGAAGAACACGGCCGTATCCTCCGGCCGGCCCCTGGCGTGGTTGGCCGAGCAGTGCATCGGCATCACGCCGCGCTCCGGCAGCAGGTAGTTCAGCACCGTGAAGACGGCCTTCTTGGTCTCGCCGGCATAGGCGGTGCCTCCGATCAGGACCAGCCGGGCGCCGAAGTCGATGGCGATCACGGTCTCGGACCGGCAGCCGTGGCGGGCCGGATCGGCGCGGAACGAGGGGCAGTTGAGGACCGTGAAGCCGGGCACGAAGGCGTCGATCTGCCCCGCATCCGGGCGCCGCAGCAGGTGGCGGATGAAGAGGCCGTGCCAGGCCAGTTCCGTCACCACCCGCACGTCGAGCCGGTGCGCCGGGTCGGCCCCGGCATGGAGGTCCTGCACGAAGAGGTCGCGCCCCTCGATGTGGTCGAGCATGTCCGAATGCAGCCGCCCGAAATCCGCCGGCGCCATCGCGCCGTTGTTGTCCCACCAGACGGTGTTCTCGGTCGCGGCGTCGCGGACGATGAACTTGTCCCTGGGCGAGCGGCCGGTATGGACGCCGGTCGTCACCAGGATCGTGCCGCCGCGGCCCTCGGTGCCCTCGCCGCGGGCGAGCGCCTCGCGCAGGAGCGCAGCGGCGTCGAGGTTGTAATAGGCCCGCGCAAACCCCGAGATGCCCTGATCCTCGAGCCGCCTTTCGGGGTTCACTCGACCTATCGCCATTGCTCAACCTCCTCGGTCCTGGCGGTGCCAGCCACGATTGTTTCCCGGCCCGGGCCCCGCGCGCCAGCCCCGTCAGGGCGGACCCGCCGGCCGGCACCAATGTTTGTATCATGCGTCTATCGCTTTGAAAAACAACGAGTAGAGACTGTTAGCGCAATCACGCGGCCGTGGCGGAAAAGACGGCGGATCTGTGTGCGGGAAAGCGCCGAACCTTGGTCCGATTGCGGCAAATCAGTCAAAGATTTGACTTTTTCAGGTGCTCTGTTTCCCAAGTGGCGATTGATTCGCGTCTGTGCCATGATCCGCCGGACCGGTCCCGCGTGGGCGCGGTCCAAGAACGACGAAACGCAAGAGCAGTTGAGGATTGAGATATGTCGAGGATCGCCCTGGTAGACGACGACAGGAACATCCTGACGTCGGTTTCTATGACGCTCGAGGCCGAGGGCTTCGAGGTCGAGACCTACAATGACGGGCAATCGGCGCTGGATGCGTTCAACAAGCGCATGCCCGACATGGCCGTCCTGGACATCAAGATGCCGCGCATGGACGGGATGGACCTGCTGCAGCGCCTGCGCCAGAAGACGGCGATGCCGGTGATCTTCCTGACCTCGAAGGACGACGAGATCGACGAGGTCCTTGGTCTGCGGATGGGCGCTGACGATTACGTCAAGAAGCCCTTCTCGCAGCGCCTGCTGGTCGAGCGCATCCGCGCCCTGCTGCGCCGCCAGGACGCCATCGCGAGCGGCGAGGTCGCGACGACCGAGGACACCAAGATCATGACGCGCGGATCGCTGACGATGGACCCGCTGCGCCATTCGGTGCAGTGGAAGGGCCGCGACGTGGCGCTGACCGTCACCGAATTCCTGCTCCTGCAGGCGCTGGCCCAGCGCCCCGGCTTCGTCAAGAGCCGCGACCAGCTGATGGACGTGGCCTATGACGACCAGGTCTATGTGGACGACCGCACCATCGACAGCCACATCAAGCGGCTGCGCAAGAAGATGCGCGCCGTGGACGAGGACTTTTCTGCCATCGAAACGCTCTACGGGATCGGCTACAGATACAATGAGGAATAAGCGTCCCGCAGAGGGTGGCAGTGGAAGGCAAGAAGGCGACCCGTCGCGCTGACGTCGTTCTGGGCGAGGACTGGGTCGCGCCCGACAGCATTGCAGACATGGAACTCCGCGCCGGGCGAGAACGGCGCGGTTTCATTTCGCTCAACCGTTCGCCGCTGGCGCGCAAGATCATCACCTTCAACCTGCTGGCGATGATCGTCCTCGTCGCGGGGGTGCTCTACCTCAACCCGTTCCGCGACAGCCTGGTCTTCCAGCGCGAGCGCGGCCTGGTCGCCGAGGCGCAGCTGATCGCCGATGCCTTCGAGGCCCAGCTCGCGCCGGGAACGCCCGTCGATCTCGCCGCCGGCGTCGGACTGGACGCCCAGCGCACGGTCGCGGGGCTGGAGCTGCCGGCCGGCGTCGAGATCTATGTCTTCAGCCCCGACCGGCAGGTGATCGCGACCTCGGCCGGCGCGCCGCGCGCCGAACCCGAGACCGTGGTCGGGATGCAGCGCGACAGCCGGTCCACGATCATCACCGACCTGCTGAACTCCCTCTGGGAAGGGATCTCGACGCTGCTTGCCGCCAAGGACGGGGTGCGCCCGGGCTTCGACGGCGAGGACCTCGCGCGCGAGCTTGCCGAGGGCGCGGCCGGCGGCGAGACCCAGATCCGCACCAGCCGGGACGGGTCGGGCGACGCGATCTTTGCCGTCGCCACGCCGATCCGCCATGACGGCCAGGTGGTCGGGCTTGTCGCCGTCACCTCTGTCGCCGGCGAGATCGACCAGCTTGTCCGCGCCGAACGCGAACAGGTCCTGCAGATGTTCGTGATCGCCATCATCGTCTCGATCGGGCTGTCGCTGGTGCTGGCCTCGACGATCGCCAACCCGCTCAGCGACCTCGCCGCCGCCGCCGAGATCGGCCGCGACCGGAACGCGCGCAAGATGTCGCCCAACCGCGTCCGCATCCCGGACCTGACGGCGCGCCCCGACGAGATCGGGCGGCTTTCGGGCGCGATGCGCGGCATGGTCGCCGCGCTCTACGAGCGGATCGAATCGAACGAGCAGTTCGCCGCCGACGTGGCGCACGAGATCAAGAACCCGCTCGCCTCGCTGCGCTCGGCCGTCGGCACCCTGCGCGTGGCCAAGCGCGACGACCAGCGGGCGAAGCTGCTCGACGTGATCGACCACGACGTGCGGCGGCTCGACCGGCTGGTCAGCGACATCTCGAACGCCTCGCGGCTGGACAGCGAACTGGTCCGCGAGGAGGAGGAGAGCTTCGACCTTCTCAACATGCTGACCAACATCAACGCCTATCTCGGCGAGGAGGCGCGGGCGAAGGGGGTCGATTTCATCTCGGACCTGCCGTCCGAGCCGATCATGACGGTCGGGCTGGAGGCGCGGCTGGCGCAGGTCTTCGTCAACCTCATCACCAACGCGATCTCCTTCTGCGAGGAAGGCGACGCGGTGCGGGTCTGGGCGCGCAAGCGCGAGAACCGCGTCCTGGTCGTCGTCGAGGATACCGGGCCGGGCATCCCCGACCAGGCCCTGACCAAGATCTTCAAGCGGTTCTATTCCGAGCGCCCGCCGGGCCAGTTCGGCCAGCATTCGGGGCTGGGCCTTGCCATCTCCAAGCAGATCGTCGAGGCGCATGGCGGCGTGATCTGGGCCGAGAACATCCGCCCCACCGATGCCGACGTCACCTCCGAGCCGCTGGGCGCCCGCTTCGTCGTGGGCCTGCCGCTGTGAGCGGCGCGCCGGCGGAGACCCTGCATGCCTCGGCCGTGGCATGGCAGGGCCGCGCCGTCCTGATCCTCGGCCGCGCCGGTTCGGGGAAATCCGGTCTGGCGCTGGAGCTCATGGCCTATGGCTGCGATCTGGTCAGCGACGACCGCACCCTGGTCGCGGCGGCGGAGGGCTGCCTCTGGGCCAGCCCGCCGCCCGCCATCGCGGGGCGGATCGAGGCGCGCGGCATCGGCATCCTGCCGGCCGCGCATGTCGCGCGCGCGCGGCTGGTGCTGGCCGCGGACCTCGACCGGACCGAGACGGCGCGCCTGCCGGAACGCCGCCACATTTCCGTGTGCGGCATCGCGCTGCCACTTGTCGCGCGCGTCGAAGGCCGCCATTTTCCCGCTTCCCTGATGCAGTTCCTCAGGGCCGGATCGGATGTGCCGGTGTGACTGACGAAAGACCAGATCCGTCGCTGAGCGGAAGCCAGGCGGTCGTCCTGGTGACCGGACCATCGGGCGCGGGCCGCACGACGGCGCTGCGCGCGCTGGAGGATCTGGGCTACGAGACGATCGACAACATGCCGCTCGGGCTGGTGCCGCGGCTGTTCGAGGGCCCGCCGATCCCGCGCCCGATCGCGCTGATCATCGACGCGCGCAACCGCGAGTTCTCGGCCGCCGCGCTGATCGACTTCATCGACCGCATGACCGGGCGCCCGGACGTGGCGCTGGACGTGCTCTATCTCGACGCGCGCGAGGACGTGCTGATCCGCCGCTTCGGCGAGACCCGCCGCCCGCACCCGATGGCGCCCCGGGGCGAGCCCGACCTCGGCATCCGCGCCGAGCGCGACCTCCTCGTGCCGGTGCGCGCCCGCGCCGACGTGCTTGTCGATACCTCCGACCTGACGGTGCACGACCTGCGCGCCGAGATCGCCCGCCACTACGGGCGCGAGGGATCGGGCCGCCTTGCCCTGTCGGTCCAGTCCTTTTCCTACAAGCGCGGGGTGCCGCGCGGGCTTGACATGATGTTCGACTGCCGCTTCCTGCGGAACCCGCACTGGGACCCCGTCCTGCGCCCGCGGGACGGCCGCGACCCGGAGGTGGCGGCCTATGTCATGGCCGACCCGAGATGGGCGGAATTCGTCTCGCGGGTGAACGCTCTTCTGCTCTTTCTCCTTCCGGCGCAGCAGGGCGAGGGCCGCGCCCATCTGGCGGTCGGCTTCGGCTGCACCGGGGGCCTGCACCGGTCGGTGACCGTGGCGGAAAACGTGGCCAAGGCGCTTGCGGAGGCCGGTTGGCAGGTGTCTAAGAGGCACCGTGAACTGGAGCGGCGGGCGGGGGATGCGCCGGACGTTTTGGCGGGGTAGGCGGGCGTGATCGGGATCGTGATCGTCGCACACGGGGGGCTTGCGCGCGAATATCTCGCGGCCGTCGAGCATGTCGTCGGCAAGCAGCAGGGCATGCGCGCGATCGCGATCGAGGACGACCACGACCGCGGCCGCAAGCAGGCCGAGATCTGCGCCGCCGCCGATGCTGTGGACGACGGCTCGGGCGTCGTCGTCGTCACCGACATGTTCGGCGGCTCGCCCTCGAACCTGTCGCTCCTGGCCTGTACCGGCCCCGACCGGCAGATCCTCTACGGCGCCAACCTGCCGATGCTGATCAAGCTGGCGAAGTCGCGGGAACTGCCGGTGCCCGAGGCGGTCGCCTCGGCGCTGGATGCGGGCCGCAAGTACATCAACGCCTATGCGGGGAGCGGCGAGGGGCACCAGTGACGGTCATGGTGCTGCAGATCGTCAACGAGAAGGGCCTTCATGCCCGGGCCTCCGCGCGCTTCGTCGAGGTGGTGGAGGCGCATGACGCCGAGGCGAAGGTCAGCAAGGACGGCATGACCGTGTCGGGCGATTCGATCATGGGCCTGCTGATGCTGGCGGCATCCCGCGGGACCGAGATAGAGGTGACGACAAGCGGCGCGGAAGCTGACAAACTGGCTCAGGCGCTTGCCGAGCTGGTGGCCAGCCGGTTCGGCGAAGCCTTCTGACAGCCGCGTCGGCGGCGCGTGTGGGGCGAAGACAGGCGTGGACGAGATCGTATCGCAGCCAGCGGGCCGACCCGTCGAGCGCAAGTACGACATGCGCCGGCTGTCCTATGCCGGCACCTTCAAGAACCCGATCAAGGCCGGCGCCATCCGCAGCATCGAATGGATGACGGCGAAGGTCACGCTGCTGCGGATGATCCGGGACTTCGAACGCAAGGGCGCGCCCTTCGGATCGCCCTTCTGGCCCAAGGCGATCGCGCACATGGGCATCGACATCCTGACCCCGCCGGAGGAGATCGCGCGGATCCCGAAGACCGGCCCGGTCGTCGTGGTGTCGAACCATCCGCACGGGCTGGTGGACGGGATGATCCTCTGCGAGCTGGTCAACCGCGTGCGCTCCGACTTCAAGATCCTGACGCGGTCGCTGCTGACCGGCATCCCCGAGGTCGAGGAGTTCATGATCCCCGTGCCCTTCCCGCACGAGGACAACGCCCGCGAGCTCGGGCTCGAGATGCGGGCGATCACCATGGCGCACCTCGCCCGCGGCGGCGTGATCATCCTCTTCCCCGCCGGCAAGGTGGCGGCATCGCCCACCTGGTTCGGGCCCGCGGTCGAGGCGGAATGGAACGTCTTCACCCACAAGATGATCCAGCGCAGCGGGGCGACGATCCTGCCGGTGAAGTTCGCCGGCCAGAACACGCGCTGGTACCTGATCGCCAACAAGGTCTCGGCGACCTGGCGGCAGGGGCTGCTCCTGCACGAGATCAAGAAGGCGCTGTTCAAGCCGCAGCGCCCGGTGATCGGCGAGCCGATCCCGGCGAGCGTGCTGAAGGACTGGGAGGGCAATCCGCGCGGCTTCCTCGCCTGGCTGCGCGCGCACACGCTGGCGCTCGGGACCGGCGAGACCGTGGATCCGGCGCCCTTCGCGGCGCTGCGCAACCACCCGGCCAGGGACGGCGACTGAACGCGGGCCGCGTCCGGCCGGCGGACCTCAGGCCCGGGTCGAGGGCAGGTAGGCGAAGCGGTAGGCCAGCGCCACCCCGCCGGCGCCGCCGGTGACGTTGCCGAGGATGACCACGGCAAGGTTTGCCGCCATCGCGCCGGGCGGGATCGCGGCCCCGGCCAGGATGCCGGCCGGGAAGAAGAAGAAATTCGCCACCGAATGTTCGAGGCCGAGAAGGACGAAACCCGCGATCGGCCACAGGATGGCGAGGATCTTGCCGGCGACGTCGCGGGCGGCGAAGGTCAGCCAGACCGCAAGGCAGACGAGCGCGTTGCACAGGTTGGCGCGGACGAAGGCCTCCCACAGCGGCAGGCCGGCCTTGGCGGTGGCGATCCGCGACGCGGTCTCGCCCATCGCGCCGGAGAGCAGCCCGGACTGCCCGAAGGCGGCGGCGAGGGCCAGCGCGCCCGCGAAGTTCCCGGCCAGAACGATGGCCCAGCTCCGCAGCAGCGCGGCCGGGGTGATGCGGCGGTCCACCGCCGCCATCACCATGAGCGCGTTGCCGGTGAAGAGCTCGGCCCCGCCGACGATCACGAGGATCAGCCCGAGCGAGAAGACGAGGCCGCCGAGAAGGCGCGACGGCCCGTGGCCGGGGTCCGCGCCGGTCATCACCATCGTGTAGGCGGCGGCGCCGAAGCCGATGAAGGCGCCGGCAAGCAGGGCCAGCACGAACATCTGCGCGGCGGGCAGCGCGGCCTTGGCGACGCCGGCCCTCTCGATCAGCTCGGCGATCTCGGCGGGCCTGTAGGCGTCGTGCGCGGGGCTCGGGTCCGGCATGGGGCGAGACTAGACAAGCGGCGCGGGTCTTGAAAGGGGCCGGATCGCGGCCCGCGGGGCGGGGCGCAGCCCGGCTTGCCTTTCCCGCCGCCGCGGGCGATCCTTTCCCCCGTGTCGCGGCCCGGCGCAAGGCCGCGGCCGCCAGCGGGGGAGCAGCATCGCCATGGGAGCACTGAGCGGCGGGTCCGTCATCGCGATCCTGCTTGTCGGCGCGCTGGCCGGCTGGCTGGCCGGCAAGCTGGTCGAGGGGTCCGGCTTCGGCCTGATCGGCAACATCGCCATCGGCATCGTCGGGGCCTTCCTCGCCCGGCTGATCCTGCCCGCCGTCGGGCTGGGCCTCGCGGGCGGGTTCTTCAGCGCGGTGATCCAGGCCACCTTCGGGGCGGTGATCCTGCTCTGGCTCGCGCGGCTGGTCAGGAAGGCCTGAGCCCGGCGCGCCGCGGCCGGGCGGCCGCCCGCCACGAAGCAAGGCTCACCGCGACCGGCCCGCGGGGGTGGGAGCGATGCATCGCGCCCGCCCCCGGGGGGGGAGGGTCGGGCGCGGTCAGCCTTGCCTTGTGCAAGGCTGACGGGGGCAACATGTTGGCGGCGTTGTTCGGGTGCTCCACTAACCTATTCTGACTAAGGATGGTCGGCTTGAATGTCGAAAATGCCCAGAAAATGTACTGTCTATGTCGACGGCTCCATGTCGTTTCGTGTGGAAAGCAACACTGTCACTGGGGCATCGCCGGCGCGAACGGACTGGCCGGCAGGTGCTTGAGCTTGGACATGCGCAGGTAGGCGATGGCGATGAAGTT
>Ga0209172_10006208_pt1 | contig 13549 bp, 13 predicted proteins | sample LarsenN4metaG_FD_184113 | JGI IMG/M metagenome (GOLD analysis project Ga0209172, IMG submission 184113) | Hot spring sediment bacterial and archeal communities from British Columbia, Canada, to study Microbial Dark Matter (Phase II) - Larsen... ... | reverse complement strand
GGAGCCGGGCTACGCGTGGCTGCGCGTCAGCCAGTTCCAGGACCGCACGGTCGACGACTTCGTGCGCAAGCTCGACGAGATCTACAAGCAGGAGCCTCACCTGAAGGGCCTCGTGCTCGACCTGCGCAACGACCCCGGCGGGCTGCTCGAGGGTGCCGTCGCGGTGGCCGCGGCCTTCCTGCCCGCCGACACGGTGGTGGTGTCCACGAACGGGCAGATCGCCGAGTCGCGCGCGACCTTCAAGGCCTCGCCCGAGTACTACATGCGCCGCGGCGGCAGCGACCCGCTCAGGCGCCTGCCCGCCGCGGTGAAGACCGTGCCGCTGGTGGTGCTGGTCAACGAGGGCTCGGCCTCGGCCAGCGAGATCGTCGCCGGCGCCCTGCAGGACCACAAGCGCGCCACCATCATGGGCGCGCAGACCTTCGGCAAGGGCTCGGTGCAGACGGTGCGCCAGCTCACGCCCGAGACGGCGCTCAAGATCACCACCGCGCGCTACTACACGCCGAGCGGCCGCTCGATCCAGGCCAAGGGCATCGTGCCCGACGTGTGGCTCGACGAAACTGCCGAGGGCAACGTGTTCGCCGCGCTGCGCACGCGCGAGGCCGACCTCGACAAGCACCTGCAGTCCGGCCAGGGCGCCGAGCTGAAGGACGAGGCGCGCGAGAAGGCCAAGGAAGAAGCGCGCCGCAAGCTCGAGGAAGACGCGCGCAAGGCGGCGCTCAAGCCGCTGCCCGAGTTCGGCAGCTCCGAGGACTTCCAGCTCGCGCAGGCGCTCAACAAGCTCAAGGGCAAGCCGGTCATCGTGAGCAAGAGCGTCACCGAGCGCAAGGCCGAAGCCAGCACGCAATGAGCCGGCGCGCGCAGTAAGCTGCGCTCACCGCGCGTGACCCCGAGGCCCGCCGACGGCGGGCCTCGTGTTTTCCAGGACCTTGCGATGGACGACCGGCAACTGCTGCGCTACTCGCGCCACATCCTGCTCGACGAGCTGGGCATCGAGGGCCAGCGCCGCCTGCTCGACGCGCACGCGCTGGTGATCGGCGCCGGCGGCCTGGGCTCGCCGGTCGCGCTGTACCTCGGCAGCGCGGGGCTCGGGCGCATCACGATCGTCGACCACGACACGGTGGACCTCACCAACCTGCAGCGGCAGATCGCGCACAACCTCGATCGCGTGGGCAGCCCGAAGGCGCAGTCGGCGGCGCGCTCGATCGCGGCGATCAACCCCGACCCGCAGGTCGAGGCGCTCGTGCAGCGCGCCGACGAGGCGCTGCTCGATCGCCTCGTGCCGCAGGCCGACGTGGTGCTCGACTGCAGCGACAACTTCCGCACCCGCCACATGGTCAACGCGGCCTGCGTGCGCCACCGCAGGCCGCTGGTGGCCGGCGCGGCGATCGGCTTCGACGGCCAGATCTCGGTGTACGACACGCGCCGTCCCGACGCGCCGTGCTACGCCTGCGTGTTCCCGCCCGACGTCACGTTCGAGGAGGTGCAGTGCGCGACGATGGGCGTGTTCGCGCCGCTCGTGGGGATCATCGGCACCATGCAGGCGGCCGAGGCGCTCAAGCTCGTGGCCGGCATCGGCAGCTCGCTCGCGGGCCGGCTGCAGATGCTCGACGGCCGCACGATGGAGTGGAACGAGATCCGCCTCGGGCGGCAGGCGGCCTGCACGGTGTGCGGCGGCCGCCCTTGAGCGCGCGACCCTTCAGTCGGTCGTGATCTTCGCCGCGGTGATCACGCGGCTCCAGCGCTCGATCTCGTCCTTCAGGAACGGCGCGAACTTGTCCGGGCCGCGCGCGTCGACGCGGAAGCCCTGGGTGCGCGCGCGCTCGTCGATCTCGGGCAGCGCCATGATCCTGACCACCTCGTCGGCGAGCTTGCGCACGGCCGCGTCGGGCATGCCGGCCGGCGCCATGATGGCCGTCCAGTTCTCGACCGCGAGCTGCGGCAGGCCAGCCTCGGCCGTGGTCGGCACGTCGGGCACCAGCGGATGGCGCTGCGGGCTGGCCAGCGCCAGCGCGCGCAGCTTGCCGCTCTTGACGTGCGCGATCGACTCGGGGAAGTTGGAGAAGATCACGTCGAGCTGCCCGCCGATCAGGTCGGTCATCGACGGCGCGCCGCCCTTGTACGGGATGTGCTGGATCTCGTTCTTCGTGATGTCGTTGAACAGCGCGAGGGTCAGGTGCGGCGGCGTGCCGTTGCCGCTCGATCCGGCATTGAGCCTGCGCGCCTTGGCCTGCGCGACCAGGTCCTTCAGGTCCTTGATCGGGCTCGCCGCCGGCACCACGATCAGCATCGGGCTGCCGGCCAGCAGCGCCACCGGCTTCAGGTCCTTCTGGAAGTCGTAGGTCGCCTTGCCCTTGAAGAGCGTCACGTTCGCGGCGTGCGTGAGCGTGATGGCGAGGATGGTCTGGCCGTCGCCGGGCGCCTTGGCCACCTCGGCCGCGCCGATCTGGCCGCCGCTGCCGGGCTTGTTGTCGACCACCACGTTCACGCCCCAGCGCGAGCCGAGCTGCTGCGCGACCAGGCGCGCCATCACGTCGGTGAGCCCGCCGGGCGGGAACGGCACCACGTAGCGGATCGTCGAGCCGGGCTTCGGGTAGTCGGCCTGCGCGAAGGCGAGCGGGCCGGCCAGCGGGCCCGCGGCGAGCACCGCTGCGGACTGCAGCAGCGTGCGACGTCGGATCATCGTGTCTCCTGTCTTGCGTTGGGGTTGTGCACCGGGTGTCGGCGCGCCGCTTCAGCCGCCCAGCGACGCGAGCATCGCGTCGGCGACCGCCAGCCCGTCGGACTGCGCCTTGCGGCGCAGCGCCTCGCGGCGCGCGCCGGGCAGGCGCACGCCATCGTCCTGCAGCATCTCGGCCACCAGCACCTCGACGCGATCGAGGTAGGCGTCGCGGCCGGCCAGCGCGCCGGGATCGACGACGATGAACGCCTGGCCGATGCGCGGCCGGTTGCCCTCGTCGACGAAGAAGCTCGACGCCTCGAAGCCGAAGTTCGCGCCGATGAGCGCCGTGACCAGCAGCTCGACCATCAGCGCCAGCATCGCGCCCTTCGGGCTCGAGACCGCGCCGATCGGCAGCATCGAACCCTCCATGCCGGCCTTCGGGTCGGTGGTCGGGCGGCCGTGCTTGTCGAGCGCCCAGCCCTCGGGGATCGAGCGGCCTTCCTTGGCCGCGACCATCAGCTTGCCGCGCGCCACCTCGCTCAGGCTCAGGTCGATCATCAGCGGATCGCCCTGGCGGCGCGGGAACACCGCGGCCACGGGGTTGGTGCCGAAGACCGGATGACGGCCACCCGCCGCGGGCATGGCCGCCGGCGAGTTGGCGAAGCCCAGGCCCACCATGCCGGCCTCGGCGGCCGCGCGCAGGTGGTCGACCACGACGCCGCAGTGGTGGCTGTTCGTGACACCGGCGAACGACACGCCGAACTCCCGCGCACGCTCGACGGCCTCGCGCACCGCGAGCTCGCACGCGGCGAAGGCGAGGCCCTCCTGCGCGTCGACGAGCACCGCGCCGCCCTTCGCACGTGCGACCCTCGGCTCGGCCGCGCCGTTGACGCGGCCGTTGCGCAGGTGCGCCGCGTACTGCGCCACGCGCGACAGGCCGTGCGAGCCGAGGCCCTGCGATTCGGCCAGCACCAGCGCGCGCGCGGTGGCGCGCGCCATCGTGTCGTTGGCACCGGCGCGCTTCAGCGCCGCCGCCACCAGCGACTCGAGCTCCGGGATCGGCAGGCTCGCCATCAGTTCAGTACCTCCAGCACCTTCTCGGCGATCAGGAACGACACGCGCTCGTTGGCCTCGGCGGTGACGCCGCCGATGTGCGGCGTGAGCACGAGGTTCGGGCAGTCCTGGAAGTGCGGGCTCGGCGGCAGCGGTTCGGTGTCGAACACGTCGATCGCCGCGCCGCCGAGATGTCCGCTCTTCAGCGCCGCGGCCAGCGCGACCTCGTCGACGATGCCGCCGCGGGCCGTGTTCACCAGCACCGCGCCCTTCTTCATGGCGCCGATGCGCGCGGCGCCGAACAGCCCGCGCGTGGACGCCACCAGCGGCACGTGCAGGCTCACCACGTCGGCCGCGGCCACCAGTTCGTCGAGCCCGACGCAGCGCACGCCGTGCGCGGCGAAGGCCGGATGGTCGGCGTCCATCATCGCGTCGAACGCGATCACCTGCATGCCGAGCGCGCGCGCCAGCTTCGCGCTGAGCTGGCCGATCGAGCCGAAGCCCACCAGGCCCAGGGTCTTGCCGCCCAGCTCGCGTCCGTTGGACAGCGCGTTGCGCGGCCAGCGGCCCGCGGCCACGTCGGCCGTGGACTGGTAGGCGCCGCGCAGCAGCAGCATCGCCGTGCCGATCACGTACTCGGCCACCGACAGCGCGTTGGCGCCGGTGGCCGGGATCACGCGGATGCCGCGCGCCTCGCAGCCGGCCACGTCGATGTTGTCGAGCCCGACACCCAGCCGCCCGACCGCGCGGCACTTCGCCAGGGCGGCCAGCAATTCGCCGCGCACCTGCGTGCGGTTGCGCACGACCAGCACGTCGGCCGTCGCCGCCTCGGCGTGCAGCCGCGCCGCGTCGTCGACCAGCTTCGGGTCGTACAGCACGTCGTGCTTCGCGGCGCGCAGCTGCGCCACGGCGCGCTCGTCCATGAACTCGGTGATGACGATCTTCATGGGGCTCCTACTCGGCCTTCGCGCCCGAGCGCGCGACGACCTCGCGCATGCGCGGCATGTCGGTGCGGATCAGCTCGGCGAACTGCGCCGGCGTCGACGGGATCACGTCGAAGCCCTGCTGCTCGAGCGACTGGCGCATCGCGGGCTCGGCGAGCACCGCGACGATCTCGCGGTTCAGCCGCTCGACGATCGGCGCCGGCGTGCCGGCGCGCACGAGCACGCCGTTCCACACGGTCGAGACGAGCCCGCGCACGCCGGCCTCGTCGGCCGTGGGCACGTCGGGCAGCTGCGGCGAGCGCTTCGGCGCGGCGATCGCCAGCGCGCGCATCTTGCCGCTGCGCACCATGGGCACCACCGCCGGCACGTTGTTGAACATCATCGGCACCTGGCCGCCGAGCACGTCGTTCATCGCCTGCGCGCCGCCCTTGTACGGCACGTGCGTCAGCTGCACGCCGGCCAGCTGCGCCAGCAGCTCGCCGGCGATGTGCTGCGTGTTGCCCACGCCGGCCGACGCGTAGGCCAGCTCGCCCGGGCGGCTCTTCGCCGCGGCCACCAGGTCCGCCAGCGTGCGGTAGGGCGACGCCGCGGGCACCACCAGCACGTTGGCCATGGCATGCGTCGTCGTCACCGGCGCGAGGTCGCGCGCGGGGTCGTACGGCATGCGCTCGCCGTACAGCGGCGGGTTGATCGCGATCGTGCTCTGCGTGCCGAGCAGGATCGTGTAGCCGTCGGCCGGCGCACGCACCACTGACGCGGAGCCCACGTTGCCGTTCGCGCCGCCGCGGTTGTCCACCACGACCGGCTGGCCCAGGCGCGGCGCGAGCTTCTCGGCGAGCTGGCGCGCGAACACGTCGGCCGCGCCGCCGGCGGCGTAGGGCACGACGAAGGTGATCGGGCGCGCCGGCCACGCGCCCTGGGCGGCGGCCGGCAGGGACACGAGTGCGGCGGCGAGCGCCGCCGCGCCGAGGATCGCCCGGCGGGCGACGCGGAACTGCTGTGCCATCAGCATGAGACTCCTCGTGCGCCGCTCAGGCCGACTCGTACAGACGCGTCATCACGAACTCGCGATGGCCCAGCGCCTCGGCCGCGGTGAAGCGTCCGTTGGCCGTGCGCAGCATGCACTCGAGCAGCTTGTCGCCGGCCTGGTCGAGCGTGATCTCGCGCTGCAGCAGGCCCGAGGTGTCGACGTCGATGTGCTCGCTCATCAGGCGCACCGTGCGCGGGTTGGCGCAGATCTTGATGACCGGCACGATCGGGTTGCCGATCACGTTGCCCTGGCCGGTGGGGAAGAAGTGCACCGCGAAGCCCGAGGCCGCGCACAGGGTCACCATCTCGGCGGCGGCCGACGACGAGTCCATGAACCACAGGCCCGGGCCGGTGGGAACCTCGGCCTTGTCGAGCACCCCGTCGACCAGGCACTTCTTGCCGATCTTCTGGATGTTGCCGAGCGCCTTCTCCTCGATGGTGGTCAGGCCGCCAGCGATGTTGCCCTTGGTGGGCTGGCTCTCGGAGAGGTCGGTCGTCTTGTGGCGGTTGATCATGTCCTGGTAGCGGTTGAACATGAACATGAACCGCTCCTTGACCTCGGGCGTGCGGCAGCGCGCCGCGACGATCTGCTCGCCGCCGGTGAGCTCGGAGGTCTCGCCGAAGACGAGCGTGTTGCCGAGCGGGTAGAGCTTGTCGAACGCGTTGCCGACGGTCGGGTTGGCGCCGCAGCCGCTGGTGGTGTCGCTCTCGCCGCACTTGGTGGAGACCCACAGCTCGCTGAGCGCGCACTCCTCGCGCTGCTTCTCGCTGGCCCACTGCACGTACTCGCGCGCGACCTTGCTGGCGCGCAGGATGGTGTCGTGGTCGCCATGGCCCTCGATGCCGAAGCCGGCCACCGGCTTGCCGGTCGCGGCGATGCCGTCGACCACCTTCTTGGTCCAGCCGTCCTCGATGCCGATCACGACCACCGCGGCGACGTTCGGGTTGCAGCCCGCGCCGATGAGCGTGCGGAAGTGCAGCTCCAGGTCGGCGCCGAACTGCAGCCGGCCGTACGGATGCGGGATCGCCATCGTGCCCTTGATGTTGTGGGCGACGGCCTCGGCCGCGGCGTTGGACAGGTCGTCCAGCGGCAGGATGATGACGTGGTTGCGCACGCCCACGCGGCCGTTCTCGCGGCGATAGCCGAGGAAGGTGGTGTCCTTGTTGATGACGCTCATGTGAGGTTAGCTCCGTGTGGCTCCGGGTGGCGCCGCGGATCGGGCTTGGCCCGGCCGCCGGCGACGCCCCTCGAGGGGGAGCGGCGTCAGCCGCTCCGGGGGTGGTCAGTTCACCAGCGCTTGGTCTTGATGTTGTGCACGTGGGCGTGCTCGCCGGCCTTGATCGGCGCGACCACCTTGCCCATGTCGATGCCGTACTTCCACACGGTGTCGCCGGGTTGCATGTCCTTCAGCGCGACCTTGTGGCCGATCGGGATGTCCTGCCGCGCCACGACCTCGGCGGGCTTGTCCTCGTCCATGATCCAGCCGTTGAGCGTCATGCCGGCCTTCACGCCTTCGACCACCACGACCGCGACCGTGTCCTTCGCGTCGTGCAGCACGAAATGAATCATCTGTGCAGCTCCTTCTGTCAGGGAATGCGTGCATCTTAGGTCGCCGTGGCGGCCTGTCAAACAGGTCATTTATATGACTTGCATGACTGGCGCCGACGCCGCTACGATGCTGCCCCATGGCCGGCCCCCTGCCCTCGTTCCAGCCCATCGCGCCCGACGCGGCCGGGCTGCCGCTGTTCCGCGTGGTCAAGCGCTCGCTGCTGCGCGCCATCGAGTCCGGCGAGGTGCCGCCGGGCGCGGCGCTGCCCAGCGAAGGCGAGCTGGCGCAGGCGATGGGGGTGTCGATCGGCACCTTGCGCCGCGCCGTCGACGAGCTGGCTGCCGAGCACATCGTCGTGCGCCGCCAGGGGCGCGGCACCTTCGTCGCCACGCACAACGCCGACCGCTTCCTGTTCCAGTTCTTCCACGTCGAACGCGAGGACGGCCTGCAGGAGGTGCCGCACGTCGAGCTGCTGTCGTTCGAGCGCGGCCGCGTCGACGAGCAGGCCGCCGCCGCGCTGGCCGTGCGCGAGGGCGACCCGGCCATCGTCATCGAGAACCGGCTGTCCCTGCAGGGGCGCCCGGTCATCCACGACCGGCTGGTGCTGCCCGCCGCGCTGTTCCGTGGCCTGACCGAGGCGAAGTTCGCGCGCCGGCCGAGCACGATCTACCACCTCTACCAGACCGAGTACGGCATCACCGTCGTGCGCGCGCACGAGCGTGCCCGCGCGCTGCCGCTCGAACGCGCCATCGCGCGCGTGCTCGGGCTGAACCCGGGCACGCCGGTGCTGCAGGTGCGGCGCACCGCGCTCACCTTCGGCGACAAGCCGGTCGAGTACCGCGTGTCGACGCTCAACACCGCGCGTCACGAGTACGTGAGCACCTTGCAGAGGCCCGCATGACGCCGCGCGAGCTCGACGCGGCACGCGCGGTCGCCGAGCAGGCGGCCGTCGAGGCCGGCGCGCTGCTGCGCCGCGTCGCCCGGGACCTCGCGTCGCTCGACGTCGACGAGAAGGCTCCGGGCGACGTGGCCAGCCGCGCCGACCGCGAGGCCGAGGCGCTGCTGCGCGCGCGCCTGGCCGAGTGGTACCCGCGCTTCGGCTTCGTCGGCGAGGAAGGCGGCGGCACGCTCGACGCGAACGCGCCGCAGTGGATCGTCGATCCGCTGGACGGCAGCCTGAACTTCGTGCGCGGCTATCCGGCGTGGGCGGTGTCGGTGGCCCTGCTCGTCGACGGCGAGCCGGTGGTCGGCGTCGTGCACGACCCCTGTCGCGGCGAGACCTTCTCGGCCGCCGCGGGCGGCGGGCTGCACCTCGGTGGCGTGGACGTCGATGGCGTGGTCGCCGGCGGCGCGCGCGGGTCGCGGGCCGGCGAGCTGTCCCGGGCGCTCGTCGGCACCGTGTTCCCGAAGCCGGGCTCGGCGCGCTGGCCGCAGTTCCTCGGCGAGTTCGGCCGCGTCGCGCCGCGCGTCGCGGGCGTGCGCCGCTGCGGCGCGATGGCCCTCGAGCTCGCGCATCTCGCCGCCGGCCGTCTCGACGCCTTCTGGGAGCACGACATGGCGCCGTGGGACGCCGCGGCCGGCCTCGTGCTGCTGCGCGAATCGGGCCTGCGCTGGCTCGCGCGCGACGGCCGGCCGTGGCACGACAGCCGCTCGCTCGCGGCCGCCGGGCCGGCGCTGCTCGACGCCTTCGTCGACGCGCTCGAAGGCAGCGCGCCGTGATCGCGCGCGCAGCCCAGGTGCGCCACTGGCTGCCGGGCTCGGCGCTGGCCGGCGTGATCGCGCTGGCCGCGACCTTCGTGTCGACCCTGCACGGCGGACCGCAGCTGCTGTACGCGCTGTTCTTCGGCGTGGCCTTCCACTACCTCAGCCACGAGCCGACGACGAAGCCCGGCATCGAGTTCTGCTCGCGCACGGTGCTGCGCTTCGGCGTGGGCCTGCTCGGCGCGCGCATCACCGCCGAGCAGATCGCCTCGCTCGGCTGGGCGACCGCCGCGCTGGTGATCGCGGCCGTGGTCACGACGCTCGCCTGCGGCCTGCTGCTCGCGCGCCGGCTGGGCATGACGCGTGCGCAAGGCGTGCTGTCGGGCGGCTCGGTCGCGATCTGCGGCGCGTCGGCCGCGCTCGCGATCTCGGCCGTGCTGCCGAAAGAAAAGGACGGCGACCGCTTCACCTTGCTGGTGGTCGTGACCGTGACCGCGCTGTCGACCCTGGCGATGGTGATCTATCCGCTGATCGCGAAGCTGCTGCACCTCGACCCGCGCTGGGCCGGCCTCTTCCTCGGCGGCACCATCCACGACGTCGCGCAGGTGGTCGGCGCCGGCTACACGCTCGGCCACGAGACGGGCGACTTCGCCACCATCGTCAAGCTGTTCCGCGTGGCGCTGCTCGCGGTGGTGGTGGTGGCGGTCTCGGCGGCCTTCCGCCGCGAACGCGACGCCGCGCCGCTGGGCCACGCAGTCGCGAAGCAGCCGCTGGTGCCGTGGTTCCTGTGGATGTTCCTCGGCATGGTGGCGGCCAACTCGATGGGCGCGTTCGACGCGCAGCTGCAGCAGGGCCTGAACTGGCTGTCGCGCGGCTGCCTCGTGGTGGCGATCGCGGCCCTCGGCATGAAGACCAGCTTCATGCAGCTCGCGCGCGCGGGCTGGCGCCCGTTCGTGCTGATCCTCGTCGAGACCCTGTGGATGGCGCTGCTGGTGCTCGTGGCCATCCTGTTCATGCGCTGAGCGCGTCGCGGCGCCCGGCGCGGGGCTTGGCGTAAGCTCCCGCGCATGGACATCAAGCGCGACGACCTGACCGCCCGCAACTTCCCGAGTGCCGAGCAGGAGGTGGCCGCGGCGCAGCCGCGCGGTCGCTACGACGGGCCGGAGAGCGCGTACCGTCTCGCCTTCACCGACACCGAGTTCCTGCTGCGCGAGGAGCTGCGTCCGGTGCGCATGCAGCTCGAGCTGCTGAAGCCCGAGATGATCCAGCAGCAGCACGGCATCGTCTCGACCATCGTGGTGTTCGGCAGCGCGCGCATCGTCGCGCCCGACGTCGCCGCCGCCGCGCTCGCCGCGGCGCGGGCCGCGGGCGACGCGCAGGCGCTGCGGCGCGCGCAGGTGCAGGTCGAGATGTCGCGCTACTACGACGAGGCGCGCCGCTTCGCGGGCCTGGTGACGGTGCGCTCGCGCTCGCACGACGTGCCGATCTACGTGGTCACCGGCGGCGGGCCCGGCATCATGGAAGCGGGCAACCGCGGCGCGCACGAGGTCGGCGGCAAGAGCATCGGCCTGAACATCGTGCTGCCGCACGAGCAGGCGCCCAACGACTACATCACGCCGGAGCTGTGCTTCCAGTTCCACTACTTCGCGCTGCGCAAGATGCACTTCCTGATGCGCAGCATCGCGCTGGTGTGCTTTCCCGGCGGCTTCGGCACGCTCGACGAGCTGTTCGAGGTGATGACGCTGGTGCAGACCGGCAAGTCGCGCCGGCGCCCCATCCTGCTGTTCGGCCGCGAGTTCTGGGAGAAGCTGGTGAACTTCGAGCACCTCGTCGACCGCGGGATGATCAGCCCCGAGGACGTGCACCTGTTCCGCTACGTCGAGACCGCCGAGGAGGCCTGGGCGGTGCTGGAGTCGGAGTACGGCTTCGACCTGCCCGAGACGCAGACCGGCGACTTCGCCACCGACATCTGAGGACGCCGCGATGAACCGACAGGTCAGCCTGATCGGCGCGCCCACCGACATCGGCGCCGGCGCGCGCGGCGCGAGTATGGGCCCCGAGGCGCTGCGCGTGGCAGGCATCGTGCCCACCTTGCAGTCGCACGGCCTCGAGGTCGTCGACCGCGGCAACCTCGCCGGCCCCGCCAACCCGTGGCTGCCGCCGGTCGACGGCTACCGGCACCTCGCCGAAGCGGCGCAATGGAACCACACGGTCCACGCGGCCGTGCACGCCGAACTGCAGGCGGGCCGCCTGCCCATCGTGCTGGGCGGCGACCACAGCCTGGCCATCGGCTCGATCAGCGCGGTGGCGCGCTGGTGCCGCGAGACCAGGCGCCGGCTGCGCGTGTTGTGGCTCGACGCGCACGCCGACTTCAACACCAACGTGCTGACGCCCAGCGGCAACGTGCACGGCATGCCGGTGGCGGTGCTGTGCGGTCACGGGCCGCGGCCGCTGGTCGAGATCGGCGGCACGGTGCCCGCCATCAGCCCGAAGTGGGTGCGGCAGATCGGCATCCGCAGCGTCGACCCCGGCGAGAAGCGCTTCGTGCACGAGCAGGACCTCGAGGTCTTCGACATGCGCTACATCGACGAGATGGGCATGCGCCACACGATGGAACTCGCGCTCGCGACGCTCGACGCGAACACGCATCTGCACGTGAGCTTCGACGTCGACTTCCTCGACCCCGACATCGCGCCCGGCGTGGGCACCACCGTCAAGGGCGGCCCCACCTACCGCGAGGCGCAGCTGTGCATGGAGATGATCGCCGACACCGGCGCGCTCGCCTCGCTCGACGTGATGGAACTCAACCCGGCGTTCGACGTGCGCAACCGCACCGCCGAACTCGCGGTCGACCTGATCGAGAGCCTGTTCGGCAAGTCGACCTTGATGCGCGCGCGCGGCTGATCGGACCGCGCGCGCCCTGCCGGCCGGCGGCTCTCAGGACGGCACCTTCGCCAGGATGCGGTTCATCTCGTCGCGCGAGAACGCGCGCAGGGTCTGCGTGCGCACGTTGCCCTGCATGCCGATGGCCAGGCCGAAGGCGGTCATGGTCTCGTCGTCGGGGGCCTCGAACTGCACCACGAGGTCGTAGCTGCCCAGGGTCCAGGCGATGTGCTTCATCGTGACGCCGGACTTGCGCGCTGCGGCCTCCACCGCCTCGGCGCGATGCGTCGTCTCCTTGACGTTGCGGATGCCCTGGTCGGTGAAGTTGCACAGAGCGTAGTAGAGGGCCATGGTCGTCTCCTCCGGCGCGGCACCGGCCGCACCGTTCGATCACCTTAGGCCGGCGCGGGCGGCACTTCCAGCACGCGAGCGACGGACGGCGCCCGCGCGAGCCGGCGCCTACACCGGCGCGGCCTGCGTCAAGCTGGACGCCGCAGGCAGCGGCGCCCGCAGCAGCGCCTCGACGTCGAGCACGCCGCTGCCGAACGCGCCCGGGTTCCACACGGGCGGCACGACGACGTTCGCGCGCAGCAGGGTCGTGAAGGCCTCGACCCGCTGCCACGGCTGCGCGTACTCGGCCGCGATCCCGGCGCGGCGGTGCGCCAGCCACAGCGCCGCCGCGCCGCTGACCATCGCGGCGGCGAACGAGGTGCCGTCGCCGATGCCGTAGCGAAAGCGGCCGCCGCGGCGGCTCTCGGCGCGGCGGATCACGTCGGCCGGCCCGCTCACGTCGACCTCGGGACCGAGGCTGCTCTTGGGCCAAGGCTTCAGCTCCGGGCCCACGCCGGCGATCGCCAGGGTGCGGCCGATGCGCGCCGGCTTGACCACGTCGCGCACGATGTTGCCGGCCGCGCACACCAGGATCGCGCCGGCGTCGTAGGCCTTGTTGACCGCGCGCCGCATCTCGCGGCTCACCGGCGACAGCACCGCGCCCATGCTGAGGTTGATGACCTGCACGCGCGCCGTGTCGACGAGGTGATCGACCGCCTGCGCGAACTGGCGCTGCGCGTGGTCGATCAGCGGATGGTTGGCGATGCGCACCGGCACCAGCGGCACCTTCGGCGCCACGCCGCGGTAGGTGCCGCCCGGCGCGGCCGGGTCGAGCCCGCACAGCACGCTGCCGACCTTGGTGCCGTGGCCGTCCTCCGAGTTGGCGAGCGGGTCCTCGCCCTGGCCCGGGCCTTCCTCGTCGCCGGGGTTGCCGCCGGCGAAGAAGGTGCGGCCCATGGCGAGATCGATCCACGTCGCGCCGCCGAAGCCGAACACCGGATGGCGCGTGAAGCCGGTGTCGATCTGGCCGACGCGCACGCCGCTCCAGTCGATCGCGTCGGGGCCGCCGACGAGCGCCCACGCGGCGGGCACCTTGCACGCGTTCAGGTGCCAGTCGCCCGTCACCACCGCTGCGGTGCGCAGCGCCGCGCGCGACGGCAGCGCCGACACGTCGCGCGCCCGCAGCAGCGCGGTGGTGGCCTCGTCGCCGATGTCGAACGCCTGCGTCACGCCGATGGCCGCCAGGATCGCCGGCACCGCCTTCGCGCCGTACTCCACGCGCAGCGCGCGCGCCAGCGGGCCGGGCATCAGCGCGCGGTCGCCGGCCAGCGGCACCAGCCCCGCGTCGAGCCCCGGCAGGAAGCGCGCGAGGCCCTGCTGCACCGCGGCGATCGGAC
>Ga0209172_10006207_pt1 | contig 13555 bp, 11 predicted proteins | sample LarsenN4metaG_FD_184113 | JGI IMG/M metagenome (GOLD analysis project Ga0209172, IMG submission 184113) | Hot spring sediment bacterial and archeal communities from British Columbia, Canada, to study Microbial Dark Matter (Phase II) - Larsen... ... | reverse complement strand
GAATAAACGATGATACCGATGCCCGTGATGATGAACAGCGCCATAATCGCCGCAAAATCCTGCGGGCGGCGTTGGTAATGGAAGAACAAACCGAACAACCCGAGCAGGAAGGGAATCAGGTAATATTTGTTCCGCGCCTGGTTATTTTTTTGAAAATCAGGCAGTTCTTTCTGGTTGCCCAACCGCGCTTCGTCAATAAAACTAATCCCCGAAATCCAGTTGCCGGCGCTGGGGTCCCAGGAAAAATAGCCTTGTTCGCCATTTTGCCGACCGGCAAAATTCCACATGAAATATCGCCAGTACATCCAACCCAACTGGTATTTCCAGAAAAACTCGATGTTGTCGCCTAAGGTCGGTACACCAGATGGTTTGTCAATCCAGCGCCGATACAAGGCCGGACGCCCTTGCGACGGGTCGCCCATGCGCGGGAAAAGCGACTGGTCGTTGCTCGAATATTCGTAATCCACCTTTTCGTCCACCACTTCATAGTGATCGCCCACACGGCCATAACGTTCTTCCGACTTGATGCCCGACGGACGCGCGTCGAAATGCGGGCCTCGCAGCAAGGGGCGTTCGCCGTATTGTTCGCGGTTGAGATAAGGGAGCAAACGCATCGGGTCGGAGGGGTCGTTCATATTGATCGGCGTATTGGCGCTCGCGCGGATGATGACCATGCCGTAGGAAAAATAAGCAATGACCACCAACCCGATACCGACTACGAGCCGTTGCAAAAGGCCATTGCCGGTTTTACGCGCCTGGCGCAAACCCAACCAGATGGCTCCTCCGAAAATCAACAAAACCGGAATAATGCCCGAATAAAACGGCAAACCGAAACTGTTGACAAGCAGTTTGTCGAAAGAAGCCCAGAATGCCGGAATGCCCGCAATGATCAATTTTTGAATGGCGACGATAAACACCACGCCCACACCTGCCGCTGTGAGCGTCCCCCACACCGTCGGTTGTTTGGCTTTTTTGAAATAATAAAACATCGCCAATGCCGGGAATGTCAGCAAACTCAGCAAGTGCACACCGATGGAAAGCGCCGTAGAGTAAAACGCGAACACGAGCCAGCGGTCAGCATCTGCTGTGTCGGGCAAATTGTACCATTTCAGCACTGCCCACAAAGTCATTGCTGTGAAAAACGTGGACATCGCGTACACCTCACCTTCTACCGCCGAAAACCAGATTGAAGTCGTGAAAGCCGTCGTCAATCCCGCCACCAGACCCGCGCCAGCCACTGCCAGCGCGTGCCCTCCGACAGGTTCGTGCCCCCTGCCGTCGAGCGCGAGTCGAGCCAGAATCGTCGTGCTCCAGCACACAAACATCGCCGCGCCTGCTGTGCAAAGCGCCGAAAGCAAGTTCACAGCAAAGGCAATATTGGAGGGGTTATCCGAAAAAAGCGAGCCTGCCCACGCAAAAAGGCGGCCTACAAGTAAGAAAATCGGTGCGCCAGGGGGGTGCACTACCTGAAGTTTGTAGGCGCCGGAGATAAATTCGCCACAGTCCCAGAGGCTACCGGTACGTTCGGCGGCCATACCGAGCACGATGGCCGAAATGCCGAATACCAGCCAGCCAGTTATATTGTTGAGCGTTTTGAAGGAAAGATTCATGTTTTGTGTGTTTTATTGCTTTCTCCCGCTTTTGGCGATAAAGAAGCGCAAAACTAAAAAAGTCCGCCCAACACCAAGTTTTTTCGTCAGTTCGTATTATTGCATCAACTATTTTTCACTCAAATCAATTGTATTATGGCTTACCGCATCGTAGTTGACTTTGACCTTTGCGAATCCAACGGCATTTGTATGGAGATTGCTCCCGAAGTATTTGAAGTGCGTGACGACGGGTTTTTGTACATATTGCAGGAGTTTCCTTCAGACGAACTCATGCCAAAAGTAGAAGAGGCTGTGCCGCGTTGTCCTACACAAGCGATTTCGATTGTAGAAGAGTAACAAACCCGTTTCAGGAGCCTGCAAATCGGTTATTTCCCGCCAAGTTGAAACGACAAGCCCAGCGATACCGCCCGCACACGGGTATTATTCAGGCCAAACATGTTTCGGACGTACATGGCGGGTTGCCATTTTTCCCAAAAAGGCAAGTAATACGCCACGCCTGCCAAGAGTCCTCTTTCCCGGTCAATATCCTGCCTGGGATCGGCATGCGTCGCGTTGGGCACAGTGCTCGTGCCGTCGCCGCGAAAATTCCTTTGCTGCGCGAGGTCGGCATAAAAACCGGCAGAAAATGAAAAGTCGCGTTTTTTACCCACAAACACTTCCGGCACGAGTGCAAAATAGGTATTGAAATAGTCGTACACCCCGTCGCGTGAATAAGACGCTTCCGCGCTGAGGAAATGTGCGTTCACGCCCACCTGCCGCCGAGCCACACCCAACTCAAAATTGAGCCGCAATCGTGTTTCAGGAAAAATTAAACCGGCTGAAATAGCCAGCTCTTGCCCTGGCAGCCGCTGATACGAAACTTCGTTAAAGTACACATTTTGAAGGGCTAAAAACCCATGAGGCGAGCGTTTGTCTGAAAAAGTACTCAGATTAAAACCCGCTGAAACCCTGAAATCCACCTTCATCGGTGCGCGTTTGCGGCGGTAACCGGTCTCCACGCTATCCGCGAGAAAAGCGGCGTAGTTGCTCCCGAAGAAAAGCCACGAAATTTCTCGCGGCGTTCCGTCCGGATTTTCATTTTCCCACACCAGTTCGTCGTCGCTGAAGCGGACGAGCCGGAAAATTTGTGTCAGACCGTTACCTGTCGAGTCGGCCTGAAGCGATATTCGGAATGTGCCCTCGTTGCCTGTGATAGTGGCGCGACTCAACGCCACCGTGTCGCCACAAATGATGGAAAAAGTTTGATTTTCAAGCGTATTTTCATCCGCGATAGTCCATATCGAGTAACAAACCGCCGCACGGCCCGACGGTACCAGGCGCCTTCGAGGTTTTTTAATTCGGGAATCAACTGCGCGAAAAGGGAGATTTTGCAAAAAAGGAAAATGGCGAAAAGAGAAAACTGTTTCATACGAGAAAGTGGTTTGGTTCAACTTAATCGGATTACGCATTTTTTTTCGCCCTCGTTTGGTACAGGTCTTTTTTTTTAACAGAATTTTAAAAATTGTAGCACTTGATTTTGTTCCGCTTTTGCCGGCCCCGGCGGCTTCCGTCGCTACTGCGCAACCCGCTTCCTTCCCGGCTCCCGAACGAAAAAGCGTTGATTTTCAGACCCACATAAAAATCCCCGCCCGTCAGTTTTTCTTTTTTGAAAAAACTGCCCAGGTTGTCCGTCCCGAGATAAAGAAAACCCAACCGCACCGCGACGCCCATGCGCAACGAACGCCAATCATTCAGAACGACCGGCAGCGAAAACGACGCCCAGCGATGCTCGAAACGCGGCGCGATTGCCAACGTGTTTGGACGATGAAGGCTGTTTTTCAACAACTTAACCCGCTGTACAAGCAAACCGCTCACGTAGAAATAAGGTGCGACTTTGGCATCCAGCTGTACCGACAACGCTGTCGGCAACCCCATCGCGAAAGAACGTTTTTGCAGCGAAGCGGCAGGGTTGCCGAGAAAAGCCCGGCTCGCATCCTCGATAATTTCGTGCGGATTGTCGGCAGGCGGGAAATCCGAATTCGTCACCGCGATGGTCGTGTCGAAATTCAGTTGGTGCTGTTCTGCATTTTTCCCGAAACGGATAAAACCCGCATCGAGCAGCGACACGCCGAGCCGCCAGGCATAGTCTTCGTCCGAGTCGCCATCTTCAGCCGGGGCCGACCACACAAAGCCGAAGTCGAGACCGAAGCCTGTCCCCTGCACTTTCAGGCCGGCAGAGTCGGAATTGTCGGTAAAATTGCCCGTTGTGAGCGCATAATCCCAACGGGCATTGCCGAACGAAACCGTGTCGCCCGGCAAATCGGTGTACTGCAAATCCGAGTTTGAGCGGGCAAAAACGCCCTCGAAGCCAAGCAGCAATCTTGGCGTCACACCCCAGGCCGTGTAAATGTCGCGGTCGGTATTTCGGCGGCTGTAATGCAGGCCGATTTCAGCCCATGCCATCGCCTGCGTGCCTGTTGGCGCGATCTCAATCGTCTGACCCACAGGCACATCGGAGATGGTTCGGTAAGAAAGGACCTCCGGGATTCTGTAAGCAGAAACGTGTGTCCGAAAGGCTGTGACAAGTCCTATCACGTTATTTTCCCCAAAACGAAAACTGAACGACGGGCCGGTGACACGGCTCTGCGCTACGCCGCGCATTTTTCTTTTCGCATCGAAATAGTCGAGCAAAATCGCATCGCTGGCAAGCGGATTTTCAGCCGACGTGTCGTTCACAGCAACGATTTTATCCGAGTTGCGCAGAGCATTTTGCAAGCTGGTTTTTTGCAAAAAAGCGTAATTGTTTTCCAAAAAAATGTCAGCCGAGAAAAGGCTCATCTCCCAGTTGTTGGGGTTAAAGGCTGTGTTCGCGGGGTTGAGCGTCGCGCTGTAAATGCCGGCATAGCGTTCGAGCCGCATGCCGAGTTGTTCCTGCGAAAAAGAAGTTTTGGGTAAAAGGAGGAAGACGGAAAAGGCCGCCGCGAAGCAGCAGGAGATTTTGTGCATAAACCGGATCGAGGATTAAGATTTACGCAGGAACGTAAATCAAAGTCGCCGAATTGCGCTCTTGAAAAAGGTCGTTGGCAGCCCGGTGCAGGTCGGTAGTAGTGACGGCAAGGTAGGTGCCGACCTCCTCGTTCATCAGTTCGGCGCGGTCGAGCAGTTCGTAAAAAGCGAGATTTTGAGCTTTGTTGAGCACGCTGGTTTCGGAAAAAACGACCGTACTCTCGAAGCGATGCTGGATTTTTTGCAACTCGCGTTCGTCAATCGGCTGTTTTTTCAATTCGTTCAGTTCTTCCCAAATCGCGGCCAACGCAGCATCCGGCGACACGCCTTCCGCCGGACGCCCTTCGATGACCAAAAGGCCCGGGTCAATGTTCGCCGTTATATAGGCGTCTATCTGGGAAAACATCCGGCGTTCTTTCAGCAGCCGGCGATACAGCCGCGACGACTGGCCCTGCGCCAACACATCGGACAGTAAATCAACGGTATAGAAATCAGGGTGCAGGCGGGCTGGCGTTCGGAACGCGAGATAAACTGCCGGAACGGGTGCGTTGGCGGAGCGTACTTCGCGGCGGCGTGGCGTGTCTTGCGGTGGTTCCGGCGTGAGTTGGCGGTGCGCTTCGGGGCCGGGCGGGATAGCGCCAAACCATTTTTCTGCCAGTTGGAAGGCGTCTTCAGCGCGGATGTTTCCGGCCACGGCAAGCACGGCATTGTTGGGTGTGTACCAGTGTTTGAAAAATGCGCGGACGTCGTCGAGTTCGGCTTTTTCCACATGCTCCGGCACGAGGCCAATGACCGGCCAGCGATAGGGATGTTCGTGGTACATGAGTTCGGACAGGTGATGCCAGGCGTCGCCATAGGGCTCGTTCAGGCAGGTTTCCTTGAATTCTTCGACCACGACTTTGCGCTGCACGTCGAGGGCTTTTTTTGAAATATTGAGCGCCAGCATGCGGTCGCTTTCGAGCCAGAGCGCCGTTTCGAGGTTTTCGGCGGGCAAAATTTCGTAGAAAGTCGTGTAGTCGTTGGTGGTGTAGGCGTTGTTTTCGCCGCCGGCGCGCTGGAGCGGGTCGTCGAAGTCAGGGACGTGTTTGCTGCCGGCAAACATGAGGTGCTCGAACAGGTGCGCGAAGCCGGTTTTGTCAGATTTTTCGTCGCGCGAGCCGACGTAGTAAGCGACATTAACGGCTACGAGCGGGGTCGAGTTATCCTCGTGAACGAGGACGCGCAGGCCGTTGGGGAGTATTTTTCGAGTGAAAGGGACCATTTTTATCCTTCGCGCAATCTTGTTTTTAATTCGTAGCGAAGGTAATGCGGCGCCACGTTATGCCGTGCATAAAGGCTGGCGCGTTCGGTGGGCCGGAACGACGGCCCGGCTTGCCAATTGACGTTGGTTGCGCCGCGTTCGGCGGATGCGGGCTTTTTTTCTGTCGTGCTATTCCCGTTCACCGGAGCCGGTTGGCTGGCTGGCACGCCCGTTTGATGGCTTTCGATGTCTGCCAAATCACTTTTAGGTGCGGCGTGTTTTGGCCAGCCGAAAAAACGCGAGCTGAGAATTGGCACAAAGAAAAATGCGGCGGTCAGGAAGGAAACGAGCGTGTCGGCCATTTCTCCATCCAGCATTTTCGCCCACACAGTTTCGGGGTAAAAATGAGTTGGCAGGGACAAAAACAGTTTCAAACCCAAAATGCCGATGACGAGAAAAGCGCTCGTTTCGAGGAAGGGGTAGCGTTCGAGGAGTTTTACGAACCATTGCGCCACAAATCGCATGGCGAGAATGCCGATAAAGACGCCGATGCAAACCAGCCAAATATTATCAGTAAATGCTACTGCCGCGAACACGTTGTCGAGCGAAAACGCCAGGTCCATCATTTCGACGGCAACAACCGTCGCCCAGAATGGCCCAATCATGCCGAAGGAAAGTTTGTAAAACCATTTTTCCTCTTTCACGAGCATGTCGTCTTCATGCTGCGGCGTGGCTTTTCGCCGGAAAAAGTCGTAGGCGAGGTAAATGAGGTAGAGTCCTCCCAAGGGCTTGAGCCACCATATTTTGATGAGCCAAGCGGCAAACAACAGGCACAAACCGCGAAAAACGTAAGCGCCGATGATGCCGTAGCGAAGCGCTTTGGCGCGTTGTTGCGGTGGCAAATCGAGTACCATTGTGGCCAGTACAGCGGCGTTATCAATGGAGAGGAGGCTTTCAATGATGATGAGGTTGAGTATGATAATCAGCGCGTTTTCCCAATCAGCGCCGAATATTTGCGACAATAGTTCAGTCATGTCAGTTCATTTCTTTAGAGGATTAACGAAACAGTTTTTGGAGCGTGTTGGATGGGGAAAGTCGCATTTAGCCTCTTGCAGGTTGCAAAAATGACAAATTTCAGACATTTTTACAAATAAAAAAGGCGGTCAGCGCTTCACCGAAGGCAAAGCCTGAACGCCTGCAAAATTCTTACCAAGTAATTTTTACTGTTCCTGTGCCTGCTGCAAAAGCGTTTCCGAGTCTTTGAACAGTTGTTCCAAATCCCGTTGGAGCGCTTCTTTGCGCCGCTGTTGGTCGGCGGCTTTTTCAGTTTTGGCTTTTTCCGCTTTCGGGTCGGCTTTCAGGCCTTTTTTTGGAGCAGGCGTATTGGCCAGTTCCTGCTCGGCTTTTTCGATGTTGTCGAGTTCGCTTTGCAGTGCGGCTTTGCGTTTTTCCAGTTCGTCGAGGCGACTGAGGAAGGACGCATCGAGTTTTTGTACCTGGCCGCGTACGGCCTGGTAGGCGCCGCCGAGTTTTTCGAGCGCGGTGTCGTATTTGCCCGCGTCGAATTTTTGCTTTTCGGTTTTCACCAGCTGGCTTACCGAAACGACGACGTCTTTCACCTGACCGAAGATTTTGCGGGACTGTTCTTTTTCTGCACTGTCGCCAAAAAAGAAGTTATAAATCAAAATCCCGACCACGAGCAGCGCGCCGATTTTTAGAACGAAACGAATCATGGCTTGTATGTTTTGTAGTGAATTTGGGCAAAGATATTCATAAACCGGAAGTGCTTCTTCGCTGTGAAAATCTAAATTCTTCTCAACAAAAAGACTGCTGTAGCGATGATTAACACTGAGATCAACTGAAATTTCCAGCGCCAGTTGTTGGTCGTCAAATCTTCAGTTTTACAAATTTCGGCATTGCTCCAAGCCATAAAAGCATCGAGCATGGGCAACTGACCGAAAAGGTAAGATTTTTCTTTTTCGCCGCTTCGCGGAAACAACAACGCCGACACGCCGCCTCGCAACGCCGCTGCCAATTCCCAATCGCCGTGCCGTGTCGCGGCCTTAATGCCGACAATTGAAGCCGCGCCGCCAATGCCGAAAACAACCGGGCCGGAGTCAATATCACCCATGCCAATTTCTCCTTTCGGATATTCCCGAATGCCCGGCAAGCCCAGCCGGTAAGCGAGAAAATGCTCGCGATATTTTTGATATTGTTCTTTGGCAAAAACAGCATCAACATCGAAGAGAAAACTCAGCATCAAACTTTGCGACGAACCGCGCACGCCTTCCAACGGACGATTGCCATCGAGGTCATAGCCGTGCGGAATCAATTCATATTCAGGAACCAACGAGGCTTTTATCCTGCCAAGCCATTCATTTCGCACTTCTTGAAATCGCGGAGCCGCGATGCGGTCGTGCAAAGCCAGTGCGGCCAGACAAACGATGTTATCAGCGGGCCAGGCCAAATCGCGGTACGATTCCAGGAAGGGTTTTTCTGTCTGACTGATGGCTTTGGAAATGGCAAGACATTCATCCTGGAATTGGTGAAAAACAGTAGAATCGCGTTCGGCAGCATCGCGTATTTGCAAATAACGCCCTCGCACATAGGCCGTCCAGCCGCGATAAAATGCGCCGTAAGTCAGTGGCAAATCAGGATTAAAAACCCGCTTTCCGGCGGGAGAATCGAGCGCGTTCAAACTAAAAGAAACCTCTCTTATGCCTTCTTGCCAATGGACACTTTCCGGCTCGGACATCTCGACAACATCGCACCAAGCCAACGCATACAGCGCATGAATGAAAACGTAACCTTCCGGGTAGAGCAACTGCATTTCCTCGCCGGCATTTTCCTCGTGCAACATCCGGCGGAGGAAATGAAGCTGTTTCAGCACATCCGCGTTGACAAGGCCATTTTGCGCAGGAAAACAAACAGGCTCGTCGCATAGCGCGACATTGAGGTAAAGAATGAAAATGACAAGCAACGCCGCGAGAATTCTGAGCGGCCAGCGGATGAATTTCATCATTGGGTAACGCCAACTTTCCGGTTGGCCGAGTCTTGTTTTAGCAACTAAAAGTTGGCGTCACTTCACCGTAAACGTCCGACGCTCCACTCCAATTCCGCTCATCGTCAGCGACTTCCAGCCTTTCGGCAATTTCGTTTTCAACTGAACGACACCTTGAGGCGTGATGTCCAAACCGCCGAAACCCATCAGCGTGGCTTGCAAAAAACCGCCCGCGCCAGTGGCAAAATAAGGGTTCGTGCCGCCAGCCGTTTCAGCCAAAACGCCGAACGGGGGCACCTCGTTGGGCTTGTAACTTTTTACCCAAAGGTCGTGGGCGCGCTCGGCATCGCCTGAGCGGGCAGCCAAAACTGCAAGAATGGCGTGCCCCATCGCCGGGCCGTCTTTCGCCATGCGTGGCTCGTAGTAGTCGAGGTCTTTTTTCACCTGCACCGGGTCGGTGACGACTTTGAGCGGGTAGGCCAGCAGGTTCACGTCGGCTTGTTTGATGTCAACGCCATCGTAGGTCGCGTTTTCCCGCGTCGTGCCGTCAGGGAATTTCAGAATAGGGATATTCTCTGCGACGTGCATCCAGTCGGGGTCGGGTGTGAGGCCGAGTTCTTTGGCCGCATCGGTCGCGTAGGCCAACACGGTTTTCGCCATGCCGTTGGTGAAGGCGTTGTTGTCGATGTTTTCCTGCCACTCGTTCGCGCCGATGACGTTGTTGATGTCGTATCTGCCGGGGCCATTTCGCTCCACACGGCTCGCCCAAAATTCGGCAGAGGCTTCGAGCATTGGCCAGCCGCGTTCGCGCAGCCAGACTTTGTCTTTTGTCACCAAATAATATTGCCACGCCGCCCAGGCCACGCAGCCGGTGATATGTTGCTGGAACGGCCCCGTCAAAGCCCACACGGGCGTTTCCTCTTGGCCCGTCGTCGTGCTTTCCCAGGGGTACATCGCACCCTGATAGCCGTGCGAAAAAGCGTTTTGCTTCGCCTCGTCGAGCAGTTGGTAGCGGAATTCGAGCAGGGATTTGGCGATTTCAGGATGCAAAAGGAGCAGCGGCGGATACATCCAAAGTTCGGTGTCCCAGAAGACGTGGCCGTTGTAGCCCAGACCCGACAAACCCATCGGCGAAAGGCTCAAAGCCGTGCCTTCGCGGGCGAAAGAGTAGAGGTGATACATCGCCGAGTGCACATCGCGGGTAGCGTTCACATCGCCTTCGATGGTGATGTCGGAAGCCCAGAGTTTTTCCCATTCGGCCACGTGGCGGCGTTGCAGCCGGTCGGTTTTTTCCAAAGCGGCGTAAATCGTGAGGCGTTCGGCCTCGTTGTGCGCGTCGGGGACGTGGGCATCTGAAATGACCGTGCCGACGACGGCGAAGCGGTATTTCTCGCCTGCTTTCAGTTTTTTGGAAAACTTCAGGAGGTGCATGTTGTAGTCCCAATCCTCGTGAATCAAATCGGGTTCCGCGCCGTGTTTTTCTTCAAAAATAAAACTCGTGCTGGCCGCGACAGTGTACTTCCCGCTCGGACTTTTCCCCACCGAAGTCAAAAGAGGAATGAGAACGTGCGGGCGGTCAATTTCCGAAAAATAATTCCGCACGTCCTGCAACATCTCCGGTGCTTCGATGACCGATGCGGGTGTGATGGTCACGTCCTTTTTCGCCGTGATTTCTACCACCGAAAGCGCGCAGTAGGGCAGGTGGCGCAAGGCCATCACTTTGTGATTCACAGAAACTTTGTCGCCCACATCGAAACTTGTCGTCAACGCCGCGCCGCGCATATCGAGCGTTTGTTTGTATCCCGAAATGTCTTTTCGGCTCACGCGCCGCCCGTCCACGTCGAGGTTCATGTTCATGAAATTGAAACCCTTGAGAATGTTCGACACGCGTCCGCGCCCATAGTTGTCGTAAGCGCCGTTGAGCACCACGTCCTTCACGCGCATCGGTTCGGCTGACGACACGAGGCCAATCATGCCGTTGGCGACCGTGACGCCGAAGTAATTCGCAGGGTCAATGTTGTCGGCCACGATGTGCCAGGCATCGGTTTTGCCGGGCGAGAGACCGGGGTCGCCTTGACTAATGATGAATGATGAATGATAAATGATGAATCCGAACAGGAGGATTGCTTTTTTCATGGATGCTTGCGTTTTAGGGCGGGAAAATAGGGAGAGTGCGGAGAAACGGCTGAGTGGAATTTTATTACTTATGTCTGATTTCCGTTCCGTCAATTGGATTGAAATGGTAGATTGTAGAATCTTGGACGGCTACTTCATCTCTTTTGACTCTGAAAAATTTTTTCCGAATTGAATAAGGTGAAGTGAAAAAATACTCAACGCCTACAATTTGGTCTCCCAAAATTACCCCGTCAGTATCTAATTCAAGAGTAGTCGGTTCCAATTTCTTCCAGTAATGCCCATTATCGGTGGACACTTTTTTGAAAAGATAGTATTTGACTGCTTTACACGCTTCTACAGGAAAAAACTCATTCAAGATAATTCCCAACAGCGTGTCGTTGCAAATGGCCGCTTCAAATTTGATTTCAGAATAGGTAAAGCCCTGCCTAAAACGATATTTTAGTGTTTGAAAGGTATAAATGGTATCTTGGTAAATACCTAAGAAAAAGTCATTGGCCAAGATTAAATAAGTCGAATCATAGGTTCGGTTCAAAGTCAGAACGAGTCTATCGCTCGTCCCTTCAATTTCGCATTCAGTAATTGCGATATTCCCCAGAGGAATAGCCTTAGCGTCGGAAGAGGATTTAAGTGCAGGCGGCGCCACCTTTGCATCGCCGTTGTCTTGGCAGCCATTGCTCAAAAGCAACAGCAAGCAGAAGAAAAATCCCGTTTTTGACTGTAATTGCTTCATGTAAAATCTTTAAAGGTGGAAAACTGCTCTGAATTGCGATTTGTCGTGGAAAAAATAGGGAGAGCCTGATTATTTTTTGTCATCCGCCTACTGGCGGATCTGTCCAATCTGCGTCGGGAAAGCCGAGTGCAAACCAACCGTGGACGGGACAGATTTTTACAAAATGACAAAAAACGTAGGAAGTTCAATAGTTATCTTGCAGCCATTATTTACCGTGTGACCCAACTTTCCGAAAGTTGTCAACTTTCGGAAAGTCTCCAAACTCGCTGCCATTATGTCTACCTCGACAACACAAGTGAAAAAAGTCATGATTTCCAGCACGGCGCGCGACCTGCCCGAGCATCGCAAACAAGTCATGGACGCCTGTCTGCGCCAGTCCATGCTGCCGAAGATGATGGAGCACCTGCCCGCCAACGACCTCGAGGCGATTTCCGCTTCGCTGAAAATGGTGGACGAAGCCGACATTTATATCGGCGTGTTCGCATTTCGCTACGGCTACGTGCCGAAAGAAGGCAATCCCGACCAGATTTCCGTGACCGAAATGGAGTACCGCCGCGCCAAAGAACGCGGTATTCCCCGGCTGATTTTTATCATGGACAAAGGCCACCCCATTTCCTTCGACGATGTGGAAATGGGCGAATCCGCCGAAAAACTCAAGGTTTTTAAGGAAAAAGTCGGCACGGAAAACATCGCCAACTTCTTCAAATCGCCGGAAGAACTACGAGCCGTTGTGATTTATAGCCTTTCAAGCCTAAAAGAAAGGAACTTTGTAAAAAGCACAAGATTAAGATCAGCAAAGGAAAAATCAAGCAAAGGAGACAAAGGCTTAAAAAATCCAAAAGAAAACAAAAAATTAGATTTTACCAGAAAAGTATTTATTTCTTACAATCAAGAAGACACTGAGATAATGGAAAAAGTAAAAAATGAACTCTTGGAAGCAGGGGTTGAAGTTCATGTCGACATTTATGATATGTCTGCAGGTCAAGATATTCAAGAATTCATTGTTGCTGCATTAAAAAATAATGATATTGTACTTTCCATTGTTTCTCAAAATAGTTTGCTGTCAGGATGGGTCAATTATGAAATGTCATTTGCCAGAGTATTAAACACCTTTTATAAAAATTGGATTCCAGTATTAATTGACGATTCTTGCTTTAATCATGATTTCTTCTTCGAAGCCAATCAATCTATAAATGCAAAAATTGAAACATTGCATAGTCTAATAATCAGGGCAATCAATGAAAAAGTCAGCATCTACGTTTTTATTGAAGAATTGAAAAGAATGGAAGATGTAAAGTCAAACATTGCCTCGAACTTAGTTGAACTTAAAAAAAGGTTAATCGTAGATATCAGAGAAAGTGATGGTAATTTTAAGAAAGGTATGCAAAAAGTACTAAAAAGGATCAAATCTGAGTTTGCTGAAGTTCCAACTTAACGACCATTGCGACAAATTGAATACATCGCTGATTCTAAAAAAGACCGATTAGGAAATTTTTCTCGAAGCCTGCTGTTTGTGGAAGGATGCGAACCTCTTTTCAATAAAGGCAAGCCCGAAGAGAGCCGTGCGCTGCTCGACGACGTATGGGAAGCCGCCGAGCGCGGCCCCTACCCGCTCTTCCACGCAGATGCCCGCAATGTACTCTATCAACTCGAACGCGACGCAGGCAATCTCCCCGCCGCCATCGAAGCGGCCACTCAAGCCTACCGCCTCGCCTGGTGCGACGGCCCGCCGTGGGCTTACCACTATGGGCTGGAAAATGCGAAAAAGCATTTGCAGGAGTTGGGCGCGCCGTCTCCTGAAATGACTTCGCAAGAGGGCTGAGGTTGTTTGAAATTGTTTGATGTTGTTTGAA
>Ga0209172_10006203_pt1 | contig 13561 bp, 19 predicted proteins | sample LarsenN4metaG_FD_184113 | JGI IMG/M metagenome (GOLD analysis project Ga0209172, IMG submission 184113) | Hot spring sediment bacterial and archeal communities from British Columbia, Canada, to study Microbial Dark Matter (Phase II) - Larsen... ... | reverse complement strand
CCGCTGCAGCCGGTGCAGGCCAGCGCCAGCATTGCCAGGACCGCCACGAGAAACATCGCCGCCAAACGGTTGTGCCGCATAGAGACCCCTTTCGTAAAGACGGGGCCATTGTGGTGCCAGAATCGCGGTCGGAGTTACTTGCCGATTGGCCATCGCCAGTCCTGCATGTCGCAGGTCACCACTTGCCCTCTGGGCACTTCTCGCCGGCGAGCAATGTTTTCGCGACGATAAAACATTCGCACCGCGCGCACTGGCTCAGGTTCGTCAGTCCCTTCGTCGGTCGGTTCATCCGAGCGTGGTTACGCTTGGCGTGCGGGCATTCTCGGCACACGTCACGGCGGGTTTGCACCGTGGCATCATTGGCACGATCGACACCAATGACGGCTTTGGCCACGCCGATAGCGCCACGGGCAATTTTGGTAACTTGATGGCAGCCTGGCCTGCACATCAGATGTCCTCCTCGGTGCATGCAACAACTTCCATCGTCGTTGGGCCGTAGCCGAGGATTTTGCTGTAAGTGCCGGCGGGACTATCCGGCGTCGTTGGGCCTGTTCCTATCCAGCCGACAATGTCGGTCGGAACGCCGCCAACATCTTTTGAGAGCGACTCGATCATCCAGCGGCTGTTCGTGCTGTCCCAGTAAACGCCAGAGTCCTCGATGTACAGCACCTCGCCAGGCGCGAGGCCACCCATATCAAGCACCTCGTTGTACTGACACGGCTCATCCATCGGCCCGAGCTTGATCCGCTCCCCCGTGGGCACGTTGATCCAGATGCACGGCGGGCAGGCCACGCCGCAGTTCATAGCGCCGTACTTCGTGCCACTGATCTCCGTCCAGACCGGGTATTTCACGCCGCCGATCTCGCGAAACTCTGGATAGGTCGGCACGGGTCAACTCCCGCCCGTGTTGCACGGCTTGAAGGTGACGATGTCCGAGTTTGAGACCGCGGGCAAATCGCCCACCGTGACCAGCAGCGTGCTCCGCTTCGCTTGTCTGAGCTTCGGATCGGTGCCGGTGGTATCCCATTCCACGTTGTTGACCGTATCGGCGGGGGTGAGTTTGAGTAGCGTCTCCCAGCCTTCCTCTGTGACGGTATTGGTCCGGTCGAAGAAGCCGCGCAGTTGAACGAGGTGGCGCTGGATCAGGCGATTGTCACCATCAACTTTGACCCGGTGCTCCCAGAACTGAATTGCGCCTTGTGACACCTTCTGGTAAACATTGGCCGTCGCGTTGTAGATCAGCCCGTGTGGGTATTGCTCTGCGGGCAGGTCCTTGAATGGTCTGGCCGCCGTGTCCAGGTCGACGTCCGTGAGGTTGTTCAGACCGGCCGAGGCATCAAACGTGACCGTGATCTTGCGGTTCGGGTTCGGGTCATCACGATTAACAGTGATGTCGATGCCGATCTTCTTGACGCCGCTCTCAGTGCGGTTGGCGGTGTCCTTTAGGTAGATGTCGCGCGTCGGGTCCTGCACATCCGTGGTGTTGGGATTCGGATCCCAGCGGACTTTGAGCAGTTGGCTCGCCGGAGTCTTGGCGGTGACCTTTGCGACCTTCCCGCCGCAGACTTCGCCGCGGTCGTTGCGTGTCTCGGCCGACTCTGTGACCGTGAACTCAACGGCCCCATCGGGCAGCACGCCCTCCTCGAACTCAGGATCGCCGCCGCTGCCGACCAAGCCGTTTGAAAACCAGACCGACGTTACCGGCTTCTTTGCCGCCGGCATCGTCTCAGACCAAGTCGTGTTCTCCGAGTTGAATGTCCAGTTAGAGCCAGCCGCAACGGCGAACGTCCAGCATTCGAGTCTGATATCGGGGCCGGGCGACACCGCGCGGACGTCACCGACTTGGCAGCCGCTCTTGATGTTCAGCTCTGTCACCTGCCCCGAATAGAACGGCGTGGCGTTGAGGCCGCAGGTGTAACTGTTGCCGCTCTGCGAGATACTGCAGTTGAACAGCTTCAGCGTGAGGGGCTTCGGCGGGGCAAGCTCCACCCACAGCACCGGTATTTCCTTGCCGGCGACGGTGTAGATGTAGCCGGTCCCCCCCACCGGCCTGTATGCGAAGATGTTGTCGCCCGTCTGATGCGGGGCCGCCGTTGCAACAATGAATTTCTTCGTGCCTTCGGCACTGCCGTTGTAGAGGTGGCATTCGTTCAGGTCCGATCGAGCGCCGCCATCGTCCTGCACCGGCTGCAGGACTTTGAAGCGCAGCACCTGGGGCAGGACGAAATCAGTCTCGTTTCGCCCGCGGGTGTTTGGTTGTGCACGATCACGCGCCATCGTCTTCACTCATTTCATCGAGCTGGGCCTGTTTCTTGAGCAGCTTGCGCGCTGTGCCGCGACGCATGCCTTGCCGGAGCGCCAGCGCCGCCGATTCGGTGAGGTATTCCCACTTCATTGCCTCGACGTCCATCACCGCCGCCACGATCTGGGTGGCGCGCGTGCCGGAGCTGGCGAGGCTGATGTTGCGCCCGGCGATGGTGGTGATGAACTTCCCGATTGACTGAGAAGGCCAATCGGCGGCGGCAAGGATGGACGTGTGAATCGTGGCGTCCTGCCCCGCATCGCGGATTTGTTCGGCGAGCTCCGTCAGCGCGTCGGTGTCGTCGATGGCGTCGCCGCTGTTGGCCATGATGAAGCCTTGGCCATCGTCGTACTTCGTGACTTTGAGGTAGCGGGCACCGGCAAACGAAACAACCTTCCGCATCATGGGGATGCCAGCCGTGGGGGCATTGAACGTGCTGTCCCCCTCGAGGCCCATATCGTCCTCAACGCAGCACTCGATAGCAATACGCAGCCGCCCCTGCGCCAGGAGGGTCGCGAAGGTCTGTTGGTCCGTGTCGGAGCCGTCGCGTTCATTCTCAAGGGCCGCATCGAGGAAGGGCGTCCATTGTGCCAGGTCCTGATGCGTGAACCACAGCGCGCCCCGCGACTCATCCAGCCGGTAGTTTGACGAGGCGACCTTGATCCACGCCGTCAGTGACTCCGCGCCATCGTTCGCCGCCTCGGCTTTGTCGTAGGCCAGGAACACGGCCGGGGGCACGCGGTAGAACTCATCGCCGGCGGTGTTGCGGTAGATGGTGTCGAGGAGCCGCCGACGGCGGCGGGTGTGAAGGTTCGGCGCAAACAGGTCCGCCAGGTCAGGCGAAATCCAATCCATGCCAGCGTTTGGCGCATAGGTCGGTCCCGGCCCATGCCATTCTCCGGCTTCGTTCCAGATGAACAGACGGAAGACGTGCTTGTATTTGTCGAACTCGCTGCCCTTCGTCGTGTAGCGCTCCTGCCATTCCTCGGCTTTGCTGAGCGAGTCCAGCGCAGCCAGGTCGACTTGGAGCGGATCGCCGGCGGCATAGTCAGTGATCGCTTCGGTCCAGCCGTGCTGCAGCGATAGAGGTTTCTTCCCGGCAGCCAGTGTGGTTGTCCTGCACCCGTGGTAACGGAGAACAATGTGCCGGAGCCGCTTGCCATAGGCGTAGGCCCGCGTGGCGGTCTTCGTGACATCGAAGGATGCCTGCAGGCGTGTGACGCTGGCGACGGCGGCGCTGGCGGCGGTGCCGCGGGCGTTGAGGGTGAAGCTGGCGGCATCCCCCGACGTACGAGCGAAGAACACCAGCTTGAAGCCACCCCATGCACCGTCGGTGGGCTTGGGGTCAACGTAGAAGGCATAGTTGGGGCCGATCGCGCGTTTAAGCGCGGCCCACAGACTCAGCCCGTTGACGTCAACATCGCGAATCTGGCCGCCGGCCGACTGCAGAACGGTCTCGGTAGCGGCCCAATCATCCACATCGATCTTCGTCACGGCGGGATCGTTGAAGGTGAGTGTGAGCCACCGCGCCGCGTCACAGATGCCCCAATGCACGGCGACGATATCCGTCCCGATCTTCTTGTCGGGCTCGGTGAAGATGATGCCTTCGATGCCCGGCGTGCCGGTGGTGAGCTTGGCCTGGCCCGCGTGCGCATTCGGTCGGCCCAGGGGGTTGAACACGGTTGGCAGGCCAGTGAAGAGGGCGTGCTCGTCAAAGGCGACGACGTATTCGTAGATGTCTGACAGATAGCCATCGTCGCCATCCGGCAGCATGCGCGACTGACCATAAACCAGAGCGCCCGCGCCAGCGTTCGGCGAGTCGCTCCCCCAAAACCATTCGGGGCCAAGGCACTTCCAAGTACGGTTCTCGGCTTCCTCTCCGACGTTCACCACGTCGCGGACGCAGTAGCCGGCCCAGAGCCACCGGACGCTCTCGCCTTCCTGCACGCCGATCGACACGCGGTCGCCACGTTTCAGGACGGTCACGCCGGCGGTGACATCCAGGTCTCCGCCGGCGGTGGCGAGGGGGACGAGTTTCAGCGTGGCTTCGCTCATGCCGGTCACGGAGCTGCCACGCGACATGTTGATGGGCTTGAGCCGAGGCTGGTGGGTCATCGCGCCCCAAGAGACGCTGGAGCCAGCGCCGGTGATCTGGCCGACGTAGACCACGAACGGGGGCACGGCAACCGACCGCGGCGAGCTGGATGAAGCTGTATCGAAAATGCCCACGGTTCACGGCCTCACGATGGGGTTGTGCATTCAACAGTGCCCTGCACCTCGACCGTATAGGCCGCGGCGTTATTGGCGGCGACGATGCGCTGCACCTGGCCGATCTGCTGAAAGTTGGTCAGCAGACAGTTGGCGTAGGCGTTGCCGGCGGCCGATGTGTAGGTGTAGAGTTGGCCATTGCGGTACGCCAGGGCGGCATTGATGGCGGATTCGAGCGCGCCGCGCGTGGTGTAGCTGAGACGTCCGCGGACTGTCCAGGTACGGGTGCCGGCCCCGAGGCGGTAAATGCGCACGCCGTCGGCACCGGGAAGCGTTTCACGCTGTTCGCGGAACGCCTGATCGCCGGTTGTCTCTTTGGTTTGAGCCCCGAAGATGGCTTGGCCGTTGAAAAGGGGGATCGCCATGCCCTGAGAGTAAGGGAGGCGCGTTTGTGGGCGGGAGTTGCCTAAGCGGGCTTATCAGGGGCTGGCGGTTCTGGTTTCTCAAAACGTACCTGGGGCCACGTGTTTTCATCCATCTTCAATAGCCGCCAAACGGACTGTTCAACGTGACGAAAGTGAACATTGATAAGGCGATACTTCACCTCGTCGGGCGACATCCACTCATCGAATGATGTGAACGTGGCCCCGCCGACTTCTTTGGCCAAACAAAGATAACGGGCCACAACGGAGGCATCATGCAGATGTTTGAAATGCTTGTGAATGTGAGAAAAGCGGTTATTCCGGCGCAGCGTCTCATTACGAGCGGTATGCGAGACCGAATGTTCACCTGTGGCTGCGAAAACCGATTCAACAGCGTGAACCGCCGCATAAAAAGCGACGGTTGCAATCCAATCTGAAAACTGATCGTTTGAAAGGGTGGCCAGAAAAGAGCGGTTATGCTCCCACTTCTTCATGTGCTCGTTCTGTTTTCCCATAGCGCAACGCTGTCTCGCTGTTCAGAAACGTTGCCAGTGTTTCCGGTGACGAACCCGGAATCTGCAACGTGGAAATTCCAATGCTGCCGTACTTTTCGCACAAGTCCAGCTCGAGGTCGGCCAATGCGTCCCCCAGATCGAAATTATATTTTCCGTTCTTGGGCACGACGAACAACTGCACGCCGTCAACAGTGACGGTTAGATAGCTGTCCTCGATCATGGATGCGTGATTCTCAAGCCACTTGGCCAACCCAATGCTGATCATCTTGACATCCTCAATGAACCGATAGACCGATTCAGAAGCCTTGCATGATCGCGCAACTTGTTCGCAGGACATAAAGAAGCGATCTTCTCCGCCGGTAAGAAAGACGAGACGCGAATCACGAACATCAATAGTGATAATTTTTTCAACGAACGTGCTGACCATTTCTTTTTCCCTTCAGATTTTGGCCGACACCCACGTGTCATCGGCAACATCCGTCGGGGCGCTAAGGAGGACAAACCGGCCATAAGCCGGGGGCATAGTACCCCTGCCGCGGCAGATGTTCAAGAGTCGTCCTAGCAAAATCAACACCTGCAACCCCTTACCAAGCCATTTGCAAATGTCGTACCTGCACCGGCTCAGTCACCATCGGCTTGATTTTGTTGCGCGTTTTGTGGCGTTCTGCACCGGTAGGGGGATATCTGCCGCCGTGGTGATTATAGGCCCGCGCAATTTTGGCGTGAACAGGGTAGTTTCTGCATCCCCTACCTTCTCCCGTATTGGCGCAAAAACACCCTAACGGCTACGATGCCGCCGTTGAAAGGGGTGGCGGGGAGTCGTGTTATTTTTTGGGGGCGGGCTGGGGCAGGGATCGCATGAGTTCATCTTTCGCCGCGTCGATCAGCTTGAGGCGGGCCCAGTCAGCAAGGGTGCGCTGGGCGCTGTCGGCGGCCTCTTCGAGGAACTGCTTTTGAGTTCTCGTGACGCGGATCATCACGGGGACGCTCAACTTCTCGTCTTCATTTCTGTACGGTCTTCCAGCCATGAAATCATTGTACATCAAAAATTATCTTTTTCAACTTGACTTCACATTATGTTTGATATACATTGATTACTAATGATAGTTAAAGGCTTTTTCGGAGGTCACAATGAGCACGTCCCAAACAATTCAACCCCGCTTGGTAGAACCCGAGGAACGGGGCGCAGCCCCTGAGCTTTGGTTCAGCCAGCCTGGCGACGGCACTATCTACATCGCCCTGAAGGACGGCGGGCCGGTGCTGGTCCACGTCTGGCCGTATGACGTGATCGAGAACAAAGGCAGCACAGCGGCCATGCGGGCGCACGCCAACGCCCTCACCGCCGCCTGTGACTACTTCGACCGCATGAAGCGCAGCGGCAAGACGCTGGCGTGGGTGAAGCCAGTAAAACCGGCCAAGAGCAAGAAGTGAGGATGTTGCCGTGTATAAAAGAATCCGCCCCCGCAATATCGGCATGGCGCTTCTGGGCAAGCGCATCATCAACGTCGAAACCGTCAAGACCACCAGCAGCGCCGGGCAGCGCGTGACCAGCATCGAGAACATGACCTTTGACGACGGCTCCCGGCTCGAACTGGTTGCCGTGCAGCGCGAGGAGGCCCCGCACGCCGTGGAGGGCGTGCTGTACCGCCAGCAGAAGCCCAAGGGGAAACGCCGCAGCCGTCCCGTTGTGACCGAGGTCGAGATGGCGAAGATGGATTGCCCGTTCCCACCAGGTGCAGACGCGGACCTGTAAGCGTCCGTGCTTTATTGGCGCGCCGCCGCGTGTTAGGGTAGAATCCCTGCCGAAAGGGGTGCAACGTGGAAAAGTGTGCGAACTGTGAGCGGCAGATCGGCAATCTGGAACCGGCACACGTGTGGAAAGACTCTATTGTCTGCGCCGATTGCCTCTACAGGCTTTCGAAGGCACGGGAGACTGTGCCGCCGGACACGACCATTCAGCCTGACGAGAAAAAAGCAGCGGACAGTCAGCACTCAATGGTCGGCTGGGGAGCAATCGCTGCCGTGTTGCTGGTGGGCAGCTTTTTCATCTACGCTATTTACAATGATCGCCCCGCGGAGGAACGACAGCATCTTCGCGACTGGCTGAATGCTGCATCCTGCATCGCAACCGTGGGGGGCATCATCGGCTTTTTCGTCCTGATCGCTGTCGCTGTGCGGCACGGCACCAGGTCATCTCGGCTTTGAGTGGGGCAACATCGCAGTAGTGCTGCGGCCATCAGTCAACAAGACGGGCCGAACTGACCATGAGCGACGACGCCAGCCTGCCGCCAAGAATACTTTCGGAAGACCACTCTTTTAGCGGCTGCAAAGTGATCTCAATTTTAACCTTGTCGCCGCGCTTCAAGCTCAAGAGTCGCTGAGCGTCCTTTTCGTTGAATTTGTTTGTGGCAATGTTGAGAGAAAAGTCATAGCCGCCGTCCTTGGTCCACGCACCGGCAGCGACCTTGGCAAAACTCACGCTTGATTCGTCAACGTCATGTATGGACGTTTCAACAAGCAGCTTCGCACCGGTTAGCCGCTTCGTTACCCAAGCATCTCGTTTTTGAGCCGTAATACTGAACTCGCCTTCCTTCGGCCACAGTTCTTTTGGCAGTTCATTTAGTGCTTCTTCGATGGTCACCGGCTTCGCCGGGACGTAGTGGCCGGTGCTGATACGGTGTCGTTGGTCGGTGGCGGTAGCGTCGGCGCTTTGGCGTTCAGCAGCAGTCGGGGTGAAGTCACATAGACAGCACTCTCGGCGCCACCGCTCGCCTTAACGGTCATTTCGATCAAATCTCCGCGTTTCATTCCCGCAAGCGCGGCGAGTTCCTTGGCGGAGAGCGCAAACGAACTACTCCAGTTGTCGCCCTTATTCAGAATGACGGTTATGTCCTTTTCACTCCAGACAGCCTTGATTTTTGTTTGGGAGAACGACGCCTCTTTTTCTTCAACGTCATATAACGGTGCCCTGTGAAAAAATGTCTTTCCTGCCACCCTTTTGTTGATCCAATCCTGCCGCTTCTTCGTCACCTGAGAAAACTCGCCCTCTGTTGGCCACAAGTCTTTAGGCAGCTCGTTAAGTGCCTCTTCGATTGTGATCAGCTTTGCCGGTGATGTGGCCGCGTCTGGTGCAGCGTTCACGAGCATGGGAGCGGTTGACGCTGGCGTAGAAAATGGAGAACCAACAACACGCGATTCCCCTGACGGAAGAACTTGAGCCTCCAGCTCCGCAAGCTGAGATTCAAGTTTGTTCAGGCGTGCCCGCGTGCGCTCCACCTCAGCCTTCATCGTCGTGATCTGGGCATTGATGAGCCGTTGGCTCTTCGGTGCCGGCGTTTCCGCGAGCAGCACTGCACAGTGAACCCCAACAAAAAGGCCAACGAAACAAAACAAAAGACCCGGAAGAATGAAACGTTTCATGATCGCCCCTTCTCAAAAAGCAGGGGCGATCATATCTGTTAGGGTGTTTTTTCGCCAATACGGGAGAAAGTAGGGATGTGCCGTCAATAAGTATTCGTTGGATTGGCGATAAACGGCAGACGAAAAAAGCTGAACTCTTCGATGAACTTGCCACATGGAAGAACCTTGAAGGCGGCTGCCCCACGAGTGCCGTCGATTCTTGACCCTTCGCCGTATTTAACTTCGTCTGGCTTAAAGGGCTTCACGCCTTGGGGTTTGAGACCGCGGGCATCAACCCACACCGCATAGAAGTGATGCCATCCGATACGATCGTTGATGAGGAAGATGTAACGACGCCGGTATAGCGGAGCGCATTCTGTCTTGCTGATGACACCAAGGTAGAGAAGTTGCCCCGGTTCAAATCCCCAAGCGTAATCTACGTTCCAGTAGGCTGTGCTGGGGCTTATTAACCCTTGCGGACTATCTGGTGTCCCTTGGATTTGAAATACGCCGTTACCAGCTCGTTTTGGGGTTCGGATCTCATACTGCATCACCGAAAAAGACCGCACCGGCACGGGCACACGCACATCCGTAACGAACGGCACATTGGCCTCAGTCCTGATCTGGCTTGTGGGCTTGTACGGCACGGCCGTCAGATCTCCTGCGGCGTCAAAATTGCGAATCTCGACCGTTTGAAAGCAGTCTATTTGCAGGTCACAATGCGTCCCCGGCCGCTCGTAGGTCATCGTCGCCGTTAAATGTGTCGATGAATCGCTTGTGATCGGCTCGATCGTCACTCGGGTACAAACCGCATCCTTAATTTTTCGGTGAAAGTCGCCGACCTGGGGAACGATGTTTCGGTCGATGTTCTCGTAGCCGTCGTAAGGGTAAGGAATTCCAGCAATCTTCGGCTGGTAGTCATAGATCGTCGCCACTTCGGTCCAGCGATGCAGCAACGGCGTGATCGAGCAGCCTGCCCCACGCACCTGGTTTTGAAGATTTTCCTGTGCCATGGCGAACATCAAACCACAGGGGGCGCAGAGGCGGCGAGTTGCCTTGCCAACGGGCGGCTGATTATCCTAGAGGCTCAGAAGCCGGAGGAAAAGTCATGATGTCCGAAACCCTGATCGTCGCATCCACGCAAGCAACCGCCGCGATTGGTCGCATGTCTGTTGCCTCCGATGGCAGCAAGATCGATTTCGCCAAAGTTCGCGAACGTTTTCCGACACGCGCCGTGCGCGGCATTAAACAGATGCGGCGTACACCGCAAGGTGGCTCGACCAAGTGACTGTTTAGGGTCAAGGGGCTTGAACGCCTCCTGACATTCCCCCCGCCCTTCGTGATTGACACACGAAGGGCACTTTTATTTTTGCACCGCTCGCCCCCACCCCTCAGCCCTCACTTCTTCAGGTCTTTGAGCACCTGCGTCAATTCTTCAATCGCCTTCTGCAAGGCATCGTTCTGTGCCTGCGGTCCCTCCACCGCGCGATCGGTAAACGCCAAGGCCGATTGCACCGTCGGATCATATTGCTGGCCACGGCCCCAGATAAAGTTCTGTGCCACGTCCGCCTGCCGCTCACGAAGCTGGTTGACCTGCGCCTCTACGTTCGACTTCATGATCTGCTGTTCATCGAAGTGCGCGCGTTGCTCAGCCGTCATCTGATCCCGCGGCTTGCTTGCATCGTAACCCTCGGGTGCTGGCCTCTTCACACGATCGACCATCGCCTTGGCCATCGCCACGGCCGCGGACGCTCCCCCCTCGACCGGTTTGAACCGCGCGGCGAGGTCCGAACGCACGACCTCCGCTTGGGCGGTGCGTGTGGCATACAGCCCTTCGCGCGACAGGTCTTCCTCCTCGGACTTTTGAAGGGCGTCGTTTGCTTCACGCCGCCTCTTGAACTTCGCGTTCAGAACCTTTCGCTTTTCTAGATTCCGACTCTCCATGATGCCGCGAGCCTCCTCCATCACGCGGCTTGATGTTTCCCCCGCAATGCTTGGCTGATGCAATTTTCTTCTGGCCTGTTCGATATCATCTTCGGTGGGATCGCTTTCCAGCCCAGCATTCTTCTCCGCCGCCGAATATTCGCTTTCCAGCGACGTCCGCCGCTCCAGCACACCTGAGAGAATCCCATACGCCCGCCGGGTGAACCCAATTGGGCTCGCCGCCGTCGCCCTCGCCGCCAGGCCCGTCCGCACGGTCCCCATGCCAAACCGATACCCCTCATCCTGATACTGCCGCTGCATCTGCGCCAGTTCCAGATCCGTCTCAATCGCCGCCGGCGCATACTTCGGCGCAACCAGGCTCAAACCCGCGTTGGTGATGTTCTTCAACAAGCCGCCCACAAACGGGATGGCATCAAAGCCCCCGCTGTAGCGCTGCAGCTCCGCCCGCCCAAGCTTGTTCTGGTCCAGACCCGCCAGCCGAACCGCCTTCTTGTAGTTCTCCTCGTTGTTGATCTCGCCGGCGATGCCATCGGCTACCATCACGGCCGCAAACGAACGCAACGCCGTGTGCGGCACTTTGGAACCCAGACGCTGCCAAAGCCCCTGCTTGCCGCCCGCTGCCATGGCCTCAAATTGGTCCGCGGCCCCAGCCACGTTCGGACCTATCGGCGCACTGTATTGCTGCGCCTGCTGCATGGACCGCCCATCCTCCCGCGTCATCTGATGGGTCTCGAACTGCTTGGCAACGTGCGCGTTGACTCCGCGGTAATAGTCGCTCGGCAACGGTGTGGCCTTCCCCGTCAGCGTGGCCCAACGCTCCGGGTCACGGCTCTTGATCGCCATCACCCGTTCACGCAAGGCTTGTTGCTGTACCTCATTTTGCTCGCGAATCTGCCCGGCCCGCTCTGCCTCCCTCTTGATCTGTCGCGCTTCCCGCATCAGGTCCGCATCAACTCCGCCCCCACCGCCGCGGCCTGCCCGGCTCGCGCGCGTGCCACGGTCCGCCCCACTGCCATCATCGGCCAGCTCAGCCGTGCCGCCGTCAAATGTGAAATCACCGCCCGACTGGCGAATCATGCGCTGTGCCATCTTGAGGGCGTTGGCCTCACGGACTTCCTGTTTCATCCGCATCGCCTCGACGCGGACAGAAACATCGCCATTGCTCGTGCCAAGCACGTTCAGGCCGCCGGACGCCGTAGGCATCGTCCAACCGCCTGAAACGCTGCCGGCGGGCAAGCCAGAGGCCACGGCCGCCCCGCCTCCAGCGACAGCCCCCATGCCACCCGCACTTACCCCGCCACCACCTGCCTGTGATGCCGCCACGCGCAAGGCAACTGGCTTCTCCCACTTGGCGCGCTTCGCCTCCCACTCCTTGTCGGCCTCAGCCAGGTCTTGCCGCCACTGCTGCAGTGTCGCGCGGACCTTAAAACTCAAATCACCAATCGATTCTTCGGGCATGGTTCACCTGCCCCCACTTTACCCGCCAGCCCCCATGCGCTCGCGAAATGCCGCTTGTTGCTCGGCAATCTGGCGAGCAATCTCCTGCAGCATGTCGCGCGGGTCTTTCGGCTCAAAGTACTTCTTGACATCAAACACCTTGCCCAGATGGAACAAAAAGCGGCGCAAGGTCATATCGAGCGGCTCAACGTGATAGAAGTGCCGGACGATGGCGAGATCAAGCTCCCAGTCTATTTTTCGGGAGGTCACGAGCTGGCCGTTGGCCCCGAGCCCGTTCCCCCCTGCGGAGGGTTTTTCTTCGTCTCGGGAGGCGGCGGATAGCTCAGCACTTCGACCGCGGTGTTGACCACCAAGCCCCAAGGCATTTTGGCCAGAATCTCATCTGCAGCCTCGCCCTCTACACCGCGCAGCTTCAGCGACTCGCGAAGAATATAAAGGGCATTATCGAGCGAGCTGGCCCAAATAAGCAGATCGGACAACTCGACGCCTTCACGCGCAGCCACCGCTCGCATCTTGGCCCGCTGTTCCGCGCTCAGTTTCTCAGCCTGGGCAATGCGAATCACATCCGCTTCCCGGTCCGCACGAATCTTGGCCAGAATCTTGCCGATGTGCTTGAGCAGCATTCGCGGGAATTCAATGCCCTCGACAACAAATGGGGCGATCAATCCCATGGCAACCTTCTCTCAAAAGAATAGCGACAGAGGCGATCTACTTTCACGCCCCTGTCGCCTCTTGTTCTTACTGCGGCTCGGCCGGCAATTCATCCGCGGCTTCGTCCGCGGCTTCGTCCGCGACCGGCTCGGCCTTCACCGCGTCATCCAGCGACCGAACCACCGGCACCTGTTCGATATCAAACGGGCCTTCCGCCTTGGCTTCTACCACCGGCCAGATGTTGCCCGCTTCGTCCTTGTGGTGGATGACCCTCCGAACATGTTCCTCCGCATCCTTCACCGTGCGAATGGCTGCGTTGTGATCGACGCCGATTGTGAGGGGCGGGTGCGCGTCATTCTGGAACTTCACTTTCACCTTGAATGCTTTGGGGGATGGCATGGCAAATCCTTCTCTTGCTGAAACGGGAAATCAGGCGGTCAACATAGACCGCCCGAGCGTTCACTACGGAATCAACACCATTACGACGTAACCCACGTTTCGGTGACGGCCCCATCACTCATGTAGTCATAGGTGCTGTTCTGGTTGGCCGTGAACTGCACCGCGAGTCCGAGATTGGTGCAGATGCCGGTAAAGGCAAGGGTGCAGCCCGTGATAAAGGTCAGGGTGATGGTTGATCCCGTGCGGGTCAGGCTTGAAATACC
>Ga0209172_10006199_pt1 | contig 13563 bp, 9 predicted proteins | sample LarsenN4metaG_FD_184113 | JGI IMG/M metagenome (GOLD analysis project Ga0209172, IMG submission 184113) | Hot spring sediment bacterial and archeal communities from British Columbia, Canada, to study Microbial Dark Matter (Phase II) - Larsen... ... | reverse complement strand
GGCTTCCGGTGGTGCTGGCCCTGGCCTTCCTCCTTTCCATCCTCTCCTATGCGACGCAATTCGCCCATCCGCTGGTCGATCCGTGGGCCTCACGGGCTTACCTGTGGCGGTCGCTGACCTCCTACCGCTACGGGGAATTCGTCCTGGGTGAATCCATGGGGGTGCTGAGCATTGTGCTGCAGAGCGCGCTGCTGGCGGCGGTCATCCTCTGGGCGGTGCGGGGCTGGGTGCTGCGTCCCGGCAGCCTGACCGTGATCCTTACAATCAACGCGCTGCTGATGGCCTGGCTGGAAGGCTACTGGGTGTTTGTCCTGGTGGGGTTGACCGCGGGCGTGGTGGCCGACGTGCTGCTGGCCCGCCTGCAGCACCCGATGCGACGGGCGGAGTTCAGCCTCTTTGCCTTCACCGTCCCGGCCGCGTACTACGCGCTGTACTTCCTGGTGTTGATCCGTCTCGCCGGGATCAGTCCCTCCTGGGGGACGCTGACCCGACTGGCGCTGCCGTTTCCCCAGGGGATTGGCTGGAACGCGCAACTCGTGAGCGGCTGCGTGGTGCTGGCGGGCGGGGTAGGGTGGTTGCTCAGCTATCTGATGACGGCGTCGCCGTCATCCACTCAGAGTCCGCGTTTGTAATGATCCATGTACGGCCGGAAGCCGAGACGCTGCCAGAGGCGCGTCGCCGGCACGTTGTTGGCGGCGACCGTCAGTTCGACGGTTTCCACGGCTTCCTGGCGCAGCCACTCCAGCAGCCCGGTCACCAGCCGGCGGGCGATGCCGCGCCGCCGGTAGCCGCGGCGCGTAAAGACGTCCTGAATAAACCCCCGGCGGCGGTCGGCGAAGAACGGCGGCAACAGCGTGATTCGGGCGATCCCGAACGCCACGACCCGGCCCCGCTCCCGGGCGACCAGGATCCGCGCGTCCGGGCGCCCCAGCAGCGTACTCAGGTAGCCGGCGTAGGCGAGCCGCCAGGTGGGCGCCGGGGCGAAAGCGGGGTCGAGTCCCGCGTGGAAGGCGGCAAGTTCGCCCCAGAGGTCGAGGATAGTCTCGAGGTCCCCGGTCTGGGCGGCGGCGATCTCCACGTGTGCGCTGGTCTTCGCCCGGCGGGCATGCCTTCCTGCTGCATCCATGCAACGACGGACCGTGGATGCGCGGACATGTCGCTGCGGCACTAAACCCGGGCACGCCGGCCGCCGTCTAGCCCAATACAGGACGGGGCAGGTGCGAAGCAAGACCGCACGCCTGCCGGCATTGAGGGGGAGTGCTGATGGCTGAGGCCGCGCTGCGGAAGTTCCGTCCCACAGCCGCCAATCCCTGGGACTACGCCAAAGCCGCCCACCTGCTGCACCGGGCCGGGTTCGGCGGGCCGCCGGAGGAGATCGAGCGGCTGGTCGCCCTCGGCCCGGACGGTGCGGTGAATGCCCTCCTGAACTATGAGCAGGTCCCTGAGGAGGGCGGCGCCGTGGACTTCAGCGAACTGCGCCAGTTATTCGCGGATGCCCTCGCCCTGCGACAGGCCGGCGCCGACGAGAACGCCCGGCGGGCCCTGCAGAACCGGATCAACCGCACCCAACTCGAGAAACTGCAGGAGGTGCGGGAGTGGTGGATGAGCCGGTTGCTCACCACGCGGCGTCCGCTCCAGGAGAAAATGGTGCTCTTCTGGCACGGGCTGCTCGTCTCCGGCTTTCCCGATGTGCGGAACCCCGAATTCCTCTTCATCCAGAACGCGCTGTATCGCCGGCAGGCGCTGGGCAACTTCAAACAGTTGATCCTGGAGATCAGCCGGGATCCGGCCATGCTGACCTACCTGGACAACAACAGCAACCGCAAGGGCCGGCCCAACGAGAACTACGCGCGCGAGCTGCTGGAGCTCTTCACGATGGGCATCGGCAACTACACCGAGCAGGATATCAAGGAAGCGGCGCGCGCCTTTACGGGATGGACGCACCGCTACGCCGACTTCTACTTCGACCGGGCCCAGCACGACGACGGGGCCAAAACCTTCCTGGGCCGGACGGGGAATTTCGACGGGGGCGACATCATCACCATCATCTTCGAGCAGCCGGCCACCGCGCGCTGGCTGCCCCGCAAGCTCTTCGAGTTCTTCGTCCACCTGAGGCCGGAGGAATCCCTGATCGCCGATCTGGGCGCCGCCTTCCGGCGCGGCAACTGGGAGGTCAAACCCCTGGTGCGCACCCTGCTGGAATCGGAGGTCTTCTACTCTCCGGCGGCGCTGCGCACGCAGGTCAAGAGCCCCGTGCAGCTGGTGGTCGGGACGGCGCGGGCGCTGGGCGCGCCCCCCGGGGCGGCCCGCGCGCTCCTCGCCGCGGCCGATCAAATGGGGCAGGCCCTGCTGGCGCCGCCGAACGTGGGCGGCTGGCCCAGGGGGGAGTCCTGGATCACGACCGCGACCATCCTGGACCGGTACAACTTCGGCGGGCTGATGAGCACCGGCCGTATGCCCGGGCTGCGCCGTCCGGTCCTGCAGGGATTTGCGCCCGCGAACGTCGCCGGTCTGGTCCCGGCCACGGCCGGCACCGCCGGCGAGGTCATCGACGCGTTGCTGCGGCGGCTGCTGCCCGGCGTCACGTTGGAGCAGAAGCGTGCGTTCGCCCTGTGGCGGGCCGTGGGGGGCAACCGCGCCGCCGACCCGGTCCAGGCCACGCCCCCGCGGGTGCGCAGCGCCCTCCACCTGATCATGAGCATGCCGGAATTCCAGCTGACGTGACGGGGACATGACGCGCGCGCAGAACCTGCCGGTCCCGCACCTGCCCGATACCAGCCGACCCCAGGAGGAGCGGCGATGAGCCCAGGAGCGACCAGGAATGCCGGAATGACCCGCCGCGAGTTCGTGCGCAAGGGTCTGACCATCGTGGCGGTGGGGGCCACGGCCCCTGCGTTTCTCACGCGCACCGCGCTCGCGCTCAACAACCCCTGGGACACCGCCCAGGTGCAGAGCCAGCCGGGCGTACCCGACGAGCACATCCTGGTCGTGATTCAAATGGGTGGGGGCAACGACGGCCTGAACACCGTCGTGCCCTTCAGCGACGAGGCCTACTACCGCGCGCGCCCCACGCTGGCCGTCCCGGCGAAAGATGTGATCCGGGTCACGGACTCCCTCGGCCTGCATCCCGCGCTGGGCAAGGCGAAGGACCTCTACGACAAAGGGGCAATGGCGGTCATCCAGGGAGTCGGCTATCCTAACCCGAGCCGTTCTCACTTCAAATCGATGGAGATCTGGCACACCGCGGACCCGGAGGGCCGGGTCGTGCGCTACGGGTGGATCGGCCGCTACTTCGACAGCAAGTGCCCGGTCTGCGAACAACCCACCGTCGGCGTGAACGTGGGCCCGGCGCTGCCCCTGGCGATGAAGGCAGAGTCCGGCCAGGGCATCACGCTGGAGGCTCCGGAAACCTTCCAGTGGATGCCCAGTCTGGACGGGATCGGCGAGAAGGAACAGGTGGAGCTCTTCCGCCTGCTGAACGCACCGGCACCCAACGAGCCCGGGACGATCGACTTCCTCCGCCACACGGCCATGAACGCCTACGTGTCCGCGGAGCGGGTGCGCGAGGCCGTCGGCCGGTACAAGGGCGGCACGACGTACCCGAACAGCCGGCTGGCCTACCAGCTGCGGTTGATCGCGCAGATGATCGCCGGCAGCCTGCCGACCAAGGTCTACTACGCGAACATGACCGGATTCGACACGCACGCGGCCCAGCGCGGTGTGCACGAGGCGCTGCTCCGCGAACTCGCCGAAGGCATGGAGGCGTTCTATCGGGACCTGGAGGCGCAGCGGAACGCCGACCGCGTCGTGGTCCTGGCCTTCTCCGAGTTCGGGCGGCGTGTGGCCGAGAACGGCAGCGCCGGTACCGACCACGGGACCGCCGCGCCCATGTTCCTCTTCGGGCGGCCCATCAAGGGTGGCCTGTACGGGCAGCATCCCAGTCTGGGCGACCTGGTCGACGGCGACCTGAGGCATGCCATCGACTTCCGCTCGGTCTACGCTACGATCCTGGAGAAGTGGCTGGGAGCCGACCCGGCCAAGATCCTGGGGGCACCCTTCGACCGCGTTCCCTTCATCTAACGTTCCTTACATATAGATAGAAGGTTTGGGACTGGATCGCCGGCCGGCACGCGGTTTCCCGCCGCACCGCCGGCCGGCCTGTTTTGGTGGGGGTTTTATCAGGGGAGAGGACTCGACACGATGACGAATCCTTTCCTGTAGGATGAAGATAGGATGAACCCCTCGTCGTTCGCGGAGTTTGCCATGGATGTGGCCCGCCGCGGCGGCGCGCACCTGATGTCTCTCCTGACCCAGACGGCGTCCGCGAAGCAGATCCGGCTCAAGGGTCCGACCGACCTGGTCACGCGGGCCGACCACGAGGTTGAGGCCCTGATTGCCGCCGCGATCACCCGGGCCTTCCCGGCCCACGGGCTCCTGGCGGAAGAGGGGACGACCCGCGCAGGCGCGGACCACCGCTGGATCGTCGATCCCCTGGACGGCACGACCAACTTCGCCCACGGCCTGCCCTGGTTTGGCGTCTCGATCGCGCTGGAACACGAGGGGAGCGTGGTGCTCGGGGTGGTCTATCACCCGCCGCTCGATGAGCTCTACGTCGCCGAGCGGAGCGGGGGCAGCTGGGTTGCTCTCCGCGGCGGCAGCTTTGTCCGCCTCCAGGTCTCCGCCACCGCCGACCTCGGGTCGGCCGTTCTGGCGACCGGCCTGGCCGGCCGCGAGCAGCGGGCGTACCTGCGCAGCATGCCGACCTTCCTGGAGCAGGCGCGGGAGGTGCGCATCATGGGCTCGGCGGCCCTGCACCTGGCCATGGTGGCTGCGGGACGGATCGACGCGTTCTGGGAACCGGGCCTGAATCTGTGGGATATCGCCGCCGGGACTCTGCTGGTCGAGGAAGCGGGCGGCCGGGTCACCGATCTCGCCGGCCGGCCCGCGCCCCGCGGTGACATCCTGGCGAGCAACGACCGTCTGCATGCCTCGATGCTGGCTCTGCTGGGAGCCCCGCCGCCGGGGACGGCGGTCGGCGGGGGAATGGATACTACAGCGAGGTGAGCGTGATGGCCGCTGAGCGGGAGCCCGCCGAGGAAGCACCCTGGACGCGATTCTATGACCAGGGCGTCCCGGCGCATCTGCAGTACCCCGATATCGTTCTGCCGCAGATCCTGGAAGAGACCGCCCGGAGGCACCCGCGCATCGGCGCGCTGACCTTCCTGGGCCACCAGATCCGCTATGGCGATCTGGACGTCCTGGTCAAGCGGTTCGCCGCCGGCCTGCAGCGGCTGGGCGTCCGCCGGGGCACGCCGGTCTCGCTGCACCTGCCCAACTGCCCGCAGTTCGTCATCGCCTACTACGGGGTGCTGCGCGCGGGCGGCATCGTCGTCCCGCACAACCCGCTCTACACCGCCCGGGAGGTCGAACACCAACTGCGCGACGCGGGCGTGGAGGTCGCCGTCACGCTGGACCTGATGTACCCGAAGGTGGCGGAGGCCGCGGCGTCGACCGGCGTGCGCCATATCGTCTTCAGTGGCATCCAGGAATTCATGGCCCCGATGCTCCGGGCGCTCTATCCGCTGAAAGCCCTGCGCGAAGGGCACCGGGTCAAGATCGCGCCCGCGCCCACCGTCCACCCCTTCCGCGCCCTGCTCACCGACACGCCGCCCAGCGCGGTACCCGTCTCGCCCGACGATCCCGCCCTCTATCAGTTCACCGGTGGGACGACGGGGGTCCCCAAGGCCGCCATCCTCACGCACCGCAACCTGGTCGCCAACGCGGCCCAGGCCGTGGCCTGGTACGGTGGGGATCCCGAAACCCACGTCGGCGAGCGGGCCATGGCGGTCCTGCCCTTCTTTCACATCTACGGGATGACGTCGGTGCTGAACTTCTCGATCTGGCTGGGGATCGAGATCATCCTCATCCCGCGCTTCGACGTCGAGATGGTCCTGCGCGCGGTGCGCCGCCACCGTCCCGTGGTCTTCCACGGGGTGCCCACCATGTACATGGCCCTGCTCGACCACCCCGGCCTGCGGCCCGACGATCTCTCCTCGGTGCAGAGCTGCATCAGCGGGGCGATGAGCCTGCCCCAGGAGGTGCAGCGCCGCTGGGAGACGGCGACCGGCGGGCGCCTGGTGGAAGGATACGGCCTGACCGAAGCCTCGCCGATCACGCACTGCAACCCGATCCTGGGACAGCGCAAGGCGGGCAGCATCGGCGTCCCCATGCCCGACACCGACGCGCGCATCGTGGATCCGGAGACCGGGCGTACCCTGCCCGTGGGGGAAGTGGGAGAACTCGCGGTCGCGGGCCCCCAGGTGATGCGCGGCTATCTCAACCGGCCGCAGGAGACCGCCGGAGCCCTGCACGACGGGTGGCTGTTCACCGGGGACATCGCGCGGCGGGATGAGGACGGGTACTTCTTCATCGTGGACCGCAAGAAGGAGATGATCAACGTCGCCGGGCTCAAGGTCTTTCCGCGGGAGGTGGAGGAGGTGCTCTACGAGCACCCGGCCGTGCGGGAGGCCGCCGCCATCGGCAGCGCTGATCCCCTGAAAGGTGAGGTCGTGAAGGCGTTCGTCGTCCTGCGTGAGGGGACGACCGCGACGGCGGATGACCTCATCGCCTACTGCCGGGACCGGCTCGCCCCGCACAAGGTGCCGAAGGCGATCGAGTTTCGTGCGACCCTGCCGAAGAGCCTGGTCGGCAAGATCCTGCGGCGTGCGCTGACGGAGGAGGAGCGCAGCCGGACCACGTAAGGCCCTTCATGATCTTCCCCGGGCGTCCGCTCCTGGGGCTCCTTCTCGGCGCCCTTGTCTTCGCCGCCTGCCGGCCGACCGCACCGGCGCCGTCCTCGATCCCCGGCGCCACTCCGACGCCTGCTCTGCGCGCCGCCTTCGTGGCGGCGTGGGGCGGGGTTCCCGCCGACAGTTTGTTCGAGCGGCCGTCGGGGGTGGCGGTGGATGCCGGCGGCAACCTCTACGTCGCCGACACCCGGCGCGACCGCGTTCTCAAACTGGCGGCCGGCGGCGCCCGCGCCGCCTGGTCGGCCGGCCCGGACGGGACGCCCCTGCATGCCCCGGCGGGGCTGGCCGTGGACAGGGCGGGACGCATCTTCGTCGCCGACTCCGGGAATCACCGCGTCGTGGTGTTCAACGCCGCCGGTCGCCCGCTGGCGGTCTGGGGGATGCCGGGTGGCGCCGCCGGCGAGTTCAACGCCCCCACAGCCGTGGCGCTGGACGGCGCCGGGAATCTCTACGTCGCCGACACCAAGAACCACCGCGTGCAGAAGTTCAGTCCCGCCGGTGAATTCCTGCTCTCCTGGGGGAGTTACGGGTCCGCCGCGGGGGAGTTCAACGCGCCGGCGGGGATCGCCGTGGACCGCGCCGGGGGTGTCTACGTCGCGGATACGTGGAACCATCGCGTCCAGAAGTTCGATGCGCGCGGGCGCTTCGTGCTGCAGTGGGGGGTGCTGGGACGGGGCGACGGGAGGTTCAATACGCCCACGGGGATAGCCACCGACGCGGGGGGCAGGATCTATGTCATCAGCGCCGCCCTCCAGCCGGGGGTCTTCCGCGATCCCGCCGACTACCTGCGCGTGCAACGGATTCAGGTCTTCAGCGGATCGGGCACCCTGCTCCGGGTCTGGGGGCGCGGTGGGAATGGCCCGGGGCAGTTCGACCGCGCCGCCGCCCTCTTCGTGGACCGCGCCGGGACCGTCTTCGTGGCGGACACCTGGAACCATCGGGTGCAGGCGTTCGCGGCGTCGGGCCGGCTGCTGCGTCAGTGGGGTGCGCTTCCCGCCGGCGTGTTCAAATTCCCCGCCGCGCTAGCGGTCGCGGCGCCGGGTGGCGTCTACGTCAGCGATGGGGGCAACTTCCGCGTCGTCCGCCTGGATCGGGATGGGGCGGTCGTTGCGGTCTGGCAATTTCCGGAGGGGACGGACGTCCGTGATATCGCGGTGGATCGCCGGGGCGTGCTGCATGCGGCTGTCATCGAGGGAGGCGTTCCCCTGGTCCGGCGGTTGAGCCCGGCCGGCGCGGTGCTGGGCGAGATCCGGGGATTTGCTTCCCTTACCGGGGTCGCGGTGGACGCCACGGGGTACGTCTACGCCGGCGACTGGCGCCGGCAGGAGATCCGCCGCTTCGACCAACGCGGCGCGCCCGCGGGGAGATGGAACGTGGAGCTCCCGGGGGATCTCACCGCCGATCCTGCGGGGACGCTCTACGCTGTGGTCGGCCGGCACCGCATCGTGAAGTTCGGCCCCGGCGGGGAGGTCCTGGCCAGCTGGAGCGGGGCGGGGAGCGGGGACGAGTTGCCAGATGCCGGGATCGCCGTGGATCGCGCGGGGCGCGTCTACCTGGCGAGTCCCCTCTTTCACCGCGTCGAAGTGCTTGCCCCCGGAGGAATGCTGCTCGGGCGATGGGGGACCTGGGGAGCGGCGCCGGGACAATTCAACCAGCCCCGCGGCATCGCGGTGGATGGCGGGAACCGTGTCTACGTCGCCGACCCGCCGCTGAACCGGGTGCAGCTCTTCCGCGTCACAGGTCTGCCCGACTGAGTCCAGACGGAGCGCGGTTGAACCCCGGCGCAGATGGAGAGCGGCGTTCAGGGTTCAAACCCCCTGCCCCGGCGCCTGCGCCCACCGCACGAAGATGCCGGAGAACCCCAGGTTGATGATGCCGGCGACCAGAGCCAGGTAGGCCAAGAGGCGGGACCGGGAACCGTCCACCGCGTGTCAGGAGCGGCGCCGCTGCGGCCGGCCCAGGGCGGTCAGGAACATCACGCTCTTCCCCGCGGCGTGGGGAGAGAAGAACGCGGTCACGTCGTCATCGTAGAAGGTCAGCCCGCTGGCGCCCAGGCGCAGGGCGTATGCTGCCAGATAGAGTCTGCCGCCGAGAATGCCGCCTTCCAGCTGCGCCGCGCGGTATCCGCGTCCGCCCAGGTACGCGAAGATGTGGTGCAGGTCGGCCAGGAAGAAGACGTCCGCAGCGGCGTCAGCCGCGAGGGCCTGCTCCAGCGCCAGATAGCCGGCGGTGGCGCGAAAGTCTCCGGCCTTCAGGAGCGCGAGGGCCCGCAGGTGCGGGTGGTAGGCGTAGGCGCCCGGGGCGAGCCCGTCGACGGCATGGACGACCACGTACGCATCGGTGAGAGCAGCATCCGGCCGGCCGTAGTCTCTGGAGATCAGCCGCATGCCCCGGTCGAGAATTGTGGACAGCTGCGCGAACGTGATGGTCCGGCGCTCGAAGCGGCGCGTCGAGCCTCGCCGCAGGATGACGCGCTCCACGGACTCGGCCGGCAGGTCGGCGGCGGGTTCGAGCGGGATAAGCTCGCGTGCGGCCGCCGGTGCGGTCGGTGGGGATGCGTCCGGCTGCCCCTCGACCGCGGCCCGCCAGGCGGATGCATCCTCCGGGCGAGAGAACGATGATGCCGCGTGCACCGCACGGATTGCTGGATACTGCACTTCGTGGCGCGAGAGCGGCTCGGTTTCCAGAACAAGCTTCTCGACCGGCGGGACCGGCGTGTTCGCATCCGGCGCCGCTCCCAGCGGAATGAGCGCCAGGGTGACCTCCCGGTCGGGGTCGAGGCCCAGGAGCCGGTTGAGCATGTCGTCGACAAATCCCACCACGACCCGCGCCGGTATCCCGTGGGCCGCGGCGACCGCCAGGAGATTGGCCAGGATGGTACCGCAGTCCCAGAAGCAGTGCCGGTAGGTGCGCGCCCGGTACTTCCAGGCGTTGCGCCAGAAGGTGCTCGTGCAGGCGATGATGGCGGGCGCCCGGGCGGTCGCCGGTTCCGCGCCGGTGGCGTCGGCGATCACGCCGCGAAAGTCCCCCGCACGGAGCCGGCGCAGCGCGAAGTCGTGCATCCCGCAGTGATACACGCCGGCGGGCAGTCCGGGCAGGTCCCCGCAGATCACGTAGAGCTCGATGTGGTAGAGCGCGCCGGTGCAGGCGGCGGCGCGGAACAGCATCTCCCCACCGGGATGGCGGACGCGCCGGGTGATTCCCGCGGCGAAGTACAGCAGGGTTGCCAGGGTCCGGAGGTCGGGCAGGACCGGCGCCACGTCCGGCGTCCCGCCCGCGGCCACCACTCTCGCGAGGGCGTCGAGGGCAGGCAGCGGCGAGTGGGCAAGATCCTGCGGGAGCGGCAGCGCCTCCAGTCCGCGGTAGATCTTGAACGGCAGCGGGCGGTTGTCCCAGTCGAGCGTGTGCCGGCCGGAGCGGACGCTCGCGTAGGAGTGCTTGGTGCCGTTGTGGTAGGCCCACGCGGCCTGCGCATCCCGATCCGCTACGTTTGACATCGTCCTCCCTCCGCGGCCCCAACATCTTCCGTTCGGGGGAACCCCTTCCTGCCCACCCCCAGTGGTGGGAAATATGCGGGGACCGGGACTCGCGTCCGATGTCCGGAGAAGGCGCCGGTGCGATGATAGGATGCGGTGGACGAGCGGTGGACGCGCCTGAGATCTTCGCCGTCATCAACCCCGTGGCCGGAGGAGGCACAGGCCTCCGCGCCTGGCTCAGCGCCCGTCCGGTGCTTCAGGCGGCCGGGCGCCGCACCGTCGAAGCGACCGCGCGCGCCCCGCTGGAGGCGTGGCGGCTGGCCGAACGGGCGGCGCGGGAAGGCTTCCCGGTGGTCGCGGCGGTCGGCGGAGACGGTACCGTCCATGAGGTCCTGAACGGCCTCCTGCGCGGCCGGCCCGAGCACCCGCCGGCGCTGGCCGTCATCCCGGCGGGGACCGGCAACATCTTCGCCCACGCTTTCAGCCTTCCCCGACAGCCGCGGGCGGCCGCCCGAGCCCTGGTGAGCGGTGCGCGGCGCCGCATCGACGTCGGGCTGGCCAACGAGCGCTACTTCGCCTCGGTCGCCGGCGTCGGCTTCGACGGGGAAATCGTCTCCCGGGCCGGGCGGTGGCCCGGGTGGATCGATGGGAAGATCCGGCACATTGCCGTCGGGCTGCTGGTCCTGGCCGCATATCAGGCCACCCCGGTGCGGGTGCGCATCGACGGCGCCGAACGGCGCCTGCCGCTCTTCCTGCTGGCTGCGGCCAACACCCCCTGGTACGGCGGCGGCATCCAGATCGCCCCGCACGCGCGGCCGGACGACGGGGCACTGGCGGTTGTGACGATCACGGAGATCGGCAGGCTTGAAGCCTTCCGGCTGCTGGCGCGTTCTTTCTCCGGACGGCATCTGGGCCACACCAGGGTCGAGCACACTTCGGCGAAGCAGGTCCACGTGGACAGCGACATTCCGCTGCGGGTCCACGCAGACGGTGAGGCGATCGGGTGCTCCCCGGTAACTTTCCAGTGCGTTCCCGGGGCGTTGGAGCTGCTGATCCCCCGCGGCCGCTAGCGCGCCCCTTTGATCTTCCAGACGAAGACCGAGCCGAAGAACGTGTACACGATCGCCAGGGAGTAGACGACCGTGTAGCCGAAGTTCGGCTGTATGCGGTTGAAGACGTCCAGCAGGGGCCCCGCCAGCAGCGGGGCCGCGACCTGCGGCAGCGTGTTGGCGATCCCCCAGATGCCCAGGTCTTTCGCCGCAGTGAGGCGCGAGGGGAGGACGTCGATGGCCAGCGCCCAGTCCACGCTGGTGTAGGCGCCGGTGCCGATCCCCAGCAGCACCGCGATGACGGTCAGGACGGGCAGTCCGGGCTGGAAGAGCAGTCCGACGCAGGTCAGGGCCAGGAAGAACCCGGCGATCGAGACGATCCCCCGCCGGCCGTAGCGGTCCGAGATGACGCCGCCGGCGACCGCCGCCACGAGCGCCGCGCCTACCACCAGGACGCTCAGACGGCCCACCAGCGACGCGGCCTGCGCGGTGGTGAGCCCCAGGGTGTCTTTGACGAAGAACTGCAGAAAGCCGATCAGCGTGTAGAACCCCAGCATTACCAGCGCGCGCGTCAGGAAGAGCCAGCCGAAGTCGGGGTACTGGCGCGGGTTGATCCAGAACGATCGCAGAAAGGCCAGGAAGCCCAGGGCCGGCCGCGTGACCTGGGGCGTCTCCTTCACCTTCCAGAGCGTCAGCAGCAGGTAGAGGAGCATGACCGCGATGATGACCGGGTAGACCGTCCGGGTCTGACCGCGGCCGACCAGCGTGCCCGCCAGCAGCACCGCCGCGCTCGTCGCGACCATGCTGAGGAAGCCCATCAGCGCGGAGGCCACCCCCCGCTGGTGCGGCGGGACCTTGTCGGGGATCAGTCCGTGGAACGCGCCCGCGGCGGTGTTGTCGGAGGCCTGCACCGCCAGATAGGCCGCCAGGAACCAGCCGTAGGAGGGGGCGCTGCGCATCCAGAGGAGGGCCGCGCAGTTCAGCAGCGTCCCGGCGATCATGAACGGCCGGCGCCGGCCCATACGGAAGAGTGCGCGGTCGCTCAGCGCCCCGGCCAGCGGCGTCACGACCATCGCCACCGCCGCGCCCACGCCGAAGAGGAGCCCCAGGTACGATCCTTTCTGGCTCTCCGGGACAAAGCGGAGGACCTCGGCGGGAATGACAATCGTGAGCAGGGCCCCCCAGTGGAACGCGGTCGCAAACCAGTAGGAGTTGAGCCAGAAAAGCGCTCCTAGCGACAGCCGCGTTGATGCCGCGCCGGACGCGTCGCGCGGTGCCGGAAGCGCCTGCTCGCCCGCCATGTGGACTCATGCATTCGCCCAGCGGAGGGGCGACCCTTCCAGACCATGCTGACCTCTCGTGCTGACCTCTCTGTGCGTTGCGCACTCTAACGTTGACGAAGGCGGGTGAGAGAGGGGAAACCACGGTGCTACCGAAAGTCTCCCCCGGTTCGAGCGGTGCGATCGGACACGGCCAGGAGGTTTCGAGGAGGCGAGGCGTGAGCCCAGCCCGCACCGTCGCCGACGCCGTGGCGGAGAGCGCAGCCTCCCGCGGAATTCACCACGTCTTTGGCCTCCCCGGTGGGGAAACGATCCCGCTCATCGAGGCGTTCCGGCAGCGCGGGGTCTCCTTCGTATTGGGTAAGCACGAGACCTTCGCCGGCTTCATGGCCGAGGCGTATGGGCTGGCCACGGGCCAGCCGGGTGTTGTGCTCACGACCCGGGGTCCCGGCGCCACGAACCTGGTGACCGCGGTGGCGCACGCCTACCTTGACCGCTCGCCGCTGGTTGCACTGACCGGTAGCGGCGGGGAGGGCCCCCAGGTGCAATTCCCGCATGAGACACTCGATCTGCGGGCCCTGTACGCGCCCATCACCAAATGGTCCGCCGCCCTCACCCCCACAGACGCCGACCTGACGCTGGAGCAGGCGTTCGCTCTGGCTGCCGCCGAGCCGCCCGGGCCGGTGCACCTGACGCTGTCCGGGGAGCACGCGGAGGCTGACGTCGAGCCTCCGAACGTCACCGGCAGACGGGGGCAGCGGAGTTCCGTCCCTGAGCCCGACGCCCAGAGCATCGAGCGGTTGACTGACCGCATTCGATCGGCAAAGCGCCCCGTCATTCTGGCTGGCGCCGGCGTAGTGCGGAGCGGCGCTGCGGAGGCGCTGATCCTCCTGGCCACGCGCCGGCGCATTCCCGTCGCCGTCACCATGAAGGCCAAAGGGGTCTTTCC
>Ga0209172_10006196_pt1 | contig 13569 bp, 9 predicted proteins | sample LarsenN4metaG_FD_184113 | JGI IMG/M metagenome (GOLD analysis project Ga0209172, IMG submission 184113) | Hot spring sediment bacterial and archeal communities from British Columbia, Canada, to study Microbial Dark Matter (Phase II) - Larsen... ... | reverse complement strand
CGCGGGTTGCCGGCCGGTGTCGGTCGTGCACCGCCTCGAAGACTTGCCCTTGCTCGAGGCGGCTCGCGCACTTGGCTTGCGCGCCGTGGTCAACGCCGACCCTTCCGCCGGCATGTCGTCGAGCGTCGCGGTCGCCACGGAAACGGCGGGCGCTGAGTGGTTGGCGCTCTGTCCTTGCGATATGCCGCTGCTGACCACCGGCACGCTCTCGCGCCTAACCGAGGCGCTCGGCGGGTGTGAAGGCGACGTGCTGCAGCCTGTGGTGGCAGGTCGTCGCAAGCACCCTGTGTTCGTTAGGCGGGCGTGGCTGCGAGAGCGAGCGGAGAGGCTGCGCGGCGGCACGCCCCTTCGCGAGCTGCTTTCGGAGACGGAGGGAGCGAGCCTCGAGTTCCTCGATTGCGCCGAGTTCTTCGACTTCGACACGCCCGAGGAGTATGAAGCGCTCGTGCGGCTTGCCCGCGAGCGCGGGGTAGAATAGGCGCCCGCGGCGGAGTAGCTCAGTTGGTTAGAGCATGCGGTTCATACCCGCAGGGTCGTCGGTTCGAGTCCGACCTCCGCTACCACTCATTTTTCACACCAACAGTCGCCTCATCCTGGGCGGGGGCCGATGCGCCCGGCAAGCCGTAGCGCGCAGTACGCGATCAACGCGCCGGAGAGAACCAGGAGCGACGCAAGCGAGAGCAAACCGCGAATCGGGTTCTCGAAACTGACCCACGGGACGAACGCGGCGACAGCCAACAGGTTGGCGCCTATGGCAAACTGGAACGAGCGGCGGGTGCCTCGATAGAGGCCGATGCCCTTGAGGATGCCGAGCGCACATACGCCCGCCATCGTCCATAAGAAGAGGTCGAGGTGCATGAGCAGCCGCGGGCTTGCGCCCAGCCCAGCAAGGCGCTCCGACTCTCGCGCCAGTTCGCGGCGGCCTTCTTCGCCCGCCATGCCGAGCAGCGCAAGCGTCAGCAGGGTGAGCAGAAGCGCGAGCCCGGATCCGACCGCCAGAACGACGCCAAGCGGTCGGTCGCTCGCGAAGTCGGAGCCTTTCACTTCAACCTGACCAGGATCTCCCTCGGCGCCTCGGTGTTGATCTCTTGGATGACCGGCTGCGCGGCGAAGAACAGCGCAAGGACGGCAAGCCCGCACAGCAAGCACGTCGCCGTCAAGCCGAAGTTCGGCGAAGCGAAGCGCGGCACGTGAAGCGTCGGCTTCTGAACGACGGCAGCGAACACGATGCGCAAGTAGTAGTAGACCGAGATGACGCTGTTCACCGCGAGGAGGATGGCGAGGGCGGGAACGCCGGCATCGAGCGCGTCGCGGAAGATGAACAGTTTGCCGAAGAAGCCGGCGGTTAGCGGAATGCCGGCGAGGCTCGCCATGAAGATGATGAGCATCGCTGCGGGAATGGGCGCGCGCTCCCAAAGGCCGTGCAGATCCGAGAGGTTCGTTCGCTCCTTGCCGCCCTTTGTGGTGAGGGAGACGACCGCGAACGCACCGACCGTCATGAAGCTGTAAGCCAGCAGGTAGTAGACCAAGGCAAGCGGCGACGGCGAGCCGCCCTCCCGCGCAATGGCGCCATACGCCACCAGCGCGACGAGCACGTAGCCCGCGTGGGCGATGCTCGAGTAGGCGAGGATGCGCTTGACGTCCTCCTGCACCAGCGCGACTACGTTGCCGACGAACATGGTAACGATCGCGAGGATCGAGAGCAGCGGAATCCACACATCCGCCATCTGCATCGCACCTTCCAAGAATCGGAAGAGGGCGGCGAACGCGGCGACCTTGGATGTCGCTGCCATGAATCCGGTTACCGACGTCGGAGCCCCCTGGTACACGTCGGGCGTCCACATATGGAACGGCACGAGGGCGACCTTGAAGCCGAACCCGACCAGCACGAGCGTCATTCCTCCGTAGAGCAATCCGGTAGTGGCGCGGTCCATCTCGGTGTGCCAGATTGCGGTCAGCGCCTCCATCTGTGTCGAGCCGGTGGCGCCGTAGAGTAGCGAGATGCCGTAGAGCAGGAACGCCGAAGCAAACGCCCCGAGCAGGAAGTACTTGAGCGCCGCCTCCTGAGACCTCTGCTCTCGGTTGCTCAACCCGGCGAGGATGTAAAGCGAGATCGAGAGCACCTCGAGACCGAGGAAGACGATGAGGAGGTTGGTTGAGGTTGCCATGATCATCGCGCCGCTCGCGGACCAAACGACCAGCGGGTAGTACTCGCCGAAGGGCAGCCTCCTCTCGCGCAAATACCCCTCGCTGTAGAGCACCGTCGTGAACGTTACGGCGATGATGAGCAGTTGCACCATTCGCGCGAAGCGATCCGAGATGAAGAGTTCGCCGAACGTCAAGCCGACTGGATAGTTCCAGTGCAGCAGCACAGCGACGGCGGCAGCCGCCAAGCCGAGCAGGGTCGTAACAACGATGGCGTTGTTGTTGAGCCTCGGGCGGAGCATCTCGATGCACATCGCGACCACGCCCGTGCCGAACACGATGAGCAGGGGCGTCAGCAGCGTCCAGTCAATCGGTGCAGGTGTGAGCGTGTCGTTCATCATGGTCGTAGCGCCTTTTCGATCTCCGCGATTTGCGCCTCGATCTCGGAGTAATCAAAGCCTTCTCGCGCGGGGCCCGCAAAGACTACGCCCACGCCGCCGAGGTCGCTCCACGTCTTGCTCAGGTCGCCATAGAGGCCGCAGGCGAGCGCGCCAGGGCGCATCTCTCTCACTTGCCTCGCCGTGAACGGCACCTCGCTCTCGTCCCACGCGAACGCGTGGGCGGGGAGGTCGGTCAGGAAATCGAGGTATGTCTCCTCGCCGCCGTCCGCGAGCAGCACGTTGAACCTCGCGTCGCTTATCTCGCTGAGCAGGTCTCGCTCGCGCTCCAGGTGAAACCCGCCGAACTCCATCGGCGTGCTGTGGGGCGGCTCTGCGCCGCGCAAGCGATACAGTACGCCGTCGGCGCCGCCCTCCAGGGCGACAGAGAGCGCTTCGCGGCACCGCTCGACCCACCGGTCGAGTTCCCCCGTGGCGGCATCGGGGTCGTTGAGGAGGCGGTTGGGGTTCTCCCCCTCGCGCAGCGCAAGCCCCAGCGGGTTCAGAACCTCCACGAGCACGGCAGGCCCATCTTCGCCAGCCGAGCCGAGCAGCCGCTTGGCTTCCTCCGCGCTCCTTGCGACGACTGTGTCGGGTGCGTGGTTGGCGAGGAACGCCTCGGGGTCTGCGGCGTCCCACACGAACCACGGCGGGCGATCTACCGGCCCTCCGCGCGCTGCTGCGACGAGTCGCTCGCGATGCGTCACTCGTCGCCTCCCATGGCGATCCGCTGGGGCTGGTGCCCGCTGGGGGTGCGCACCGCGACTTCCGTCCACTTCCCGAGGTCATTCAAGTCCTCTCGCTGTACCACCACGACATCGCCGTTTGCGTTGATGTCAATCGTCCGAACGTTTGCCCAGGCGGGTCTTGCGCCCGGTGGCTGCAGGGTCTGGTGGCGGACGGCGTTGAGGCTGGTCTGCATCTTGTCCGTAAAGAACTTGGGATACAGTCCCAGCCAGAACACGAACACCACGAACACCCAGGCGACCGCTTGCTCCCACGGTTTGATGTCGCGCAAACGGTTCACAACCGGGTTGCGAATCGGGCCGTAGAAGACCTTTTGGAACATCCACAGCAAGTAGACGGCTGCGAGCACGACGCCCGCGCCGGCGATCACGGGCATCCACAACGGGATGGCGCTGTTCGCATTCGCCCCTGCTTGGAAGGCGCCGAGCATGGCGAGGAACTCGCCGATGAAACCGTTCGTGCTGGGCAGACCGACGGAACTCAGCATGATGAGAAGGAACAACGTGGCGAAAATCGGCATGCGCCGCTTCAGTCCACCATAGTCTTGGAACAGCCTTGTGTGCGTGCGCTCATAGATCATGCCGACAAGCAGGAACAGCGCGCCGGTGCTGATACCGTGGTTGATTGCCTGCAGGGTGCCGCCGGTGAGCCCGTTGTGATTGAGTGAGAAGATGCCGAGCATCACGAAGCCGAGGTGACTCACGGACGAATAGGCGACAAGCCGCTTCCAGTCTTCCTGCACCGCCGCCATGATCGCCCCGTAGATGATGCCGACGACGGACAGCCCCATGAGGAAGGGAGCAGCCTGCACCGCCGCATCGGGGAACAAGGGGAACGCGAAGCGCAGAAAGCCGTAGGTCCCCATCTTCAGCATGATCGCGGCGAGGATCATCGAGCCTGCCGTCGGCGCCTCCGTGTGCGCGTCCGGCAGCCAAGTGTGCACCGGGAACAGGGGCACCTTCACCGCGAACGCCAAAGCGAACGCCGCGAAGAGCCACAGCTCGATCGGCCCGGTTGCCAGGCGGCCGTCTGCGGCGAGCGCCTGCAGGGCGATGAGGTCGAAGGTCCCTTGACCGGTTGCCGTCTTGCTGATGAAATAGAGCGCGACGATGGCGACGAGCATGAAGATGCTGCCGAGGAACGTGAAGAGGAAGAACTTCACGGACGAGTAGACGCGATTCTTACCGCCCCAGATCGAGATGAGGAAGTACATCGGAATCAGCGTCGCCTCGAAGAAGATGTAGAACAGCACGAGGTCGAGAGCGCAGAACACGCCGATCATCGCGCCTTGCAAGACCAGGAGCCAAATCATGAACTCCTTCACTCTCTCCTTCACGTGGAAACTGAACCAGATGCCGAGGAAACTGATCAGGCACGTGAGCAAGATGAGCCAGAGGCTGATGCCGTCAACGCCCAACTGATAGCGGATTCCGAGCGCGGGCAGCCAGTCCATCCCCTCACGCCATTGGAAGTGGAACGTGTTGCCGCTGAAGCCGACGTACAACTGAAGCGATGCCAGGAGCGTAACCCCCGAAACCAACAGCGCCCACCAGCGGTGAAAGCCGACCAGATGGCGAGGCATGAACAGAGCGGTGATGGCTCCCGCCACGGGAAGGAGCACAACCAAACTCAAGATGCCGAATCCTTGGACTTCCATATCGCTATCTCGTCGTGATGTAGATTACATAACTCAGCGCGACTGCCACGCCGATCGCGATGATCAGAGCATAGAACCTAACCGAGCCGGTCTGTGAGCGGCGGAGCAGCAACCCCACCGCACCCACCAACTTCGCGCTCCCGTTCACGAAGATGCCGTCAATGATTCCCGAGTCGAAGATGCGATAGAACGCGTTGGCGAACTTGCCGCCGGTGTCTACGAACAGGCGTACCATCGTCTTGTCGTAGAGCCACTGCTCGCCCGCAAGTCGTTGCAGCCCCTGCGGCTCTGCTTCGCTCTTCGGTAGCCCCTTGATGTACCTTCGGGCGAACAGCCCGATGCCGAGCACCGCCGCGCCGATCGATGCGCCGATGAGCGCCCACTCGATCGCCGCGCTCTCGCGGAAGGCGGAAGCCTCGTCGAGCACCGACAGCCCAACGGACGGATGGTTCCACGCCTCGAACAGGTGCGGAAGGTGCCGGCCCAGCAGGTGCGCGAACGGGTTGAGGCCGGACAGAGCCGCGCCGCCGACCAAGGAAAGCACCGCGAGTGCGGCGAGCGGCAGCCACATCGAGGGCACGACCTCGCGCGGCTCGTGCTCGGGCGTTAGGTCGTGATGGTGCTCGTGCTCCTCGTCTTCGAGCGCGCGCGCCTCATCCTCGGAGAGAAAGTACGCGGTGTCGTGCTCATCGTGTGCGCCGTGGTCGGCGTGGGGATGCTCGTGCGAATGGTCGGCGTGCGCGTGCGCCTCTGCCGTCCGCCATCGTTCCTCGTTGCCGTAGAACGTGAGCATCATCATGCGCGTCATGTAACCGGCGGTGAGGAACGCCGTCACCCAACCGATGAGCCAAAGGATTTGCGGCGTCTGAATCAAGTTGCTGAAGAACGCGCCGGCGAGGATTTCGTCCTTGCTCCAGAAGCCGGCGAACGGCGGGATGCCGGCAATCGCAAGCCACGCGATGAGCATCGTCCAGTACGTGATGGGGATGTACTTGCGCAGATTGCCGTAGTTGCGAAGGTCCTGGTTGTGCGCCATTGCCACGATAACCGCGCCGGAGCCGAGGAACAGCAGCGCCTTGAAGAACGCGTGCGTGGTGACGTGGAACATCCCCGCGCCAAATGCTCCAACGCCGCAGGCGAGGAACATATAGCCGAGTTGCGACACGGTTGAATACGCGAGCACCTTCTTGATGTCCGTCTGCCCGAAGGCGACCGTCGCGGCGAACAAGGCGGTAAACGCGCCGATCCCCGCGACGACCGCCATCGAGAGCGTGGACAACTCGAAGAACACGTGCGTTCTGGCGACGAGGTACACGCCTGCGGTTACCATCGTCGCCGCATGGATGAGCGCGGAAACCGGCGTCGGGCCAGCCATCGCGTCGGGTAGCCAAAGGTAGAGCGGCCACTGCGCGGACTTGCCGACCGCGCCGACGAACAGGAGCAATGGAATGGCACTGACGACGAGCGGGCCATATCCGGCGAGCACCTGCTCGGCGAGCGGCAGGATGACGTCGAAACTCAGATAGCGTCGCTCGCCGAGCGGAAGCAGGTCCTGGTTCGACGCGTAGACCCAGTAGAGCAAGAAGATCCCGAGGGCGAATCCCCAGTCCCCGATGCGGTTCACGATGAACGCCTTGTTCGCGGCCTTGGCGTTTTCGATGTCCTGGTACCAATAGCCGATGAGCAGGTAGGAGCAAAGCCCCACGCCCTCCCAACCGATGAACACCAGCGGGAAATTGTTCCCCATCACCAGCATCAGCATGAAGGCGATGAAGAGGTTGAAGTACGTGAAGAAGCGCGGATAGTCGCGGTCGTCTGCCATGTACCCGGTCGCGTAGATGTGAATGAGCGAGCCGACGCCCGTTACGATGAGGCACATGGTCAGCGACAAGGGGTCAATGCGCAACTCGAACGGTACGAGCAGCGTTTGAAGGTCAATCCACGGGAACCAAGAGGTGATGACCAGGCGCGAATGCTCGTCCATCCCGGCGAGGCGAACTGCGAGAAGCACGCTGACGACGAAGCCGGCGAGCACCGGCAGCACGGCGGCGAAGCCGAGCAGTTTGCGTCCTGCGCCCCGTCCCAGCGCGAGCTCTATGCGTTTTCCCAGAGCCGCCTGGAAGAGAAAGCCTGCAATCGGCGCCAGCAGGATGAGCCACGCCCAGTGGAAGACCGGGTCGGGTGCGTGCTCTGCGTGCGACGTGGTGATGAACTCCATGCCTTATCCCCTCATCGAGCTCATCTCGTCAATGTCAACGCCGTGGCGCATTCGAAAGATCGCCATGATGATGCCCAAGCCGACTGCGACCTCCGCCGCGGCGACCGCCATCACGAACACGACGGCCATCTGGCCGGTCATGTGGACGTTCCATGTCTCGAGCGCCGTCGTCGCAAGCGGTGCGGTGTGATACTTCGCGAACGCGAGGAAGGAGAGGTTCGCCGCGTTCAGCATCAGCTCGATGCACATGAAGATGATAATCGGGTTGCGCTTGATGATGACGCCCGCCATCCCGATGGCGAACATCAGCGCGCTCAACAAGATGTATGCGTAAAGCGGTACCCCTTCCATCAGTCTCTCCTCTTAGCCAAAAGAATCGAACCAACAATGCCGACGAGCAGCAGAACGCTGGCGATTTCGAAGGCGTACACCCAACCGGTGAACAGCGCCTTGCCGACGCTGCCTGCCTCGCCGAACCCCTGCGGCGCCGATGGCCCGGCGTCGGCGACGGCGAGCGGCCCGATGACCTGTGACGCCACTGCGAGCACCAACACCCCGCCCGTGAACCAGGCGATGCTGCGCTTGAACAGGCTCGGCTCGAACAGCGTATCGGGCGCACCCAGGTTCAGCAATAAGATACAGAACAAAAACAGCATCATGATGAGCCCGGTGTAGACGAGAATCTGGCTGATGCCCAAAAGGTCGAAGTGCATCCCGAAGTAGAGCAGAGCCAGAGTGAAAAAGTTGATGACGAGGCTGAGCGCGCTGCGCACCGGATTTCGCGCAACCACGACACCCCAAGCCGACAGAACGATTACGATTGCCATCACGAGGAAAACGGCAACGCCCAAACTCATGAGCGGCTCACCTCGATCGTCTTCTCCGTGTGTACCTGCGGATTCACGAGGGTGAGCATCTCGTCATCTCCATCGCGTCTGCCCCGCGCCAAGAACACCACGACGTTGACGTAGAGCAGGAACAACACTACGAGCGCGCCGAGAAGAGCGAACCAGCCGAACTGCATCCATATCGCGACCACAACGAAGTTCAATGCAGCAATCGGAAGCAGATACTTCCAGCCGACGTTCATCAGTTGGTCGTACCTAAGCCTCGGGAGCGTGGCGCGCAGCCAGACGTAGAACGTGATCCCGCCGAACATCTTGCCCACCATCCAGATCGGCGCGGCAATCGGTCCGCCGATGAAGGTGAGCGCGCTCGCGAGCCACGGGAGGCTCGCGTCGTTGGCTCGGAGCGCGAGGTACTCCCAATTCAACGGCAGCGGACTCCATCCCCCCAGGAAGACCGCGGCGAAGATGCCCGAGAAAGCGAGCATCGTGGCGTACTCCCCCATGAAGAACACGGCGAACTTCATCGAGGAGTACTCGGTGTGAAAGCCGGAGATCAGCTCCGACTCCGCTTCGGGCAAGTCGAAGGGCGCGCGGTTCGTCTCCGCCACCATCGTAATCAAAAAGATAATGCCGGCCACGAAGCCCCAAGGCGTGAGGATGAACCAGTTCTGCATCCACGGCACCACGCCCCAGAGCGGCTCGAACTGCATGTTTACGACCTCGGTGAGGCGCAGCGATCCGGTTGCCAGAATCACACACGCCAGGGCGACGCCCATCGCCAACTCGTAACTCACCATCTGCGCCGCGCTTCGCAGGCCGCCCAGCAGGCTGTACTTGTTGTTTGACGCCCACCCGCCGAGAAACAGTCCGTACACTCCGAGCGATGAGATGGCGAGGATATAAAGAATTCCGACGTCAACGTCGGCTATCGGCGTCAGCCGAGCGTCCGGGCCCCACGGTATCGTCGCCCAGATTGCGAAGGCTGGGAACAGAGCGATCGCCGGAGCGAGGAAGTAGAGCAGCCGGTCCACCGTCGCAGGCGTGATGTCCTCTTTGAAGAACAGTTTCACCCCGTCCGCGATCGGCTGCAGCAAGCCGAACGGCCCGACGCGATTCGGGCCGATGCGATCCTGGAACCACGAAAGCAGCCGCCGCTCCCACCAGATCAACCCGGGGACGATCGCCAGAACGAAGCCGAGCATGATGGCGATGCGCAGAAGCGCCCACCAAACTGAGTCGCCTTGAGCCGGCTCTGTCGCAGCGAGGGTTTCGAGCATCGGGAGCACGCGCGAGTCTACCTACACCGGCTCGCCCGTGACCTCCGCCTGTTGGGTTCGTTTGAGCAGCACACCTTCGCCCGCCAAGTCGTCCCAGCTGATTCCCGCAAACGCGGGATTCTCCTCCGCGATTGCACCCAAGATTTCGCGAATGTTGAAGTATGGCGGGATGCCCTCAGCGCGAAGAAGCAACTCCGTGCCGATGCGCCACGACGGCTTCGCTGAGCCGCGAGGCCGTAGAATCTGTCGAACGCGCTGGATGCGTCGCTCCACGTTTACATAGGTCCCGTCCTGCTCAGGGAAGGCGCAAGCGGGCAAGACGACGCTCGCAAAATCAAGCGCTTCGGTGCGAATCGCGTCCTGGACGACAAGGTACTCGACGCTCTCCAGGGCGCGCTCCACCAACTCGCGTTCGTGCCGCTGGAACGGGTCCGCCTCCAGCAGCCAGAGGGCGCGGACCGAGCCGTCGCAGCACCCCTCGAGCACCTCGCGCGCGTTGCGACCGCCGCCCTCGGGAAGGAAGCGCAACTCTCGCGCACCCTGTTCGTTTGCGCCTTTCGAGAGGAGATTGAACTTGTCTGCGCTCCCGGCGGCTTGGCACAGTTCGCCAAGCAAGCGAACCACCCGCGGACCGTCCTGCAGGTCGTAGAGGCTGCGTGACGCGAGCAGCGTGAAGCCGCCGCGCAGCGCGTTCGCGACGTCGGCGAGCCGCCCGTCCGCGCCGCCGCCCTTAACCGCGGAGAGAAGGCTCTGCAGCACGCCGGCTGTCTCGTCGGGGCTGATGCGCAGCGCCGCCTCGGCGAACATCTCAGCCTCCTGCGGGCCGAAGCCGACGACCACAACCCGCGCCCCGTTCTTGAACCACGCCTTGCGCGTCCGAAGGTAGAGCATCGGCTGCTCGTCGGCAAGGTTTCCGCCGAACACGAGGATGACCGGCTCAGCCTCAAGGGACGGGTAGGTCAGGTTCACGTCGAAAAGTCCAAGTTCAGGCACCGGACCTTCACTTTCTGCGGGAAGATGCGTCGTCCAGCGATGGTCTAGGTTCTTCGAGCCGAACGACTCTCGGAACAGCCGCCGGAAGAGGAAGAGCGCCTCGTTCGACACCCTTGAGCCGGCGAGGACGGCGACCGCGTCCCCCTGTGCTCTGAAGTGCGGAAGCAGATGCTCGTACGCCTCTGCCCAGGAGCTTGAGCGGAGGGCATCACCCTCGCGAAGAAGCACCGTGTCCAAGCGGTCTGGGGAGTTCAGCCAGGTCTGACCGAACTTGCCCCGGTCGCAAGTCCACTCCTCGTTGACCTGTTCGTTCTCTCGGCCGTTGATGCGGATCATCCTGCCTGCGCGATGGTCGAACCACACGTTGCAGCCGTTCGAGCACTCGGTGCAAACGGCGGGCTTCGTTTCGAGGTCCCACGGCCTGGCGCGGAAGCGGTACTGGCTGGAGGTGAGCGCGCCGACGGGGCAGATCTCGATGACGTTGCCGCTGAAGCGGCTGGTGAAGTCGGTCAGTTCGAACGTCCGTGGCTGCATCTGCGCGCCGCGGAAAAGGAACGCGAGTTGGGCGTCGCCGGAGATCTCCTCGGTGAAGCGCACGCACCGCCCGCACTGGATGCAGCGCTCCAGGTCGAGAGTAACATATTTGCTGAGCGGAAACGCCTTCGGTAGGTGCCGTTTGATTTCGATGAAGCGGCTCGTAGAGGGGCCGTAGAACTGGGTGTTGTTCTGCAGCGGGCACTCGCCGCCCCGGTCGCAAATCGGACAGTCGAGGGGGTGGTTAATCAATAAGAATTCGAGGACGCCCTTGCGGTCCTTCTGGACCGACTCGGTGTCGGTGAAGACGACCATGTTCTTGTCGGCGGGCAGGGTGCACGCCGCTTGCGGCTTCGGCATCATTCGGACGCTGCCGTCATCCTGTTTGAAGCCCGCTTCGACCAGGCACATACGGCACATGCCGACAGGGATCATCCTCTTGTGATAGCAAAAAATCGGCACCTCGCCGCCGATGCGCTTTACCGATTCGACGATGAGTTCGCCCTTCGGCACCTCGACTTGGATGCCGTTGATCTCGATCGTCACCGTTTCCGGGCTGCTCTGACTCGACACCGCGAGTACCCTACCCGATGCGCCCCGCCTCGCACCAGCAGCGCGCGCTGCAGGCGCTCGTCGGGTGAGCGCTCCCTGTGAACGTTCGGAACGAGAGGCAGGAAGGGGCTGAAAGCCCCGGGTAGAATCGCGCGGGCCGATGGACTTGAAGGCGACGCTCAACCTCCCCAACCCCGACTTCACCATCCCGATGCGCGCCGACCTCGCGCATCGGGAGCCGGAGATGCAGAAGCGGTGGGCTGAGCAGCGCGTTTACGAAAGAATCCAGGAGATGCGACGCGGGAGACCGAAGTTCATCCTGCACGACGGTCCACCCTATACCAACAGCCCGATTCACATCGGCACGGCGCTGAACAAGTCGCTCAAGGACTTCGTCGTCCGCTACAAGACGATCCGAGGGTTCCACGCCCCGTACGTGCCGGGTTTCGACACGCACGGGCTGCCGATCGAATTGGCTGTGATGCGCAAGTTGGGCAAGGACCTCGACCCTGCGGCCATGCGCGCCGCCTGCCGCGAGCACGCCGAGCAGTTTATCGCCGTGCAAACCGAACAGTTTCAACGCCTCGGCGTCCTCGGAGATTGGGGCAAACCGTACCGCACGCTCGACTTCGGCTTCGAGGCGCTCATCGTTCGAGCGTTCGCTACTTTGGTCAAGGAAGGCTACATCTATCGCGACCTGAAGCCCACGCACTGGTCAACCTCCTCGCGCACCGCGCTTGCCGAGACGGAGTTGGTCTACCATGACGACCACACGTCGCGCGCCATCTATGTGCGTTTTCCGCTTCGCCGAGACCCAAACGAAGTTCTATCAGGCTACGGAGGTCGGGTGTACGCCGTCATTTGGACGACGACTCCGTGGACGATTCCAGGGAATCTCGCCTGCGCCTTCCACCCGGAGTTGGAGTACGCCCTTATCGAGCATGGCGGAGACACTTACGTCGTCGCTTCGACGCTTGTCGAACAAGTGGCGGAGGAGTTGGGCTGGGAGTCGGTCGCCGTCAAGGAGCGCATTCCTGGCCGCGAGTTCGAAAGTGTGGTATGGAAGCATCCGGTCTTCGATCGAGACTCCATCTCCGTCCTCGCCGAGTACGTGAGCGCGGAAGAGGGCACCGGAGTCGTTCACACGGCGCCGGGCCACGGGTCCGAAGACTTTTATACCGGCAGAAAGTATGGATTGCCGATCCTCTGCCCGGTGGACGAAGGCGGTCGCTTCACCGAAGAGGCGGGAGAGTTCGCCGGCATTACGATCAAGGAGGCGGATGAAGTCGTCCCCCGCCGCCTGAACGAGGAGGGCAACCTGCTCAAGGCGTACGACTATGTGCACAGCTACCCCTACAGCGAGCGGGATAAGCACCCAGTCATCTTCCGCTCGACAGAGCAGTGGTTCCTGAACGTTGATCATAACGACCTGCGGCGGCGCGCCCTGGATGCGATCCGTGGCGTACGGTGGATTCCTGCCGGGGGCGAGGCGCGCATCACCGCCATGATGGAGACACGCCCCGACTGGTGTCTTTCGCGGCAGCGCATCTGGGGCGTCGGCATCCCCGCGCTGTTTGCAACAGAGAGCGGCAAGCCTCTTCTGAACGGAGAGGTGATGGCGCGAGCCGAGAGGCTCGTTGCGGAGTGCGGCTCGGGCGCTTGGTTCGAGGAGGAGATCGGTAACCTCCTGCCCGACGGCTTCGCGCATCCCGAAACGGGCGAGACCGCGTTCGTCAAGGGCGAGGATGTGCTCGACGTCTGGTTCGACAGCGGCGTCACGCACTTCGCCGTCCTTGACGCTCGCTACGGGGCGTGGGAGGACCTCGAGTGGCCCGCGGACCTGTACCTCGAGGGGAGCGACCAGCACCGGGGCTGGTTCAACAGCAGCCTCATCACCGCCGTCGCGCTCAAAGGCGAGGCGCCGTACCGTGCGGTGCTCACCCACGGCTTCGTCGTGGACGAGCAGGGAAGGAAGATGTCCAAGTCGCTTGGAAACGTGGTCGAGCCGGTCGAGGCTGCCAACACTTATGGTGCAGACATCCTGAGGTACTGGGCGGCAACTGTTGACTACACGCGCGACGTGCCGTGCGGGGAGAACCTGCTGAAACAGGTGGGAGAGGGGTACCGCCGCGTGCGAAACACGTTGAGGTTCCTGCTTGCC
>Ga0209172_10006194_pt1 | contig 13572 bp, 7 predicted proteins | sample LarsenN4metaG_FD_184113 | JGI IMG/M metagenome (GOLD analysis project Ga0209172, IMG submission 184113) | Hot spring sediment bacterial and archeal communities from British Columbia, Canada, to study Microbial Dark Matter (Phase II) - Larsen... ... | reverse complement strand
CGCCGCCGGAGGGAAGCACCAGGGCCTCGGTGAGCGTGCCGTTCTCGACATCCACCCAGCAGAGCGCGGTCCGCACCTTGCCGTCGTAGAGCCGCACGCACGCCAGGAACCGGCCATCCGGCAGTTGCAGCATGTGCGGTCCGCCGATCCGCGTCCCCAGGTCCTTCCACGTCCAGGTCGTGTACGGCGGCTGAGCGACGCCGAGGAGCCCGGTGTTCGGTTGACCGTCGCGGCGGAGCAGGCAGTAGGCGGTCTCGCCGGCGAACACGATCGACGATTCGTTGGGATACCCTTCGTCCCGCAGCCGGTCGACCAGCGGGCGAAAGGCCTTGCCGTCCGGGCTCTCGTACAGCCGGACGAACGTGTCCTTCGTCACGCTGTAGCCCAGTCCGTAGGCTTTGCCTTTGTGCCAGGTGGCCCGCCACAGCCAGAGGTTCGGCTCGCCGATGTCGTGCTGCGGGGTCCAGGTCCGGCCGTCGCGGGAGAACCAAGCCAGGGACTGGTGCGTGTGCTGCGATTTGTCGTGCATCGCCTCCGCCCCGGTCAGCATGAGCTGTCCATCCGGCGTGACGGTGATCTTGGCATCGCGCAGGTCGGAGTCGGGCGAGGTCAGCAGGGCCGCGGACTCCCATGCCTCGCCGTCCGGCGACGTGATCACCCGCAGGCTGCCATCCGGCGAGACGTGCCCCTGACCCTCCCGGAACACGCAATACCAGCGGTCCTGAAAGCGGACGAGGTCGGTAAACGCGTTATGCGGCGCCCGGTCCCAGATCTTGCGGACCTCCTGCAACTGCAGGTCTTCCGCCGCACTCGCGAATCCGGATGTCAGTGCGCAGAGCGCCAGCAGGCCGTAATGCGACGTCTTCATGAGCTGTCCCGCAAGTGAAGGAAGATGGTCTCGTGAGGTCATGGGAGAGCCTCGCCCCGGGCTGACGGACGTCCCCCTCCCCCGAACAGGCTGAACAAACAGCCGGCGGCGACACCGGCCAGCAGGGCGCTCGGCATCATCCAGATGAAGCTGATCCCGATGTTCAGGCCCAGATCCGGCGCGTATGCGATCGCCACCGCCGTCGTCACGCTGGCCGTCAGTCCCACCCAGGCTCCGAAGGCATTCGACCACGGGACAAACAGCGCCAGGAAGAACAGCACGAAGATCGGCGCGGTGAGCAGGTTGACGACCTTGAAGCACCGTTCGATCAGATTCCCCTGTATGAACGTGCTGAGCAGGCTCAGCGCGATGGCGACGACGCCCACTCCCCAGGACAGCCGCTTCATCCGCGCCACGGACAGGTGACCGCTGCCGGTGGCCGAGGAGCGACGAGCGAAAAAATCGCGCTCCAGAACCGCGCAGGTGGAGTTCACGCCCGACGACAGGCTCGACATCGCCGCCGCAAGGATGGCCGCCAGCACCAGTCCCGCCAGTCCCGCGGGCATCTGGGTCATGATGAACCGCGGAAAGAGCTGATCGCTCGCCGTCTGCACGGTCAGGCCGGGTGGCAGTTCCTGGGAATGCGACGCATAGAATCCCAGCAGCGCCGCGCCGCTCAACGCGAGCAGCGTGGCGACGATGGAGTCGGTGGTCAGGGACGTGAGCAGCGTCCGGCGAGCGGCGGCCGGATTGCGAGTCGAGAGGTACCGCTGAATGGCCATCTGGTCGGAGCCGTTCGTGCAGACGTGCCACAGCAGCGTCGAGAACACGACGATGCCAAACGACATCCGGGAACCGGGATCAAAGCCCCAGTTGGGAGTCTCCCAGTGGGCCGGCCAGGAATGCGGCCACCAGGCGTCGACGCCCCCCATCCGGGAGGAAACGACGCAGAGCGTGAGAACGGCCCCCAGGATCATGGTGAGCGACTGGATGGCGTCCGTCAGGATCACCGCCCGGATGCCCCCCGACGACGAATAGATGACGGTGATGACGCCGAGAACGACGCACAGGACCGGCGTCCATCGAGGCGACAGTCCCAGGAGCGGGACGAGCACCACGTGGCTGGTGGCAAACAGAATCGTCGCCATCCACCCGAACCGCAGCAGCAGAAACGCCGCGGCCCCGGCCATCCGGATTCCCGTTCCGAGGCGGCCCTCGAGGATTTCGTACGCGCTGGTCACCGGTTGCCGCATCAGCAGCGGAATCAGTCCGTAGCCCACGATCAGGAACGTCAGGGGATGGGCGGCGATCTGCGAGAGAAACATGGGCCCATGGGCAATCACTTCACCCGGCCAGGCCAGATAGGTCAGTGTGCTGACGAGCGTGGAAAACAGGGACAGGCCGACAATGACCGGCGACATCGTCCGTCCGCCGACGAGGTAGTCCTCGGCGGTCAGATTCCGCCGGGAGTAATACCAGCCGATGCCGAGCATCAGGCAGGCATAAGCGGCGAGGACACCCCAATCCAGCCAGGGCATGGAACCGGTCCGTGGGAGGGACGGAAGCGGACGGCTGGCAGACAATAAAATCCCATTTTATTGCCGTTGTCCAGTCATACGGTCTCGATGATCAGATTTTACGCCGATATTATGGGCCTTTATGACCACGCTCAAAACGGCCTCGCAAGCCCAGGAACTCGCCGACGCGATCCGCCAGCGCATTCAGGCCGAGCAGCCGGCCGAGGGCTCCCTGTTCATGACCGAGGCCCAGTTGGCCGAGGAATACGGCGCCTCCCGCACGGTCATTCGGGAGGCCGTCAGCCGGTTGCAGGCGCTGGGTCTGCTGGAGGGGCGCAAGCGGAAGGGGCTGATCGTTCGCCGCCCGGATCCGTTGCGGCTCCTCTCGAACAGTCTCCCCTCGCTGGCGGGGTCGCAGGAAGGCTGGCGCGAACTGGCGATGCTGAGGTACGCCATCGAGGTCGGTGCGATCGAACTGGCCATCCGCTCGGCCACGCCGGAACAATTGGGCCGGCTGACCGAGATCATGGCGGACATGGAGACGGAACTGCTTAAGGACACCGAATCCGAACGGACGATTGCCCTCGACGTGGCGTTTCATTCGCTGATCCTCCAGATGACCGGCTCGCGAATGATCGCCGGCATGCAACAGTTGCTGATTTCCTTCTTTCAGACCGCTCCGCATGCCGAGAACACGCCGGCCTCGGCGGAGCGGATCATCTGGGAGCACCGGGAGCTGCTCAATGCGATTCGCGACCGGGATGTGGAACGGGCCCGGGCGATGATCCGGCTGCAGTTCCGTTCGACGCTGGGAACCGTCGCCAACACCCCGCCGACCCAGTCGGTTCTGCCCTGAGCCACGGTCCGGCGGGCGGAAGCAGGATGGTGATCGTCCGGAAACACGGTCCCGAAGACGAGCCGCAGGCGCGCTTGGCGGAGAGATCGTGGCCGCCCCCGCGCTTGATCGCGACGCCAGGGTTTGCCGGACCCGGCTGCGCCGGTTCTGCGATGGAGAGTGACGTGGCTTCCCCGGCGACTTAGCTGAGAATGTCCTGCAGCACGTGGCCATGCACATCGGTCAGGCGGCGGTCGAGTCCGTTGTGGTAGAAGGTCAGCCGCTCGTGGTCGAGACCGAGGAGGTGCAGGATCGTGGCGTGCAGATCGTGGACCGTGGCGACGTTCTCGACGGCCTTGTACCCGAATTCGTCCGTCGCGCCATAGGTATACGGGGCCTTCACCCCCGCGCCGGCCAGCCAGGCCGTAAAGCCGTCGGGGTTGTGGTCGCGGCCGCTCGCCCCCGCCTGAAAGGTCGGCATGCGGCCGAACTCGGTGCACCAGACGACCAGCGTGTCCTGCAACAATCCTCGTTGCTTCAGGTCGCGCAGCAGGGTGGCGGTCGGCTGGTCGAGGACCGGGCCGTGCTTGCTGTACTGCTCGTGCAGATGCTTGTGGCCGTCCCAGTTGCTGACCCCTTCACCCCCGGTCTGGTAGGCCCCGTTGAACACCTGGACGAAGCGGACGCCCTGCTCGATCAGTCGCCGCGCGAGCAGACAATTCTTCGCGTAGGCGGCCTTCAGCGGGTTCTCGACGTCGTCGGCCCCATACATCCGGAGCATGGTCGCTGATTCCGACGAGAGATCGCTGACCACGGGGACGCTCAGTTGCATCCGTGCGGCCAGTTCGTAGCTGGAAATCCGGGCCGCCAGCTCGCTGTCGCCGGGAAACTGTTCGAGGTGCCGGCGATTCAGGTCCTGCAGGAAAGCCCGCGTCCGCTGGTCGGTTTCGGCGCTGACTTCGTCCGGACGCTGCAGATTGCGCAGCGGCTTGGCGGCGTTGAAGTCGGTTCCCTGAAACGCCGCGGGGAGGAAGCCGGGCCCCCAGTTGTTGACGCTCGACTGGGGGGTCCCGCGCGGGTCGGGAATGGCGACATACGCGGGCAGGTTTTCGTTCTCGGTTCCCAGCGCCCACGTCACCCACGCCCCCAGGCTGGGGAAACCGTCGAGCGTGTAACCGGTCGACATGAAGTTCTCGCCCGGTCCGTGCGTGTTCGTCTTGCCGGTCAGCGAATGAATGAAACACATCTCATCCGCCAGTTCGGCCAGCCGGGGCACGAGGTCGGAGATCATCTTGCCGCATTCCCCGCGCGGCTTGAACTCCCAGGGACTCTTCGTCAGGTTCCCCTGGGCTCCCTGAAACGTGACGAGGTTTTCCCCGCCCGGCAGGGGCTGGCCATGTCGCCGGACCAGCTCGGGCTTGTAATCAAACGTATCAATCTGGCTGCAGGCGCCGGAGCAGAAGATCATCAGGACGTTCTTCGCGCGGGGCGCGAAATGCGCCTTGCGCGCCGCGAACGGATGGGCTGGATCGATCTCCGGCCTCAGCGGCGACTTCGCGGCGGCCAGCAGGCCCTCTTCGTGAAGCAGGCTGGCCAAGGCAATGCCGGCGAGACTCCCGGTTCCGTGGATCAGCCATTGACGTCGGGTGCAAGGCGACACGTCGAACCTGCCTGTCATCAGGGAATGAACACGAATTCGTTCGCGTTGAGCATGGCCCGGGCGAACGATTGCCAGTCCGTGACCTGAACGAACTCCAATGCGGCGGCAACTTCGTCCCCGGTCGGCGGACGGGTGAAGCACAACTCATAGGCGAGTGCAATCTTGTCCCGCGGCGTCGTCGCTTCACGATCCAGTCGCTGGGCGAACAGTTCGACCTGCTGCATCACGAACCGGCTGTTGAGCAGGTTGAGCGCCTGCAGCGGCGTCGTGGAGCGGCTGCGCTTGGGAACCACCTGGCTGCAATCCGGACAGTCAAGGGCGCCAAACACGGCGTCCCGCTCCTGACGCACCTTGGTCATGTAGATCATCCGCCGCCAGTCCTGCGGCCCGAAACTCGTCTTGGGGTGGTAATGCCGGACATTCTCCAGTTCGATCTCAAACGCGCTGAAGCCGGGGCCTCCCATCGCGAGGTCCAACACGCCCGAGACCGCAAGCAGGCTGTCGCGAATCCCCTCCGCCTCCAGCCGGCGCGGCGGGAACCGCCACAAGAGCCGCGTCCCGGCATCCAGGGCCAGTCCCGCCTCATGCGGCTGGTTCGACTGCCGCCAGGTTTCGGAGTGCAGGATCAACCGGTGCATGTGCTTGAGGGACCAGCCGGAGTCGACCAGCTCGGCCGCCAGCCAGTCGAGGAGCTCCGGATGCGAGGGCCGCGTGCCGTTTTCGCCAAAGTCGCTGGGCGTGTCGACGAGACCGGTCCCGAAATGAAACTGCCACAGTCGATTGACGATCACCCGGGCCGTCAGCGGGTTGTCCCTGGCCGAGATCCACCGCGCCAGCGCGAGGCGTCGTTCCCGCTCGGGCGCGTCCGCGCTCAGACTCAGTGCGGTGAGCGACTTGATGGCGGCGGGTGCGACGGCCTCCCGTGGGGCTGTCGGCTCCCCGCGATAGAGTCGGTACGTCGGACCGGGTTGGCTGAAGGTGCCGGCGTAGATCATCGTCGGCTGGGCCAGCGCGTCCCGCGTCGCTTTGAGGTGATTGAGTCGGTCCAGCATCTGCCGTCCCTGCGCCCCCTCGGCGGGCGGGAACGCCGCGAAGTCGTAAACCGGGGCCGATGGTTTGGCGTCGGTGAACGGAAGCCGGTCGGCCGAGCTGGCCAGCAGCGTCCAGGACTGGCCGTCGATCGACGATTCGATGCGGTAGTCAGTCGCCAGCCGATCCGCGTACCGGCCTTCCCGATCGCGGGCCCAGAGGATGCGATCGATGTTGTGAAGGCCCGGCAGTTCAAGCTGCACCCAGCCCCCCGCCACGGTGCTGGCGATCCAACTGCGTGCGTTGCCGTAACGACCGTCGTTGATGTGCTCCAGCTTGTGCAGCGGATGGACGAAGTCTCCCGACGACGACGCCTTCGCGCCGCCGCTGGACAACGCCACGTTCTGATTCCCCGAAAAGATCTCCAGCTCATCGAGGCACGGCTGCGACTGGTTGGTGGCCAGAATGGTGAACCGGACATAGCGGGCTGACGTCGCCGGAAACTGTTCCACGTTCAGTTTGGCGGTGACCGCCGGACGCCGCTGCGATTGCGGGTCGCGAGACGGCACGCGGAAGCGCTCGAGTGCGGACTCCAGGGTGGCGACCTCCTGGTCGAGCTGGACCAGGCGGACCTGCGTCGCCTCGGGCAGCGGCAGCGCGCGATCGGCGTGGTTGACCCCCGCGAATACCGCCTGCAGGGCGTAGTAGTCCGTCTGCGTGATCGGATCGAACTTGTGGTTGTGACAGCGGGCGCACCCCAGGGTCAGACCGAGAAACGCGGTTCCCGTCGTGTTGATGATGTCCGCCAGCTCGTCCTGCCGCTGCATCAATCGCAGCAGTTGATCCTGTCCCTTGACCAGGTCGTACGGACCGGCCACGAGGAAACCCGTTCCCGCCTCGGCTCCCACGGCGTCGCCGGCGAGTTGCTCGACGAGGAACTGATCGTAGGGTTTGTCGGTGTTGAAGGCGTCGATCACCCAGTCGCGGTAGTGCCAGGCGTTGGGCCGTTCGCGGTTGGTCTCGAAGCCGTGGGTCTCTCCGAAGCGGACCAGATCCAGCCAGTGGGTGGCCCACCGCTCGCCGTAATGCGGGCTGGCCAGCACGTCCTCGACGAGCCGTTCCCACGCGTCCTCGCGGTCATCGTTGAGAAACTGCTGCACCTGTTCCGGAGTCGGCGGCAGGCCGTGCATGACGAGCATCAGCCGGCGAATCAGCGTCCTCCGCGACGCCGGCGGAGACCGCGTCAGTTGGTGCTCGGCCAGCTTCTGCTGGATGAACGCGTCGATCGGGCGGAGCGCCGCGCCGGGGGGTTGCGAACGAATGACCGGCTGAAACGCCCAGTGCTCGCTCTTCTGAGCCGCCAGTTCGGCAGCGGCGGCCTGCCAGCCGGCGGCGTTGTCGATCCAGCGCTTCAGCCGGGAGATCTCGTCGGCATTGAGCGGCGGCGCCTCCGGGGGCATCCGTTTGGAAGGTTCCTGATGCAGCACGCGCGCCATCAGATAACTCTCGCCGCTCTGGCCGGGCACGATGGCCGGCTCGCCGGAATCGCCCCCGCGCAGCGCGTGCACGGCCGAATCCAGCCGCAGATGCGACTCCGCCGTCTCCGGGCCGTGACAATCGAGGCAATGCTGCTGGAGCAACGGGAGCACATCCCGCTCGAAATCGACCTCGGCACTGGATGCGGCGGTCGTCATCCCCAGCCAGCAACCGGCGATCAGCACGGCGCAGCGCAGACCGCTGCCGCCCGGAGACCGGACACCGGGTGATGCGGATCCGCGGTCCGAGGGACGTGCCGTCACAAAGGTATCTCCGGGAACATCGTTTCACGGATGCCGATGGATGCGTGTGCTGAGTCAATCATCATAACCGATGTCTCGGAGGCTCATGAAGCGGGCTTGCGGCGTCGAGAGAGTCTTTTCCGGCTGACTCCGGAACGCCGCGGCCCCATCGACACCTACGATGACGACTCCTGTTCGACGGGATACATCGGTCGGCGGCGGTGGCGATACGGCAAGGCGGCGAAATCGTGGGTGTGAATCGCCCGGGCATCCACGTTGAAGATGCTGCCGGCGATCGGCTCGAAACTGGCCCGAAAGTGGACCGCTGATTTGACGGCGATGTACTTCATCGCGCGGCAGTCGATGCCGAGTGTCTTCGCAAAGGCCGGCCCCAGCGGCTGCTCGTGGGCGGTCACGACGACCACGTGCACGCCGTCCTGCTCCAACCACGCCGAGCGGCCCATGTTGCCGGTCAGACCGGCGTACATCGGGCCATCGTAGGTGAAGCCGCCATCCGAGACCGCCCGGACCGTGGCCCGCATCCGCACGGGGGGGCCCTGAACCGGGTCGGATTTGCCTCCCACGTCCGCTTCGATGACGCTTCCCACTCCGGCGGCATGCGCCAGCGCTGCGACCTCCGGATCGACGATGTACAGCACGAGCGCGTCGCGCCGCCGATCGTCGAGGAACGTTCGCAGAATCTCTGTCGAGTCGCCCGGCGCTCCGCCACCGGTGTTGTCCGCCTGGTCGGCGAGAATGACGGGATAGCGCCCCAGCGCGTCTCCCTGCCGCAGGGCCTCCGGGACCGACAGCGGCGGCCGATGCCAGCGCTCCCGGCGGTCCCAGATCCACTGCGACAACTCGTTGGCCGTTCGATCCGCAAGGGGGACATCCCCATTCGCAACGACGATCACACTCGGCCCCATGTCGGGCACATCGGCCCACGGGAAACCGGTTGCGAGGGTGATCGCCAACACGCCCGGCCGCTGCTCCAGGGCATGCACCTGCTCCATCACCGCGTGCATGGGCGGGTGGGCCGTGATCTGGCACGGAGCGCTCCAGAACAGCGGGATCTGTCGAAAGGCCATGACCGGCCGGATCGTCCCGCGGAGCGTCTCGACCAGCAGCGTGGCGGCTTCCCGCCCCCGTTCGGCCATGTCGATGTGCGGATACGTGTCGAAGCCCACGATCGCCGTCGCCGCACGCACCCGCCGGGCCGTATGGTTTCCATGCAGATCAAACGTGACCACGATGGGACAGTCTGGACCAACCGCCTGGCGAACGGACTCGATCAGATCGCCGTCGCCGTCATCAATGCCTTCGACGACCATCGCCCCGTGCAGATCGAGGAGCACGCCATCGACGGGACCGGCTTGCCGCAGCCGCTCCAGAAACTCCCCCTTGAGCGCCGCGAAATCGGCTGCGGCAATCAGCCCGCTGGGATAGGCAAAGCCCCACAGCAGCGGCAACACCTCGAAGCCGTGCCGGGCCGCACCATCGAGAAAGCCCCCGGTGCAGATGTTCGCGCCGCGGAAGCGGTCGAGGATTTCCGAACCGCGGTACAAGCCAAAGCCGCTGGCAAAATCGGCGACCGTGGTGCGGGTGTGCGCGAACGTGCTGGTCTCGTGACTGATGCCGCCGACGGCAATGCGCATGCGGGGGGCCTTCGCAGGGGAGTGATGATCTCGACAGGTTCGCCAGAGCCCGGGCCGCTGGAGAGCTCGACCCGGCTCGGTCATGCCAGCAGTTCCTCGCGCACCTTTCCATCCCCGGCGACGGGGTAGGGCCGATGCTGCTGATCGTAAACCACCGCCTGCGGATCGAGTCCCAGCAGATGGTACGTCGTGGCGTGGATGTCTTTCGGAGAGATCGGCGTCTGCGCCACGGTCCCCCCGATGCGGTCGCTGCGGCCGACCACGGCCCCACGATGTGTGCCGCCTCCGGCGAGCGCCATCGAGTAGACTTCCGACCAATGATGCCGGGCCGCCCCCACCGGCTTCGAATCGATCTGCGGCGTGCGGCCGTGTTCGCTCAGGCAGAGCACCAGCGTTTCGTCCAGCAGCCCCCGCTGCTCGAGATCGAGGATCAATGCGGAGAATGCGGCGTCAAACCCCGGCAGCAGGTACTGCTTGAGCCGGGGATAGTGATTCTGATGCGTGTCCCAGGCCCCGCTGAAGTACGTGCCGTACGCATCCCAGAAAACGCTCACGAACCGGCTGCCGGCTTCCACCAGCCGCCGGGCGGCCAGGCAGGACTGCCCGAAGAGCGTGTGCCCATACTGCGCCCGCAACTGCGGCGATTCCCGGCCGATATCGAGCGCTTCGCGCACCTTCGGCGCGGTCAGCAGCGACAGGGCGCGGGACTGATTGATGGTGTAGGATCGCTCCGCCGCGGCGCGGTCAGCCGCTCGCCGCGCGGTGTCGAGCTGCTCCAGCAGCACCCGCCGCAGATGGAACCGGTCGATCGTCACCTGCTCCTGAAACTGTCCGGCCCCGTCAAAGACGAACCGACAGTCCGGATCGATCGCGGCGTACGGGTCGGTGTATTCCTTGGGCTGTTCGTGACGGCACTTCGGGGCCACCCGGAGCGGCTTCCCCTCGAACTTGGCCCACACCGGATCGAACTGCTGACCCAGAAACGCCGCGTACGGACCGGCCAGGAGACCCAGGTCGTCCACCTGCGAATTGAAGACCCACGGCAGACCGATGTGTCGGGGCACGCCGCCCGGTTCTGAGGTTATCCCCGGCGAGCGTTCCCAGAGATAGTCGGCAATGGACCCCACGTACGGCCACTGCGCGGGATCGCGGGGCTTGGTTTCCAGGTCGGTGGTGTAGGCCGGCATTCCCGACAGGGCATACGCCACGCAATGCAACGGGAACGGATGCGTCATCGACCGGACGACCGTCAGCCGATCGGCAATGCGGGCCGTCTGCGGCAGCCCCTCGCAGAAGGCCACACCCGGCAGCGACGTCGAGATGCCCCGCAGCTCTCCCTGAATTTCCGCAGGCGCTTCGGGTTTGGGGTCGAACGTTTCGTGCTGCGGCGCGGCCCCGAACAGGAACAGCATGATGCACGATTTGGCCCGTCCAAACCCCGAAAGCGGCGTGTTGGACGGCGGCGTCGCTGCGGCGAGCTGAGCCGCGCGGTCCAGCGTCAGGCCGTACAGTCCCAGCCCGCCGATGTGCAGCAGGTCGCGACGGCTGACACCATCGCACAAGCGGCGTTGCGACCCCAGCAGTCTCAACATGGCAGCCTATCTGTCACAGCGACCGACATCACAAACGGAGTAACAAGGCGTAGGCCAGGAACCCGGATGGGCTGAGAGGGGACGACGTAGACATCGGCCTCCCCCTGAAGCGGCCGGATTCAGGCGGACGACGCCAGCAGCGGACGGAGTATCTGGCCGTTCGAAATCGGCATCGGCCGGTTGAGCTGATCGTAGATCTCCGTGTGGGGATCGAAGCCCAGGCAATGGAACAGCGTTGCGGTGATGTCCCCCGGTGTCGCGGGGTCATCGGCCGGATACGCGCCGGTGGGATCGGACTTCCCATAGTCGCGGCCCCCCGGGATGCCGCCCCCCGCCATCAGCACCGTGCCGCAAGCGGGCCAGTGATCGCGGCCGGCATCGGCATTGATCTTGGGAGTCCGGCCGAAATCTCCGGTCCAGTACACCAGCGTCGAATCGAGCAGCCCGCGATCCTGCAGGTCGGTTAATAGTGCGGACACCGCCAGGTCGGTCTCTGGCAGACGGCTGTCCTTGAGGGTCGAAAAGTTCTGCTTGTGCGTGTCCCACCCGCTGATGCCGGCGGAATAGTAGACCGTCACAAAGCGCACGCCGGCTTCAACCAGCCGCCGGGCCAGGAGTACGCTTTGACCGTACCGATTGCGGCCGTACCTGTCCCGGACCGCCGCCGGTTCCTGGTGGATGTCGAAGGCCTGCTGGGCGGCGGTGCTGGTGACCAGATCGATGGCCCGCCCCTGATACTCGCTGAGTCCCTGCACGGCCTCGAACGCGTCGCCCATCTGGCTGAGCTGATTCAATCCGGCCAATGCCTGCCGGCGATCCCGAATCCGTTCCACGCTGACGCCCGCCGGGAGTTTCAGCTCATTGACGTGAAAGCTCGTCGCGTTCGGGTCCTTCAGAACCCAGATCGGATCATGCCGCTTGCCCAGAAAGCCCGCGAACTCCCCCGGCGTGCGAAACGGTCCGTCGGCGATCATCGTGGGGAGCGACACGGACGTCGGCACGCTCCGCGGGGTCTGATCCAGATAATCGACGATTGACCCGGGATGCGGAAAATCGTTCGCGGAGGCATTCAGCGTGACGATGTCGATGAGCGACTCGCGCCCCGTCAGCGCCACATACGCCCCCGGATTGTGGCTGCTGCTCTTATGATGGACCGAGCGAACCAGCGCATAACGGTCCGCCAGGCGGGCCAGCTTCGGCAGGTGTTCGCAAATCTGGCGGCCAGCCACGGTGGTGGGGATGGCCTGAAACTCGCCGCGGATCTCGGCGGGCGCGTCGGGCTTGGGATCGAAGGTGTCGATATGGCTGGCGCCGCCAAACTGGAACAGCAGAATCGCGCTCTTCGCGGTCGCCGCGCGACCGGCCGAAGCCTCGGCCTGCAACAGTTGTGGCAGCGACAGCGCGCCGAACGTACCGGCCTGCAAAGCCGTCCGGCGGGTACAGCGCAGGCGGCGGAATCCAGTACAACTCTGGTCGGCGGAACTCGACATCAACCCACTCCGCGCACGCAGATTCCGGCGCGAGGACTTCCCATCAACAGATCGCGATGTATTATGAACTCGAAAGCGCTGCCTGTCTAGCTGCGGTTGCAGGGTTCCCGGTCCATGTCGTGTTTGCGGTTCGGCATTACCGTCATCGCGGGTTTGCTGGTGGCCAGCCCGGAGGCCGAGAGCGGTTCGGTCAGCTTTCGTTACGAGGTCTTGCCGATCCTGACGAAGGCCGGCTGCAACCAGGGGACCTGCCATGGCACCCCCACCGGGAAGAATGGCTTCCGGCTCAGCCTGCGCGGGTTTGATCCCACGGCGGACTGGAATTCGCTGGCCCGGGAAGCCAACGGCCGCCGGATCAATCGGGTCGACGTCGAACAGAGCCTGATCTTGCTGAAGGGGCTCAACGGCGTCCCGCACGAGGGAGGCCGCCGGCTGGATCGCGAATCGGCAGACTACCAGCGGCTGAGGCAGTGGATTGCCGAAGGAGCCCGCGACGACGGCGATCAGGTCCCCGCCCTCCGGCAACTGACCATTCAGCCGGAGCGCGCTGAACTGGAGGCCCCGCTGTCCACCCAGGCCCTGCAGGTGACCGCCCATTTTGCCGACGGCAGCCAGCGAAACGTCACCGCGCTGTGCCGCTGGTCCAGCAGCGATTCGCAGGTCGCAGCCGCGGACGGGACGGGGTTGGTCACGAAACAGCGCCGAGGGGAGGCGACCATCACTGCCGAGTTCTGCGGGCAGTTTGCGTCCAGTCGGCTGTTGTTCCGGGAACCGGTCCCCGATTTCCGCTGGCCGGAGATCGCCGAGCACAATGCCATTGACCGCCTGGTGTTCGCCAAGCTGAAGCAGTTGCAGATCGAACCTTCGCCGGTCAGCAGCGACGCGGTGTTCCTGCGACGGGTGATGATCGACCTGACCGGTCAGATCCCCCATCCGAACCGGGTCCGCGAGTTCCTCGCCGATTCCGACCCCAACAAGCGCACGCGACTGATCGACGAGTTGCTCGACTCGCCGGCCTTCGCCGACTGGTGGGCCATGAAGTGGGCGGACCGACTGGGCAGCAATCAGCGGTACACCGGCAAGTTCGGCGCAATGAAGTATCACGCCTGGATTCGGGCGGCGATGGCCGAGAACGTTCCGGAAGATGT
>Ga0209172_10006192_pt1 | contig 13573 bp, 20 predicted proteins | sample LarsenN4metaG_FD_184113 | JGI IMG/M metagenome (GOLD analysis project Ga0209172, IMG submission 184113) | Hot spring sediment bacterial and archeal communities from British Columbia, Canada, to study Microbial Dark Matter (Phase II) - Larsen... ... | reverse complement strand
TGGGCAGACCGACCGGGCGGGCCGCCAGGCGCACCTGGTGGTTGACGAGCGAAGCGAGGGTTTCGGGCATGGCGGGTCCTACGGCGCTGGGGCGTGCATCGTAGTGCCTGAGCGGCCGGTGCGGCCGATGCGGCCGTCGCGGGCGGGACGCAGGGACGCCGCTGGCGCCTCGACCGCCTCTGCCGCCTCAGCCGCCGCAGCCGGGGCAACGGTGCACTTCCACGGTGACGTGGCGCAGCGCCGTGATGCCGCCCAGGCGCGCGCGGTACTCGGCCGGCGCGCGTGGCCGGTCGGCCACCACCGCGAGCGCCGCGCTCCACGCGCTGCCGCCCACCTGCCAGACGTGCAGGTCGGCCACGCGCGCGTCGCCGTCGCTCTCGATGGCGCTGCGGATGTGCGCGAGCAGCGCCGGATCCTGCGTGGCATCGACCAGCGCGCGTGCGCTGCCGCCGAGCACGCCGAACGACCAGCGGGCGATCACCACGGCACCGACCAGCGCCACCGCCGGGTCGAGCCAGGCCCAGCCGAACCACAGGCCGCCGGCCAGCGCGACGATGGCCAGCACCGAGGTCAGCGCGTCGGCCAGCACGTGCAGGAAGGCGGCGTCGTAGTTGTGGTCGTGGTGACGATGGCCGTGGTGATGGTGGTGATCGTGGCCTTGCTGATCGTGATGATCGTGATGATCGTGACGAGCCTGCCCCTGCGCCTGCCCCCGCATCAGCAGCCAGGCGCTGCCCAGGTTGACCAGCAGCCCGAGCACGGCCACCACCATCGCGGCGTTCCAGTCCACCGCGCGCGGCTCGAGCAGGCGCGCCGCGGCGTCGACCACCAGCCACAGCGCCACCGCGAGCAGCGCCAGCCCGCTGGTGTAGGCGGCCAGCACCTCGATCTTCCAGCCGCCGAAGGCATGCCGCGCACCGGCGCGCGCCGAGAGCTTGTAGGCCAGCCAGCCGCCGCCCAGCGCGAAGGCATGCGTGCCCATGTGCCAGCCGTCGGCCAGCAGCGCCAGCGAGCCGGTCCACCAGCCGGCGGCCAGCTCGACCGCCATGGTGGCCAGCGTCAGCAGCACCACCGCGCCGAGCGCACGCTGGCGCGCGCCCTGCCCGGCGTCGGCGAAGACGTGCGAATGAGCGACCGCGCTCAGGTCGTGCGAAGGCGAGCCCATGCGCTCACTCTACGCTGCCCGTGCCGCCGGCGACGAATCCGAACCAGGCGCCCACGGCCAGCAGCAGCAGCGAGAACCACCACAGCCGCAGCGACCAGCGCCGCGTGCGCAGGCAGGCCTCGCGCAGCGCCGGGTCGAGCGGGCACGGCGCGCTGCGGTTGCGCCACTGCACCACGCCGGCCAGCGCCAGCGCCGCCGCGGCGCTGCCGAACACGGCCGCCTTGTGCTCGCTCAGCCAGACGATCTGCGGCACGTGCGCCACCAGCGTGGACAGCGCCGCGCCCGCACCCAGCGTGACCAGCAGCGCCGGCAGCGCACAGCACACCAGGGTCGACGAGCCGGCCAGCAGGGCCAGCCAGGCGGCGAGCGCCGACTGGCGCTGCTCGGCGCGGCCGTCGGCGCTCGTCACTGCGCTTCGGTCACTTGCGCTTCGGTCACTTGCGCTTCATCGTGGCGCGGATGTCGGCCACGCTCTGCGCCACCGTCTCGACCTGGGTCACGTCGTAGCCGGCCTCGGTGATCTCGGCCTTGACCTTGTCGACGTCGATGCGCTGCCCGGGCTTGGGCTCGACGGCGATGACCTTGCGCGCCAGGTTGATGTACAGCGGCCCGGTCTCGGGCATGCGCACGAGGCGCTTCTCGATGCCCTGGGCGCAGAACGCGCAGACCATGCCGTTGACCGAGAACTTGACGGTCTGGCCGTCGGCGCGGGCGCCGAACGCGGCCAGCGCGAGCGTGATGAGCAGCGGTGCGGATCGCATGGTCAGTAGTTGAACATGAAGTTGAAGACCCCGCCGTCGCGGTTGCCGCCCAGCTCGACGAAGAAACGGCGGTGGATCAGGCGCAGCATCGGCGTGGCCAGGCTCTTGCGCTCGAAGGCGCCGCGCTCGCGCTTGGCCTCGAGCACGAACCAGGGCTGCACCTCGTCGTACTCGGCCTCGTAGAACGAGAAGCCGGCGCGCGCCCAGGCGGTGTCCCAGCGCAGGCCGTCGCCGCCGCGCAGCGGGCGCAGGCCGCCGCCGAGGTAGACGCGCGTGGTCTCGTAGTCGGCGAGCACGGCCAGCGAGGCGAACGGCGCGCGCGCCGCGGCAGCGCCGGCGCCCTCGCCTCCCGCCAGACGCGCCGCGCCGGCCTGGCCGACGAACCACAGGTTGGCCTGCGCATGCGGCAGGTTCCAGCGTCGCACGAGCCGCGTGTAGTTCAGGCCGGCGGTCTCGCGCAGGCGGCCGCCGTCGTCCCAGCGCGCCAGGCCGCCGCCGAGCGCGTCGCGCGGCGTGATTGCGTAGTTGGCCGAGAGGTCGCGGCTGCCGGCGTTGGCGTCGCCCATCAGCATCCAGGTGCCGAGGCTGCCCATCGGCAGCGCGGTGGCGGCGAGCGGCCACGCGAGCAGGCCGGCGGCGCAGGCGGCGTAGACGGCGCAGGCGGCCGTGGCCGCCCCGGTGGCCCGGGTCAAGGCGCCTTGCTGATCGACGTCACCGTGTACTGGCCGTCGACCTTCTCGGCCGTGAAGCGCACGCGGTCACCCGGGTTCAGGCCTTCGATGGCCTTCGGGTCCTTGACGCGGAAGACCATCGTCATCGGCGGCATGTCCAGGTGCTTGATCTCGCCGTGCTTGATGGTCAGGCGCGCGCCGGCCTTGTCGATCTTGGTGACTTCGCCCTGCGTGGCGGGGGTCTGCGCCGCCACCGAGGCGGCGGCCAGCAAGCCGGCGAGGACGGCAACGAATCGTTTCATCATGACTCCTGAACGCGCCGCGAGGCCGCGGCGCCGACACCCCTTCGAGTGTGCCGCAGCCGCCGCGTTCCCGCCGCGCGCCGGGGCGTGACGCGCTCCCTACAATCCGCCGGCCTCCGAAAGCCCCGCCGCCATGAACGCCGCCACCGACCACGATCTCGGCCACATCACGCCGCGCGACCAGGCCGAGATCCTGGCCCAGGCCCTGCCCTACATCCGCAAGTACCACGGCAAGACGCTGGTCATCAAGTACGGCGGCAACGCCATGACCGACCCCGCGCTGCAGCAGGACTTCGCCGAGGACATCGTGCTGCTCAAGCTGGTCGGCATGAACCCGATCGTGGTGCACGGCGGCGGCCCGCAGATCGACGAGGCGCTGACGCGGCTGGGCAAGAAGGGCACCTTCATCCAGGGCATGCGCGTCACCGACGAGGAGACGATGGAGGTCGTCGAGTGGGTGCTCGCCGGCGAGGTGCAGCAGGACATCGTCGGCCTCATCAACGCCGCCGGCGGCAAGGCGGTGGGCCTGACCGGGCGCGACGGCGGGCTGATGCGCGCGCGCAAGTTGAAGATGCTCGACAAGAACGACCCGAACATCGAGCACGACGTCGGCCAGGTCGGCGACATCACCTCGATCGACCCGAGCGTGGTCAAGGCGCTGCAGGACGACCGGTTCATCCCCGTCATCAGCCCGATCGGCTTCGGCGAGAAGAACGAGAGCTACAACATCAACGCCGACCTGGTGGCGGCCAAGCTGGCCACCGTGCTCGGTGCCGAGAAGCTGCTGCTGCTGACCAACACGCCGGGCGTGCTGGACAAGAACGGCAAGCTGCTCACCAACCTGACGGCGCGCGAGATCGACGCGCTGTTCGCCGACGGCACCATCAGCGGCGGCATGCTGCCCAAGATCAGCGGCGCGCTCGACGCGGCGAAGAGCGGCGTCAACGCGGTGCACATCATCGACGGGCGCGTGCCGCACGCGATGCTGCTGGAGATCCTCACCGACCAGGCCTACGGCACGATGATCCGCTCGCACTGACGCGACGGCCGCTCCCATGCCGCGGCCCCGGGTCTGGCTGTTCGATCTCGACGACACGCTGCACGACGCCACGCGCGCCTCGATGGACGAGCTGCGCGAGGCGATGGCGCGCTACATGGAGCAGCATCTGGCGCTCGGCCAGGCCGAGGCGCAGGCGCTGCGCACGCACTACTGGCAGCGCTATGGCGCCACGCTGCTCGGCCTGGTGCGCCACCACGGCGTGAAGCCGGCGCACTTCCTGCACCACACCCACCTGCTGCCGGGGCTGGAGCAGCGCGTGCGCCGCCACCGCCACGACCTGGCCGCGCTGGCGCGCCTGCGCGGGCGGCGCTACATCCTGACCAACGCGCCGGCGGACTACGCGCTGCGCGTGCTGCGCACGCTGGGCATCGCGGCGCTGTTCGACGGCCTGTTCTCGATCGAGGACATGCACATGTTCGGCGAGCTCAGGCCCAAGCCCGACGCGCGCATGCTGCGCCGCCTGGTGGCGCGCCTGCGCGTGGCGCCGGCGCACTGCGTGCTGGTGGAGGACACGCTCGTGCATCAGAAGGCGGCGCGCCGCGTCGGCCTCGGCACGGTGTGGATGCAGCGCTGGCTGCCGCCGCCGCGCGCGCACCGCAGCGCCGGGCGGCCGGCCTACGTGGACCGGCGCGTCGGCTCGCTGCGCCGCCTCACTCGGCGTTGATGCCCAGGCGCCGCGCCACCACCACCGCCTCGGTGCGGTTGCGCACCTGCAGGCAGCGCAGGATGGCCGCGATGTGGATCTTCACCGTGCCCTCGGTCAGGCCGAGCTCGCGCGCGATCAGCTTGTTGGGCTCGCCGCGCATCAGGCAGCGCAGCACGTCGAGCTGGCGCGGCGTGAGGCCGCTCGGGTCGGCGCGCGCCGCCGAGCGGCCGGGGCCGCCGCCGCCGTTGAGGTCGGCCAGCACCTGCGGCGGCGTGTAGGTGCCGCCGTCGAGCAGCAGGCGCAGCGCCTGCTGCAGCACGGCCGGCGCGTCGCTCTTGGGCAGGAAGCCCACGGCGCCGGCGGCGAAGGCGGCGCGCATCATCGCCGGATCCTGCTCGCCCGAGACCACCGCCAGCCGCGTCGCCGGCGCCAGCGTGGCGAGCGCGCGCACGCCGCTGGCACCCTGCATGCCCGGCATGTGCAGGTCGACCAGCGCCAGCGCGGGCGCGCTGCGGCGCAGCGCCGCCTCGGCCGCGGCGCGGTCGCCGGCCTCGATCACCTCGGCCTCGGGCGCCAGCTGGCGCAGGCTGCGCGCGAGCGCGTCGCGCACCAGCGGGTGGTCGTCGGCGATCAGCACCTTCATCGGGGCTCGATTGTGGCCTCGGCGCGCTCGCGCAGCGCCTGCTCCAGCCAGGCGCGCAGGCGCGACGGCGGCACCGGCTTGGGCAGGCACAGCACGCCATCGTCGGGCGCGCCGCGTGCGACCGCGGTGTCGCCGCTCACCAGCAGGAGCGGCACCGGCGCGCCCCAGGCGTCGAACAGGCGCCGCGCCTCGACGAGGCCGTCGCGCCCGTCGGCCAGGCGGCGGTCGGCCACCAGCGCGTCGGCGCGCACGGGCTCGGCGGCCAGCAGGGCCTCGGCATCGGCGGCCACGCAGGCGCGGCAGCCCCACAGCTCGAGCAGGCGGCGCATGGCGTCGCGCACCTCGGCGTCGTCCTCGAGCACGGCGACCACGCGGCCCTGCAGGCGCGACAGCGCGGCGCGCGCCGCCGCCGCGGCCAGCGGCGCCGCGCCGGCGGGCGTCAGGCCGTCGACGAAGAAGACGCTGCCGCGCCCGGCGCGCGAATGCAGCTCGACCTCGAGCCCGAGCAGCCGCGCCAGCCGGCGCACGATGGCCAGCCCGAGCCCGAGGCCGGCGTTGCGGTCGCGCCCCGGGTTGCCGACCTGGAAGAACTCCTCGAAGACGCGCTCGCGGTCGGTCTCCGCGATGCCCACGCCGCTGTCCCACACCTCGATGCGGTGGCGGCGCCGGCCCGCGGCGTCGCTGCGCGTGCGGCAGGCCAGCAGCACGCCGCCGCGCTGCGTGTACTTCATCGCGTTGGCGATCAGGTTGCGCAGCAGCCGCTCGAGCAGCAGCGGGTCGCTCACGCTGGCCGCCTCGTCGTCGGCGACGAAGACCGCCAGGCGCAGGCCGCGCGCCTCGGCCTCGGCCGCCCACTCGTCGGCCAGGCGGCGCACCAGCGGGGCCAGCGCCACCAGCTCCCAGCGCGGCGTCACCGCGCCGGCGTCCAGGCGCGACACGTCGAGCAGCGCGGCGAACATCGCGTCCAGCGCGGCATGCGCGGCGGCCATGCGTTCGGCCACCTCGGCCTGCGCCGGCGCCAGCGCGCCACCGCGCAGCGTGGCCATGTACAGGCCGAGCGCGTGCAGCGGCTGGCGCAGGTCGTGGCTGGCGGCGGCGAGGAAGCGTGTCTTGGCCAGGTCGGCGGCCTCGGCGGCGTCGCGCGCCGCGCTCGTCTGCACGAGGGCCTCGCGCAGCTCGGCGGCCTGGCGGTCGAGCTGCGCCTGCAGCGCGCCGTGCTGCGCGGCCAGCCGGCGCAACGCGCGCCGCTGCAGCGCGAGCAGGACCAGGCCGCAGCCGAGCAGACCGAGCAGACCGCAGGCCGCCGCGCCGCCGAGCGCCCGCTGCAGCGGCCCGGCCAGCACGACGAGCCCGGTCGCCCCCGCCACGCCGAAGGCCCAGGCCGCCCACGCCGGAGCACGTGCCCGCGCGACGACCCAGGCCACCAGCAGCAGCGCCAGGCCGAGTGCGGCGACGAGCGCGAGCATGTCGTCGCCTGGCGGGAAAGCTGCGGTGGGCATTTGCGGGTTCGGGGTCAGGGCCGGCGATTGTGCGGCGCGGCGTCGTGCGACTCATCGCACGCCGGTCGTATGTCAGTGTTTACCTGCAAGCAAACGCGCGCGGCGGGCGTGCCAGAATGGCCGCGACCCAGCGTCCCGCCGCATCCCCCCCGATGTCAGAACAGCAAGCCCAAGAGCCCGAGGCGGGCGAACAGGACGGCCCGAGCACGCCCAGGCGCAAACGGCCCAAGCCGGGCGAACGCCGCGTGCAGATCCTGCAGGCGCTGGCCGCGATGCTCGAGCAGCCGGGCGCCGAACGCATCACCACCGCCGCGCTGGCGGCGCGCCTGGAGGTGAGCGAGGCCGCGCTGTACCGCCACTTCGCGAGCAAGGCGCAGATGTTCGAGGGGCTGATCGAGTTCATCGAGAGCTCGGTGTTCTCGCTCGTCAACCAGCTCGTCGAGCGCGAGAGCCAGCCGGCGCTGCAGGCGCAGAAGATCGCCGCGCTGGTGCTGCAGTTCGGCGAGAAGAACCCGGGCATGACGCGCGTGATGGTGGGCGACGCGCTGGTCTTCGAGCACGAGCGGCTGAACGCGCGCATGAACCAGTTCTTCGAGCGCGTGGAGTCGCAGCTGCGCCAGTCGCTGCGCGCCGCGGCCGAGGCCGCCGGTTCGAGCACGCCCACGGTGGACGCGCAGGCGCTCGCCTCGGCGCTGGTGGCGCTGATCGTCGGCCGGCTGCAGCGCTACGCGCGCAGCGGCTTCAAGCGGCTGCCCACCGAGCACCTGGAGCCGGCGCTGGTGCGCCTCTGCGCCTGAGCCTTCAGAAGCTTCCAGCCTCCGCCGTGCTGACGGTCGAAGTGGGCGGCGTCGCCCTGGCCCTGCTGGCCGAGCGCGCGGCCTTCCTGCCCGACGCCGGCGCGCTGCTGGTGGCCGACGCGCACCTCGGCAAGGCGGCGAGTTTCCGGCGCCTGGGCGTGCCGGTGCCCGAGGGCACCACCGCGGGCGCGCTGGCGCGCCTGTCGAGCGCGCTCGAGCGCACCGGCGCGCGCCAGCTCGTCTTCCTCGGCGACCTGCTGCACTCGGCGCACGGACGCGCCGCGGGCACGCTCGACGCGGTGCGGCGCTGGCGCGCGCGGCATGCCGCGGTGGCGATGACGCTCGTGCGCGGCAACCACGACGACCGTGCCGGCGACCCGCCGGCCGACTGGGACATGCGCTGCGTCGACGCGCCCTTCACGCTGCACGGCATCGCCGGCCTCGCCCTCGGCCACGAGCCGCAGCCGCTGGACGGCGCCTACCTGATCGCCGGGCACGTGCACCCGGCGGCGGTGGTCGCGGGGCGCCGCGGCGAACGCCTGCGCCTGCCCTGCTTCCACTTCGGCGCGCGCCTGGGCATCCTGCCCGCGTTCGGCGAGTTCACCGGCAGCCACGTGCTGCCGCGCAACGGCGGCGAGCGCGTCTTCGTGGTCGCCGGCGACACGGTGCGCGAGCTGCCCGCGCCGCGGTGCGCAGCCTAAACTTCGCGGCATGAACGCCGCCTTCGAAGCGCTGCTGCAGCGCGCCGAACGCCTGCTCGCCCGCGTGGAGGGCGTGCTGCCGCAGCCGACCGCCGCGCCGGACTGGGGCGCCTCGGTCGCCTTCCGCTACCGCCACCGCGGCAACGCGCGCGTGCTCGAGCCGGTGCGCCACGTCGCGCGCATCACGCTCGACGACCTCAAGGAGGTCGAGCCGCAGAAGGAGCGCCTGCTGCGCAACACCGCGCAGTTCGTGGCCGGGCGCGGCGCCAACAACGTGCTGCTGAGCGGCGCGCGCGGCACCGGCAAGAGCTCGCTCGTCAAGGCGGTGCTCAACCGCTTCGCGCCCGAGGGGCTGCGGCTGATCGAGGTCGACAAGGCCGACCTGGTGGAGCTGCCGGACCTCGTCGAACTCGTCGCCGGGCGGCCCGAGCGCTTCATCGTCTTCTGCGACGACCTCTCGTTCGACGAGGGCGAGCCGGGCTACAAGGCGCTCAAGAGCGTGCTCGACGGCTCGGTGGCGGCGGCGGGCGACAACCTGCTCGTCTACGCCACCAGCAACCGGCGCCACCTGCTGCCCGAGTACATGCACGAGAACCTCAGCTACAAGCACACGCCCGACGGCGAGGTGCACCCGGGCGAGGTGGTGGAGGAGAAGATCTCGCTGTCCGAGCGCTTCGGGCTGTGGATCAGCTTCTACCCCTTCAGCCAGGAGGAGTACCTGGCCATCGTGGCCGCCTGGCTGCGCGTGCACGGCGTGGCCGAGGCCGACGTGGCACGTGCGCAGAAGGAGTCGCTCGTCTGGGCGCTCGAGCGCGGCTCGCGATCGGGCCGCGTGGCCGAGCAGTTCGCGCGCGACTGGGCCGCCCGGCATGGCTGAGGCGGCGCCGGCGCGCCGGCCGGTGGACGTGGCGGTGGGCGTGCTGATCGACGCCGAAGGCCGCTTCCTGCTCACCTCGCGCCCGGCGGGCAAGGTCTACGCCGGCTACTGGGAGTTCCCGGGCGGCAAGGTCGAACCCGGCGAGAGCGTGCACGAGGCGCTGGCGCGCGAGCTGCACGAGGAGCTCGGCATCACGATCGGCGCCTCCACCGCCTGGCAGGAGGAGATCGTCGACTACCCGCACGCCCGCGTGCGGCTGCACTTGCGCAAGGTCTTCGCGTGGCGCGGCGAGTTCCAGATGCGCGAGGGCCAGCGCATGGCCTGGCAGACGCTGCCGGTGGAGGTGGCGCCGGTGCTGCCGGGCACCGTGCCGGTGCTGGGCTGGTTCGCGGCCGAGCGCGGCTTCGCCGGCGTCACGCACCGGCCCGGCCCCGAGGCCGAAGGGTCGAAAAAGGGCGCATGACGCCTGCTGCCGGCCCTCAAGAGAGGGCCCGCGTTGCCGATGTCTCGAGGGTTGTGAAACCGCAGCCCCGCGCCATGACCCCGAGCCGCACCCACCCCGCCGCCCCTGCCGCCCCCGCTGGCCCGCTGGCCTCGCCGCAACGGCCCCCGCTGCACGACGACCACGTGGTGCTCGCCTCGATCGCCGTCGTCGGCCTGGCCGCCCTGGCCTACGCGGTGGCCAACGGCTCGCTCGGCCTGGTGGCCCTGCTCGCCGCGGGGCTGATGGGGCTCGCGGCGCTGGTCTCCCGCCTCGGGCGCGATGGCCCGCTGGCGCAGATCGGCCTGCCGGTGCTGGGCATGGCGATGGTCGCGCTGCTGATCCACAGCGCGCGCGGCGCCGCCGAGAGCCACTTCGCGGTCTTCGCCTTCCTCGCCGCGACCGTGGTCTACCGCTCGGTCTGGCCGGTGCTCGCCGGGGCCGGCGCGATCGCGGTGCACCACCTGAGCTTCAACTACTTCCAGCAATGGGGCTGGGGGCCGGTCTGCTTCACCGAGCCCGGCCTGGGCAAGGTGATCGAACATGCGCTGTACGTGGTGGCCGAGGCGGCCGTGCTGGCCTGGCTGGCCGAACGCGCCCGGCGCGACGCCCGCACCGGCGCGGAACTGGAGCAGATCGCGCAGCGGCTGATCGGCGCCGACGGGACGATCGACCTGCGCCACCTCGCGCTGCCCGATCCGCAGCCGGCCACGCGCAGCATGCTCAAGGCGCTGCAGCAGGTCCAGCAGGCGATGGCCGCGGTGCGCGAGGGCACGGCGCAGATCGGCAACGCCGCCGAGGAGATCGCCAGCGGCAGCCTGGACCTCTCGCAGCGCACCGAGCAGACCGCGGGCAACCTGCAGCAGACCGCCGGATCGGTGCAGCAGCTCACGGCCACCGTGTCGCAGTCGGCGGCCGCGGCCGAGACCGCGGCGCGGCTGGTCGGCACCGCCGCCGATCAGGCCGAGCGTGGCGGCGGCGTGGTCCAGGCGATGGAGCGCACGATGGAGGAGATCAACGCCAGCTCGCGCAAGATCGCCGACATCATCGGCGTGATCGACGGCATCGCCTTCCAGACCAACATCCTGGCGCTGAACGCGGCGGTCGAGGCGGCGCGCGCCGGCGAGCAGGGCCGCGGCTTCGCGGTGGTGGCCTCCGAGGTGCGCAGCCTGGCGCAGCGCTCGGGCGCCGCGGCGCGCGAGATCAAGTCGCTGATCCAGACCAGCGTCGAGCAGGTGGCGTCGGGCTCCGATCGTGTCGGGCAGGCCGGCGAGGCGATGCGCGAGATCGTCGCTTCGGTGCAGAACGTGCGCTCGGTGATCGCCGAGATCGCGGCGGCGGCCGGCGAGCAGAGCCAGGGGCTGCGCCAGGTCAACGGCGCGGTCGGCCAGATCGACGGCATGACGCAGCAGAACGCGGCGATGGTCGAGCAATCGGCGGCCGCCGCGGCCAGCCTGCGCGAGCAGGCCGCGCGCCTGGCGCAGGCGCTGAGCGCCTTCCGCCTCGCCGGCGCCTGATCCGCGGTGCGCGGGGGGGCCGCGCGGCGCGGCCCGCGAATCCCCCTAAACTGCCGCCATGGACTGGCTCGACGAGGTCAAGTGGGACCGCGACGGCCTGGTGCCCGCCATCGCGCAGGAACTGGGCAGCAACGACGTGCTGATGGTCGCCTGGATGAACCGCGAGGCGCTCGCCGCCACCGCGGCGCGCGGCGAGGCGGTGTACTGGAGCCGCTCGCGCGCGCGCCTGTGGCACAAGGGCGAGGAGTCGGGCCATGTGCAGAAGGTGCACGAACTGCGTCTCGACTGCGACAACGACGTCGTGCTGCTCAAGGTCACGCAGACCGGTCACGACCCCGGCATCGCCTGCCACACCGGGCGCCACAGCTGCTTCCACCAGCGCCTGGAGGGTGGGGACGGCGGGCGCTGGGTCTCGGTGGAGCCGGTGCTGCTCGACCCCGAGCGCATCTACCTGAAAAAATGAGCGGCACGCTGGAACGGCTGGGCGAGGTGGTCGAGAGCCGCCGCGGCGGCGACCCCGACAAGAGCTACGTGGCGCGCCTGTTCGCCAAGGGCGAGGACGCCATCCTCAAGAAGGTGGGCGAGGAGGCCACCGAGGTCGTGCTCGCCTGCAAGGGCGGCCAGCGCGACCGCGTGGTGGCCGAGATGGCCGACCTGTGGTTCCATTGCCTGGTCGCGCTGGCCCAGCAGGGCGTGAAGCCGGCCGACGTGCTGGCCGAACTGCAGCGCCGCGAGGGGCTCTCGGGCCTGGAGGAGTTCGCGCTGCGCAAGGCGGTGGCGCGGGAGGGCGACCGGGCGGGCCGGGCCGGCGAGGCGGGCGACGCACCCGGCGGAGGCAAACCATGAACCAGATCGTGATCCCCGGCCGCCGGGCCGGCGACGACCAGAGCGGCTGGCGCACGCTCACCCACGTGCTGTACGCGCTGCACCTGCTGTCGTGGGCCTCGCTCGGCCTGTTCTCGGTGGTGGCCATCGTCATCAACTACGTGCGACGCGCGGCGCTGCCGAACGACTTCTACCTCAGCCACTTCCGCTGGCAGAGCCGCAGCTTCTGGTACACGCTGATCGGCCTCGTGCTGACCGCGCCGCTGTGGGTGCTGTTCGTGTTCCCGGGCTACTTCGCCTGGACGCTGATCGGCCTGTGGTACCTGTATCGATACGTCAAGGGCTGGTGGTTCTTCGCCGAGGGGCGGCCGATGCCCTGGCCGCGCCTCGAGGGCAAACGATGACGACGAACATGAACAGCGACCCGAACTGCATCTTCTGCAAGATCGTCGCCGGGCAGATCCCGAGCCGCAAGGTCTTCGAGAGCGACGAGCTGCTCGCCTTCCACGACATCCACCCCTGGGCCCCGGTGCACGTGCTGATCATCCCCAAGCAGCACATCGCCACGCTGGCCGACGTGGGGCCCGAGCACGACGCGCTGCTCGGCCGCATGCTCGGCCTGGCCCCGCGGCTGATGCGGGAACTCGGCGTCACCAACGGTTTCAGAACCCTCGTCAACACCGGCCGCGACGGCATGCAGGAGGTCTACCACCTCCACATGCACGTGATGGGCGGGCCCCGGCCCTGGGCCAAGGGCTGACATCGCCCGCGCCGTAGAATCCCGGCCTTTGTCCCTGGAGAACCATCATGGGCTCGTTCAGCATCTGGCACTGGCTCATCGTGCTGCTGGTCATCGTGCTGATCTTCGGCACCAAGAAGCTGCGCAACATCGGCACCGACCTGGGCAGCGCCGTCAAGGGCTTCAAGGAAGGCGTGAAGTCCGGCGGCGAGGCGCCGGCCGAGGGCACGGCGGCGGCGCCGGCGCAGCAGGTCACCGCCAACAAGCAGGCCAGCGACGCCAACACGGTGGACGTCGAGGCCAAGACCAAGAGCTGAGGGCCCCTGCCGGCGCCGCGGCCCCCGCCGGGCGTGCGGGGCCGCAGGCGCCCGGGCACCGCGCATGATCGACTTCGGCTTCGACAAGCTCGCCCTCATCGGTGCGGTGGCGCTGATCGTCATCGGCCCCGAGAAGCTGCCGCGCGTGGCGCGCACCGTCGGCCATCTTCTCGGCAAGGCGCAGCGCTACGTGGCCGACGTGAAGGCCGAGGTCAACCGCTCGATCGAGCTCGACGAGCTCAAGAAGATGAAGACGCAGTTCGAGGACGCCGCGCGCGACGTCGAGAGCAGCGTGCGCAAGGAGGTCGACCAGGTCTCGTCGGCGTTCCAGAAGGACTGGAGCGAGGCGAGTGCCGCGTTCGAGGGCGGCAGCGGCGGCGAGGCGGCCCTCGCGCCGCCGCCCCCGGAGTACCGCCACCCGAAGAAGAACTGGCGCCTGAAGCGCGGCGCCACGCCGCAGTGGTACAAGCAGCGCCACGGCGTGCGCACCAAGGCGCTGTCGGGCGCGGCGCGCGTGGCGCGCTACCGTCCGCCGGGCGTGCGACCGTAGGCCGCCGCAACCGATGAGCGAC
>Ga0209172_10006188_pt1 | contig 13584 bp, 18 predicted proteins | sample LarsenN4metaG_FD_184113 | JGI IMG/M metagenome (GOLD analysis project Ga0209172, IMG submission 184113) | Hot spring sediment bacterial and archeal communities from British Columbia, Canada, to study Microbial Dark Matter (Phase II) - Larsen... ... | reverse complement strand
CGCCCGACGCCCTGACCGTGTTCGGCCTGCTCGCGTCGGCGGGCACCGCGGTGCTCATCGCGAGCGGCCACCTCGGGTGGGCCGTCGTCGGCGTCATCGTCTCCGGGCTGGCCGACCTGCTCGACGGCGCGATCGCGCGCGGGAGCGGCCAGGCGAGCCCGCGCGGCGCGTTCTTCGATTCCGTCGCGGATCGGGCTTCCGACGCGCTCCTCCTCGGCGGCGCCGCTTGGTACCTCGCGGGCGAGTCGGCGCACCTGCCGGTCCTCGCGTTCGCGGTCGGCGCGTGCTCCATGCTCATCTCCTACGAGCGCGCCAAGGCGGAGTCGCTCGGCATCAACGCGCGCGGCGGGCTCATGGAACGCGCGGAGCGGTTCGTCTTCCTCGCGATCGGACTCGCGTTCGACGTCCTCGTGCCGGTGCTGTGGGTCATGCTCCTCCTCACCGCGTTCACCGCAGCCGACCGCTTCCGGCGGGTCTACCGGCAGGCCGACCGTCCCCCTGCGACGCACGCCCGGCGTCGGCGGCGCGACGAGGGTCCCCGGCCCGCGCTGCGCGAGTGGTGGGCGGCGCGGCGCGTCGACGCCGCGCGCACGCGCCGTCAGCATCCCGCGGCGCGCCGGCGCGCGCGTCCCTGACCCGTGCCCGGGTCCCGGGCGCGGCTCACGTACCTCGCCTTCCGGGCCGGCTCGGCGGCAGCCGAGCTCGTGCCGTTCCCGATGGCCGCCGCGCTTGCGCGGGCCGGCGGGCGCATCGGCCACCGGCGAATGCACGGTCGGCGCGCGATGGCGGCGCGACACCAGAGGCGGGCGGGCGCGGTCGACGTCGACCGGTCTGTCCGCGCCGTGTTCGATTCCTACGCGCGCTACTGGCTCGAGCTCTTGCGCCTGCCACGCGACGTGCGGCGCGACGAGGTTCTCGCGCGCTTCGACGCGGAGGGCTTCGAACACGTCGAGGCCGCGCTCTCGCGCGGCAAGGGAGCCGTGGTCGCCCTGCCGCACCTCGGCGGATGGGAGTACGCGGCCGCGTGGATGGGCGCGCTGGGGCACCGGATGCTCGCGGTGGTCGAACCGATCGAACCACCGGAGCTGTTCGACTGGTTTCTCGCGCAACGCGAGCTGCTCGGTCTCGACATCGTCCCGCTCGGTCCGGACGCGCCGGCGCACTTGCTCCACGGCTTGCGTGACAACCGCATCGTGTGCCTGCTGTCGGATCGCGACCTGACGGGTGACGGCGTGGAGGTCGAGTTCTTCGGCGAGCGCACGACCTTGCCGGGCGGGCCGGCCATCCTCGCGTTGCGCACGGGCGCCGCGTTGCTGCCGAGCGCGGTGTACTTCACGGCCGGACGCGGCCACCATGCGGTCATCCGCCCACCCATGCCGGTCGCGCGCGAGGGACGCTTGCGCGACGACATCGCCCGCATCACCCAGCTGCTCGCGTACGAGCTCGAAGCGCTGATACGCCGGGCACCGGAGCAGTGGCACCTCATGCAACCCAACTGGCCGAGCGATCGCGACGAAGCGCCCGCCGCCGTCGCCGACGCGGGTGAGGACGTGCCATGCGCGTCGTGATGACCTGTCCATACTCGATGTCGCGGCCCGGCGGCGTGCAGGTGCAGGTGCTCGGCCTGGCCCGCGAGCTCCGCAAGCTCGGCATTGACGTGCGCGTGCTCGCGCCCTGCGACGGTCCTCCGCCCGACCCGACGATCGTCTCGGTCGGACCGACCGTCGACTGGGACTCCAACGGCTCCGTCGCCCCGATCGCACCCGGGCGCGCGGTCGCGCGGCGGACAGCGGAGGCGATTCGCATGATCGAGCCGCACGTCGTGCACCTCCACGAGCCCGCGGTCCCCGGGCCGTGCCTCAGCGCGCTCATCGGCTTCAACGGCCCGATCGTCGCGACCTTCCATGCATCCGGAGAGCTCGCGCACCAGTGGACGCGCCCGGCGCTGCGCTCGATCATGAACCGCATCACGGTGCGCGTCGTCGTCTCCGAAGCGGCGCGCGAGACCGCGCGAGCCAACTGGAACGGCGACGAGTACGTCGTGTTGTGGAACGGCATCGAGGTCGAGCGGTACGCGGATGCGGACCCTGTACCGGCCGACCGTCCGGCGGTGCTGTTCCTCGGGCGCCACGAGCCGCGCAAGGGACTCGCCGTCCTCCTCGACGCGTGGCGAGGCATTTCCCGCGACGCGGTGCTGTGGGTCGCGTCGTCGGGGCCGCAGACCAAGGAGTTGCGAGGCCGGCGCGTCCCAGCCGTCGAGTGGTTGGGTTCGCTGTCGGACGACCAGAAGACGGCGCGGCTGCGCGGCGCGACCGTGTTCTGCGCCCCGTCGACCGGCGGCGAGTCGTTCGGGGTGGTGTTGCTCGAGGCGATGGCGGCCGGCACCTGCATCGTCGCTTCGGCGATCGAGGGGTACGCCAACGTCGCGCGCCCCGACTGCGAGGCGCTGCTCGTCCCCCCCGGCGACCCGGACGCGCTGCGCGACGCGCTCCGCCGCGCTCTCGACGACGCAGCTCTGCGCGACAAGCTCGTCTCGGGCGGCCGCACGCGTGCCCGGGAGCTGTCGATGGCGCGACTCGCGCAGCGGTACTCGGAGCTGTACGAGCGGGCAGCGGCCGCGGCGGCGAGCGATCGCCGCTGAGATTCGTCCTCGCCGGTGTGCATCGACGCACCGGGCCGGTGGGTAACGCGTCAGGCATGGCAGCCACCCAGACAGCGTGCGCGCTCAGCGAGCAGGCACGCGAGATCCTCAAGTCGCGTGCGATGGCACACATCGCCTTCCTCGCACCGGACGGACGCCCGCACAGCACGCCCGTCTGGGTCGACCTCGACGATGGCGCGCTCGTGATGAACACCGCGACGGAACGCGTCAAGGGACACGCGCTGCAGCCCGGGACGCCTGTCGCGCTCTCCGCGACGCATCCCGAGAACCCGTACGAATACGTGCAGGTTCGGGGCGAGGTCGGCGAGCGCACGACGGAAGGGGCGGACGAACAGATCGACCGGCTCGCCCGGAAGTACCTCGGTGTCGAGACGTACCCGTATCGCCAGCCGGGCGAGGAACGCGTCACGATCAAGATCCGGGTGCTCGAGACGACTGGCTCGTAGCCCAACGGCTGGGCGCACTGTCCCGAGATCCGGCACCCGGGCTCCCTAGACTGGTGCCGTGCTCATCGCAATCATCCTGATCGCGCTCGTCGTGCTGGCGGTGATCGTCTTCATCGTCATGTACAACGGGCTCGTCCGGCTGCGCAACCGCATCGACAACGCGTGGTCGCAGATCGACGTCCAGCTCCAGCGGCGGCACGACCTCGTCCCCAATCTCGTCGAGACCGTCAAGGGATACGCGGCGCACGAGCGCGAGACGCTCGAGGCAGTCGTGAACGCCCGCAACGTCGCCGTCCAGGCGCAGGGTCCCGCCGCGCAGGGGCAGGCCGAGAACATGCTGACGGGTGCGCTGCGCCAGCTCTTCGCGTTGTCGGAGGCGTACCCCGACCTGAAGGCCAACCAGAATTTCCTCAGCCTGCAGGAGGAGCTCACCACGACCGAGGACCGGGTGGCCTACGCGCGGCAGTTCTACAACGACAGCGTCCTGAAGTACAACAACAAGATCCAGACGATCCCCTCGAACGTGATCGCCGGGATGTTCAACTTCCAGGAACGCGAGTACTTCGAGGGCGAAGAAGGCACGCGCGACGTGCCGCGCGTGCAGTTCTGACCTGAACCGTGTACGAGCAGATCGCGGCGAACAAGCGCCGCACCGTCCTGTTGATCCTCGGCTTCATGTTGCTCGTCGCGGGTGTCGTCGTCGCGATCAACCTCGTCACCGGCGGCGGTGTCGTCGGCTTCGTGATCGCGGCGGTGCTCGCGATCGGGATGTCGGTCGCGTCGTACTACAACAGCGACAAGGTCGCGCTGGCAATGAGCAGGGCCAGACCCGCCGACCCGCGCGAGTACGCGCGGTACCACAACCTCGTCGAAGGTCTCTGCATCGCGAGCGGGCTGCCGAAGCCCCGGCTCTACATCGTCGACGACCCCGCGCCGAACGCGTTCGCCACCGGCCGGAACCCCAAGCACTCCGCAGTCGCGGTGACGACCGGGCTGCTGGAGAAGATGAACCGCGTCGAGCTCGAAGGTGTGCTGGCGCACGAACTGAGCCACATCAAGAACTACGACATCCTCGTCATGACGATCGCGGTCACGCTCGTCGGCATCGTCGCGTTGCTGTCGGACTTCTTCCTCCGGTTCATGTTCTGGGGTGGCAGCCGCCGCAGCGACCGCAACAACCCGCTCGGCGGCGTGCTGGCGCTGTTGGGCATCGTCCTGTTGATCTTCGCCCCGATCATCGCCCGCGTGATGCAGCTCGCGGTCAGCCGGCGGCGCGAGTACCTCGCCGACGCATCGGGCGTGTCGTTGACGCGCTACCCGCCCGGGCTGATCTCCGCGCTGAAGAAGCTCAAGGGTGACACGACCGTGATCTCGAGCGCATCGAAGGCCACGGCACACTTGTGGATCGAGGAGCCGCTCGACACCGAGCACGCGAACGCGTCGACGCGGTTCAACCGCTTGTTCGCCACCCACCCGCCCCTCGACGACCGCATCGCGGTGCTCGAGGCGATGTGACCCCTGCCAGGAGACGCTTCCCGTGACGCAGTTCCGATCTCGAACCCGGCGCCGGTTCCTCGGCGTCGCCGCGCCGTTGCTCGTGGCCGCGCTGGCGCTCGGTGCGTGCGGCGGCGGTGACGACGACGAAGCCACCGACGACACGGCCGCGACGCCGACGACGCGCGAGCCGGTCACGACGACGACCGGCGCGCCGGTGATCGCGCCGCTCACCGGGCTCGTCGATCCCACCGGGACGTCGACCCAGCGCGGCCCGCTGTGGGTGAAGGTCGACAACAACATGCAGACGCAGCGGCCGCCGCAAGCCGGGCTCGAAGCCGCCGATGTGGTCTACGAGGAGCCGATCGAGAACGTCGCGACCCGGTTCCTCGCCCTGTTCCACTCCAACCTTCCGACACGCATCGGGCCGGTGCGGTCGACTCGATTCCTCGACCCCGGGATCGTGTGGCACATCGGCGGGACGTATGTGTTCTCGGGCGGGACCCCGCCCAAGGTCGAAGCGATCCGGAACGCGCCCGTGAAGACCGTCGACGAGAACGGCCTCCAGACGTCGGGTTCTCGGGAACGCGATCCCGACTTCCGCGCCCCGCACAACCTGTTCTTCGATCCGGCGGTACTGCTCGCCTGGGCGGAGATCGAGGACCGCACGCCGCCCGAGCCGATGTTCGCCTTCCTCGACGAGGGTCAGGTGTTCGACGGCGACGCGGCGAGCATCGTCGAGATCCCGACCTTCTCCAAGCCCCGCTACACGTGGGACTCGGCAGTCGGCGGCTGGAAGCGGGAGGCGCAGCTCTACTCGGGGCGTGGCATCGAGCCGCACATCGCCGAATCGGGGCAGCAGCTCGCGCCCGCCAACATCATCGTGCAGCTCATCCCGAGGATCCGCGACAACATCGACGACCGCGCGCTCGTGACCGGCGAGGGGGATGCGTGGGTGTGCTCGCAGGGAGCATGCGTGCAAGGGCGATGGTCGCGGCCGGAGCTGGAGGCGAACACCACGTTCACCGATGCGCTCGGCGGCGAGATCAAGCTCACGCCCGGGACCACCTGGATCCACTTCATCACGAGCGACGCCCCGACGATCACGCCGTAGGTGTTTGGACGGTTCCGGTCGTAATGGCAGCCGGAACTGTCCAAACCCCCCGGTAGACTCGGGCGCATGGAGCGCACGACCGGTACCACCCGCGTGAAGCGGGGGCTCGCGGAGATGTTGCGCGGCGGCGTCATCATGGACGTCGTCACGCCCGAGCAGGCGAAGATCGCCGAGGACGCGGGCGCCGCAGCCGTGATGGCGTTGGAACGCGTGCCGGCCGACATCCGGCGCGACGGCGGCGTGGCCCGCATGAGCGATCCCGCGATGATCGAGGGCATCCAGGCGGCGGTCACGATCCCGGTGATGGCGAAGTGCCGGATCGGTCACTTCGCCGAGGCGCAGGTGCTCCAGGCGCTCGGCGTCGACTACGTCGACGAGTCCGAGGTGCTCACGCCCGCCGACGAGACCAACCACGTCGACAAGTGGGCGTTCACGGTGCCGTTCGTGTGCGGCGCGACGAACCTCGGCGAGGCGCTGCGGCGCATCAGCGAAGGTGCGGCCATGATCCGCTCCAAGGGCGAGGCCGGATCCGGGAACATCGTCGAGGCGGTCCGGCACCTCCGGCTCATCCTGGGCGACATCGCGAAGTTGCGCATCGCGCGAAGCGAGGAGCGCTACGCGTGGGCCAAGGAACTGCGGGCGCCCGTCGACCTCGTCGAGGAAGTGGCCGAACGGGGCGAGCTGCCGGTTCCGTTGTTCTGCGCCGGCGGTATCGCGACGCCGGCCGACGCCGCGCTCGTGATGCAGCTCGGGGCGCAGGCGGTGTTCGTCGGGAGCGGGATCTTCAAGTCATCCGACCCGGCGAAGCGAGCCGCCGCGATCGTCGAAGCGACCACGCACTACGAGGATGCCGAGATCGTGGCCAAGGTGTCGCGTGGCCTCGGCGACGCGATGCGAGGCGAGGAGATCGCGGCGCTCGACGTGAAGCTCGCCGACCGCGGTTGGTGAAACTCACCGTCCTCGCGCTGCAGGGTGCGTTCCGCGAGCACGCGGAGGCGTTCGCAGCGCTCGGCGCCGACGTGACGTTGTGCAGGCGGCCCGAGCACCTCGCGGGCGCGGACGCGGTGGTGCTGCCGGGCGGCGAGTCGACGACGATCGACAAGCTGCTCGACACGTCGGGTTTGCGCGAACCGCTCGTGGCGGCGCTGCGCGACGGCATGCCCGCCCTCGCGACGTGCGCCGGACTCATCGTGTGTGCGCGCACCGTGCGCGACGGGCGGCCGGACCAGCGCCCGCTCGGCGTGCTCGACGTCGAGGTGCGCCGCAACGGCTACGGCCGCCAGCGGGACTCGTTCGAAGCGCCGCTCGCCGTGACCGGACTGACCGGTGGAGCGTTTCCCGGTGTGTTCATCCGGGCGCCGAAGATCGTGCGGGCCGGCACCGCCGTCGAGGTACTGGCAACGCACGAAGGCGTCCCGGTCCTGGGCCGCCAGGGAGCGGTCTGGTTTGCGTCGTTCCACCCCGAGCTCTCCGGCGACCTACGGTTGCACCGCCAATTCGTCACCGAGGTGGGCTGATGTCGGGTCACTCCAAGTGGCATTCGATCAAGCACAAGAAGGGTGCGGCCGACAAGGCGCGCGGCAAGCTGTTCGCGGTGCTGATCCGCCAGATCGAGGTGGCGGCGCGCTCGGGCGGTGGAGATCCCGATTCGAATGCGACGTTGCGCACGATGATCGGCAAGGCGCGCGAGAACTCGGTCCCGATGGACACGATCCAGCGCGCGATCAAGCGCGGTACCGGCGAGGAAGAGGGCGTCACCTACGAGCAGGTCACCTACGAGGGCTACGCGCCCGGCGGGGTCGCGGTGATCGTGCAGGCGCTCACCGACAACCGCAACCGCACGTCGGCGGAGGTGAAGAACATCTTCAGCCGCAACGGCGGCTCGTTCGCCGAACCGGGCGCGGTCGCGTGGCAGTTCGAACGCAAGGGGATCCTGCTCGTCGACAAGGCGGCCGCCAGTGAGGACGATCTGATGCTGCTCGCCGCCGACGCGGGTGCCGAGGACATCCAGGACCTCGGCGACACGTGGCAGGTCGTCACGCCGCCGACCGAGCTGCATGCCGTCCGCACGGCCATCGGTGAGGCGGGGACGGCGGTGAAGTCGGCCGACCTCACGATGATCCCGACGACCAGCGTGCCGCTGGAGGACGAGGGGCAGGCGAAACAGGTGCTGCGCCTGATGGACGCGCTCGAGGACCACGACGACGTCGAGGCCGTGTACGCGAACTTCGACATCCCCGACGCCGTGCTCGAAGCAGTGAGCGCGTGAGGCGGCCCGCATGGTCGCGGTAGGGGAGCAGGCGCCGGACTTCACGCTGCCCGGCGTGCAGGGCGGCCAGCGGCGCGACTACACGCTGTCGGAGTTCCGCGGCCGACCGGTCGTTCTCGCGTTCTATCCCGGCGACTTCACGCCCGGGTGAACCCGGCAGTTCTCCTCGTATCGTGACGATGCGGCACGGTTCGAGGCAACGGGCGCGGTCGTGCTCGGCATCTCGCCCCAGGACGTCGACTCCCACGAACGCTGGGCCGCGAAGCTCGGCCTGCCGTTCACGCTGCTGGCCGACACCGACAAGCAGGTCATCGCCCGCTACGGAGTCGGCGCGCCCATCGTCGGGGTGCGCCGTTCGGTGTTCGTCGTCGACGGCGACGGTGTCGTGCGCTTTGCCGACCGCAAGCTGCTCGGCGCTACGTTCGTCCGGGCCGACACGCTCGTCCCGGTGATCGAGACGCTCAGCTGACCTCGCGGCCGTCCTGGAACAGTCGGAGGAGTGCCGGGAGCGATCGCGAGTCCGCGAGCACGAGCACCCGGTCGCCGCCCCGCAGCACGGTGCTGCCCTGTGGGACGAAGTAGGCGTCGCCCCGCGTGAGCAGCACGGCGAGCACACCGCCCGGGAGACGCAGTTCGAGCAGGGCGGCGCCGTCGGCCGCCGACCCGGGCGAGATCTCGAGCTCCTGGAGCGTGCTGCCCGGCATGACGTCGGCGACGTCGGGCAACGTCGGCTCGGGCCGCGTGGGCGGCGCGTCGAGACGCAGGAATCGAGCGACGAGTGGGATCGACGTCCCCTGGACGAGCACCGACACGATCACGATGAAGAACACCGTGTTGAAGACGAGGTCGGCATGCTCGACGTCCTCGACGCGCGGGTAGGTCGCGAGGACGATCGGTACGGCACCGCGCAGTCCGACCCACGACACGAGGAGGCGCTCTCGCGTGCCGAACGTCGAGAAGCCCAGCGCGACGAATGTCGCGACCGGACGCGCGACGACGACGAGCACGGCGGCGACCGCGAGCGCGCGTGCTGCGACCTCGACCACGTCGGATGGGAAGACGAGCAAGCCGAGGACGAGGAACATCCCGATCTGCATGATCCACGCGATCGCGTCGTGGAACCGCATGAGGCTCGCCCGGTGCACGACCTTCGAGTTCCCGAACACCAGGCCGACGATGTACACCGCAAGGAATCCGCTCCCGCCGAGCAAGGCGGCCGCGGCGTAGGCGAGCGCGACGACCGCGATGGTCAGCACCGGGTAGAGACCGATGTAGTCGAGCCGGATGCGATTGGTGCCGACGACTGCAAGGCGCGCGATCGCGTAGCCGACGAATCCACCGACCGCCATCTGTTGCGCGAACAGCGGTGCGAGCGTCAAGGGAGACGACGCGTCATCGGTCACGAGCTCGAGGAAGCCGATCGTCAGGAACACCGCCATCGGATCGTTGCTACCCGACTCGAGTTCGAGCAGCGGGCGCAGCCGACCGCGCAGGCCGACGCCGCGCGAACGCAGGATCGAGAAGACCGCGGCGGCATCGGTCGATGACACGATCGCGCCGAGCAGCAGGCCGACCTCGAACGGGACGTCGAGGATGAGCATCGCCGCCAGCCCGGTGATCAGCGCGGTAAGCGCCACTCCGACGGTCGCGAGCGACGCGGCTGCGCCGAGGACCGGGCGCACGTCGATCCAACGAGTGTCGAGTCCTCCCGAGAACAGGATGTACGCGAGCGCGACGATGCCGACCGACTGCGCGACGTCGAAGTCGTCGAACTCGATCCCGCCCGGGCCGTCGGATCCGGCGAGCATGCCGAGCACGAGGAACAACAAGACGGCCGGGATGCCGAACCGTCCGGATGCCTTGCTCGCCGCCATCGCGAGGATCAGCAGCGCGGCGGCGACGAGCAGCACTGACTCGATGTCGCCGGCGCTGTTCACGGTCGAGTGCCGGTCACGGTCATTCGCCGTCTCGGCGGATCGAGAATTTCGCTCCGGTGAGTACGGCAACGAGCGCGAGTGTCTCGTCGCGGTCGAGTCCTGCGCTCGCGCACGCGCGCTCGGCGCCCGGTCTCCGTAGCGACAGCTCGCAGCCTCCGCGGTCGAGCAACGCGACGATCAGTGTCAGATTCGATTCGAGAGGGATCTCGTAGATGCGGCCGATGCCGGCGAGCGTGCGCTCGGTGATGCGCACCGTCATGGCACCTCCTTGGTGTCGTCGGCGGGTCAGGCGGCGACGACAGGTGGCGGTGCTCGGCGTGTTCCTGGCCGCGAATGGTGTTCGACGATGTCGGCCACGGGAAGTAACGAAGCCCGCGCCCGCCGGCGTGCGAGGGTCAGCACGCCGAGAACCGAGGTTGCGACGATCGGCGTGACCGGCACCGGCCACTTCGTCTGCGGTCGGGGTGCGCGGCTCGGCACCACGGCGACCGCGACGTCGTCGTGGGCGCTCTCGACGTGCGTGCCGCTTCCATCGCCGGCAGGTTGTTGGTAGTTCACGGCGAACGTCGCCGCCGTGGCCGCCGCTCCGAGAACTGTGAGGAGAGCAGCGAGCGCCCATGCACGTCGCATCACGCGCATGGTACCCATCGTTCGCTGCGGTCGATCCGCGGCATACTGGGCGCGATGGACGTCGCGCAGGCGCTTGCATTCGTCGAGCAGCACCACATGGCCGTGCTCGCCACACGCCGGCGCGACGGCGCGCCGCAGATGTCGCTCGTCACCGCCGGTGTCGATGACGACAGCAAGCTGGTCGTGAGCACGCGCGAGACCGCAGTCAAGACGAAGAACGTGCGGCGTGATCCGCGCGTGTCGCTGCTGGTGCTCGACGACACCTTCCGCAACTGGGTGCAGATCGACGGCACCGCCGACGTGCTTGCGCTGCCCGAGGCGATGGAGCCCCTGGTCGACTACTACCGGCGCATCTCGGGGGAACATCCCGACTGGGCGGAGTACCGCGCCGCGATGGAGGACCAGCGCCGGGTCCTGGTGCGGATCACCGCCGAGCGCGCCGGACCGAACGTCGCGGGCTAGGGTCCGGCCCCATGCAGGTGGCCATGAACGTGAACGGTGCCGCGCAGCGGCACGACGTCGAGCCGCGGACGCTGCTCGTGCAGTACCTCCGCGAGGCGTGCGGTCTGACCGGGACGAAGGTGGGCTGCGACACGTCGTCGTGCGGGGCTTGCACGATCCTCGTCGACGGCGAGTCGGTCAAGTCGTGCACGATGTTCGCGGCGCAAGCCGACGGTGCCGACGTGACGACGATCGAGGGTCTCGCCATCGGCGACGAGCTGCACCCGGTGCAGCAGGCGTTCCACGAGCACCACGCGCTGCAGTGCGGGTACTGCACCGCGGGCATGGTGATGGCGACCGTGTCGTTGCTCGACGAGATCCCGAATCCGTCCGAGCGCGACGTCAGGCTCGGTCTCGAAGGCAACCTCTGCCGCTGTACCGGCTACCACAACATCGTGCAGGCCGTGCTCGCGGCGGCCGAGGCGACGGGCCGGGCGCGATGATCCCGGCCGCGTTCGAGTATGCCCGCGCCGGTTCCGCCGAGGAGGCGGTCGCGCTCGTCCGCGAGCACGGTGAGGACGCCAAGTTCCTTGCCGGTGGCATGTCGCTGATTCCCCTGATGAAGTTGCGGCTCGCGACGCCGTCGGTCCTGGTCGACGTGGGGCGCGTCCGCGACCTGTCGTACGTCCGGACCGACGGCGACCACGTCGCGATCGGGGCGCTCACCCGCCACCGCGACCTCGAGACGAGCGACGTGCTCGCCAAGGAGTGTGCCGTGCTCCAGGCCGTCGCCGCGCAGGTTGGTGACAACCAGGTGCGCCACCGCGGAACGATCGGCGGCTCGGTGGCGCACGGCGACCCCGCATCCGACCTGCCGGCCGCGCTGCTCGCGCTGGACGCGACGTTCACCGTGCAGGGGGGCAACGGCACGCGGTCGATCCCCGCGGCCGAGTTCTTCCGCGGGTTCCTCGAGACCGCACTCGAGCCCGACGAGCTCCTGACCGAGATCCGGGTGCCGAAGGCGGGCCCGAGCGGGTTCGGGTTCGAGAAGTTCAACCGCCGCGCGCAGGACTGGGCGATCGTCGGCGCCGTCGCGGCCAACGTCGGCGGCGCGACGCGTGTCGCGCTGGTCAACATGGGGCCGACGCCGTTGCGCGCGCAGGGTGTGGAGGAAGCGCTCGCGCAAGGTGCGTCGGTTGCCGACGCGGCCGAGCGCGCGGCCGAAGGCACCGAGCCGCCCCAGGACCTCAACGCGTCGCCCGAGTTTCGCGAGCATCTCGCGCGCGTGCTCGTGCGCCGCGCGCTGGAGGCGTGCTGACGGCGGTCGCGGTTGCCGTGCTCGCGGCCGGCCGCGGGACGCGCTTCGGCGGCGACGCGCCGAAACCACTGGTGGAGTTCGGCGGCCGCCCGTTGCTCGCGTACGTGCTCGACGCCGTGATCGGCAGCGGACTCGCGCCCGCCGTCGTGGTCGTGTCCGACGACCGTGTCGCGGCCGCGATGCCACCCGGCGTGCGCGTCGTGCGCAACCCGCGTCCCGAGGCTGGGATCGCCACGAGCCTCCACGCTGCCCTGCTCGCGCTCGAGCCGGACCACGGTGTCGCCGCCGTCGTCGTCGGGCTCGCGGATCAGCCGCTCGTCGGCGCGGAGGCGTACCGGCGCGTGGCCGCCGCGTACGATGACGGCGCACGGCTCGCGGTCGCGACGTACCGCGGTGCACGGGGCAACCCGGTGCTCGTCGCCCGCGAGCACTGGCCCGCGGCGCTGGCCCTGGAGGGCGACGAAGGGGCGCGGGTGCTCCTGCGCCGCCTCGGCGCGGTCGAGGTGCCGTGCGACGGCGCCGGCGAGCCCATCGATATCGACACGCCCGAAGACCTGGCTGCCCTGGAGGGCCGATGGAGATCAACGACTCGTTCCGAGTGAGCACCTCGATCGACGACACCTGGAAGGTGCTCCTCGACATCGAGCGCATCGCGCCGTGCCTGCCGGGCGCGCAGCTCCAGGAGGTGGAAGGCGACGAGTACCGCGGCGTCGTCAAGGTCAAGGTCGGGCCGATCACCGCGCAGTACAAGGGTGCGGCACGCCTCGCGGAGGTCGACGAGGCGGCGCGCCGCATCGTCATCGACGCCGCCGGTCGCGACACCCGCGGGCAGGGCAACGCGAAGGCGACGATCGTGGTGCAGATGGCCGAAGACGCGGGCGGCACACGCGTCGACGTCGACACCGACCTCTCGATCACCGGCAAGGTCGCGCAGTTCGGCCGCGGGGTGCTCGCCGACGTGTCGTCGAAGCTGATGGGTCAGTTCGTCGAGAACCTCGAGCGCGACGTGCTCACCGGCGAGGCGACGCCCACCGAGTCGGATGCGCCGCCCAAGCCCGACGCGCCGGTCGCGATGGCGACCGGGCCCCGCCAGATCGACTCCGCGCCCGCCGAGCCGGTCGATCTGTTCCAGGTCGCCGGCGCGCCGGTCACCAAGCGGATCGTCCCCCTCGGCGTCGGTCTGGTCGTCCTCTTCGTCATCTGGCGCATCCTGCGCGCCAGGGGGCGTCGCTAGACCCCAATAATCAGGGAGCAGCGACGCATAGGCGGGTAG
>Ga0209172_10006187_pt1 | contig 13587 bp, 12 predicted proteins | sample LarsenN4metaG_FD_184113 | JGI IMG/M metagenome (GOLD analysis project Ga0209172, IMG submission 184113) | Hot spring sediment bacterial and archeal communities from British Columbia, Canada, to study Microbial Dark Matter (Phase II) - Larsen... ... | reverse complement strand
GTGATTCGCACCTTGGTCAAACGCGTGGAAATTGATCACCATCAAGTCAATGTGGTCTTCAAGGTGGATCCTTTCCCTCCCTCGTCCGACCCTAGTAAAGATTGTTTGCAACATTGTACGGGGCGTGATGCTCGGCCTGCTGGCGAATAATTTTTTCAGTGTGGTTGTGATGGGTCGCATCCCTAAAAATGCCCTGAATAATCTGTTCCGTTCCAAAATTGATCAGGCTAGCTGTAATGTCTACCGGAATACGACTTCCATCTTTGTGCACAATCTCGCTGCGGTAGGTTCCTGCAAAATTGTGCTGCATAATGCTGTTAAAGTGCTGTTTTCAGCGGGATGGATGTGCTTAATGTGCAGGTGGGCAAGCTCTGCTCGACAATAGCCCAACAGTGCTTCGGCTTTTCGGTTTCCAGAAATCAAATTTCCACGGGTGTCTGCTAGCAAAATGGCATCGCTGGCACCATCGATCAGGGCACGACACCGCGCCTCGTTTTGACGCAGGGTGTGTTCTACCTGAGACCATTCAGTCTGGTGGTGTTGGATTGCAATATGGTGCTGCACGATCACCCGTTGCAGCGTGGCCTGAGTCACCAGACCCACCGGATAGTTTTGTTGATTGAGGACTGGTAGGTGATGAATTTGATGCTGTTGTAGAAGTTGCATGACTTCCAACAGATCAGGTAATGCGGCTGCTTGCAGGGTGCAGCTCGGTTGAGTCATGCCCTGTTGGATAGCGATGTTGAGACAAGTGCGCTGGCTGCTGAGCCGCACAATATCCCGCTCTGTCAAAACCCCGACCAGGCGGTTTTGATCGACAACCATAACGCAACTTGAGCGCTCTGCTTCATAGAAAGCGTCTTGCTTGTTATTTTCTGTGTCTTCAGGTAAGTCGGAGGGGATTTTCGGATGCATTTGGGCGATCGCATCCATTACGGTTGCATTGATCGAAACCAGAATCGGATCTCGAACAATTGCTGCCATCAGGTCAATTTGCATAGAGTTAGCCCTTAAACCAGTGGTGAATAAGATGGGCGTTTTGCTCGAACTCGTTACTTTTAGGATTCCCCGAAAGCATCTAAATCACGAGGCAGGAGGGCTTCAATCAAAAGATGCGCACAGAAATATCAGCGGCAATCGCTTCTGGCGAGGGAATTTCGCTCTTGCAGGTCATCTATCTAAAGGAATAAAACGTTTGGTTGCGTAATGCCTTCTTTTTAACGGAATTTTTAGGGAACGTTTAATAACTTTGCAATTAGTCATTCTCCAACCGTTCTGAGAGGGTTGAACAGAGTTTGAGAGCCACGACATCAACGGTTTCACTCAGCGATCGCCGCTTCAGGCTGTGCTGAAATGTAAAGACACTAGACCTGCGGTGGGTCTTGGGGCGCAGGGACAACCGCAGCAGCGGCTAACGCTTGTTGGTGCCATGATTGGGAGGCACACGGGGCGCACACTGACCAGCGCTGCAACTCTTGGGGTGGTGTCGGGCAATGGCAATGGGGGCATAACGGTAAATCGCGGGATCGCAAACGGACGCGATCGGCCCAGCGCAGGTAGCTTTGCATGGCTGTCTCAGGCGGGGTCAGAGTTGGTTGAGCGGGTTGCTCTTGGGGGAGGCGACTGGGGTGGTTTTGCCAGATTTGCTCGACCTCGCTGGCTGTAATCGACTGAAAGGGTGTTTTAGAGGTTTGCCAATCGGCAGTCGAAAACCGAATATCGACCAGCTCTAAAGCCAACTTTGCATTTAACTTTTCGATCAGGCGTTGTCGCTCAAAGACCAGGTTTTGCGCCCAGGCAGCACTGGCTGTTGCAACCCGCAGCACCCCCCGCTGGATTGAGATGGGACGAGTTTGGGCGGCAACAATATCGCCAACAATTTCTTGCCACATCAAAGTCAACTTTTGCAGGTGCTTACGCTCTTGCAAGGTGTAGCGGTCTTCAAATTTGCCTAGCACATGGCTGAGTGACTTCATCGATAGCCCTTACAGGAAATGGAAGTAAAGCTTAAAGTAAAGAAATTCGTGCATTTCCTTAAAAACAGTGTATAACAATAGCTCAAATTGACGAATTTAATGCGTCTAAGTTTAGGGTTCATTTTGGGGAAACCTGGTCTAATTGCACTAGATGTAGTACTTTAGGCGGTTAGATAGGGTTTTGCGGAGTTCTAAGTAAACCGCCGCGATCGCGCTAGGAGTTCTTTTATGAGCCGACCTTCCTCTGTTATGCCGACTTCTCGGTCGTCTGCAAAACACAATCCAGTTGCAGCAAATCCAGTGATTCATCCCGTTTTGCAACAAGCGTTGCACAATTTGGATGTACAGCTTGAGGATGAGTTGGCCCGTTATCGACGGCAAAGAATTGCCCAACACGCTTTAAAGCACGCGAAGAAAGAAGAGAAGGCTACCTCTGGAAGTGGCAATCCGGCGAAGGCAAAGGCTCCACTGACGATGCCTCCGTTATTGGCAGATAATGCTGGCTCCAGCGATCGCTCGGCAACTCCTGCGCCTCCACCGTTTACCTTTCCAGCAAAGTCAGAGTTTAACCCGCCACCGAGCCACGCAAATGGGGCGATCGCAGCTCCACCTCAACCCTCGGTTGCCGCTGACTCACCTCCAGCGGAAGTGGGGGCTGGTCTAGTGGCGGTGGCTTCTGCACCTGATGAAGAATACTTGGAGTCATCTGAAGAGTTGCTCCGCAGTCTGGCAGCCGAAGAAGCGAAGGTGCGAGCAGAGCGCGGTGTAATTCAGCAATTGTTTACCCCGATGGGTTTAGGTTCACTGTTGCTGTTGCTGTTGTCGAGTGCTTTGTTTGGCTATGTGGTGATGAACCCTAAAAGCGTAAACCGTGTACTGGCCCGGTTTGAACGGCAGCAGCCTCAGTCTGCACCTGCAACTCCACCAACGGCAACTAACGAAACGCCACCTCAACCGAATCTGGCTGAGCAAGAATTTAAGCGGCTTGACCTCGGTAGTCTTGCCACCTTGAAGGAAGATGGTGCGCCAGTCTCTCAAGCGCCAATCCCGACAACTTCACCGCAACCTTTGTCAACAAAGGCTCCTGTGGCTCCGCCGAGTGTAACTCCGGGGGGTGTCAGTGTGCCCGCAGATGCTCCGGTCAATTCGGCTCCTGCGCCATCAATGCCAAAAACATCGACTCCGGCTCCGTTACGGCCAGCAGGTCGGGTCGTTCCTCGGGCAGCGACTGCGCCACGAACCGGTCAAGCGCGATCGCCCAGGTCAACGGCTCAACCAGCAACCGCTACCAGAGCGAATGTTGCTAAGCCGAAAACGCCAGCCAAGGCTGCGCCTAAGCGAGTGGCTCCTGAACCACGCACCAGAGTTGAGGGTACTCAGGTGCCTTATAAGGTGGTGACTGAGTTTCAAAACGACAGTTCACTGCAAACTGTCAGAAAGAATGTGCCAGATGCCTTTGTCAAGAATTTCTCGGATGGGGCGAAGGTGCAGGTCGGGGCTTATGACAATGAAATTGAAGCTCGTGCAAAGGTCGAAGCGCTGCGCAAGCAGGGCATTGATGCACAAATCAAGAAGCAGTGAAAAGATAGACAGATTCTGCCATTCGACAGTGCAGAACTGAGGCGATTCGCGTAGTATGAGTAGGAAAGAGAGCCTGGATTGATCCAGATCATTCCTGCTTAGGAGAGTGCTATGGGATTGCTAGACCGATTGTTTCGGCTGATTCGTGCGAACCTGAACGATTTGATTAGCAAAGCGGAAGATCCAGAGAAGATTCTGGAGCAAGTTGTCTTAGAAATGCAGGATGAGCTGATTCAAATGCGGCAGGCTGTAGCCCAGGCGATCGCGACTCAAAAACGCACTGAGCGACAGGCGACCCAAGCAGAAAGCACTGCGGCAGAGTGGTATCGTCGGGCTGAGATGGCGTTGCAAAAGGGTGAAGAAGAATTGGCGCGGGAGGCGTTAACTCGCCGTAAATCCTATGAAGATACAGCCGCGGCGATGCGGGCACAATTGGGCCAACAGTCGGTGGTTGTGGATCAGTTGAAACAGAATATGCGGAAGCTGGAAAGCAAGATTTACGAGGCGAAAACCAAGAAGGATATGTATATTGCAAGGGCGCGATCGGCGAAGGCGACTCAGCAAATTAATGACATTCTTGGCAAGGTTGGTAGTGGTAGTGCGCTGGCGGCTTTTGAGCGCATGGAGGAAAAGGTTTTTCAGCTTGAGGCGCAGGCAGAAGCGGCGCAGGAACTCAATATTGATGATTTAGAGACGCGGATTGCGAGTCTGGGGCAGGCGGATGAGGTGGATGCAGAACTGGCAGCGATGAAGGCGAAGATGTTGTCTGGTTCTGAAACGGCTCAATTGCCTGTGAGCGAGGAAGTGCAGCGATCGCGCTTGACGGAACAGTAATAGTTCTAGTACTTGGCTTAATATCCTTTGAATTTCACGAGTGTCTGGGTTGCTACTTTTTATGAGTCAGCGAATATACACCTTGCTGAGATAGAAAAAGCCTTCTTTTGAGAGCAAATTATTCCGAACTAGCGAACTTGGAGGCACGCCCCCAACCCCCCGCGAGAGGACGGCCGCGTCCCCTCGCCTCCCCTCCGGAAGGTGGTGTTTGTTCCAGTGTTGGATAAAAGGGGGTACGGGTATAGTGAGAACCCTGCTTCGCAGGCTTAAGTCACATTTTGCCTTCTACGCAGAAAGCGGTTCGGCAGTTTAGATGGCTATTGCCAGGGCGATCGCCCTTTGCGCTTGTACCCTCCGCCTCACGTCACCCGTATTTTCTGAGAAGGGGGCCGGTGCCCCCAATTAACTCTCTAGAGCAACTCGATATTCGAGAAAATAAACTCTTGCGGCGGTTCAGTCAGGTCATCAAAACGAATTGCGCGGCGGTTGAGAATAAAGTAACCCCCAACCTTCTCGTACTCATCCTCAAACTCGCTGCGAGCGCCCTTCTGCTCACCCGTTTTGGGGTCGTGGTAAACCGAGTCATAGCGGTGAGATAAATAGCCTTCACCCGTATCATGGCTGCTGGTCGTGTTGATTGTCACCACCACCCCATGAATGTGGCGATGCACCATGCTGACTTCGTTATTGCGAAGCTTGTAGCGATCGCCATCTGCCTTACCGCCCATAATGATTTCGATCGCCCCGTCAGCATCGGTTTCACCATACGCAAAGGTATTGTTGCCGTGAGTTTGCTCAAACGCACGCCGCACACGGTGAATCGCAACTTCCCAGGCTTGCCCGTGGATCGCCTTTTTAGCAGTCTCGTCTTCAACGCCTGTGACTTCGGCAGACAGATCCTTCTTAATTGTGACTTTCCCCTCGTAAACAGTGTCACCGTGCTTGTAGGTCACATCTGCTGTGTATCCAGGAAAGCTGCTGTCCCAGGTATAGCGATTTTCGTAGGCTGCACGAAACAGTTCTTGAGCAGACACTTGTGTTGCAGTCATGCGCTTCTCCTTTAATTTCCTCATCTAGTCTAAACGCTTCCAGTTCACTTCGTTTTGCTTGGTTGCTGTTTCTGACCACCAAAGAAGTTCTGAATTCACTGGGTCAAGCGAGATAGCTAACTCCGCTTATCATCTGCAAACGGACTAGACTTTGCAGAAAATCAGTTCCAGGTTGAATGAATTGCAAGGCTTTATCTCTGTTCTAGAAACGCTGGGGAAAAAAGATTTCAGACGCTTCAAAAGAAAAAATCCCTCTTGTCCGTTTGGGCAGCAGAGGGACTGTACACGCTACATCGAGCACGACTAATTATCTGTCAAAAAGGGCGGCTCAAACATCTCATTTTCTAAACGAGCAACTGTCACAGCCCCATAAATAAATGCTGCAATTAATGGCATTGGCGAAGCAAAGAGATAGGTAAAAACTACTGCCAGAATCGCCATTCCAACGACAGAAAAACACCAGAATTTTTCTTCATCGCACAAGCCTTTTTCAGCTTTGATTGCCTGCAAAACCTGAGTTGGAATTGGCATTGGCATCACAGCATTTGGCGGAAACGCCCAGTACTGGGAACATTCGAAAAACCAATCAGTCCAACCGCTTTTTTGGCACCACTCATCAATCCATTGGGCAGCAAAATGCTTCATAGCTGTCTCTCTCAAAAATCACCAAGAGGTTGGACTCACAAACCTATGAGTAAAAAAGCTCACTAAATGAGTTGAACCATTTAGCAAGCTTTTGAATATATGCAGACTAACAAATACAGAATTGTCGCAACAGCAAAAGATATTAAAGTTAACCAGTCCCGAAAAGGTCGCAATATTTTGCAATATGAACCGCAGCAACTACTACTATTGGCAGATAAAACTAACGGAACATTGCGGCTTAAAAGAGTTTGAAACATACTCTATACCTGGCTGAAAGGTGCTTTCAATCAGCCTTTTCACCCGTTGGCATCTGCAATCGATTCAGCGTTTAGATTGGGCGAAATCTCCAACCTCTAAAGCCAGGTTAAAGCGGATTTCGTCATTTCTCCACTGCTTTTTGGAAGATCGCTTTAGGTACTTTTTCCTATCTTTTGAAAGGCTTAATACAAGTCAACAAAGTACCAATTCATATCTTGTTACAGATGCAATTTCAGTAGGTGACTGCGTTAGTTCGTTGTTGAAGAAAATGCTTGTATTTCAAGGCATACAAAGCTATTTGAGGTAAACGATCAACCTCGGATCTGCTGCAAAATGAGATGATTGTAGAAATGTTAAGTGCGATCGCAGACCAGTAAAGAAAATGACCAAATCATACGATTGGATTGTTGTTGGCGCGGGCTTTACCGGTGCCTCACTCAGTTATGAGTTGGCGAAGCAGGGACTTTGGGTTTTGTTGATTGAGCAGCACACCCACCTACAAGGAGCAACCCGCTACAGCTACGGGGGGTTAGCGTTTTGGTCGGGCACAACCGACTTGACGCGCCAGATTTGCGCTGAGGGTGAGGCGATTCACCGTAATTTGTCAGCCGAACTGGAAGCCGACACCCATTTTCACGATCTCGATCTGCTAATGACAATTGGCCCTGATGAGGACGCTGACGCGATTTACCAGTTTTACCAGCAGTTTGCCAAGCAACCGCAACGGATCTCGCCCCAAGCGGCAGGGGAACTGGAGCCATTGCTCAATACCGAGGCGATCGCAGCCGCACTGGTGATTCCCCACGGGCAGATTGAGCCTGAGTTAGCCACTCAAGCCTATGTCAACGCATTTTTGCGGGTGGGTGGCGAGTTATACGTTGGGCAAGTGACAGGGCTGAGCTACGGTCAGTTAGGACAGGCGACGGGCGTGATTTGTGAGCAAGCATCCTTTGGCGCAGCTCACACCGTTATCTGTGCCGGAGCTTTCAGTCGTGCCCTGCTAAAGTCTGCCGGAATTCCCACTCGCGTTTACTTTACCCATGCAGAAATTATTGAAACCGCTCCTCAGAGTGATTTGCAGCTTCGCACGATGGTAAGTCAGGCCGACTTAAAACGCTTTGACCTGGAACGCTCAGCCAGTATTGATGCCTTAGATCCACTCTGGGATGAACCTGGTCACGAACCTGCACCACCGATCTTGGATGCAGGCGCGATTCAATTACCCGATGGGCGTTTTCGCATTGGTCAGTTGAGCCGCACTTTAACAGACTTAGAGGCAGCGGTTGAGCGTCCCAGTAGTGAAGCCCAAATTCGGGCGGGAGTGCGCCCCCTGTTACCCGCGATCGCCGATTTGCCGGGTGAGTGGTGTCGCTGCCAAATTGCTTACAGTGCCGATCAATTGCCATTAGTCGGTGCGATGCCTGGTGTTGAAGGGTTGCACCTTTTTACTGGCTTTAGCAGCCCCCTCGCGATCGCCCCCGCCCTAGCTCGCCGCTTTGCAGCCCAAGCGGTAGGTGGTGAAGATTCTTTATTGGTACCGTTATCACCTCAGCGCTTTGCCGGGGCGATCTCATAATAGGATTTGGCTAATTTTGATCAATTAAGCGGTTTGGCGGAGGTGCCGAATCAGTGCCGGGTACATTCCGCGAAATGGTCTGTGGGTGGGCGTCATAACTTATGACAAAGGGAGCAATCGCAAATTGCAATCGGTAATAGACTGATTTCACCTATTAGATGACCCGATATCTCCCACCACGTTTCATTAAAAATTGTATAGTGAGGGTGTTGATTCCTGTAACACGTGAGGGTTGCCACTGTGAGTTTGGCTGAGGCTACCACCAGACAAGCGTTTTCACGCGATTTAGAAAGCTTGCGTCAGGTATTTCGCTCTGTCCGTGCAGAGAGTTGCCCGACTCGGTTCAACTTTCACATGCATACCACTTGTTCAGATGGCAAGCTCCATCCTGAAGTGTTGGCTCAACAGGCGATCGACATTGGGCTACACGATTTTGCCATTACAGATCACCACTCGGTTCAGGGCTATCGAATGGCTCAGCGCTGGTTGACTGAGCAACACCATCAGAACCAAGCACGAATTTTACCCAGGCTGTGGGTCGGGGTTGAAGTCACCGCTAAGCTGCTTGAGACAGAAGTTCATATCTTGGGATATGGCTTTGACTTGGCACATCCCGCGATGGAAGAATATTTGCAAGGTCAAGCACCTCAAGCTGAGCAGGCTTACGCTTGTAATGTCGTGGATGCAATTCACGCAGCAAATGGTCTGGCAGTGCTGGCTCACCCAGTTCGCTATCGGCGATCGCCCGAAGACTTGATTGCAGCAGCAGTCATGTTAGGGATTGATGGTGTTGAAACCTACTACGCCTACGACAATCCTTCACCCTGGCGCTGTAGCCCCAACCAAACCGAGCGCATTCAACGGTTGAGCAGTGTGTACGGGTTGCTCAATACTTGTGGTACCGACACCCACGGCACAAGCTTGCTGCAACGACTGTAAATCACGACTTCAGAACCACATCAGGCATTGAAGTGCGATCGCTTGGATCACGCTGGAACAGAAAGTTGTCGCAAACTAATGCTGTCCGCTCAGTTACGCTACCCGCAATTCTGATAGGATTCACTGTTGCAGCGTTACACAATTTTCATGGGCAAAGTTTCCACATCAGCTGAGGCAGGCGCGGTTCGTCCAAATCAAGTGTTGGGTATTGACCTGGGCGGCACAGCAATTAAGTTGGGACGGTTTAGTCAATCGGGTGAGTGTTTACAATCCTTGACGGTGCCGACACCCCAGCCCTCAACGCCAAAAGCGGTGCTGGAAGCGATGGTCGAGGCGATCGCCCAAATTGACCCCGAAAAGAAGGTACATGCGATCGGGGTCGGAACACCAGGGCCAGCCGATGTCACCGGACGCATTGCAAGAGTCGCCATCAATTTGACTGATTGGCATGATGTGCCGTTAGCTGACTGGCTCGAAGCCGAAACTGGCTTGCCAACCATACTGGCAAATGATGCCAACTGTGCCGGGTTAGGCGAAGCCTGGTTAGGTGCCGGACGCTTCTTTCGGAACTTGATTGTCTTAACATTAGGCACTGGAGTCGGCGGCGCGATCATTCTGGATGGCAAGCTGTTTACAGGACATCACGGTACAGCTGGAGAGTTAGGCTTAATTACCCTCAACCCGACCGGGCCAGAATGCAACAGCGGTAATCGCGGTTCGCTAGAACAATACGTCTCGGTGCAGGCGATTCGGCGGCGCACTGGCCTGGAACCCAAAGAACTCAGTGAATTGGCGCGTACGGGCGATCGCACCGCTCTAGAGTTTTGGCAAGCTTATGGGCAAGACCTGGGGGCTGGGCTAGCCAGCTTAATTTACGTCTTGACTCCAGAGGCGATCGTCCTGGGTGGTGGCGTGAGTGCCAGTGCCGACTTGTTTTTGCCAGCCGTAAAGACTGAGATTGAGCGACGAGTTTTGCCTAGTTCCAGAGCAGGGTTACAGCTGTTAACGGCTGAGCTAGGGAACCAGGCGGGCATCGTTGGAGCGGCGCAGTTGGCTTTTCAGCTAGAGAACGCGCAATAATCTAATTCTGTTTAGTTGCAAATGCCTCTACCCCACTGGCCATCGTAGCTCGCTGAGATCTGACCACCGCTGCGCATGGGGGCTTGCAGACTCACAACCGTAAAATCGGCTTCGCCTGCATTGCCCTTGAAGATCGGTTGTCCTTGCTCATTTTGTCCAACGTAGTCAAGGTTCCCGGTTGCAATTCTCTGGCCCGTGTTGCGGTTTTGAATCTGAACGTTGTTAAACCCATGCTCATCGGTATAGCGCAGCGTGTAAGCAACCATGTCACCGATTTCACCACTACAGGCCAGGGTGACAGAGCCAGGTTCTTGTGGCGAGTTGGGATTGCTGTAAGCCACCATTGCCGGTTCACGTAAAACCTGCCTCCCGTTTTGCCGAACCGTCAGCACCCAGCGTCCGTTATTGTTTTGCTGCACTGTGTAAGTCGTGTTGCCATTGTTAGCTTGAAAGCCACGCTCGGCTGAGATCGCTGGTAGGCGTAGGTTGCGATCGCGATTGAACTTGTCTTGCCCAAAGTAAATGAGATTACCCGAATTTCCCTGCTGACAGATATTGATGAAGTAGCTGTCGGTTTCCATCGTCACCTGGGGGGTATACCCGCGACCCAGAGCATTACACTGCTGCCACTTCACAATCGGCTGTGAAGGTGGTTGATAAGGACGCTGGGCTGTAGGTGGGCGTTGAGGCTTGGGTCGCGACGTTTGTGCGGGTGGCGTTTGCACAGGTGGCGCAGTCGGAGTTTCAGGTTGGGCGGGTGGCAGATCGCTTGGCGCTTGGGAGACAGGCGGGTTATAAGGAGCTGGAGCGCACCCCACCGTTAACAAACCAAGCAATCCTAAAAAACCAATTTTCTGAATTCGCGTCTTCATTTTCTTCGTTGAGCTTCTTCTTCCATGATGCTCGATTTATCTGCCAATCGGTTGTTGACTAACGCGATCGCGATCGCAGCGCATCAGGATACAACAATTTGCACGCTTGCCAGATATGCTCCACTTCGATTTGCTCAGTTGCCATTAATTGAGCCTCCTGCGCGATCTCCCGAATCGCCCCTCCCGTAAGCGGTAAGCGCGACAAGCGTTGCCAATCGATCGCCTCCGCCAAGGGTGCTTGTGAAGCAAAGGCTTGCCGCCACAGTTGCAACCGCGCTTTTGCGTCAGGCATGAGAAATTTTAGCAGAGGCAATTGGCCGCGCCAGTTGATTGCAATTTCTTGCGGCTGCTGCACACTCAAAAACGTTAACGCATTTGTGGCACGTCGCTGCTCAATAAACCAGGCTTGCTCACTCGGCGGCAAAAGGGAGTGTTTGCCAAACCAACAGTACGCCGATTTGAGCAGCAAAAGCGCGGGGGCTTCAGTGACGAGTGAATGCAACAGGGAAAGATACTGTGTCGTGGGCACAACTGCCAGATCAACAATGACAACCGACTGCTCCAGGGTTTGCGAGATCGCCTGCACTGCCATTGTCTTACCCGTTCCGGCTGCACCCGCTACAATCAGCACGAATCCCGGCTCAGCGAGGGGTGTCTCAGACTGCATCTGCTGAACCCGTTGCACGCGATGGCTCAAGTGCTGGAGTTGGTTTAGCAACACCGGAGGCAGCACGAGTTGCTCCCACAGGGAAGCATCCTGGCGCGGGGAGATAGTCGTGACATTGCGAGGCAGGGCGATCGCAGACTCCACGGGCTGCAACAGATGTTCTAAAGCACGATCAACGGGTTGATCTGCGAGTAGATAATCGACCAGTGACCCAGATAACTGCACGGTGCGACCCAGCAGAGGTTCTGGTTGCAGATCAGACAGTTTCAACAAACCTTGTTGCATCAGCGGAGAATTGGCTGTTAAACAACCGCGAGCTGTGCGCCACTCAGGATCACTGCGGCAGAGTAATCGCAGCAGCAGGTCTACAGTTGGCAACCCAGACGCATTGGGGTCTGCTTCTTGCAAGTAATTGTAAATATGAGTGTAGCGACGGCTAATTTCAGGAGCCAGCGCAACCAGCACCAGATTCTTTTCAAACAGACTGAGCCGGAGGCGATCGCGCAAGTCAGGCAAACCAAGATGAATCCCTTGTTGACGGCTGACTTGAATTTTTGCCTCTAGTTGTTGCTGGTAAGAATTCTTTGCAGGCTGAGGTTTTGCTACGGTCGCAGGGGCATCTTGGGCAATTGTTCCATCCACCACAATCAAGCCCTTCCACCAGTGACTCGTGGCGCGATCAGCCCGCGATTTCATCAACGGTTCCAATTCTTTGCGCTCTTTGCGATAACGGGCGATCGCGAGGCTTAACAGGCGATCAAGCCAATTTAGCTCAGTTTTAAGATAAGACCAATTATCAGGAAAAGGCGTTGGGGTTGTCATGAGACGTAGCGTAGCGTACCGCTTAAATTTTGGGTTGCACCATCCACAGGCACAAGCTTACAAATCGACAGAATTGTTGCGATTGAGGCTTTCATCAGTATGACCACCCGCAGCGGCAGAAGATACAGGGGAGAAAAGAGATAAGACTGACCTAAGCACCAGGTTGGGCAATTTTTTGGGGGCGATGACGGGCATCAATTTCAACTACAAGATCGGCGATTCCGGGTTGGCGGACGAGCGGCGTAACAAACAATTCAGGGTGCAGTGCCTTCCAAAAATAATCGACGAATGCCTCAATTTCTGCATCGCTCATGCCTGATTTGCCTTGCGATCGCATTTTCTGCTCGGCCTGTTGCCGCCAAACCCGACTCAACCGATAATCTGCGGGATACAAAATCAGCAGGCGATCGCAACAGTTCCAGAGGGGCAAATAGTCATGCAAACGGGCGTTCATATCACGAGCAAAGGTACGGTCGGCCTCAGTTTGAATCGGGAATGGTGCCCTCTCAAAGCAGGACGGCTCAACCGGACGGCAGCCCACAAACCAACCTTCAAACAACACAATGTCAATGCCACTCACCAATTCAGACGCAACGCGATCGCCCGCACCCTGGTGCAGCGATTTATCAAACCGGGGGATAGCAATCGGCTGATCCACCTGCCGCTGCCGCAAAGCCTGCAAAACTGACAAACCCATCTCAATGTCGTGAGTCCCCGGTGGGCCACGCCAGATTAGCCGAGGGTCCCGTTGTCGAAGTTGCAAACGGTCAGCATAGGTTTTGTAGAGATCATCCAAAGACAGGCTGAAGGTGCGATCGCCCCAGGCCTGCAAAATCAGCGTCAGCGCCCTGCCCAGCGTAGTTTTTCCAGTGCCCTGACCACCCAAAACGCCTTGCACAATCGGACGCTGGGCTTCCCTCCGGAGGATAGAAAGTTGCATTGCCAGAGGCAACCAAAAATTCCAGGCGGTTGTCACCCACGCAGCATCCCAAAAATCAGCATTTGCCCACGCTGCCAGGCCTGAATACACCTGCCGGAACCGCGCCAAACGCTCGTCTAAAGCTTGTTCTACAGGCGCTTGAGCCAGACCAAAAACCTTAGCCGTTGCCGCAACCGAAGCGAGTAAGGGCGATCGCTCAGCATCACTCATCTGATCCCGCTCTAGCAGAACCAGCAAAATCTCCTGAAGCCCCATCTCATCTTGATCGTGCAACTCAAATCTCCCTAGCACTCCCCTACTCCCCCACTCCCCTACTCCCCCACACCCTCACTCCCCCACTCCCTAGCA
>Ga0209172_10006186_pt1 | contig 13590 bp, 10 predicted proteins | sample LarsenN4metaG_FD_184113 | JGI IMG/M metagenome (GOLD analysis project Ga0209172, IMG submission 184113) | Hot spring sediment bacterial and archeal communities from British Columbia, Canada, to study Microbial Dark Matter (Phase II) - Larsen... ... | reverse complement strand
GAAAGCGCTCGTTCCGATCTTCGTCGGCGCGGAGTTCGTCGGCGTGGTCGGCTTCGTCTCGCACGGCGAGCGGCGCGAGATCGGCAGCGCCGAGCTCTCGGCGCTCGAGACGGCCGCCGGCGTGATCGGCGCCGCACTGCATCGCGAGCGGTTGGTCGACGCCGTGCGCCGCGAGCGCGAGCGCGCCTTGATCAACGACAAGGCCGCGGTGCTGCGCAAGCTCGAGCAGCTCGCTGCGGAGACGGAGCTCGGCGCATTCCTGGGCGGGCACGTGCTCATCGAAGCCGCCGAGCGGCTCGAGGCCGCGGCCGGCGCCGTCGTCGTCCGCGACGCCGCGCACGACGAATGGCGCGTGCTCGCCTACATGCGCGACGGCCGCTTGGAGCCCGCGCCCTACCCCGCCACGCTGCCGCTCACGGTCGAGAATCCGTTTGGCGTCTCGGCCGCACGCGATCCGAATCGCAAATGGGCCCCGAAGCACCTCGACTTGGCCGGCCACGACGTCGAGATTCAGTGGCCGGAGATGATCGAGCAGCACCGCCGGCTCGGCGACTTAGGTCTCCTCGTGTTCCCGCTCGTGTTCGGCGAGAACCTCGTCGGCTTCATGATCCTCGGCTTCAGGCGCGCGATCGACGCGGAGCTTCGCGACGGCGAGGTGCTCGTCGGCCTCTCGCACGCCGCGACGATCGCGATCGAGTTCGCGCGCCGCACGAGCGCGGCGCGCGACGTGGCCGTGCTCGCCGAGCGCAATCGCATCGCGCAGGAAATTCACGACGGCATCGCGCAGGCGTTCACGGGAATCTTGCTTCAGTTGAACGCCGCGGAGCAGCCGGCCCGCGACTCCGGGCCGCACGCGGAGCTGCTCGAGCGCATCGCCACGCTCGCGCGCGAAGGGCTCGCCGACGCGCGCCGCTCCGTGATGGCGCTTAGGCCCGCTCCGCCGCGCTGCCGCGGCCTCGAGAGCGCGCTGCGCGAGCTCGCGGAGCGCTCGACGGTTCCCGGCCGCATCACCACCACGCTCGACGGCAGCGGCTGGCACGCGCGGTTCACGCCCGAGCATGAGCACGAGCTCTTGCGCATCGCGCAGGAAGCCGTGAGCAACGCCGTGCGGCACGCGCGGCCGAAGACGATCCGAATCTCGCTCACGGACGACGAGACGCACTGGGCGCTCGCCGTCGTCGACGACGGCGTCGGCTTGCCCAGCGAAGCCGAGATCGCGGCGCAAGACGGCTTCGGTCTCACGAGCATGCGCGAGCGCGCCGCGGCGATCGGCGCCGAGTGGAGCATCGCGAGCCGCCGCGGCGCCGGGACGGCGGTGACCGTGCGCATTCCGAAGCAGGTGTCGCCATGAGCGCGGCAGCGAAGGCGGCGGTAAAGCTCAGGCTGCTCCTGGCCGACGATCATCCCGTCGTGCGCGACGGGCTCGCGGCCATCATCAACCAGCAGCAAGACATGGCCGTCGTTGCCGAGGCCGACAACGGCGAGGACGCCGTCGCGCTCTACGAGCGCCACCGGCCGGACGTCTTAGTGCTCGATCTCCGCATGCCGAGGAAGGACGGCGTCGCCGTCGTCGAGGAAGTCATCGCGAAGCACCCGAACGCGCGCATCCTGATCATGACCACGCACGACGGCGACGAGGACATCTTCCGGTGTCTCAGCCAGGGCGCGATGGGTTATTTGTTGAAGGACGCCGGGCGCGAGGAGATCTTGTCGGCGATCCGCACGATCGGCGAGGGACGGCAGTACACGTCGTCGTCCGTGGCCGTCAAAGCGCTGCAGCGCATGGGCAAACCCACGCTCACGCAGCGCGAGACCGACGTGCTGCAGCTCCTCGCGCAAGGCCGCAGCAACAAGGACATCGCGCGCCGGCTCACGATCACGGAAGGCACGGCGAAGACGCACGTGAAGTCGATTCTCACGAAGCTCGACGCGATGAGCCGCACGGAAGCCGTGGCGATCGCGCACAAGCGCGGGCTGATTCACCTTTGATACGGCGGTCCCGCGCCGCGCACGGACGCAGTTGCGGCCGCGCATCCCCTTGGCCGGACGCAGCTTCGGTCGCGCTTGCCGGCCTCCCTTCGGCCGCCGGGTGGCGCCTACCGTCCCGCCTGCCCGGCGCGGGCGAGCAGAGCGTTCCAGCGGTCCTCTTCGAGCGCGAGCGTTCGCGAAAGATTGCTCTCACGGGCGCGGGCGTCCTGCAACGCGCGCGCGTCGGCATCGCGTTCGGCTTCGACCTGGCGGAGCGCGTGCTCCATCGCGGCGCGCCCGGCAAGATCGGTCGTTACGGAGAGCTCTTGTAAGAAGCGAGCCGCTTGACCGTCGAAGCCTTGACTGCGGCCGGCGGCCTGCTCGATCTCTCTCCGAACCTCGTCGAGCTGCTGAGTGATCTGCTCCACGCGGCGCTGCTGCCCAGAGAGCGCTGCTCCCAGCGCCTGTGCCTCCGTCTGACTTCGCGCGAGCTGCTCGACGGCCACGCGCAGTTGCCGAACCTCCGCCGTCAACGCCGCGAGCGACCCGTCGCTCTCGAGAACCTCGGCGCTCGCCGCGGATACGGGAGATCTCGTCGCGAGATCGTCGGCGCCGAACACGGGATTACCTGGACCTCCGGCTTCGCAGCCTGCAACGACTGCGAGGACAACGAGGCACATCGAACGGACCGACAACGTAGGATCGTGCATGAGCTTCTCTCCTTGCGAGCCCGCCAATCGGATCGCAGCCACGAGCGGATAGTGTAGACGCCCGCGGGCCATGGCCGGAGAGCCGATGACGGATGCTGGCACCGTTCGTGCAACGACAAGAAAGACGCGCTTGGCACGGATCGCCAACGCGCCGCCCGCTTTCAGAACGCAAAGGAGTAGCGATGAGCAAGAACATAGGAGGTGTCTTCTCGACGAGGGTCTACACGGTCGAGGATGGCTTCGTCGCGATCCAGCAAGGCAGCGACACGACCGTCCTGCTCTCGCCCGACGAGCTTCTCGCGGTGATCCGCGAGCTCCAGGCGCAGTACGACAAACGCGCGCAATGGCAGGAGCCGACGCGCGGCTGAGCCTCCGCCCGAGCCCCTTCGGGTAGCCCGCGCTCGCGCGCGATTCGGGCGTCCCGGAAACGTGCACGGCGTCCCGCTATCGGGAGCCGAGACGCACGCCGTCGACCCGCACGGCTGAGAACCGGTACGTAGAGTCAAGGAGTTACGCGTCCGTGCCCATTGGCACGTTTGTCGCTTCGCGGCACTAAGGGGCCAAGGCCAGCCCCAGGGAGGATCCGCCGCATGAACGTCCGAAGCCTCGCCGACTCCATCGGTCGCGACCTGCGCCACGCACTGCGAGCGCTGCCCCGGCAGCCGGCCTTCGCGTTGGCCGCCGTGCTCACGCTCGCGCTTGGGATCGGCGGGACGACCGCGATCTTCAGCGTCGTCTATTCGGTGCTGCTGAAGCCGTTGCCCTACCCAAACGCCGAGGAGCTCGTGCGCATCCGCCATGCCGCGCCCGGACTCGATGCGCCCGACCTCGTCGCGAGCTCGAACATGCACCTCACGTACAGCCGGGAGAACCGGGTGTTCGCGGCTGTCGGCATGTGGCGAGAGGATTCCGCGACGCTGACCGAGAGCGGCGAGGCGCAGCGCGTGCGCGCCGTGCTCGTCGCGGACGGCACGCTTCAGGCGCTCGGCATCCAGCCGATGCTCGGACGTGGGTTCACGGCCGCGGAGCACGAAAGCGCGGCCGACGGCCCGTCGCCCGTGATTCTTTCCTATGGCTCGTGGCAACGCCGCTTCGGCGGCGACGAAGCAGTGCTCGGACGCGCACTGTCGCTCGACGCGCCCGGCGGTGCCGGCGCGTTGCAGTTGCCGCCCTCCGCGCAGGTCGTGGGCGTCATGCCGCCTTCGTTCGAGTTCCTCGATTCGGCACCGCAGCCCGACATCATCCTTCCCGTGCGCTTCGACCCGGCGCGGCAAGCGCACGGTATCTATACATGGCAGATGCTCGCGCGGCTGAAGCCCGGCGTGGCGCTGTCCGAAGCGCAAGCCGATCTCGACCGTATGCGGCCGATCTGGTTCGACGCGTGGCCGCTGTTCCCGGGCATGACGCGCGAGCAGTTCGAGAACTTCCGCATCACGCCGAGCGTGCGCCCGCTGCTCGACGACATGGTCGGCGGCGTCTCGAGCATGTTGTGGGTGCTCATGGCCGCGATCGGCGGCGTGCTGCTCATCGCTTGCGCGAACATCGCGAACCTCATGCTCGTCCGGGCCGATGCACGGCGGCCCGAGCTCGGCGTGCGCGCGGCGCTCGGCGCAAGACCCGGGCGAATCGCTCGCGAGCTGCTCGTCGAAAGCCTCGTCCTGGGCGCGGCGGGCAGCGCCATCGGTCTCCTGCTCGCCTACGCGGGCGTACGCGCGTTGGTTGCGATCGGCCCGAGCGACTTGCCGCGCCTCCAGGAGATCGCCGTCCATCCTCCCGTGCTCGCGTTCGCCGTGGCCGTCTCGCTGGCCTCTGCGCTCTCGTTCGGCTCCATCACGGCGCTCAAGAATGCGGTGCAACGCCATGCGCCTTTGACGGGCGCCGCGCGCGGCGGGAGCGCGAGCCGCGAACGTAGTGCGACACGAAACACGCTGGTCGTCGTTCAGGTTGCGCTCGCGGTCGTGCTCGTCATGAGCGCGGCGCTGATGATTCGCACGTTCCAAGCGCTGCGCGACGTCGACGCGGGCTTTACGGATCCCGCGACGATTCAAACCGCGCGGATCTGGGTTCCGCGGGCTGCGGCTCCCGGCGAGGATCTCGTCATGCGGGTCCAACGGGACATCCTCGACAAGATCGCGGCGCTGCCGGGCGTTACCGCAGCCGGCTTCGCGAGCCACATTCCGCTGGGCGGCCTGGAGAACAACGGACCGGTTTTCGTCGAGGGCCGACGCATAGCACCCGGGGATCAGCCGCCGTCGCGCCGCTGGATTCGGGTGTCGCCGGGATACTTCGCGGCGATGGGGACGCGCCTGATCGCGGGCCGCGACGTGACCTGGAACGACATCGATGCCGGCGGCCGCGTCGCCGTCATCTCCGAGAATTTCGCTCGCGACCTGGCGTCCGACCCCGCGGGCGCGCTCGGCACGCGGATTCGCATCGGCCCGTTTGCGCAGGACGATTGGAAAGAGGTCATCGGCGTCGTGCAGAACGTCCAGCAGGACGGATTGCACGCAGCTGCGCCGAGCATGGTGTACTGGCCGGCGCTCGCCGCGAACACCATCGGCTCCCCGCTTTCCGGCGTATCGTCGGTGGCGTTCGCGATTCGCAGCGAGCGCGCCGGCGACGGCGGCCTCGTCGAGGAGATCCGTCAGGCGGTCCGCTCGGTCGACCCGAGCATCCCGGTCGGCGAAGCTCGCACGATGCGCGAGCTCTACGCCGATTCGCTCGCGCGCACGTCGTTCACGCTCGTGCTGCTCGGCGTCGCAAGCGCCATGGCGCTCGCGCTCGCAGTGGTCGGAATCTTCGGCGTCATCGCCTATGTCGTGTCGCAGCGCACGCGCGAGATCGGAATTCGCTCCGCGCTCGGCGCGCGTCCCGTTCAGCTCGAGCGCATGTTCCTGCGGCAGGGGCTTGCTCTCACGGGCGTCGGGCTCGTCGCCGGCATCGCCGGGGCACTGGCATTGGGCCGCTTCATGTCGTCGCTGCTGTACGGCGTCGGCCCGCTCGATCCGATAACCTACGTGGCGGCGATCGCGATAACGTTGACGGCCGCCGCGCTCGCGAGCTACTTGCCGGCGCGGCGCGCAGCCGCGATCGATCCGATCGAGACGTTGAAGTCGGAGTAGCTTGGTGACGAGGATTGCGTTGTCCGCCATGCTCGTGTGCGCGCCGAGCCGCATGGCATTTCGGCGGGGCGTGCCCCGGATCTACTTACAGGCCGGCGCGTCGACGGTCGCGCGGCAGCGATAAATCTCGCGCGCTTGGCCGTGCTCTGCCGCGAAGAAGCGCACGTCCATGGCGCGCTCGGTGAACGCGGCGATCGCGAAGCCGAGGGTCGAGCGGGCGAAGCGTTGCGTGATCGCGAAGTCCGGCGCGTAGGTCGCGGTGTCCACGCCGCGCAGCTTCGCGGCGGCGCCTTGGATGAACTGCTCGAATGAAGGCGTCGAGATGTGCTCCTGGTGATGGTCGTGGCCCGCGAAGTACGCCTGAACGCCGCAGTCGCGCAGCACCGGCTCGAGATAGCGGCGGACGTCGTCGTTGTCGCCATGGGCGCCGTTCGAGTAGACGGGGTGATGCCCCGCGAGCAGGCGCCACCCGGGCTTGCCACACAGCGCGGCCGCCGCGCGCTGCGCTTGCTCCGGGCTCGCGGAGTTTCGCGCGATCGGTTGCGTATCCAGCATGTAGACGTGCAGCCAGTCGGGCAGGCCTTCGACGGCGTAGTGAGCCGCCGGCATGCGCCAGCGCTCGCTGCGGCCCGAGCGCCCATAGGCGATTTCGGCCTCGACGGAGCCTGCGCGCTCGTGGTCGTGATTGCCGGGCGACATCCAGAACGGAAACGGCCCGACGACTTCGTAGGGTCCCTCGAAACGCGTCGTGAACCGGCGGTCGTCGACGGACTTCACGCCGCGCGGATAGATGAGATCGCCGAGCACCAGCGCGGCGTCGCAACTGCTCTGCCGGCACGCCTGCGACATCGCTTCGGCGACTTGCCGCTGCGCCTGCCTGCCCGTGCCGCTGTCGCCGAAGATCAGCAACGTGTACGTGTCTTGCGCGCCGGTCTCGAGCGAGACCGACGCCAACGCGACCAAGCAAAACCAGCGTGCCACGTTCATCGCAGCGTTCCGATCGTGGGACTTGCGCGGTTGCCGGCGCCGCGCTTTTCTCGACTCCGCAAGCGTAGCGCGTCTTGGCATGCGATTTGCTCGCTTCGGAGGCGACGAGCCCACATCGCCCACATCGCCCACATCGCCCACATCGCCCACATCGCCCACATCGAAGGCGCAACACCCAATGATCTACATCGAGTTCACGAGCCGCCGCCCGCAGCCCGGCCTTCGCTTGGGCGACGGCGGGGCGCTGGTCCCCGAGTCGTTCGAGAGCCAGCTCGAGCGTTTTCATCGCGCGGTGCGCGCGGGGCAAAGCGGCTGGGAAGGCGGCTGGTCGGACGACCGGATGATCTTGAGCATCGGCCGCACGTGGCGGCTCGGGCCCGAGCCCGAGTATCTGACGGTGTGGCATACGCCCGGCGTGGGCTTGAGCCGCCTCGACGACTGGGACAAGGTGTTTCGCTCGGGTGAGGCCGACGAGATCGAGAAGCCGTTCCGCGAGCTCGCGCGCATCGATCGCGCGGGATGCTACGAGCCGTTGATCGATCCGATTCGTCAGCCCGTGAAGAGCGCCGTCGCGGCCGGCGATGCGAGCGCGCAGCACGGCATCTACTATGCCGAGTTCTTCGAGCCCGCCGGCTCCGACGACGAGATCCGCGGGCTCTACTTGAAGCGCGCCGCGTCGCACGGCGACTTGACGCTCGCGCTTTGCATCGTGCGCATCGGCAAGCTGGCTCCGGACCCCGGCGGCCTCGCGGTGTGGACGCTGCCGACTCATGCCGCGCTGGCCGCGATCGCGCGCGACCTCGACGGCACGAGCGCGCCCGTGCGGCTCGTCACCGCGGGGGTCTACAACGACGTCGGACGGGAGATCCTTTGATGAACGCCGAAGAGAAGTACCTTTTCGATCTCATGGGCTTCATCGTCGTGAAGCAGGTGCTGTCGCGCGAGGAAGTCGGCGAGCTGAACGAGCTGCTCGACTCTTATGACCTGTGGCGCAAGGCCGAATCCGGCGAAGAGCCGGCGTGGATCAACGACGCGAACTTCATGACGGTCGGCGCGCTGCACAAGTGGGACGAGCCGTTCCGGCGCCTGCTCGCGCACCCGAAAGTCCTGCCCTATCTCACGACGCTCGTCGGCCCGAAGTTTCGCTACGACCACGGGCACGCGTTGCTCATGCGTCCCGGCAGCAAGCACCTCGGTCTGCACGGCGGCAACACGCCGTGGGACGCGGCGCAGGAATATCGCTATCGCGACGGCCAGATGCTGAACGGGCTGCTTGTCGTGTCGTACGCGTTGACGGACGCCGGCGCCGACGACGGGGGCTTCGCCGTGGTGCCCGGCAGCCACAAGGCGAACTTCCCGGTGCCGCAGCCGTACGTCCTGTTCGAGAAGACGGGCCCGTGGGTGCTGCGCGTCGGCGTCGAAGCCGGCGACGCCATCCTCTTCAGCGAGGCGTGCACGCATGGAACCTGGCCCTGGCGCGCGAAGCACGAGCGGCGCAGCCTGCTCTGCAAGTTCGCGCCGGGGCATTCGGCGTGGGCGTCGCCGTATCCGTCTCCGGCCGATGCGCCCGGCATCGAGTATCCGGAGCCGTTGAGCCGAATCCTCGAGCCGCCGTACGTGGCACCGGATCAGGACCGCTTCGGCCCCGACTACCGCAAGCACGTCCTCTGAAGCGTGGCCGCTTTGGCGTCGCCCGGATTCGCCGTGCCGGGGACTCTGCTTGACCGTCGCGGGAACGGCGGGGGCGTCGGCACGGGGCCTGCGACGGCGGCGATGTTCACCCACGCGCGCCGTTAAGATGGACGGCGCGCCGGGCGGTGCCCTCCCGGCGAGTCGATCGCCTTTAGCGGCGCGAACGGAGCAGCGTGAAGATCGCGACCTTCAACGTGAACAGCTTGAACGCGCGTCTGCCGGCGCTGCTCCGTTGGCTCGACGAGTCCGCGCCCGACGTCGCGTGTCTGCAAGAGCTGAAGATGCCGGCGGAACGATTCCCGGCGGCCGCGCTGCGCGAGGCGGGCTACGAGGCCGTTTGGCACGGCCAGAAGAGCTGGAACGGCGTCGCGATCCTGTCGCGCGGCGCGCCGCCGATCGAGCGCCGCCGCGTGCTGCCCGGCGATCCCGAGGACCTGGACAGCCGCTACATCGAAGCCGCGGTCGGCGAGATCGTCGTCGGCTGTCTCTATCTGCCGAACGGCAACCCGGCGCCGGGCCCGCGCTTCGACTACAAGCTTCGGTGGCTCGACCGGCTCCAGCGCCACGCGGCAGAGCTGATCGGCGAAGGCAGCCGCGCCGTTCTCGCCGGCGACTTCAACGTGATTCCCACGGCCTTGGACGTGTACAAGCCCGAGCGCTGGCGCGACGATGCGCTTTTTCGTCCCGAGACCCGCGCAGCTTACGAGGCGCTGCTCCGGCAAGGGTGGACGGACGCCTTGCGCCAACTGCATCCCGGCGAGCGCGTCTACACCTTCTGGGAATACTGGCGCAACGCGTTCGCACGCGACGCGGGGCTTCGCATCGACCACTTGCTCTTGAGCCCGACGCTCGCCCCGCGCTTGCGCGCGGCCGGCGTCGACCGCGAAGTGCGCGGGCGCGAGAAGGCCAGCGACCACGCGCCGGCGTGGATCGAGCTCGACGACTAGCCGCATGGCACGGCGGCGGCGCGGCCTGCCCACCGGCGGCGGCCGGGGCTCACCCAGCGGCCGCCAATTAGACGCAGCCGGCCCGTGGTGCAGGCAGCGGGCCGGATGTCGTTCGCGGCGCTATCCCAAGTTAGCCGATCGGCTAAGTCGGACTATGGAGCTCAGCGCGATATGCGTCCCCGCGCCGACTGACAACCAGCTTGTCAATCTCGCGATTTTGACAAGCGACTTGTCACTCGCGCTGGGGAGGTATCTACGCGCGCTCTCTCGATTCTGTGATTCGCGGTCGAGTTCGCGGCTCGCGGCGAAGCGGTCGAGCGCCGAATGTCCGCTGTCCGAATGGGGCGCGTCGAGCCGGCGTCGGGCCGCCCTCACTCCGTGCGCAGCGCGTCCACCGGATCGAGCCGCGTCGCGCGCCGCGCCGGAACGAAGCACGCGAGCAGAGTGACGGCCGCGAGCACGACGCAGATCGCGATGTACGTGGCCGGGTCCGTGGCGCTCGTGTTGACGAGGAACGACGCGAGCACGCGGCTCGCGCCGAACGCCGCGACGAGCCCGATCGCGACGCCGAGGCAGATGCGCGTGATACCGTGCCGCAAGACGAGCCACAGGATCTCGCGCCGCCCGGCGCCGAGCGCCATGCGCACGCCGATTTCCTGGGTACGCTGGCCGACGCCGTGCGCCGTCACGGCGTAGATGCCGACGGACGAGATCAGTAGCGCGATGAAGCCGAAAGTGCCGAACAGCGTTCCGAAGAGACGCGACGGCCAGTTCCGCTGCGCGAGGATGTCGTCCAGCGTGCGGATGTTGAAGAGCGGCAGGTCCGAGTCGAGCTGGCGCAGCTCGTTGCGGATGCCGGCGACGACGGTCTCGCCGAGAGCGCTGCTGCGCGCGAGCACCGTGAACGAGGCCGGCGCCTCCTGGCGGAACGGCACGTAGACCGTGGGCTGCACGCGCAGATCCTGGTTCGGGCTCTGCTGGAACACCGGCGGGCTCACGCCGACGACCGTGAGCCAAGGCGCCGTGAGATCCTCGGTGCCGCGGTTCAAATCGGCGCCGAGACGTAGGCGTGCGCCGAGCGGGTCCGAGTCCGGGAAATAGCGCTCGACGAATGGCTCGTTGACGATGACGGTCTCGGAGCCAGGGGCGCCGTCCGTCTCCGTGAAGGCGCGGCCGCGCCGCATCGGGAGATCGAGCGACTCGAAGTAGTCGGGCACGACGGCGATGCGTGCAACGGCGGGTAGACGATCGTTCGCGTCCGTCATCTCGCGGCCTTCGATCTTCAGCGTTCGCATCACGGCGCCGCCTGCCGGCGGCTGCGAGACGATCGTGAAGCTGTCGATGTTCGAGAGGCGCCCGAGACGCTCGGCGAGGCGGTCTTGAAACGCCAGACGGTCCACGGGCTGCGGATAACGGGACTGCGGCAGATTGATCTGCACGGTGACGAGGTTCTCCGTGTCGACGCCGATGTCGAACCGCTGCGTGATCAGGAAGCTCTTGATCATCAAGCCCGCGGCGACGAGCAGCACGATCGTCAGGCCGATCTGCCCGACGAGCAGCGTGTCCGTCATCCGGCCGGCGCGCCGGCCGCCGCTCGAGCCGCGGCCGCCTTCCTTCAGGTTTTCCGTGACGTTCGCTTTCGAGATCTGGAGCGCCGGCGCGAGGCCGAACAAGATCCCCGTCACTACGGAGATGGCCGCGAAGTAGCCGAAGACGGTGTAGTCCATCGTGAAGTCGAGCCAGTACGGCCGGCCCGTCGGCTGCGTCACGGCGTCGATCCAGCGCACGCCGAGTAGCCCCACGCCGAGCCCGAGCACGCCGCCGAGCACGCTCATGAGCACGCTCTCGACGAGCAGCTGGCGCACGACGCGCCACCGGCTCGCGCCGAGCGCCGTGCGGATCGACGTCTCGCGCGTGCGCTGAATCGCGCGCGCGAGCAGCAGATTCGCAACGTTGGCGCACGCGATCAGCAGCACGAAGCAGACGGCGCCGAGCAACGTGTAGAGCACCACGCGAACCTGCCCCGTCGTCCCGCGGTCCGTGTACGGCGAGACGAGCGCTTCGATGTCCTCGTTCGTCTCGGGATAGGCCGCTGCGAGGCCGCGCGCCAGCGTCGCGAGCTCGGCGCCGGCCTGCTCGTAGGTGACGCCGTCGCCGAGCCGTGCGAACACGACGAGGAAGCGTGCGTCGCGGCGATCCGTGCTCGCGTCCGGCACGAGGGGCACCCAGAGCCGCGTGTCCTGCGGGAATGCTTCGCCCGGCCGCATCACGCCGACGACCGTGTGCTCCACGAGATTGATGCGGATTCTCTTGCCGAGGATGTCGCCCGCGCCCGCGTAGCGGCTCTGCCACAGCGAGTAGCTGAGCAGCGCCACGGGGCCGGCGCCCCGCTGCTCGTCTTCCGCCGTGAAATTCCGGCCGAGCAACGGCTGCGCCCCGAGCAGCGAAAACGTGTTGGCGGTGACGCGCGCGCCGCTCACGCGTTCCGCGGCGGCATCGCCGTCGCTGAGATCCGCGGGGAGATTCGTGAAGGCTCCGAAATCCCTGAACGACTTCGCCTGCTGGCGGAAGTCCTGAAGGTCGGGATACGAAATGCCGCCGCGATTCGACCGGACGAACGCGATCTCCTCCGAATTCTCGAAAGGCAGCCCCTTCAAAAGGACGGTATTGACGAGCGTGAAGATCGTCGTGTTCACGCCGATGCCGAGCGCCATGATGATCACGACGACGGCCGTGAAGGCGCGGTTCGTCCGCAGCACCCGCAGGGCGAACTTGAGATCGTGCAGCATGCCGGAGCCCCTTCTCGAGAAGGCTGCACACGGCGCGGCCCGATGCACCGCGGCCACTCGCCGGTCGACCGGCCGTGGATATTGAACGGAACGGTCGTGTCCTGCAATTCGATTGCCGGAATGGAACGTTCGAGCCGGCGCAGAAGCGCGGCGGCAACCGACATGCGGCGGCAACCGACATCCCGCTTACGGTTCGCCGGCCCGCGCCAGGAAGCGCTGCACGTGCTCGACCAGCTCGTGCGGCCGCTCCTCGGGCCACATATGCGTGGCGCCGGCCACGGCCGCATGGGCCCCGGGTATGCAGCGCGCAGCGGCGCGCGAAACGACTCCGAAGAACGGCCGCGTGCGCTCGCCCCACGCGACGGCCGCCGGCATGCGCAGCGCTCGCAGGTCGTCGCACGTCAAGGGCGGTGAGGGCGGCTGCGCGAGCAGCAGCGGCAGCACGCGCGCGCTGTCGAGCTGCACGCGCCGGCGCTCCGGCGGTTGCGCGTCGAAATAGCCGCTCGACCCGCCCGAGCCGTCGAGCAGCGCGCGCACGCCGGCTTCGTGGTCGCCGCGCTCGACGGCCGCGAAGACGGGGCCGAACATGACGTCGGCGTCCGACGCAAACGCATGAAGCTCTTGCGGGTCCGTGACGTACGTCGGCACGCCAGGCTCGTACACGAACAGGCTGCGAAAGAGCTCCGGCGCTTCGTGCGCCGCGGTCAAGGCGACGTGCGCGCCGTACGACCACGCGACGACGTGCGCGGGCTCGGCCACGCGATTGCGCAGCAAGGTGACGAGATCGTCCGCGTGCGTGCGAATGCCGAACGGCGGCCAGTCAGGCCGCCATTCGCCGACGCCGAAATAGCGCTGGGTGTACGCGATCGCGCGGAGGCGAGAGGCTAGCAGCCCGCAGTGCGGCAACCAGAGCCGGTAGTCGGACGGCGCTCCGTGCACGAGCACGATCGGCTCTCCCCGCCCCTGCTCGTGGTACTCGATCGACGCGCCGTTGATCGAGACGTGTTGCATGGCTTCATCGCCGGTCGACCGCAGAACCGGCCGATACCGAGGGCCGATCCGCGGCCGCCGCGATCGACGGCCGCCGGCGGCGCCGCTACTCGAAGCTGAAGATGTCCTCCTCTTCGGGCCGCTCCATATGCTGCTCGTAGTACTTCTCCCAGAGGTAGCCCCACGGCCGGCCGAACATGTCGAGCACCTCGTGCTCGAACGTGGCGCCGGGCGTCAGCGGCGTGGCTTTGCCTTCCACGGGGAAGATCGTCTGCACGCACTCGATGTAGACGTACGGATCGTCTTCGGTCAGGTCGCTCGACTTCGTGAAGTTGCGCACGATGCGCACCGGCTCCACGAGCGCGTCCTCGTCATAGAAGATCGC
>Ga0209172_10006185_pt1 | contig 13591 bp, 14 predicted proteins | sample LarsenN4metaG_FD_184113 | JGI IMG/M metagenome (GOLD analysis project Ga0209172, IMG submission 184113) | Hot spring sediment bacterial and archeal communities from British Columbia, Canada, to study Microbial Dark Matter (Phase II) - Larsen... ... | reverse complement strand
ATCTGGCCGAGACAGCCGGCTAGCGGCACGCTCGAGGTCGTGGTTTCGAAGACGACGACCTTCACCGCGAAGGCGGTGAACGCAGCAGGCGAGAGCGGCGAGGTAACCACGACGGTAACCGTTCTGCCGAAGCAAGTAACGCCTGAGCCCGAAATCGAGTCTTTCAGCATCACACCCGCGAAGGCTAGCCTCGGAGATACCCTGCGCGTAAGGTATCGAGTTGTAAACGCCGTGAAGGTCTTGCTCCAGCCGGTCGGTATCGAACTTCCGGTGAACCAAGAGCAGTTTGAGTTTGCCGCGGAGAGGGCGGGTCGGGTTGAGTATCGCTTGGTGGCATACAACGCAGAGGGCAAGGCGGCGACCAAGTCCGCGACGGTCGAGATAGCCGAGTTGTCGCAGGCTCGCGTCATTGAGTTCCGCGCGCTGGTGAACGGCGTCCCGATCAAGGCGGATGAAGAGATCGAGCCGTTCAGCCGCGTTACGATCGAGTGGCAAGTTGAGCGCGCAGCTCGCGTCGAGATTCGACCTTCAATCGGGCTTGTCGGCGCAACCGGCACAACGGACGTTATGCCCGAGCGGACAACAACATACACGCTGACCGCCAAGGACGACCAGGGCCGCGCGGTTACCGCCGAAGTTACCGTCAAAGTGAAGGCGCAAGACCGAGAGGCAACTCCGACGGGTGGAGGGGACGGAGGGTGAACCGCGAGGTCGTCGTTACCGGCTTCGGCCCTTTTGGCAAGTTCCGAGACAACCCGAGCGACCTGCTGGTTTCGCGCATGACCGGAGTGTGGAGCACCGTCTTGCCCGTTACCTACGAGGCGGCGGATCGCTTCGCCCGCACCCGTTTCCCGACAAGCGTGGGGGCGATCCTGATGCTCGGCGTGGGGAGACGGGGCAAGCAATTGCTTCTGGAGCGTCGAGCGCGGAACTACGTCAGCGGCAAGCCGGACGTGTTCGGCATCAAGCGCGGCCCTGGGCCGATCTCATCGAGAGGAGCGGAATACCTTGAGGGGCGGCTCTTCGAGGGTTGGGAGGAGAGCGACGCGTGGCGTTTTTCCGACGACGCGGGCGACTTCTTGTGCAACTACCTCTACTACCGAGTGATGGAGCGCAACCCACACATTCCCGCCGGGTTTGTGCACGTCCGACCGCTTTCGTCTGTCAGCCTTTCGACGCAGTTCAACGCCCTGAGCGACATTGTGCAGTCGGTGCGTGATTCGCTATGAAGCCGTTTGCGCTGCTCAGTGTTACCGACAAGAGCGGAATCGTCGAGTTTGCGAAGGGCCTCGCGCAGCGAGGGTACGAAATCCTCAGCACCGGTGGGACCGGAAAGATGCTCGCGGCGTTCGACGTTGACTACACGGGCGTCAGTTACTACACCGGAACGCCGGAGTTCCTCGGCGGTCGCGTGAAGACTCTGCACCCAAAGGTACACGGCGGAATCCTGGCTCGACACGCCGAGCCGGAGGATCAAGCCGTGATGGAGGAGTTGAACATCCGGGCGATCCGGGTTGTCGCCGTGAATCTCTACCCTTTTGAGGACACGGTCCTTTCAGGCGCGGCGCGAGAGGAGGTCATCGAGAACATCGATATCGGCGGCCCGGCGATGATTCGAGCCGCAGCCAAGAACGCAGCCAACGTGCTTGTGGTCGTTGACCCGAACGACTACGACGCAGTGCTCCAATTCTTGGACAGCGGCGAGGCGGGCGACTTGCGGGAACGCTTGCGCGCCAAGGCGTTCGCGCACACGGCGTTTTACGACAGCCTCATTGCGGAGTACTTTGCGGGCGACGGCGTGTTGCAGGGCGAGACAGCCAGCGTCGGCTTGCGCAAGGTCGCGTCGTTGCGCTACGGCGAGAACCCCCACCAGCAAGCCGCGCTCTACGTCCACCCCTTCCAACGCGAGGGCATCGCGCACGCGAAACAGACATGGGGCAAGGAACTGAGCTACAACAACCTGCTCGATGCAGATGCCGCCTGGGCATTAGTTAACGATATGCGACTTCTGCACGAGGCGTCGCACGCGTGTGCAATCATCAAGCACGGAAACCCCTGCGGCGCGGCCTGGGGGAACGACAACGCGGAGGCCTTCCACAGGGCGCGCGAGGCGGACCCGATCTCCGCCTTCGGGGGCATCGTCGCACTCTCCCACCGCGTGGAACGCAGAGACGCCGAGGCGCTCACCGCGAAGGGCAACTTCCTCGAGGTAGTCATCGCCCCCGGCTGGGATGAACAGGCGACCGAGGTGTTTCGCTCTCGCGAGGGTTGGGGTGCGAACGTGCGTCTGCTGAGCGCTGAGTTCCCCACGCGCCGTCGCGCGATCGCGATGAGGAGCATCAGCGGAGGGGTGCTGATGCAGACGGCTGACTTGGAGGACCCCATCGAGTGGCGAGTCGTAACCGAGCGGCACCCAACGGACGGTGAGGTTGCCGCCATGCAGAACGCCTGGGCGATCGTGAAGCACGTTCGCTCGAACGCTATCGTCTTGGCGGACGAGAGCGGGCTCCGGGGCGTCGGCGCGGGCCAGATGAACCGGGTGCAGTCCGTTCGCCTTGCACTGGAGCAGGCTGGCGATAGTGCGGGTGGGTGCGCCCTCGCGTCCGACGCCTTTTTCCCCTTTCCCGACAGCATCGAGGAGGCCGCCCGGCACGGTGTGAGGGCGGTGATTCAGCCTGGCGGCTCTAAAAAAGATGGGGATGTTGTCGCCGCCGCGGACCGGCTCGGGGTGGCCATGGTCTTGACAGGCGTGCGACATTTCCGGCACTGACCGCGTCAAACGGTATATACTCTCCGCGAGGAGCAAGGAAATGGCTTCGGAACAGACTCAGTACGACCTACCAATCGTTGTCGGCGCGGCGGTCTTCGGCTTGATCGTGATCGCCGTGTTCTTCTTCATGCGGAACGACCCGGTTCTGCCCGCTCAGCCTGCCGAACCGATTCGCACACCGGTAGTTGTGCAGCCCGTTCAGCCGACGATGGTTGAGACGAGCGGCCCCGAGGGGGATCAGCAGACAGGCGGCTCAACCAGCGGTGGTGGCGGTGGCGTCGCGGGTGGTCGCGGTGGTCCTGCTGTTGGCGGAATGAGCGGTTAGCATAGCGCTCGCGTAACTCTTGGGTAGAATGCCTGCGAGAATCGAAGGTTTTCTTCGGTTTTCGGGGGTTTTCTTTTGAAGCGCTCGCCTGTCCTGCCTGTAGGCTTCCAGAACTTCGTTATGACGGAGCAAGTCGTTGCCGTTGTAAGCAGCGACTCGGCGCCGATGCGGCGACTGGTCCAGAGCCTTCGCAACTCGGAGCGATTGGTGGACGCAACACAAGGGCGGCGCACGCGCTGCCTCATTTTTCTTTCGAGCGGGCACATCGTGCTGTCCGCACTTTCGCAAGAGGCGCTGTTGCGGCGGCTCTCTGGAGGCGCGGAGAAACTCGAGGACATGGACAAAGTTGGCGGTGACGGGGAGTGAACGACGGCATCGCCAGCATGCTCGTCCGCTTCTTGAGCCACTTCACCGAGGACATGGGCATCGACCTTGGCACGGCGAACACGCTCGTGCACGTTCAGGGCAGAGGCATCGTGCTTCGCGAGCCCAGCGTCGTGGCAGTTGACAACGACACGGGAACGGTGTTGGCTGTGGGCGAGGATGCTCAGCGGATGCTCGGCCGAACGCCGTCTTCGATCTCCGCCATCCGACCGCTGAAAGACGGCGTCATTGCAGACTATGACCAGACGGAGAAGATGCTGCGGTACTTCATCGGAAAGTCCTCGAGCCGTCGCTTTGCGTGGCATCGCGTGGTCGTGGGCATTCCGAGCGGCGTAACCGAGGTCGAGCGCATGGCGGTCATCGAGGCCTCTCGAAAGGCGGGGGCGAACGAGGCGTACGTCATCGAGGAGCCGATGGCTGCCGCGATCGGAGCAGGACTGCCGGTTGCGGAGCCGACAGGGTCCATGGTTGTGGATATCGGTGGTGGGACGACGGAGGTTGCCATCATCTCGCTTGCGGGCATCGTCAACTGCCGCTCGATTCGTATCGCCGGGGACGAGATAGACGAGGCGATCGCCTCGTATGTCCGAAAGGCGTTCAACCTGTTCATCGGCGACCGGTCGGCGGAGAAGGCGAAGATCGCGATCGGCTCCGCCTTCCCTCTGGAGGAGGAGTTGGAGATCGAAGTGCGGGGTCGCGACCTGATGACCGGCTTGCCGCGAGGAGTTGTCATCACCAGCGAAGACGTGCGCGTCGCGATTCAAGAGCCGCTGGGCGAGATCGTGCGCGCGGTCGTAGAGACCCTGGAGACCGCGCCGCCGGAGTTGAGCGCCGACATTATCCACAGGGGCATCGTCCTCGCCGGGGGCGGCGCGCTGCTTCGAGGGCTGGATCGCCTGATTCACGAGCAGACGCAGGTGCCGGTCGTAGTGGCTCACGACCCGCTCACGTGCGTTGTGGTCGGTGCAGGTCGCGTCATGGAGGAGATTCGACACAATCCGCAACTCAGGAAGGTTCTCGTGGAAGTGCCGAAGTCGTGAGAGGAAGCAACTCGATCCTAATTCCGTTGCTGCTGTGCGTGCTGGGCGTCGCGCTCGGCTCGCTGCAGAGCAGGGCCAAGGGGCGGATCGAGGCATTCGGAGAGGCTGAATCGCAGCCCTCCCACAACGGTAGGGTGGACTTCGTTACGCGATCGGTTCAATTCTTCGTGTTTCCGCCGACCCGCGCTCTCGACGGCGCGCTCACGTTCGTCAGCGACTCGGCGATGAGCTTTGTCGAGGCGGGCAGGCTGCGGACGCGCGTACGCGAGTTGGAAACCACGCTCGCGGAGCGACTCGACCGCACGCGGCGCCTCGAGGCACTCGAGCGCGAGAACACGCGGCTCCGAGAGATGCAACACTTTCCAAGCGTTGCCGGCTTTCGTGAGGTGAAGGCAGACGTCATCGCGGTGAACCTCTCGAATCAGCGAGTGTCGCTGAATGTTGGGTCGAAGCAGGGCGTTCAGCCGGGGGCGCCCGTGGTCGTGCCGAACGGTCTGGTTGGCCAGGTAGTCGAGGTTGGCTCAGGCGTGTGCCATGTGAATCTGGTGACACACCCGCGGTTCGCGGTGGGTGCGCGGGTGTTCCGCGCCGACTCGCAAGAGATCGGCATCCTGCGAGGACGAGGCGGCGAGCGGATGGTCTTGACGATATACAGGGAGCCGACCGGCGCGCTCTCGGCGCTCGTCCGCGGCGGTGACGAGGTGACGACATCGGGGCTGTCGGACGTCTATCCCGCCGGGATCCTCATCGGTCGCGTTGCCGAGGCGAACCGGAACCGGATGACAGGGGTCATCGAGGCAACCGTTGTGCCGGCGGTGAACATGGCGAAGGTTCACGAGGTCGTCGTTCTGGTGCGATGATGCGAAGCCTCGTAGGGGTGGCTGTGTGGCTCATCCTCGCTGCGGCGCTGAACGGCGCGCTCAGCCATCGTCTCAGCCTCGGCTGGGTTCAGCCGGACTTTTTGCTCGTTGTCGCGGTCGCTCTCTCGATGCGCGGAGGCACGAACGGGGCGGCGGGCATCGGGTTTGTGGCGGGAATGTTCCACAGCGCGCTCTGGAACGAGAAGATGATGGCGCTCACCTTGAGCCGGATGTTCGCCTGCGTCGCCTCTGTCCATCTTTTCCGCGCTACACCGGTGGCGGGCGCCGGGGCGGCAGCCGTTGTTACGGGCGCGGCGACGCTGGTGGCGGGAGTCCTGTATCTTTTTCTGGGTGTCCCGGCGAACCTGCTCCAGTGGCTCGTCGAGACGTTCGGTGGAATCCTGTATAATGCCGCGCTGGCGGTTCCCGTCTACCTACTCCAAGAGCGGATAGCCGGCCGCAGAACGACGACCAGTCTTTAAGGGGTTTGGATTGAGTTCCGAAGCAGACCGACAAGCAAATCAGAAGCCGACCGTCCTTGCGATGGCGCGTGAGCAACTCGCCATCGCCGCCCGATACCTCGACCTCGACGAGGGACTGCACAAAGTCCTTGCCGCGCCCAAGCGTCAGGTGGTTGTGAACTTCCCGGTCGTCTTAGACAACGGCCGGGTCGAGGTGTTCGAGGGTTATCGCGTACAGCATAACATTGCTCGCGGACCGACCAAGGGCGGCATCCGGTTCCATCCCGAAGTGGACCTCGAGGAGACGACGGCGCTGGCGATGTGGATGACTTGGAAGTGCGCCATCGTTGACATCCCCTACGGCGGCGCGAAGGGCGGCGTGAAGGTAGACGTGAAGCGTCTGAGCCGTCGAGAGCTGGAGAAACTGACGCGGCGATACATCTCAGAGATCAACATGATCGTCGGAGAGGATCGCGACATCCCCGCGCCGGACATGGGCACGAACCCGCAAGTGATGGCGTGGATCATGGACACGTTTTCGATGCAGCGCGGCGCCACGGTTACGGGCGTCGTGACGGGCAAGCCTGTGCCGCTCGGCGGCTCGCTCGGGCGCGTGGAGGCAACGGGCCGTGGCGTCATCACCGCGGCTCAAGAGGCGTGCGAGTTCTTGGGCATCTCGATGAACGGCGCGCGCGTCGTTGTGCAGGGCTTCGGCAACGTTGGAAGCGTTGCGGCGCGCCTCGCGATGGAGGCGGGCTGCAAAGTCATCGCCGTTTCTGACCGCACGGGCGGCATCCACAACCCGAACGGACTTCCGATTCACACCATCATCCAGAGATACGCCGACCGCGAAGGAGGCATCCAGGAGTACCCTGAGTGTGAGAAGATAACCAACGAAGAGCTGTTGGAACTCGAATGCGACATCCTCATCCCCGCGGCAACTGCAGAGCAGATTCATGAAGGCAACGCAAAGAACATCCGAGCGAAACTGATCGTCGAAGGCGCGAACGGCCCGACGACGCCCGGCGCGGAGGCGGAACTGTGGGATCGCGGCGTGTTCATCGTGCCGGATGTCTTGGCGAACGCTGGCGGAGTGATTGTGAGTTACTTCGAGTGGGTGCAAGACCTCGCCGCGTTCTTCTGGGAGGAGCATGAGGTGAACGCCAAACTGGAGAAGATCATCCGCACGAGTTTCCAGCACGTGCTCGGCGTGATGCATCACCACAAGACGAACATGCGTACGGCGGCGTATATCATCGGCGTGAAACGCGTAGCGGACGCAACGGTTACTCGCGGAATCTTCCCGTAGGTCCTGTTCCACCTCGGGTCGGGTTCTTCCTGCGTCGTCGCAGAAGGCTCGGATGCTGCGCGTGCCGGGTTCGTTACTGATTCGTCTATTCCGCGTGAGAGCGGGCAGATGCATGAGGGTCCTAGCGCTTGGTATCGGGGCGGTTGGGCTCCTTCTCGCAGCGCGGGCGGACGACGAAGCGCTGGTGCGGCGCATCGCGCGCGGAGACCGGGCTGCGATGGCGCGGGCGTTGAGGATAGGCGAGCGCGTTGTTCCGGCGCTTGCGGCAGCGGTCGGCTCCGCGACCGCCGAGGAGAGGCGGAACCTTGCCCTTGCGCTGGGAAGGATCGGCGGTGAGGAAGCCGCGGCGGTGCTGCGTCGCCTTGCGCAAGAGGATCCGGATGCCGGCGTTCGCGCCGCCGCCATAGGCGGTTATGCCAAAAGCAACCGGCCGGCGTGGGAGACGGTCGAACCGTTAGGTGCCGCACTTGGCGACCCGGACTCGAGCGTTGCGTCTGAGGCGTTGGATCAGTTGCTGATGATGTTCGGCGGCGCTGAGCGAGGCTTCGCTTCGCGATTCTTTGCTCGACACCCCAGCCTCGCGCCGTTCGTGCTATCGGTTCTGACCTCGCCCGACCGGGAGGCGCGGCTCGCGGCTGCGGAGGCTCTGCTATCCGCCCCGCTCTACGAAGAGCGTTACCTTGCGTTGCTCAAGCAGGATTCGCCGCCGGCCGAGGCGCTCGCCATCCTGGTGGCGAAGCACCGCCAGGAAAGTCCTGCTCTTGCGAGCGCGCTGCTGACCAGCCACAGCCTCGACTCGAGTGAGCGGGAGGCGCTGATTCCGGTCGCTGTGCGGTACGGTGGCGATAAGGGTCGCCGCTACGTTTCGGCGCGTACTCGCGACGGCGATCCGGCAGTACGAGCCGCCGCAACCAGGGCGGCTGTTGAGATGGGTCTACCAGAAGCGCAGCCCGCCGCGCGCCTTCTCTTGTACTCGAACTCGGCAGCCCACATCGCGGCAGGCATCGAGGTGCTTCAGCGCATCGGGAACGCCGATGCTGAGCAGGCGCTTCTCTCGGTCGCGCGAGACGAAGAGTGGCGTCGGCGTAACGTTAGGGCTGTGCCGTCCGTGCTCGAAGCGCTCTTGAAACTGGATGCCGAGGACCACCTCGATTTGGTGACTGAGATCATCGAGACGACGCCGCGTATCGCCTTGACTGGAGTTCCTGCCGCGCTGCCCGAAGCTCTGCCCCACCGGCTGCGCAACGCACTGTATGCAGCCGCACTATGGGCGCCTGCAGGGGAGAGCTTCGGATGGAGCCCGGCGCTGGAGGCCTTGCTGCGGCGTCGCGACCCGGATGCGATTGAACTGGTCCTCGCTCGGCTGGCGCGGATGCCTTCTCTGTTCCGAGCTGAATACGCTGCCGCTATCGCGGAGTCGGGCGACCCGCGATTCGTTCCCCACCTGCTTTCGTTGCTCGAAAAGCAGGACAGTGACCTTCAACACGCCGTGTTGGATGCGTTGCTCGCGCTGGGGAGTCGTGCAGAGATCGAGCTGGCGCTGGAGAAGGTGGACGATACGTTCATCCCAGCCCAAGTCGTCGAGGAGCACTCTGCTGTCCTGCAGACAGTACTGCTTGAGTCGAACTCGCCGGGGGCGAGGCTGACTGCTGCGCACCTGCTGAGGCCGCGGTTCGCCGAGTGGCAGTTCACCAAGCGCGACTACTCGGCAAAGGTTGCCGACGTGTTCATCCAAGCGCTTAGCGACACCGATGCGCGCGTACGCTTAGTCGCAGCGCAGTTTCTGAGCGGTCTTGTGGTTGGTTCACTGGGCATTGATCGCGGACTGCTCCAGCGGATCGGCGCGGCATGCATGAGCGGAACCCGCGATGAGTCGGACGAAGTGAAGGCGCTGTGTCTTCGAGGGTTGGTTCGTCTCGTGCCCTCGCAGGTTGTCTCACGTGATGAGGTCGTTGCGATCGGCATGGAGCACCTGTGGAGCGTGAGCGAGCCGCTGCAGTCGGCGGCGATCTCTGCTGCGGCGCTCAGCAAAGACCGTGCGGTCTGGAGCGAGTTGTTGCTGCTGTCTCGCTCGCCGCGGGAGAGCGCGCGCCGGTCGCTGGAATCGCTCGTCGCGTGGTACTACACTTTGCATGGCATGGACCCGAACCCGGTGCTCCTAAGGCTGCTCGAGCCGGGCAACCCGATGAGGTGGCTCGCCGCGAGAGGGCTGGCGTATGTTCCGGAGGCTCAACAGTTCTGCCTGCGGGCGCTAAAGGGCGACGACATAGAAGAGGCGGCGTGGGCGGTGCGTGTGTTGCTCCATGCGCCCTTCCCGGCACAGGTCCGCGAGCAGTGTCCGCCTCACGCAAGGCGCTTCCTGGCAATGGCAACGGGAGAGGTACGGGAAGTGTTTCACCAAGCGTTGCTCCGCTTCGATGCGGACTACGCGTATGAGTGGGCGAGGGGGCGGCTGGCAAGCCCAAACCCGAGCGTCCGCCGTTCCGCGTTAGGAGCGGCCGCTCTCTCTCGCCATCCCGACGCGTTGGATCTGCTGCTTCCGATCTTCAGCGGCTGGGACTTCCGACTGCAAGAGATCGCGGTCGACGTGCTCGGAGGGATGAACCAGCCGGGGGTCACCGAGGCGCTGCGGGTGCTGCTGGAACATCCCGAGCCGGCAGTGCGCTCTGCGGCTGACCGTGCGCTAAGACGCAGACCTCCCGATTGGTAGCGCGCAGGCGATGCCTGAGCCAACGACGGTCTCGGCGCGGGCGGCTCGTGAAGGTAGACTCCGTCTCCCGTGCCTGAACGACGCTTGCTACTGGAGCACTCCGGCAACCCTGCATATCGCTCGATCGAAGGATACGAGCGCACAGGCGGCTATCAGGCCCTCAAGAAGGCGCTGGGCATGGAGCGGCAGGCGGTCATTGATGAGGTCAAGAAGAGCGGGCTCCGAGGGCGGGGCGGCGCAGGCTTTCCGACCTGGATCAAATGGAACGGTATCGAGAAGGAAAAGACCAAGCCGCACTACATCCTGTGCAACGCCGACGAGGGTGAGCCGGGCACCTTCAAGGACAAGGAACTGATGGAGAACTGCCCGCATCTGGTCATCGAGGGGATGATCATCGCAGGCTGGGCGACGCGGGGAGATGTGGGGTACATCTACATCCGAGGCGAGTTTGTTGACTCAGCGCGCGCCATCAAGCGGGCGATTGACGAGTGCTACGCGGCGGGTTACTTGGGCAAGAACATCCTCGGTTCGGGGTGGGACTTCGATATCTACGTGCACATGGGGGCCGGCTCCTATGAGTGCGGCGAGGAGAGCGCGATGATGAGCAGCCTGATGGGCGAGCGCGGTATGCCCCGCCTAAAGTTTCCGCACGCGCCCCTGCCTACGGTTGCAGGATTGTGGGACTGCCCCACGGTCATCAACAACGTGGAGACCTTCGCCTGCGCGCCGTTCATCCTGCAAAACGGTGGCGACTGGTACGCAACGATGGGCGCCTCAACGAAGAACTCGCGCGGCACCAAGATCTTCAGCGTCAGTGGGCACGTGAACAAGCCGGGCAACTACGAGGTCGAGTTTGGCACGACGCTGATGGAGCTGCTCGACATGGCGGGCGGCATGAAGGGCGGCGCGCTCAAAGCGTGCGTACCCGGCGGCTCGTCCGTGCCGATACTGAACCGCGAGATGACGGAGAAGGCGGTCATCGGCTACGAAGAGATGGTAGAGGCCGGCTCGATGGTCGGCTCGGGCGGGTGCATGTTCCTCAACGAGCACTCGTGCATCGTCACGTTCATATGGCGTACCTCGGTGTTCTACGCGAGGGAGTCGTGCGGAAAGTGCACCCCTTGCCGCGAGGGGACGACGTGGATGGTGCAGATTCTCGAGCGCATTCGCGAGGGCGGAGGGCGACCCGAGGACATGGACCTCCTGTTGGAGATTACGAAGATGATTGACGGTCGCTCGTTCTGCGGCTTGGGAGACGCCGCCGCGTGGCCCGTTGCAGCCGCGTTGCGAGTTTTCCCCGAGGAGTTCGAGCATTACATCCGACACGGTCGCAGCATCGTGCAGACGCCGGAAGCGGCGGAGATGATGCCGGAGTCGCAAGCCGCCGTAAGCCGGTAGGTTTCGGCTGGTGGCGCTGCCGGGTTTTTTGACCGAACCGGTAAGAGACCCGGGCGGAACACCCGCTCCCCCGCCGATGGGCGCGGAATAACTCTCGTGACCGAAACCGAAGGAGGACCTGACCGCATGATCTACACGCTTGCAGCGATCCTCGTCTCCGTGGCAGCGCTGGTGGGGGCTTGGAACCTGATCAAGGATTCCGCGGCGGAGACTTGGTAGTACCGCGCCGCCGGATATACCGCGCGCTCGCCGGCTCGTCGAGAGCCGGGGGCGCGCTTGCTTTAGCTCTCGTCAATCCCCTCAGCAAGCTCGAGAACCTCGAGGGCGAACGGGAACACACGCTCCATGAGCGGGTCCCAGAGGTGGTAGAGGTCGCTTAGTTCCTCGATAGTGGCGAGGCGGCATCCCCGCGACTCCGTGCCTTCGGGAATGCAGCAGGTCTCGACGAGGCGGGTGGTGTAGGAAGCGACAAAGCGGCGCGTGCCTCCGCTGCAGAGTTGGAAGTGCCCCAGTTCGTGCAGGCAGCCCAGCGTTGCTCCTGCTTCCTCATAAGCCTCGCGTCGGGCGGCTTCCCTTGGGTCCTCGTGAGGCTCAACACGGCCGCTTGGGACGGTCCAGCCTCGGCCGGGGATATCGCAGAGCAGCACGCGGTCGCCCTCCCAAGCGAAGACGACGACCGCGAACGGCCTCATCGGCGCCCGGGAGGGGGCGGGATGGAACAGCATCTGCTGTCTCTTCCAGCGTCCTGCGGGAAACTTCATCAGTATTCTACTACCTTACCCAATATCTTGGTAAGCGGGACAGGACCAAACTCGCGGCTGTCCTCGCTCACGCTGAGGTTATCTCCCAGGACGTAGACGTGACCCTCGGGGACGACGTATTTGCCCAGGCTGAAGTCATAGTTCTCGGGCTGGTAGGCGTAGTCAACCTGCTGTCCCTCGGTCGCGTAGACGCGCTTGACGAGGTAGTCGCCGGGGGCGTCGGCGCGGATCACGACGATATCCCCTTTCTTCGGAGCACCCACAAGCCACAGGGCCTTGCAGACGAGGATTCGCTGCTTGTCCTTGAGGGTGGGTTCCATCGAGTGTCCGTCCACAAGGACGGTCTGGAAGTTGTAGAAGAAGAAGACGAGAAAGAGGAACACGGCGAGCAGCGTGGTGAGGAGCCCGCGGCGGACAAGCATAGCGCCGTCGGACTTCTCGACAACAACGGCGGCCCGCTGTTCCGTCTGTGCTATGTCAACGTGCATGTCGGTAAACTGGGTTGGTCGGCGAAGTTGCCGACCGGGGTCACTTCTATTATGGTGGTTCGAGCCTTCCCAGCGCCCGCGGCCTGCCGGGTCGCGCCCATCGCCGTGCCAATCAGGATACGCGGCGGCGGGACGCGGGGCACTCGCCGCCGGCTCCATCTCGGTGGAGTGGGGTGTTGGACAGGTGGGTGCACGCGCGAGGGAACGTTGCTGTGAAAGATAACGCTTCGAACGCGGATGACCTCCGGCTCGTTCTCAAAGCCCAGCGGGGCGACCGTGAGGCGATGGACGCACTCGTCTCTCGCTATCAGACCTTGGCATACCAGTACGCCTGGCGGCTGAGCCGGGATCCCGACGAGGCGTCGGATGTGGTCGCCGAGGCGTTCGCCCGAGTCTATACGGGGATTGACCGCTTCCGCAAGGAGAGCCGGTTCTCCACGTGGCTCTATCGCATCATCGTGAATTGCTACCTGGACATGAGGAAGCGAGAGGCACGGCACCAACACGCCAGCATCGAGGCTGAAATCGAACTGGACGAAGGCGGGGTGGCGAAGCAGTTTGCCGGCCACGAAGCAGGTCCCGACGCCACCGCGGAGGGCAATGTGCGCAGCGCCCTGCTGGCGGACGCGATAGCCAGCCTGCCTGAGGTGCACCGCATCATGATCATCATGTACCACGTAGAAATGCTCGGGTACGAAGAGATAGCCGCCACGCTTGGGGTGCCGGTCGGAACTGTCAAGAGCCGGCTCAACCGGGCTCGATTGGCTTTGAAGGAGGTCCTCGCCCCCCACATGGAACTTTTTTCCGGTTAGGGAAGTCAGAGATGGGAGCGACAGAGAATGAACTGCGAGAAGGCACTTGAACTGTTCAGCGACTGCTTTGAGGGTCGGCTGAACCAGGGGCTGCGCGAGGCCGTTGAGCGGCATCTCGCTGCCTGCCCGTCCTGCCAGGTGGAGTACGAGCAATTCGCCTCGGTTGTCGGCTCGATTGAGTTCCCCATCCCACCGAGCCCGCCAGCGGATTTGGGGGAGAAGATCGCCCGCCGCCTGGACAGGATTGACTGGGAGCATCGCTCTCGCCGTCCG
>Ga0209172_10006182_pt1 | contig 13596 bp, 7 predicted proteins | sample LarsenN4metaG_FD_184113 | JGI IMG/M metagenome (GOLD analysis project Ga0209172, IMG submission 184113) | Hot spring sediment bacterial and archeal communities from British Columbia, Canada, to study Microbial Dark Matter (Phase II) - Larsen... ... | reverse complement strand
TGTCAAGCTTTTGGGACCAGTCCCGGAAAAAAACCTCACTCCCCGTGACGATTCCGCGGCGGAAGCAAGAAAAGATGCTGCTTCCCTATCTTTCCTCTTGCCAATCACCACACCCCTGTTAGCAACAGCGGCGTGAAATCGGGAATCCGTGGCCTTTCCGCCCTCACCTTTGCGCTCCTCTTCGGGCTGGGGGGCTCCGTCGTCCTGCCTGCGCTCCAGGCCCAGCTTCCTGAAACCTGGACCCTGCACCCCATAGGCCAGGCCTCGCCCGCCGGCACCGCTTCCTATCAGGAAGCCTCCGGCACTTTCACCCTCACCGGGGCCGGTGCCGGACTCACCGGCACGGCCGACCAATTCACCCTGCTCTCCGCCCCCTTGGCTGGAGACGGTTGGATCGAAGCCCGCCTGGGCACTTCCTCGGGTCCGTATGTCTCGAACGCTCCCTGGGGCATCACCCTGCGCGAGTCCACTGCGGTGGGCAGCCGCCACGTCACCCTCGCCCTCAACCCCGGCTCCCAGCTCATGCTCATGCGCCGCTGGACCACCGATGGCGCGATGAACTGGGGCACCACCGTGCCGGTCAACGGCCTTTCCCCCGGCATCCGCGTCAAACTCGAACGCCGCGGCACCCTGCTCCACGCCTACCTCTGGGGTGACACCCCGGAGCGCTGGATGCTCCTGGAAACCTTCCCCCTCCAGCTCACCGGCACCCTCCAGGCCGGCCTCCTGGTCTCCAGCCGCCAGGCCGGCAGTCTGCGCGCCGCCTCATTTTCCGAAGTCATCCTCCAGGCCGGCCCCGCCCCTGGCGATGCCGATGGCGACGGCCTGCCCGATGCTTGGGAACAGCAGCACTTCGGCAGCAACGCCCCGGCCCCTGGGGCCGATGCCGATGGTGACGGCCTGACCCACGAACAAGAATACCGCCTCGGCACCCATCCCACCGTGGCTGATACCGATGGCGATGGCCTGCCCGATGGCGCCCAGGCCCCCGGCCTCCTGCTGCAGGAACTGTGGGATGATGGCGACTGGGGTGCCTCCCTGGAGCGCCTCATCCGCACCCCTGCCTACCCCGGTTCCCCGACCTCCTGGGGCTACCTGGACGGCGCCCAGGCTCCCTTCAACCGGGGGCACCAATATGGCCGCCGCCTGCGCGGTTATTTCACCGCCCCCGCCACCGGAGACTACCGCTTCTACATCACCGGCGATGACGAGACCGAACTGTGGCTCTCCACCACCGAAAGCAAATTCCAGCGCCGCCGCATCAGCCAGGTCACCCAACACACCGAATCCCGCTCCTGGACCCGGGAAGCCGCCCAAGACAGCGGGCCTATCCCGCTCCAAGCCGGGCAGCGCCATTACCTGGAAATCCTCCAAAAAGACAGCAACGGCCCGGATCACATCGCCCTGGGCTGGCAGCCCCCCGGCGGAGCCCGCGGCCTCCTGCCCGCCGCCCATCTGACGGCCTTCCACCTCGACCCGGGTGACCAGGACGATGACGACCTGCCCGACGCCTGGGAAATGCAGCACTGGGGCCATTACACCCAGGGCTCCAAAGACGATCCCGATGGCGACCGCCTGACCAACCTCCAGGAATGGCGCCTTGGCGGCAACCCCTTGCTCGCCGATGCCCGCAGCCTCCCCGGCCTGCTCCTTTGGCAGGCCTGGAAAAACGTCCCGGGCAGCACCCTCGCCGAACTCACCTCCCTGTCCACCTATCCCGGCCAGCCCGCCGAGACCCGCCACTTGGAAGCCTTTGAGTCCCCTTACGTTTACGATTACAACTATGGCACCCGCCTGCGCGCCTGGTTCTTCCCCCCGGAAAGCGGCACCTTCACCTTTTACACCACCGGGAATCGCGAGACCCAGGCCCTGTTCAGTTCCACTGCCATCCCCGGCCAGCGCCAGATCATCGCCTCCATCCCGCCCGGCGAACACAGCGAACGGCGCGAGTGGGGGAAATTCCTCAGCCAGCGCTCCGCACCCGTCACCCTCACCGCCGGACGCCCCGTTTACCTTGAACTGCTCCACAAAGGCGGCGGCGGGTCCCTCTCCCACGCCGCTTTGGGCTGGCAAAAAGACAACGGCCCCATCCGCGTCCTTGAAAGCCCGGGCCTGCGCACCCTCGACCCTGCTTCCCCGGACACCGATGCGGATGGCTGGCCCGATGACCTCGAAACCCTCACCGGCACCGACCCCCAATCCGCCGACCCCGATGGCGATGGACTGCCCGACCCCGCCGATCTCCACCCCCACGACTACTACAACGGCCTAATCCCCACCCTCACTATCCTCGAAGGCGCCAGCCAAACGGCCCCTGTGGGCGCCTTTTTTGCCGATGCCCTGGTGGTGGAAGTCAAAGACAGCGCCGGCCTCCCCCTGGCCAACGTCCCCGTCACCTTCTCCGTCACCTCCGGCGGAGGCCTCCTGAGCTTCGCCAACAGCGGAGCTCCCGCCACTTTCACCACCACCACCCTGCGCACTGATGCCCAGGGCACTGCCACACTTGAGAACAGCCAGACCCGCAGCCTCTACGTCCTCGCGCCTTCCACGGCAGGAAACACCGTTGTCCAGGCTCAGGCGGGAAATGCCGCCCCCGCGGCCTTCGAACTCAACGCCATTGACGCCCAGCCCCCTGCGGCGCCCACCAACGTCCAAGCGGCCTACACCGGCATCGGCCAAGCCACTATCACTTGGACCCCCGGCAGCGGCGGCGGGAGCACCACTGGCTACCTCATCGAGCGCTCCACCGATGGTGGCTTGACCTGGACACCCATTGGCACCACCGCACGGTCCGCCACCTCATTTACTGACTCCACTGCCGTTCGTAGCCAGAACCCCGAATATCGTGTCACGGCACAAGGCTCCAGTGGGATATCATTCCCCAGTTCTTCTTCCGGCAATCCCCAAACCACTCCGGGCTTCGATAGTGACACCGACGGCCTGACCGACGAAGAAGAAGCCGAAATCGGCACCGACCCCGAAAACCCAAACACCGACGGTGACAACGTGCCCGACGGCCAGGACGGCTGGGCGGGCGGGGTCAATGCGGATAAAGAGAAGCTGCTGGCGCCGCCCCGGCTGTCCTTGTCGCATTTCGCGGTGGTGGACCTAGGGCCGGGAAACGGGCGGTTCATTTCCAACGAAGGCAGCGCGGTCATCCAAACAGGCACAGCCTACAAACATTGGAAAAATGGAGAGATCACCACTATTGCCTCGGAGTCCGAGAATGAGTTCACTGTGGTGGACCTGGGGCCGGAAGGAGAGGTGCTTTGTTCCGGGGAGCTTTACGAGGAACCGGATCCTGAGGGCGATTACTCGCAAACTGTGGGTTATCACCGTTTCCGCAGCTTCATTTGGAAGAATGGGTCGGTGACCCGGAAACTAGAACCTGGGGCGGAAGGCTGGTTGGACTCGTTTCTAAGCGAGATTGGAAATCCTCAGGACACGCAAGGCTACAAGACGCTTGGCCTCTGGGCAACTGCGCTCGCTTCCGAAGGGCAATGGGTAGGATATCAATATGTCGGCTGGTCCAGCTACATCTCTACTGAATTATATGGCTATAGTGGCAGCATTGCAGCTTCAGGAGGTGCCGGGCCAATCAATGCCGGCCAGCCATTTACCCAGTTTGCCACCATGACGGGAGCCTACTACGGCCCAAAACTAAACAGCGAATACCTGATTTATAGTGGAATCAATCCATCGGGACGTGAATGCGGAACTCACAGCAAACTAGTGGGTGCCGGCGCATTTGAGGACGGATGGAGTCGATTGGATTCAGATTTGGAGTTTAAATATTCCGCCTGGTGGGATGGATCGGTGAAGAAGCCTGAGGCGCAAGCAAGCCATGTCTCGCTGCACGGCCATGTCGGGGGAGTCAATTCCGAGGGTGAGAACGTGCTCTGGCTGGAAGGGGATGTTCAAAAGGAAGTCCCGGCACCGGGTGGAATCAACACACGCTACCAGGCAGTTTCAGGGACGCGGCTTTGGCAGAACTTTGCCTGGCATGAATTGGCGGAACGGACTCCAGCCACCCAAGGCTCCGAGCCCGCCTGGAGGTCGGTTGCCGCCTACGAGATCAACGACCACGGCGTGATCGTCGGCAGCGCCATCAAAACCGAGACGGACCAGCAGCATGCCGTTTTGTTGGTTCCCATGGATATCGCCGTCGATGCCAACAGGGACGGGACCATTAAATTTGCGGGCACCCCGGCAGAAGAAGGTGCTGGGAAACCTGCTGATAAAACCGAGGAAGCGAAGCCGTTCCGCTTTTGGGTCAATGACGACCGGGACGGGGAAGACGATGGAGAAGAAAAGCAATCCGGTGCGGTTGACTCCGCGGATAACGAGATCAAGAGCAAGCGCGACTTGGAAGACTTCGCGCGGCTGCACCTCAACATCGGCGGCCTGCATGAAGCCATCGCGGCTGGACAAATCAAGGTGGGGCTGAAGTGGAAGAACGCCACGGGCGCACCTGCTGTGAAAATTTACCGGGCCGTGGAGGGTGATGGTGACAGGAAATACGTGACTGACGACAGCGCCGCTGCGTCGCAGATGAGCCAGGCCTTCAAGACGGCCAAGGGGACCGTGGTCGGAACCAATGCCCTTGTCCTACCCGCCGATCTATTCGCCCATCTCGCGCCGGAAGATGCCAACGTCTATCTTCTTTTTGAAGCGTCGGGCGAGGGAAAAGGCCAGTTGGTCGTGACCATCCACAAGGCCGATGGCAGTGAAATGGGCGAAGGCCCCGGCGTCTGGATGGACCTCAAGAACGTCAAGAAGATGTATGCGCGGGCCATCACCACGCCGCACAATTTGAATGAGCCCTGGAAAGAAGAGACCCCTTACGACCCGAACCAAGCCAACTGGGTGTTGAACTCGATGAATCAGGTGTTTGAACCTGCCTGGGATGAGGAGAAGAAGGTCTTTGTCTACGTCAATGGTTCCAATGAGGCCGAGGTCTATTCTACCGCAAATGCGGAAACCATGTTCAAACGTCTCTGGCATCAAGGCTACAAGGGCCGCTTGGCCCACTTCCGTTGGGACACAGACGTTGGAGTTGGTGACGGCACTCTGCCCGCGCCATACAACATGAATGAGTGGATTGCCTGGACCTACGGCAACTCGCTCATGAATTACGTGGACAGCTTCCCGTCTGAATTTGAGGTCAACATCTGCGGCCACAGCCTGGGCAATGTGGTAGTGAGTTCGGCCCTCAAGCGAGGCATGTCGATATCCAACTATCTGCTCATGCAGGCGGCCATCCCGGCAGGCTGCTACGATACCAACAACACCCTCAACAGTTACCCGCGCTTTGTGGCAGCGGAAGTGAACAATCCCAGCCCGGATGGAGCCGGAAGCTTGGGCTATCTGGGCTACTTGATGGATCTCAACGTGAACATGATCAACATGTACAATCCGGTGGATTACGCGTTGACGAGCGGACCTCTGGGCGCATGGGAATACAACCAGGAGTTTTACAAGCCGGACAACCCAAGTCTTTTGGTGCGATACATCTATTATCCAGATGATTACGCCAATCCCGCCCAGGCGGGCCGAAGCTATGTTGACAACTTGGGCGTCCTTCTTTTGCGCGAAGTCACCACGGCCTTTGAAAGCATGTCCTTCGTGGCGCGCTCCCGATCAAAAGCCGCAGGTGCCATCTCCACAGGCCAAACGATTGATGAGAACGTGCAGCTCAACTCAACGGTCTATGGCTTCAGCGACACGAGACCGGACCATGGCGCTCAGTTTGCAAGGCCAATCCAACGACTCAATGCCTTCTATCAAAAGGTTTTTGATACAATCGAATGAGCAGCAAAAACCTATCATTATCCATTGCGGTGGTCGTTGTGCTGGGATTGGTGATTTGGGCGTTCTGGCCCAAACCTCGCGTGGAAGAACAAGCGGCCCCGGCAGTTGCGAAACCAGCCGTGCAGCCTTCCTTGCCTCCCAATCTTCAGCGAGATCCATCCCCTCCGCCCCCACCGGAAGAATATCCCCAGATGAAGGGAGGCAAGTTGCAGGGCCTGCAAGATCCCCGTTGGCAAAAGAAACGGGAATTGGACAAAGTGGATCGGGCGTGGGAAGGCCGGATTAAGATCAATTTTTATGGCCGCGTCCTCGATCAATTTGACCAACCTGTGGCGGATGCCGAGGCATCATTTACTTGGACCGATCTATCCCCAGAGGGCAGTTCCGCGCGGAAGGTGAGGAGCAACGCGAGCGGATATTTTGAACTGATTGGAGCGCGAGGGAAACACATGAGCGTTCGCTTGGCCAAGGAGGGATATTTACCCTACGAGGCTAATCAAACCGGATTTGAGTATGCCGGGTTTTGGGAAGAAACCTTCCATGAGCCTGACCCCAACAATCCTGTCATCTTTCGTCTGCACAAGAAGACGGAAGGAGTGCCCTTGCTTCACCGTGAGGACCGAATCGAGGCGGCGTCCGGCCAACGATTGACTGTCCCCATTGAAAGTCAGACACGGCTTGGGATCACGCTCATCGAGAATGGCCAAATCCGTGAGAAAAAATGGTCCGCTCAGCTTGAGATGACCGGCGGAGGCATCCAGCCCAGCACCGACGAGTTCCCGTTTGAAGCGCCTGAGGATGGCTATCAAAGTGTGCTGACGATTGACATTCAAAACCCCAAGCCAGTCAATTGGGGAGGCTTGTATCAGGGTGGGTTGTTTTATTTTAAAACCTCAGATGGCAGATATGGGCGAATCGAACTTAAGACCGTCTCTGGAAAAAACTTCATGAGGTATTCGTTTTTCCTCAATCCCACACCAGGCGAACGCAACTTGCAGCACCGGCCCAAGCCGATTGGCGAACGGTAACCAACCCCGTTACCCAAGATCAGTTCGCTCCGCTCAACAGTGCCCCCTGCGCCGCACTCGCAAAGCTCGTTTGGCTGCGCCCCCCCGAACGCTTTAACTTGTGTCTCCCCAAGGGGAGAAATTTTTACGCCCCCTCTGTCGCCGCCAGGCACCAAGCCCCCTCCGCCTCTGGCCGTGCGGAACCAATGTTAGTTTTTTTAGGGGCACGGCCTCCGGCTACGCCCAAAAGGCATGGCGGCTCTCGGCAGCGGCCCGGCCCGTTGCCGGGCGCACTCGCCTGTGGCTCGTTCAAGTGCTGCCTCATGGCCGCTACGCGCGGCCTTGCGCGTGCGTGCGCCCGCGCATGCCCGTGCTCTGGGAATCGCACGAGGCACCGGCCCCGTGCCGTCGCAACCGCTCCGCTCTGCGCCGACGCGGCCGCTCCTCTCCCCCCGCGCCAACCTCTGGCGGTTCGTTCCTCTATGGGCTCTTGAGCGGGGGTAGGTTAGGAGCCGCGCGACATAGGCCCCCCACACACTTGGATTGGATCGCGCGCGGAGAGGGAGGAAGGCGCATCGGGAACGTCCTGGACACGGTCTATGTCATCGGCTCGCACCACCAACCCCCACACATCCACCGTGACTGCGGTCCCTCCCTGCGCTCCGCTGCGCTCCGCTGCGCTCCGCTGCGCTACGTCTCCGGTCGGGATCCTCGCACCGTGGCCGCGTGCCCAAGATTGGATGCGCCATCCCCCTACGCCGAGGCTTCAGGGGACCGCGCAGGAGAAAACCCCACCACGCCCCGGCAGGGCGCGTGCCGTCGTGCCTCCGTCACTTGCCCTGCTGCAACCCCCAAGAACGGAAAAGGCAGGGCGGCTTGCGCCGCCCCAAGGCTCGCAAACCCCCGGCCAGTGCGGGGCATTGCTCACCTTGGGGGGACACGTCCCGCGACTGCGGCGACGAGGGGGGACTAAAAATAACTTGAGGCACCAGAGATAATGTGAAAGGCAAAGGACATGGATGCAAAATTGATAATCGATTACGGGCTGGCAGTGCTGATGCTGGCTGCCTTAAAGAAAACTCTCTCTTCCGGAGACGACGCCCCGCCCCGCCCGCGCCGTCGTCGACGGAACAGGCCACGGCTGAGGAAATAAATATGTTAGTGACCGTTGGTGCCGCCTTGGGCGACTAGGGCTTGTACCACTTCCACGATCTTGCGTTGCCGGTAGAGGGGCAGGCGGCTGACCTGCTCGAAAACTTGGCGCACCTTGCCGACCGGCCCACCCTTGCGGACCCGGACGGAGGACTTGCCAACGAGGGCATCCACCGGCACACCGAGAAGATCGGCGAGCTGGGCCAGTTGATCCGGCTTGAGGGCGACGGCACGGCGTTCCCATGCGGCGTAGGACTGTTGCTTGATGCCCAGGCGTTGGGCCATCTGCTTCTGCGACAGCCCCCGCTCTTCACGAAGTTGATAAAGGCGCTCCCCGAACGGGGAACGTTTGGATGTGGACGGACGACCTCCTGGCATGTCCAAACTATAGGGGCGGTTACACGTAAATGTAGAAACTGCTTGCACAGAAACAGGTATTAGCTGTATCTGTTCGCAATGTCAAAAAAGATTACTTCCGGCTTGACCCCCTCCCAGAAAACCAAGGTGGTGGACTGTTTGGACGACCTGACCGTCCGGCGGCACAAGGTGCAGACCCTCGCAAGCTTACTCATGCTCTGCGAAACGGCCCCAGGTAGTGACGTGGACCCCGACATGGTGGCCGGAGCGGGGGCGATGATCTTCGAGGAAGCGGACCGGATGCGGGAGAGTCTGGAAACGCTCAACCAGAGGATGCCCCGATGAACCCGGACTTCGACGCCATCAAGAAAACCACGGACCTCGTTCGCGTGGTGGGCAGTTACGGGATCGAGTTGAAAAAGACCGGCAAAGACCACCTGGGCAAATGCCCGTTCCACGAGGACAGCAAGGCGAGCCTGTCAGTCAACGCAGAGGTGTTCCACTGCTTCGGCTGCGGAGCCAAGGGCAATGTGATCCAGTTCGTGGCGAGGAAAGAAAACCTGACCGACAAGGAAGCCGCGCACAAACTGTTAGGCTCAATCCCCGGCGTATGCCGGGGTTCGGACATGGCGGCAGAAAAACCGGCTGTGCCGGTGCCGGAAGCTTCCCTCTTCTCAGCCGTGATCGATCATTATCACGAAACCTTGCTGGGCCGCGACCGGCGCGGCCTGGACTACTTGAAAAAGCGCGGACTGGGTGAGGTGGAAATGGTCAAGGCGTTCCAGATCGGCTTCGCCAACGGCACCTTGCCCAAGAAATTATCACCCGCGCAGCGCAAAGCCTTGCAGGCCTGCGGCCTCTTCAACGAGGCAGGGAACGAAAAATATTACCTCCGCGTCGTCGTCCCGATCTTCGACGAAGCCGGAAAACCCGTGGGCTTGTACGGCCGCAGAATCGCGGACCAGGACACCGGCAACCATCTGTATTTGGAAGGCGGACACCGCGCCGTATGGCATGCCCAAGCCGCACAGGTTTACCCCGACGAACTCATCGTGACCGAATCGATCTTCGATGCCCTCTCGATCTATGCCTCCGGGAAAAAGAACGTGCTCGCGGCCTACGGGACACAGGGATGGACCCCGCACCATGCCGCCCTGATCGAAAAACACCGGGTCAAAAAAATCGTGCTCGCCCTGGACAACGACAAAGCCGGTGACGAAGCCGTGGCCACCTTGGCCCCGGCCCTCGATGCCCAGGGCGTCCGCGTCCACCGGCTGCACTGGCCCGAAGGTGTCAAGGATGCCAACGCCTACTTTAACTATACAAAAGCGTTAGACTTCAAGGGCACCCCTGGCGGCATAGCCACTCTCCTTGCGGCTGCGCCGCGCATTGGCTTTACCCGTCCGCCCTGCACCAAGCTCGCCGTGACCGAGCGCACGGACGAGGCGGTGACCATCCAAAATGGAAACGTCACCTACCGCGTGAAGGGGCTCACCAACACCGGAGCGTTGCGCGTCGTGCTCGCAGCCAAAAGCGACAGCGCCCAACACATCGACACGCTGGACCTTTACGGAGCCCGCTCAAGAAAAGGGTTCGCGCTCGCGTGCGCGGAGCGACTGGAGATCGACGCCCCGAAGATCGAGGAGGATCTGCTTGGCTTGCTCGACCTGTTGGAAAACCTCCGAGCAGAAAGCGCCGCGCCGGCCACGGTGGCCGCGCCGGTGATGACGGAGGGCGAACAGGCTGAGGCGTTGAAGCTTTTGCAATCGCCCAAGTTGTTAGACAGAATCGCCGACGACCTCGAAACCGCCGGATACGTTGGCGAACCCCGCAACAAAAAACTCGCCTACTTGATCGGCACCAGCCGACGTTTACCGAAACCGTTGTCCGGCATCTTCCGCGCCCAATCGGGCAGCGGCAAAAGTTACCTGATGGAATGCGTGGCGGAAATGATGCCCCCCGAGGACGTTCACTACTTCAGCCGTCTGACCCCGCAGGCGCTCTATTACCTCGAACCCGACGCGCTGACTCACAAACTATTAATCGTGGACGAGCGGGACGGAAGCGAAGAATCCGAATATCCCATCCGCACCCTACAAACCCGCAAGGTGTTGAAACTGGCCGTGCCGATCAAAGACCCCAACAGCGGCAAGATCAAGACGACCGTCCTCGAAATCCACGGCCCCATTGCCTACATGGAGAGCACGACCGATCAGCGGATCAACCCGGAGAACGCCAACCGTTGCTTCGAGCTTTACCTCGATGAGAGTGAAAAACAAACACGGGCGATCTTCGCCGCCCAGCGCCGAGCCCGGACGCTGGACGGTTGGAAAACCGAACGGCTAAAGGAAAAAGTGCTCCGTATCCATCATAACGCCCAACGGTTGTTAAGGCCGCTCAAGGTGATTATCCCCTTCGTGGATCTGATCGAGTTCCCGCCGTCATGGTTGCGCGGCAGGCGCGACCACGACCGCTTCCTGTCCCTGATCGAAGGCATCGCCTTCCTGCACCAACATCAACGCGAAATCGGCAGCGACAACGGAGCGGATTACCTCATTGCGTCATTGGAAGATTACGCCATCGCCCACGACCTGGCCCATCTGGTCTTCGCGCACTCGGTTACGGACCTGACCAAACCCATTGCCGAGTTCCTTGAGGCGGTGCGCGGCATCGTCGCCACCGAAGCACAAAAACAAAAAGCCCGCGTGGATGAACTGTGGTTCCACCGGCGCATGATCCGTGAGGCGACCAAACTGCCCGACCACATCGTCAAGCGTTCCATGCGCCAGTTGGAGGAACTCGAATACGTCCACGTCCAGAAAGCACCCAACGGCAGCAGCTACCGCTACCGCCTCTTAGCCGTCGATGCCACCCCGGCCATCCTCGATGGATTAACTACGCCCGACATGTTAGAAATCGCATGGAAAAAGCGGGACAACCGGAACAAACCGGGACAAGCCCGGTTGTCCCGGTAAAGCACGTTGACCATGAACGACTTGCGCCAAAGCGGGACACCGGAACAAGAAAGCTTGGAGATTGAAAAGTTGCTCGCCTCCTACGCCCAGTGGCTGGAGGCGGGAGGCCGCAAGGTGGCCGCGGTCCACGACTGTCTGGGCAAGCTGCCGTGGTTTTGGCGCTTCCTGGAAGACCGGGGCGTTGTGGTGCAGGGACGGGTGGACCTCGCCGCCATCGACCGGGATGCCATGGCCGATTATCAGGTCTTCGTCTTCGGCCTGGTCAGCCCGCATACTCACAAACGGCTGGCGTGTAACACGCAGATCAATCTTCTGTCCTACCTCGTGACCTTCTTCAAGTTTTTGGAACAGACCGGACGCATTGCCCTGAACCCGTCGGACGCGATCAAGCTCCCCCGGCATCCGCGGTTGCTCCCGCCGGTGATGCTCACGGCGGAGGAAATGCGCCGCCTCTTGGCCGCGCCCGATGTCGGAACGGTCATGGGCTTCCGTGACCGTTGTATCCTGGAAGTGCTCTGGAGCACAGCCCCGCGCCTGGGGGAACTGGTGAGGCTGGGCCTCGATGACCTCAACCTTGCGGGCGGGTTGCTCACGATCCGGGAGGGCAAGGGGGACAAGGAACGGGTGTTGCCCCTGGGCAAAGGCGCGTGCGCCTGGCTGACCGAATACCTAACCAATGTAAGACCATTCCTCCTGAAAACCAAACACGCTTCCGACGCCTCGGTCTTCCTGAGCAAGTTCGGCCGCCAGATGGACAAGACCGGGTGGATGCTCAAGCTGGAAGTTTACTTGAAACGCGCCCGGATCAAGCGGGCCTTCCACACCCACGGCTTTAGACACTTGTTAGCTTCCGAGATGTTGAAGAACGGGGCCGACCTGCGCCACATCCAGCAGATGCTCGGCCACGAGGACTTGCAGACGACCCAGCGTTACCTCCACGTCGTCAAGGCGGAGTTGCGCCGGGTCCACCACCAGACCCACCCCAAGGAACGGGGGCCACAGGCCCCAGTCGCTTACCAAGGCAGTTTGATTGACGTGCAGGAGGCCCCATGACCCCGGAGCAGGGCGCGGCCTTCTATATCGCGTCCCTTGAGGCCCGGCACCACAGCCAGGCCTCCTTGCGCAATGTGCGTTCGTTTACGGCCTGGTTCGGCCTCTGGATGCAAAGGAAGGGCCTCGATGACCTCCGGGACGTCACTTTGCAGCACCTCCTCGATTACCTGACTTACCTCCGGGGCAAAAAGAACGCCCAGGGGGAAAAGAACAGCGCGGACTATACCAATGCCCAGATGTGGCACGTGGCCGGGATGCTGCGCTTGCTCCACCAGCGCGGCAAACTCCTCTCCGATCCCTCGCGGGCCTTGCCCCCGCTCAGGAAGCCCAAGCGCCTACCCAAGGCCGTCCTCACCGGCGACCAGGTCAACCGCCTCTTACGCCAGCCGAATGTTAAGAAGTTATGGGGCTTCCGGGACCGGGCCATGCTGGAGTTGCTTTATTCCTCCGGCCTTCGCGGGTTGGAAGTGATCCGGCTCTCAGTCTATGACCTCGACTGGAAAGAAAAGACCGTCCGCATCGTCCAGGGCAAGGGCAGGAAAGACCGGCTGGTCCCCATCGGATCTTCCGCCCTGGCTTACCTCCACGAATATGTTGAGCGGGTGCGGCCCGCGCTCCTGGCCCAGCACAAACACCGGGCCATCATCAACACCCTCTTCTTTAGCCGTCAGCGCACCCCGGTCACCGGCGCTTACCTGCGCCTCATGATTGCCCGCTACGCCAAGACCGCAGGCGTGCCCGTGCGCGTGACGACCCATTCGATCCGCCATGCCTGTGCCACCGAGATGTTGAAGGGCGGGGCGAGTGTCCGCCACGTCCAAGAAATGCTCGGACACGCCCACCTGAGCACGACCCAGGTTTACACCCACGTCCTGCCCTTCGACCTCCAGAAGGTCCACGCGAGGACGGCCCCCAGCGAAAAACGCCGGGTGATCGAAGTCCCCGCCTTCGAGGCCAAGGCGTTCAATGACCGGAAAAACTCCGGGCTTTACCGTCAGTCCTGACTCGACCTCACATCCTTTAGCCGTCTAAGCTGGGAACAGTGGTCTGCGCTCTCAAAGAACTGGATTATCCCATGAGAAGCCATCGCGTTTTGCGAATGGGTCAACCGGATGTTTTGTTGGTTCCCATGGATATCGCCGTCGATGCCAACAGGGACGGGACCATTAAATTTGCGGGCACCCCGGCAGAAGAAGGTGCTGGGAAACCTGCTGATAAAACCGAGGAAGCGAAGCCGTTCC